>JADMIO010361596.1_pt1 | contig 42131 bp, 28 predicted proteins | sample 8958161 | NCBI WGS metagenome assembly JADMIO01 (sample SAMN16585339, study PRJNA669376) | soil metagenome | isolation source: Crop rotation soil | place: USA: Cullars Rotation, Alabama | collected 2011 | reverse complement strand
CGGGTTGCGCGTCTGGAACGCGACGACCCGCCGCCAGCCGCGCGACGCGAACTCCGCGCGCGTCTGCGTCGGCGTGAGGCGCCGCGTCGAGAACGTCGTGTTGATGTCGTCGGCGATGACCTCGACCGGCCCGCCGAGCAGCGTGTCGCCCTGCTTCATGAGCGCGGCGACGCCGGGGTGCGCGACCTCTTCCGTGCGGAAGACGTTCCGCGCCTCGTGCGCCTTGTCGTAGCCGAACTGCTCCTTGACGTGCATCACCGCGACCGGGCGGTCCTTGTGCCAGAGCGCCACGTCGTGGCCCGTGACCTTGTCCGCCTGCTCCTTCGACACCGCCAGCGTGATCGGGATCGACCACGGCGCGCCGTCCGCGAGCCGCATGCGCTCGACGACCGAGTCGTAGTCGGCCTTGCCGAGGAATCCGGTCAGCGGCGAGAAGCCGCCGTTGCCGAGCAGCTCGAGGTCGGCGGCCGAGCGGTCGTCGACGTCGAGACGCGGCAGCTTGCCCGCGGACGCCTTGAGCTGCGCGAGGCGCTCGCCGTGGACCAGGAGGGGACGGATCGGGTACGGGTTCACTTCAGGCCTTTCTGTCGATTCCTGCGGTCGCCGAGGACTTGGTCGGCGTCGTTCCGCAAAAAGGGGGCCGAGCTTAGGCGCCCTGCCGAGCGCGGTTCGAAGAAATAGGCCGGACCGAAGCGTCGTCGCAGCCACACCGTGAGCCTGTGAGGCCGCGTCGGCGCGAGCCCGGCCCGGACGTACATCTCCTCCACGTCCACGCGGTCCCACGGCAGGTCGCGTCCCGACGCCTCGACGCTCTTGTGGCCGTGGTGGACCAGGAAGCGCGGTCCGTCCGCCGCCTGCCGGTAGATCCAGCCCTTCGCCCAGGCGCGAGCGCACCAGTCGAACGGGGCGCCGTTCCACGGGTAGCGCTCGGCGTCGAGCAGGCCGACCTCCTCGAACGCCTCGCGGCGCATCAGGAAGCACTGGCCGTCCACGCAGCCGAGCACGGGCCCGATCCGCTTGAAGTTCAGGGCGACGCCCGTCACCGCGACCTTCGGGTCGTCGAGCACCGCCGCGAGCCGCTGCACCCAGTCTTCGGCGAGCGCCTCGCAGTCGGGGTTCAAGAGCAGCAGCGCCCGGGACGCGGGGTCGCAGAGCGCGAGCCCTTGGTTGCACGCCTTCGCCCAGAGCGGGTTGTCCTCGTTCTGGACGAGGCGGATCTCTCCCTGCGCCGCGCGCTCGGCGAGCAGTGCGCGCGTCGGCGCGGCGGACGCGTTGTCGACGACGATCAGCTCGTACGGGAGCGTCGTCCGCGCGCGGATCGAGTCGAGGCAGCGCCGCACGTAGTCCGGCGCGTTGAACGTGACGACGACGATCGAGACGACGGGCGCTGCCACGCGGCGCAGAGTACCTCGCTCAGCGTCGAATCCTCATCGCGCCGCGCGGCGGCGGCTACGCTCGCCGCGGCAAGGTCTTCCGGAACTCGGAGAGAAGCGTGAGAACCGCATCGTCGCTCGTCGTCCTGGCCCTCGCGGCGTCCGCCTACGCGCAGGACGACCCCGCGAAGAAGCCGGCGCCCACGCCGCCGGCGCCCGCCGAGCCGGCGAAGCCCGACGCTGCGCCGCCTGCGAAGAAGGAGCGCAAGGTCGACCCCGAGGCGACGAAGGCTCTCGACGCCTACGCGGCGCTCGTCCACTTCCCCGCCACCGCCGGCTGGAAGAGCGTGACCCTCAAGGGCGACTACGAGCAGAACGGGATGGTCTTCGGCATCAACCCGAAGTGGACCGCCGAGTCCGGGTTCGACTTCGAGGTCACGGTGCCGAGCCAGGTGATCGAGATGGCGAAGGCCCAAGGCGCGACCGAGGACATGGTCACCCCGCAGATCAAGGGCCAGTTGGGCCAGCTCGTCGCCTACTCCGGCGTGGACGCGATGTTCGAGCGGCCGGGCAAGAACTGGGCGCACTACGACCTCGCGGTGAAGAAGGACGGCGACGACCGCGTCGTCGAGCTGACGGCGTTCGACGACCAGGCCGACGCGGCGGCGCGGACGTACGTGTTCGACAAGACCGGCCTCTTGAAGACGACGACGAAGACCCCCAAGGCCTCCGACCCGATGGCGGCGCAGCTCGGCGGCATGCCGCTCCAGGTCGACTGGAAGTTCGAGAAGAAGGGCGCGCGGTACGTGCTCACGGAGCGCACGATCCCGATCGCGAGCATCACGTCGCACTTCGCGTACTTCGAGGACCCGAGCGGCGCAGTGCTCCTGAAGCAGACTCGCCTGGAGACTCCGCAGGGCGAGCACACCATCGACTTCCACGACTACGTCGTCGACGGCAAGCCGTTCGAATCGACGAAGTCTGCAACCCCGAAGTCCGCGGCGCCGTCCGACGGAGGCGCGAAGCCGGCCGCGCCGTCCGGTGACAAGCCCGTGGACAAACCCGCCGAGCCTCCGAAGTAGTCCTCGAGGAGCTCCCCATGCGCACGACCTCTCTCGCAGCCGCGCTGGTCGTCCTCGCCGCCGCCGCGGCGGCCCCGGCGCAGGACGGCGCCAAGCCCAAGTCGGCCGACCCCGTTGCGCCTCCTGCGCCGAAGAAGGAGCGCAAGACCAGCCCGGAGGCGGAGGCGGCGGTCCAGAAGTACGCGTCGCTTCTCCACTTCCCGAGCTCCGTGTGGAAGTCGATGCAGATGAGCGCGCATGCGGACGTGCCGCAGTTCGGGGGCGAGATCGGCTGCAGTCTGTCGGTGAAGGAGACGGGCGAGGTCGGCATCGAGGTCCAGATGCCCGAGGCGTCGCGTCGTCAGTACGGCGACCAGCTCGCGGGCATCCAGGCCGCCGCGCGGAACATGGTGGACAAGCAGTTCAAGCCGTTCCTGGTCCCCGCGGACGTGATGGCGAAGCAGTACGACCTGTCGGCGCGCAAGGACAAAGACAAGACCGTCGTGGACGTCGTGCGGTACGCGGACAAGGCCGCGTGGGACAAGGCGTCGCTCACGTTCGCCGCGGACGGGCTCCTCGAGAAGGTCGTCGGCATGCCGAACATCGACCCGAACGACCCGATGTCCGCGATGGACGCCGGCGCAGAGGTCGAGATGACGTTCCAGTACAAGAAGCGCGGCGAGCGGTCCACGATCGAGTCGGCGAAGGTGGTGCGCCCCGTGGGCGAGACGACCGTGAAGCTCGCCTACTTCGAGCCGCAGGGGTCGGCGCCGCTCCCGAAGCAGATCGACATCGACGACCCGATCATCGGCCAGCTCTCGATCCTCGTGCACGACTACGTGCTCGACGGGAAGAAGGTCGCCGGCACCGAGCGCAAGGACGAGCCGAAGCCCGCGGCGCCGGGCGCGGGCGGACCGCCGCAGAAGCCTCCGGCCCCGAAGTAGCTCCGCTTCCTTCGTCCTGTGCTTCCGACGTCGGCCGCTCTCCGGCGTCGCCGATTCCTGACCTTCTCCTTTCCCAAGAAGGCTGTCGTCTCGTTCGCCTTCCGCCTGCGACGGCAACAGAGGCGGATCCTCTGAGGAACGGGGAAAGCGAGGAACCGGGCCCGAGCGGCGGTGCGGGCCTTGCGGACGGAGGGAGTTCGGCGGACGGTGAGCGACTTCTACTTGAGTCCCGTCGCCTCCGCGGGTCCTGCGTCCGGCTCGCGGAACGCCGCCTCGATCTTGAAGAGCACCACGCCGGCGCGCGCCTCGACCGCGGGGCGATCCACCCACACCGCGTGCGCAGCCTCCGTCGGGGCGTCGATGTCCTCGTTCACCTGGCGCTGCGCTGCGACGCCGACGACCCACTGGCCGGGCTTCGCCTCGCGGAACCGCACCCAAAGGCGCGTCCGCCGGCCCTCGAAGCGGTTCGGCGCGAGGTGGGTGTCCCAGAGCGTGACCATCGTGCGGTCGGCGAACCGCGTGCGCTTCGAATCGACGTCCGTGCCCTCGTTCGCGATCACGTCGCGCGCCTGCTCCCACAGGGCGTCGAGCGTTGCGCTGGTGATCGGAGCCTTGGTCTCGACGTAGTCGGTGTCGGCGGCGACGGAGTTGTCCGGGTTGCCGCGGAACAAGCCTCCCGTCTCGCACGCGCCGACGGACAGGCCGAGCGCGGCGACGAAGAGCGCCGGGAGGAGTTTGCCCATGTCGCGAGCGTAGCATGCGCTCCGTCATGCCTGTGCAACGGCCGTGAACGCTGACGAGCCGCGCCCTGCGCGACGCGCGTTTCCCGCGTGGGCGCCCGTCGTGCTGCTCGCGGCGCTCGCGCTCTGGCTCCGCCTCGCCGCGCTCCCTGGCGTCTGGGGCACCGACTCGCTCTCGTACTTCGAATCGGTCCGCGCCGGCGGCCTCTCCGACGGCGACCCGCGGCGCAACCGCGTCGTCTGGCTCGCGCTGGTGCGGGTCTTCCTGCACGTCGGAGGAGGTGCGCCATCGTGGGCCAGCGTCCCCGGCGCGCTCGCGTCCGCCGCAGTCGTGCCCGTCCTCTGGCTCGCGCTGCGCCGCCGCGTCGGCGACGCGCTCGCGCTGCTGCCCTGTCTCCTCTGGACGTTCCTCGGGTCCGACCTGGAGGAGGTCGTCGAGATCAGCCCCGACGCGTTCCTCGCACTGCCTGCGGCGCTCGCGGCGTGGGGTCTCGTCGTCGCCGCACGACGCGACGAGCGGGCCACCTTGCCCCTGGTCGCCGCGGGCGCGGCGCTCGGCGCGGGCGCGGCCCTCAAAGAGACGATGCTCTACGCCGTCATCGGTTTCGGCGTCGGCGCGCTCTGTGTCGGGCGCGGCGGGAGGCGATGGCGGAACGCTGCCGTGCTCGTCGCCGCGGCCGGCGCGGTGCTCGCCGTCTCGCTCCTCGTCACGCCGGAGCGACTGGCCGTGGCGTCCCGCAACATCGCCCACGCGCCGGCCCCGGTGCGCACCGCGTCGCACGACTTCCTGCGGCGCGTGACCGTCGAGATCCCTGAGCTCCTCCTCACGGCGACGCGCGCCTACGGCCTGCTCTTCGTCGTCACGCTGCCGCTCCTCGCGCGCCTGCCGTTCCGCGCGGCGCGCGGCGACGCGCTAGCGGCCGCGACGCTCGCGGGCTTCCTCGCGTTCGACCTCCTGCCGGCGTCGCTCGAGACGTGGTCGCTGCTGCCCGCGACGTTCCCGCGCTACTTCCTCTGTCTGATGCCGCCGCTCCTCGCGTCGCTCGCGTGCGCGGTCGGCGAGCCGACGACGTCGCGCGGGGAACGCTGGACGTCGCTCGCCGCCGCGGCTCTGGGCCTCGCGTTCGCGCGCGGCTCGGCGTGGGCGATGGTCGTCGTCCCCGTCGGCCTGACGCTCACGGCGTGGCCGGCGGTGCGCGCTCACCGCGGCGGCGCCGCGTCGCATGCCCACCTCGCCGTCGCCGCAGCGGTCCTTCTCGTCGCGACGGTCGCGTGGGGAGGTCTGCCGTCCTCTCCCTCGACCGCGGACTGGACGGTCGCCGCCGTCGCGGGGACGCTCGTCGTGGGCCCGTGGGTCGTCGGCCGCGCGACCGAGAACCCTGCGCCGCGCCTGGCCGTCGGCGCGGCGTTGATCCTGGCTGTCGCGACCGCGCGGTCGCGCTTCGTCCCCGACCTCGAGTGGACCGCGTGGCGGCAACTCCCGCCGACCGGACGCGTGTTCGCCGAAGAGATCGTCGGCCGCCGCCTGCGCGCCGCGGCGCAGTCGGCCGGAGCGGACGCCGACCGCGTGATCCTGCTCGACGAGCTCGCCGCGCCCCCTCAAGGCCTCGCGCCCGACGACCGCGTGATCGCCCGCGAGCTGGAGCGGCTCGACGGCCCGCTGCGCCTCGCCGCTTCGTGCCGAATTCCCGAGTCCGGCCTCCGCCGCGTCGACGTCCCCCTCGGCGAGGCCGTCCTGTTCGAGCCGGTCCCGTCGTCGAAGTAGCGTTCGCCTTGCCTCCAGTCTCCAGTCTCGAGTCGGCCGCGCTCCCCGCCTCTCCTCCAGCCTCCAGCCCCTAGCCTCTAGCCTGTCTCCGATGTCCCTCCCCGTCGTCGCCATCGTCGGGCGCCCCAACGTCGGCAAGAGCACGCTGCTCAACGCCGCGGCCGGCCGGCTCGTGTCCGTCGTCGACCCGACAGAAGGCGTCACGCGCGACCGGATCGCGGTGCCGATGGTCGTCGGCGGCCGCGCATTCCAGCTCGTCGACACGGGCGGCATCGGCATCGTCGACGTCCAGGACCTCTCGCCGCTCGTCGAGACGCAGATCCGCGCGGCGCTCGCGCAGGCGGCAGTCGTGATCTTCGTCGTCGACGCCAAGGCGGGCGTGACGGCGCAGGACGAGCGGATCGCTCGCGAGCTGCACCAGCTCGGCAAGCCAGTCGTCTTCGTCGCGAACAAGGCGGAGTCGATGAAGGTCCGCCAGTCGATGCCCGAGTTCGAGCGGCTCGGCTACGGGCCGCCGCTCGCGATCTCCGCGCAGAACAAGGAGAACGTGACGACCGCGGTCGAGGACGCCGCCGAACTGCTGCCGGCCGACGGTCCGACCGAGCTGCCCGAGGTGCACGTCGAGGTCGCCATCGTCGGCCGCCGCAACGCCGGCAAGAGCACGCTCGTGAACGCGCTCGCCGGCGAGGAGCGCGTGATCGTGTCGGAGAAGCCGGGCACGACGCGCGACGCGATCGACGTGCAGATCCGCCGCGGCGACGACACGTGGCTGCTCATCGACACGGCGGGCTTGACGACGCACGCGCACGACGGGCGCGACCCGATCCAGTGGTACAGCGAGCACCGCGCGCTGCGGTCGATCCGCCGCGCGGACGTGGCAGTGTTGCTCGTGGACATCACGACGCAGCTCGGCGGCCTGGAGAAGCGGCTCGCCGCCGAGATCGAGAAGTCCGGCAAGCCGTGCCTGCTCGTCGGGAACAAGTGGGACCTCTCGAAGGGCTCGCGAACCGGCGAGTTCGAGGAGTACTTCCGCAAGACGCTGCCGGGCCTGGCGCGCGCGCCCGTCGCGTTCGTCTCGGCGAAGGAGCGGACGAACGTCCAGAAGATGCTCGACGTGTGCGCCGACCTGCACAAGCAGGCGACGCGGCGGCTCACGACGGGAGAGATCAACCGGTTCGTGTCGATCGCCGTCGAGCAGCGCGGGCCGCGCATCAAGAGCTCGCGCCGCGCACGCATCTACTACGCGACGCAGGTGGGCGTGTCTCCGCCGACGATCGCGCTGTTCGTCAACGACCCGGACCTGTTCGACCCCGCGTTCCGCCGCTACCTCGAGCACCGATTCCGCGACACGTTCCCGTTCCCCGAGGTGCCGGTGCGGCTGGACTTCCGGCGGCGGGATCGCAAGCCGCTGGACCAGGTCCTGCGGTAGGGAAGACGAACGACCCGCCTGAAGGCGGGACTACGAACTGCGGCGACGCCTCGCGCGGGTCGTCTCGACGGCCTGTCGAGGCTCGACGCCCCGCTTCGTGGTCCCGGATTCAGCCGGGCAGCTCGTGCGTCGTCGGACCGTCACCGCGGCCCCTTCTTCAACGCCTCCGCGTGCCGCCGCACCGCCGACCCCTGGTCCTGCTCGGGCGCTCGGCCGCGGGCCTTCTCCCACGCGAGGATCGCGTTCGCGTAGTCCGGGCGCGCCTTGGGGTCGAACTTCTTCGGCAGCACGAACCTCGACCCCGCCGACGTCTCCTCCTTGATCGCCGCGGCGACCAGCGCGCGGAACTCCGTGCGCCCCGCGAACCGCGCCATGGCCGCGGCCCACTCAGGGTCTTTGCCGTACGTGTTGACCAGCCCGCGCATCTCCTTCGACAGCGCGGGGACGTCGGCGAAGTCCGCGGACGTGAAGGTCGCCAGCTCGGCGAGCTTGCTCACGTCCTTGGCCTCCTTCGCGTTCTTCAGAGTCTGCGCCGCGTCGGCGGCGGCGAGCCGGTGCGCCTCGAGCACCTCGTCGCGCTCGGAGAGCAGCGCGGTCACGGAGGCGTGCTGGACCTTCGGCGGGCTCTTCCTCGCGGTCTCGAGCAGAGGCAGCGCGCACCCAGTCGCGCCGATCTGCTCGCACAGATGGAAGAGGTCGATCGCGTCGCGCGTCTGCCGGTATCCGGGGACCTGGCGGACGACGATGTTCTGCGACGTGACCGTCTGCCCGTCCTTCGGCACGCCGTCGCCCTCGACGTCGACGAACTTGCACGGGATGCTGGGACCGTCCTTGTCGCGCCGCAGCCCGAAGTGCAGGTGCGGTGCGTCGGAGTTCCGCATCGTCCCCGACAGCCCGATCACGTCGCCGGCGAGCACCTTCTCCCCCACCGTGACGAACACGCCTCCTTTCTGCAGGCGCGCGTAGCGGCTGACCTTGTCCATGTCGTGGCGGATCAGGATGAAGTTGTCGTCCTTCTCCGTGCCGGCCGGGTCGGCGTCGTCGGCCATGGCGATCTCGACGACGCCGTCAGCGACCGCGCAGACGAGCTGCCCCGCCGGCTGCATCGCGAAGTCGAACGCGTGCGCGCGCAGCGCGTCGTTGTTCGGCGGCGTGCCGTTGCCGTGGAGGATCTTCCACGACGCACCGTCGGGGAAGGGGAGGTGGCATTCGAACGGCGCCTGCGTGCCCGGCGGCGGATCCCCCGCGTCGGCTGCGGAGAACGCGGTCGCGAGGGTCATCAGGACGACGAGGAGTCGCATGCGCCGATCGTCCAGGCTCGGGGACACTTCTCACAACTTCACTTTTCGGAGTGAGTGAGAAAGTGAGAAGTGTCCCCGAGCCTGGCGGTCAGCCCACCTCCCTCACCGCTCCATCGCGGTCCGCGGGTCGAGCGCGTCGCGCAGGCCGTCGCCCATCAGGTTGAAGCCGAGCACGGTCAGCGCGATCGCGGCGCCGGGCGGGATGAGCAGGAACCAGAGCTTCGGATCGAGTGCGTACTGGAAGCCGTGCGTGAGCATCACGCCCCACTCCGGCGCGGTCGGCGGCGGGCCGAGTCCGAGGAAGCTGAGTCCCGCGGCGTCGAGGATCGCATTGCCGGTCCCGAGCGTCGCAAGGACGAGGATCGGCGCGACGCAGTTCGGCAGCACCGCGCCGAGCACGATCTGCGTGGGACGCACACCGAGCGCGCGCGCCGCCGTCACGTACTCGAGCGCCTTCACCTGCAGCACCGCGGCGCGGACCTGGCGGATGATCGGCGGCACGGAGACGACCGCCACGGCGTAGATCACGGTCGAGAGGTCGCGGTGCCCGTAGACCGCGGCGATGCACACCGCGAGCAGGAGCGCCGGGAACGCGAGGAAGACGTCCGTCGCGCGCATGACGAGCGAGTCGGCCCAGCCGCCGCGCCAACCCGCGACAGCGCCGAGCGGGATGCCGACGAGCAGCGCGAGCGCGATGGACGACACGGCCGTGAGCAGCGACGTCCGCGCGCCGTGGACCAGTCGCGAGAACACGTCGAAGCCGTTCTCGTCGGTGCCGAGGAGGTGCTCCGCGGACGGCGGGAGCTGGAAGATGTCCAAGCGGTCGGGGTCCACGCGCATCTCTGGGTGGAAGCGCGAGAGCGCGCCGGCGAGGAGCGCCGTCGCGAGCATCGCGGCGACGATCGCGAGGCCGACGATCGCCGAGCGGTTCTTCCGGAAGGCGCGCAGGCGCCGCTGCCAGAGCGTCATCGCACGCGGATCCGCGGGTCGATCACGCTGTAGAGGAGGTCGACGACGAGGTTCACGAGGATGAACGTCGTCGCGACGAGCAGGATCCCGCCGACGAGCACCGGGCTGTCGTTGCGGCGCACGCCGTCGAGGATGAACGTGCCGAGTCCCTTCCAGTTGAAGACGGTCTCGGTGAGCACGGCGCCGGAGAGCAGCGCGCCCGTCTGCAGGCCCATCACGGTCACGATCTGCACCATGGCGTTCCGCAGCACGTGGCGCAGCACGACCTTCGACGGCCGCAGCCCCTTCGCGCGCGCGGTCTGCACGTAGTCCTTGCCGATCTCCTCGAGCACCGACGCCCGCGTCATGCGGGTGATGACGGCCATCGGGATCGTCGACAGCGCGAGCGCCGGGACGAGGAGGTACTGCACGCAGCTCCACGCCACGCCCCACTGGCCGCGCGCGAGCGATTCGAACAGGTAGAACTTCGTGCTGTAGCCCCCGACGAAGTCCTCGTACGCCGTCATGTCGTAGCGGGCGTTGAAGTGACGGAATCCCGCCGTCATCGCGCCGAGCATCAGCACCATGCCGAGCCAGAACACCGGGATGGAGTTGCCGAAGAGCGCGAGCACGTTGGCGAGGTAGTCGACCGTCTTCCCCCGCCGCACCGCGCCGAGCACGCCGACGCCGACTCCGACCGGGATCGCGAGCGCGAGCGCGAAGAGCGTCAGCTCGATCGTGGCGCTGAACTTGTCGAGGAGCTCGCGGCCGATCTCGCGGTCGTCCGTGTAGCTCTTGCCGAAGTCGAGGCGGGTGACGACGCCCTCGATGTAGCGGGCGTAGCGCACCGGGATCGGCCGGTCGAGCCCGCGCTCGTGCGCCCAGGCCGCGCGCTCCTCAGGGCGGCCCTTCAGGTCGAAACGGGCGGCGGCGGGGTCGCCGGGGAGGAGAGAGCCGATCAGGAAGACGACGAAGGAGACGACGACGAGGAGCGGGACGGTGAGGAGCAGGCGGCGGAGGGTGAAGAGCAAACCGCGTCAGTTCCCGGGAGACACGTCGTGCAGGTACTCGCCGCCGGCGGGGTAGATCGCGTAGCCCTTCACCGTGCGGCGCAGCGCGCGCATCTCGGGCATCGTCATGAGCGGCACCATCGGGACTTCGTCGAAGAGGATCTTCTGCGCCTCCTCGTAGATCGGCCAACGCGCCGCCGGGTCGGTCGTGGTGCGGCCCTTCGCGAGCAGCTCGTGGACCTTCTCGCCCTTGTAGAAGCTCACGTTCGAGGCGCTGCCGGGCCGTGCGTTCTCCTTGTCGAGCAGGATGTAGAGGAAGTCGTCGACGTCCGGGTAGTCGCTCATCCACCCGAGCAGGCACATGTCGTGCTTCCCCTCGCGGGTGTCCACGAGGTACTGCTTCCAGTCCACGATGTTGATCTTCGCGCGGATGCCGACGCGCTGCAGGTCCTGCTGGATCTGGGTGGCCACCTGCGGCGGCGCCGGCATGTAGGCGCGCGGGTTGTCCATGCACCACAGCACGGTGTCGAGGCCGTCCGGGAACCCCGCCTCGGCGAGCAGCTTCCTCGCCTTCTCCACGTCCTGCTTGCGGTCCTGGATCTTCGCGTGGCCCGGCAGCGTCGACGGGCACGGCGTCACGGCGACCTCGCCCTGGTCGTCGTACGCCGCGCGGCGGATCTTCTCCTTGCTGACGGCGAACGCCACGGCCTGCCGCACGCGCACGTCGTCGAACGGCTTCTTCGCGCAGTTCATCGACAGGTACGCGATGTTCATCCCCGGCTGCTGCTCGAACGCGAGCTCGGAGCTCGCCTTCACGCGCTCCACGTGCTGCGGGGCGAGGCCGTCCATCACCGCCGACTGGCCGCTCTCCACGTCGAGCAGCCGCTTGTCGTTCTCGCGGATCGTCTTGAAGATCACCTTCGACGCGGCGGGCGGACCGCCCCAGTAGTCGTCGAACGCCTCGAGCACGATCGTCTCGTCGCGGCTCCAGCGGACGAACTTGAACGGGCCGCTGCCGACCGGGTGCTCGGAGAACTTGTACTTGTACTTCCCGGTCGCCGCGTCGACGCCTTCGCTCTTCCAGGCGGTCGGCGACTGGATCGCGGTCGCGTAGACGGTCATCGTCGCGAGGAACGGCGCGAACGGCTCGGCGAGGTGGATCTCGACCGTGCGCGGGTCCTTCGCCACGACGTCCGTCACGAGGCTGAAGATGTCGCCCCACGAACTGAACGAGTCCTCCTTGCGGTGCGCCGGGTGCGACTCGTCCTTCTGGCGCATCAGCGAGAAGACGACGGCGTCGGCGTCCACCTGCGTCCCGTCGTGGAACTTCGCCTCGCGCAGGTGGAACGTCCACGTGCGGGCGTCGGGCGAGGTCGACCAGCGGTCCGCAAGTCCCGGCACCGGCTCGGCCGTGCCCGGCTTGAACGCCACGAGCGTGTCGAAGATGTTCGTCGTCACCTTCACCGACTCGCCGTCGGTGACGATCGCCGGGTCGAGGAACGAGGAGTCCGCGCCGCGCGCGAAGACGAGCGTCCCGCGTGACTTCCCGGCGCCCGCGGCGCCCTTGCCGTCCGCGGCCTTCTTCTCGTCGCCGCCTCCGCAGCCGAGGGCCGCGAGCAGCGCGGCGAGGATGAGAGCTCTCTTCATCGAGTCCTCCGTCGCGGCGGAATGTAGCGGCCGACCGCGCGATTCGACGGCACTTGTTGTTCGCCGCGCGCGGACCGCGTTCTACTCTCTCTCCGCCGCGCGCGTGCCCGCTGCGGCGCTCCCCACGCGAGAGGACTCCGTTGGTCAAGAAGCGCGCGAAGAAGTCGGACAACGGCCGGCCGATGACGCCCAGCGAAGCGGAGGACCTGTACGGCATCCACCGCTGGGGCGCGGGCTACTTCGCCGTCGGCGAGGACGGCCACCTGCGCGTGCACCCGACGAAGGAGCCGGAGCTCTGGGTCGACCTCTACCAGGTGGTCGAGAAGCTCCGCCGCAAGAACAACGCCCCTCCCGTCATCCTGCGCTTCCCGCAGATCGTCGGCACGCAGGTCCGCCTGCTCCACGAGGCGTTCCAGAAGTCGATCGCGGAGTTCGAGTACGAGGGCGCGTACCGCGGCGTGTTCCCCATCAAAGTGAACCAGATGGAGCCGTTCATCTCCGAGCTGGTCCGCGTGGGCAAACCCTGGGGCTACGGGCTCGAGGCGGGGACCAAGCCCGAGCTCGCGGTGGCACTCTCCGCCGGACTGAAGCAGGGCTCGCTCATCATCTGCAACGGCTACAAGGACCGCGCGTACGTGGAGCTCGCGCTCTCCGGCAACGTGCTCGGCTACGACGTGGTCCTGATCGTCGAGAAGTACTACGAGCTCGACTTGATCCTCAAGTGCGCGCGCCGGATGGGCGTGCGTCCGATGCTCGGGTTCCGACTGAAGGTGGCCGCGCGCGGGACGGGCAAGTGGGAGCGGTCCGGCGGCACCGCGTCGAAGTTCGGGCTGACGACGGCGGAGATCCTGAAGGCCGTCGACGTGTGCACCGAGAAGGGCTACGCGGACTGCATCAAGCTGCTCCACTTCCACATCGGCAGCCAGATCACCGACGTGCGCCGCATCAAGCAGGGCGTCCGCGAGGGCGCGCGCTTCTACGCGCTGCTGCGGCAGAAGGGCTGCACGTCGCTCGAGTACATGGACTGCGGCGGCGGCCTCGGCGTGGACTACGACGGCAGTCGCACGGCGTCCGATTCGTCGTGCAACTACTCGCTGCGCGAGTACGCGAACGACGTCGTCTACACCGTGAAGGAGCTGTGCGACGAGTCGGGAGTCCCGGTGCCGAACCTCGTCACCGAGAGCGGCCGCGCGGTGTCGGCGTACCACTGTCTGGCGGTCTTCGGCGTCGAGGAGCAGCAGACGATCGCGGCGCCCGTCGAGGTGCCGGAGATCACGGAGGGCTTCGACCGCTGCATCCAGGAGCTCGCGGCGACCGCGCGCGACGTCGGCCCGAAGAACTTCGCCGAGTGCTACCACGACGTCGTGCAGCGCATCGAGGAGATGCACGCCCTCTTCAACCTGGGGCGGCTCTCGCTCGAGGAGCGCGCCGCGGGCGAGAACCTCGTGAAGAAGGCGCTCGTCGACATCGTCTACTACGCGAAGGTCTCCGGCCGGCGCATCCCGGAGGAGATCGAGCAGCTCGAGAAGGACATCGCGCAGAAGTACGTCTGCAACATGTCGATCTTCCAGCTCATGCCCGACCTGTGGGCGCTCGGGCAGCTCTTCCCCATCGCGCCGATCCACCGGCTCGACGAGCGGCCCGACGAGTGGACGACGCTGGTCGACATCACGTGCGACAGCGACGGCAAGATCGACAAGTTCGGCGACGTCCGCGAGGACGCCGACGCGCTGCGGCTCCACAAGCTGCGCAAGGAGCCGTACTACCTGGGCGCGTTCCTGCTCGGCGCGTACCAGGACGTGATGGGCGACTTCCACAACATGCTCGGCGAGACGAAGGAGGCGATCGTCCTCGCCGCCGGCCCGGGCGAGCCGGAGCTGTACCCCGTCAAGGTGAAGTGCCAGCGCACCGGCGAGGTGCTCGAGCTCTTCGGCCACCGCAACAAGGACATGCGCGCGCGGTTCGACGCGGCGATCGAGCGGGCGCGCAACCAGGGCGAGACGGACCGCGCGACGTTGAAGGGGACAGAGCGGGCGTTCGACCGGGTGCTGGCGGGGACGCCGTACCTTTCCTGATTCCGCGGGCCGATTCGGCCCGCGGTCTCAGGATCATCGACGGGCCTCGCCGGAGAGAGAAGGTCGCCAGCTCGTGCGCATCGGAAGCGAGATGGACGTCCTCGCTGTGTAGGGGCGACGCCTGCGTCGCCCCTGCCTTCGTGTTGCCCCGAAACCGCCTCGAACGACGACGGGCGACGCAGGCGTCGCCCCTCCACGGGAACGCGCGTCCACTTCACTTCCGCGCCGCCGCGTGCCCTACCTGCCCGTAGAAGCACTCGCACAGGAGCAGGTGGTACGCGGTCGTCCAGATCCGCCCGCGCTCGGACGTGTCCCCGTCCGGCGGGTCCCACGAGCCCTTCTGCGGCGCGTCGAGGTGACTCGGCACTGCGACGAACGCGTTCATCGCGGGCAGCCACCTGCGGAACGTCGGTCCGCCGATCCCGAGCATGGCGCACGTGCCGAAGTACATGTACGGGAGGTCGGACGTGTCGGCCGCAGGCAGTCGAGCCGTCAGCGCCGCCGCGCCCGCGGCGAGGTTCGTGTCGTCCAGCCGTCGTCCGGCGTAGACGCCTACGAGCAACTCGATCGCACGGCACGCGTCGTCCGACAACTTCGACGCCCGCGTGCGCGGGCCGTCGACGGCGGACAGCAATTGGGCCCACTGCCGCCGGTCGACGTCGAGCTGCGACAGTTCCGCCGACTTCAACAGCGTCGCCATCCTCGCGGCAGTCTCGAACTCGCCGGCGTCGATGCGCACCGGTCCAGGGACGTGCTCCGTGAACGCGAAGTCCACGGCAAGCTGCGCCGCGGCTCTCGACGAACGGTCGCCGGTCATCCCGAAATGCTCGGTCAGCGCCATCGCAGCGACAGCGTGATCACAAAGAGGGCCTTGACCGATTCCGCCCGTCGCCTTGTCCTGCTGGCTCTCGAGGAAGTCCAACGCGCGACTCACGCAGTCGCGATACACGCCCTGCCTGCGCGTCTCGCCGGCGCCGGAGAAGACGAGCAGGACCAGACCCGTCGTCGCCGGATCGCCCCAGCTCCCGTCGGCGTGCTGATGATCGCGGAGCCATCTCATCCCCCGCGCGACGTTCGATTCGATCGGAGACGTCTTGCCCGGCTCCGGTGCAGGCGGCGCCGGGACCTGGACGTGCGGCGCGGCGGCTCTCGAACGTCCGACCACCTCCACCGCGAGCACGCCCGCGATCACCACGACCGCCGCCGACATCAACCACCGGTCGAGCATCGACCGCATTCAACCACGGCCGGCCGCGACCGCGCCCTCCCCACGCCGCGGCGCCGCGGGGTAGTCTCGCCGTCGAGGGGTTCGCCTCAAGCAGGAGGCGGACATGCAGGGCAGACTTCTGGCCGCGGCGGCGGTTCTGCTGGTTCTCGCGACGGCTCCGGCGTTCGGGGACGGCGCGGTGTTCAGCCTGGCGACCGACCCGTCGTTCCTGACGACCGGGCCGCGCTCGGACGGACCGGTCCCCGTCGACCCCGTCATCCCCGACCAGCGCGCGCTGATCTTCCACGACGGCGCGCGCGAGATGCTCGTCATCGAGACGGAGTTCACCGGCGCGGGGACGGACTTCGCGTGGGTCGTCCCGACACCGACGGTCCCGAAGATCGCCACGGCGCCGTCGGAGCTCTTCCCGCGACTCGACGGCGCGACGCAGCCGTCGCTGATCAGCGAGACGCCGGACCTGAAGTACGCCGGGCTCTTCCTCGTCGCCTCGTTCCTCGCCGCGCGCCACTTCGGCCGGCGCGGCCGCCGCGTCGCGGGCGCGGCCGTCGGCGGCGCCGCGCTGGTGCTGGCGATCGTCGGAACCGTCGGCGTGCCGTCGTCCGCGCCGCACGGACATGGCAAGAGCATGCTCACGATCGGCGCGTCCGTCACCGACTCGCTCAGTCTCCCGATGACGCCGGCCGAGGAGCTCGTCGCCGTCCGGCAGCGCGAGGTCGTCGGCGTGATGGACGCCGTCACGCTCGAAGCCCGGGACGCGGGCGCGCTCGTGCGCTGGCTCACCGCGAACGGCTACTCGGTCGCGCCCGGACTCGAGTCCGTCGCGGCCGGGTACGTCCGGGACGGCTGGGTGTTCAACGCGGTGCGACTGCGCCGCGACGCCGGCGGCGCCGGCGGCGCCGAGACCGTCCGCATCCACCCCGTGGCGTTCGCGTTCGACGTCGCCGCGCCGGTCTACCCGATGCGGCTGACCGGCGTGCGCGGGACGCCCGTGAACGTCGAGCTCTTCGTCGCCGGGGCCGCGCGCGCCACGTCGGACGGCTTCACCGTGAATCGTTGCGCGCGAATCGACCGCGAGGGCCGGCACTCCGACGACGCCGGCCGCGTCGTCCTCGGAGAAGAGTGGATCCGGGACCTGATCCCGGACGCCCAGGTTCTGACTCGCCTGGACCGGCGCTTCACACCGGAGGAGATGACGAAGGACTCCGCCGTCGGTTGGACCGACTTCGAGGCCGAGCAGCCCACCGTCTTCTCGAAGACCGCGGCGTCGGCCTTCGCCTGGAACGCCGGGTGCGTCGTCGCGATTGCCGCCCTCGTCGGCCTGGCCTCCGCAGGGACGGGGCCTGCGCGGCGAATTCGCCGTCCCAGCGCGATTCGCAGGATGACAACGTCCGCTCTCATCTTGGTGGTCGCGCTGGACGCCGGGCTCGCGGTGACGGCTGTCCTTCCCACCGTGGAGACGCGTCCCGCATCCGGACAGCGTTGACCGTCGAAAGCCGCGTTCCGCGCCCGCCTCGGGCGCGGAACGCGGAACGTAACGAAACTCCAATCCACTCGGGGTGTTCCTCAGAGCGACGGCGACGAGAACGCAGCGCCGCGCCGACCGGAGGATCGCCATGAGGATGAAGAGCTGGATCGTCGCCGCCGCACTGCTCGCCGCGCCGCTGGTCGCGACCGCGAGCGTGTCCCGTGAAGTCGTCAGGGGCCCGATGGACCCCGTGGCCCAAGGCGGCGTGGAGCACGGCCGCTTCCGCATGTTCGTGCAGGACCGCGGCAGCGGCCGCCACCGCGAGCACCTCGACGTCGAGGCGCGCAAGCTGAACGTGGCAGGGACGACCCGTGCAACGCGCCCCACGTTCGAGGTCTTCCTCGTCAACTCGGACGCCTCGAGCTCGGCCGACATGGGCCCGATGCGCGTGAACGGCCGCGGTCAGGGCTTCCTGCACTTCGACACGAATCACACGTCGCTGCCCTCGGGCGTCACGACGCTCGCCGACTTCGGCGGCGGCACGATCGAGGTGCGCGACTCCGGCGGCAACGCCGTGTGCCGCGGCTCGGTCCCGAACTTCGGCGGCGGCGAGCAGGGCTCGCGTGTGTTCGGCCGCGCACAGGAGAACCTCGTCTCCACGAGCACGAGCTCGAACGCGCACGGACACATCTTCGTCAGGCGACAGGCTCTGCCGCGGACCGTCCAGGAGACGCTCGAGCTCGACTGCGAGAAGCTCGGCAGCTCGGTCACGTACACGGCCGTCGCCATCGCCTCCGACAGCACCGAGACGCAGCTCCGCACGTTCACGACGCGCCCCCGCGGCATGGGCGGCTTCCGGATCGTCACGCGCGCCGGCGGCTCGATGCCGGGCGGCAGCGTGTTGAACCTCGCCGGACAGACGGTCGAGGTCCGTGACGGCAGCGGCGCCGCCGTGCTGACGGGGACCTTCCCGACCATCCCCAGCAACTAGAGCCCTCCTCGGGGCCGAAGCACGGCCCCGCCCATTCCCGAACCGGGGCACGGCCGCGAGGCTGTGCCCCCCTCGATTCCGGGCCGGAAGCGCTTCGTCCTACAGGCTCCGCGTGAACTCCGCCTCGAGCACGTCCATCACGGGCGCGAGCACGCGCGCGTTCGCCTGGTCCTGGCTCAGACCCTCGCGGAGCGCTGCGTAGTAGTCGGACAGCACGCCCTTCAGCTTCGGGTGCTTCGTGCCGCGCAGGTAGTCGACGAGGTAGCGCGACTCGGTGTACGCGACGTCGGCGACCGCCATGAACGCGGGCTGCCTCATCGCGACCAGCGTGCGGACCGGCACGAACTGCTTGACGAGCTCGCCGTCGCGTCGGGCGTCGCGCAGCCCCTCCGGCCCGCCGCCCCCCATGCACTCCGCGTAGCCCTCGTTGTACCAGATGGGCGCGTGGTCGACCAGGCGGTTGAGGTACTGGTGGAACCCCTCGTGGCGGACGGTGTCCGCGAAGTCCGTCATGTCGTCCGGGATCCAGACGGCGAGCTCGCGGAGCTGCGGCATGTACACGCCCGCCGACGACTCGACGAGGCAGTCGAGGTCCTGCGTGTAGTCGCGGTACCCCTGCCGGCCCGAGAACACGTACACGCGAGCCTTCGGGAAGCGCGCCGGCGCGCCGGGCAGCGCGGCGGCGTACTGCGGCTGCATCGACTCGAGCAGCTTGCCGACTTCGTAGCACAGCTTCGCCGAGTGGTCGCTCGCGACGACGAAGTGGTCCGTCGCCTGCTCGAACCGCTGCGCCAGGTTCGGCCCGGCCTCGGCGCGGTGGACGTAGTCCCGGATCTGGTCGAGGTCGATCCCTGCCGCGCCCGCCTCGTCCGCCTTGGCGAGCAGCGTGTCGGCCCGCACGAAGTCGTGCTCGAACATCGCGATCTCGGCGGCGACGACGCAGGCGGCCGCGGCGCGAGGACGGCGCTCGAGCGCCCACGCGAGGTCGAGCGACGCCTCGTCGAAGCGGCGCAGTCCGTAGAGCGCCATGCCGCGCAGGAGACGGCCCGGGACGAACTCGGGCTCCGCCTCGACCAGTTTCGCGAGCGAATCCTGGGCGTCCTTGAAGCTGCCGAGCGCGAGCCCGGCGGCGCCGCGCAGGTACAGAGCCGTGCGCGGGGGCGCGACCTCCGCCGCGGCGGCGCTCTCGACCGCCGACTCCATGTCGCCCTGGACCGCGGCCTCGACCGCCGCCGCGAGCTCGGACCGCGTCCGTCGGTCCGCGTCCGACGGCAACTCCGTGAACGTCACGTCCGGCGCGGCGACCGCCGCCTCGCGCGCCCACGACGGGATCTCCTTCTCGCGGTCGTAGGACTTCTGCGCCCAGTCGGCGAACTGCTTCGCGTAGCGCTCGGCGACCATCTTCCGCCACGCGTGCCGGTCGATGCGGCCCTTGATCGTGAGGCAGCGCATCCTGCCGGCGTGGAAGCCGACGAGGCCGGACGTGTAGTTCGGGTCGGACGCTCGCACGACGGTCGCCGCCCCCACCTTCGCCACGATGTCCGCCCCGGTGCGCGAGACGGTCAGGGGGCCGTTGAAGTCGGCGTGCAGGACGTTCGCCTGGTTCTTCAGGTCGACGTCGCGCGTCCGGTCGATCCGGACGGCCTTCGACGGCGCGCTCAGCGTCGACGTGGCGGTCTGCGCCCAGTACCCCGGCGAGACGACGTAGCCGCCGCGCTTCTCGACGTCCCAGCACAGGAACACCGTGATCGTGGTGTTGTCGCGCGAGAGGTAGTCGACGTCGGCCTCGAGCGTGATCGGGCCGGCGAACCGGAGGTTCAGCACGTGACCGCCAGAGGACGTGGTCTGCCAAGGGGCCGCGTCGAACGAGCTGTACTGCAGCTCCACGTCCTGCGTCGCCGGGTTCAGTCTGCGCGCCGCCGACCCGAACAGGTCCTGGCCCTTCAGCGGCGGCTGGGCCTTGCGGAAGAGGCAGACCTTGAGGTCGTCCTCGATCCGGCGCAGCCGCGACCTCACGCCCGGGTCCTCGGCGAAGTCCGTGAACACCTTCCGCAGCGCGGACTCTCCCGCGGACCACTGCTCCTGTTCGACGAGCGCGTGAGCGCGCGTCAGCGAGGCCACCAGATCCGGCGGCGGCGCCGGGTCGCCCGCTCGGGCCGTCAAGCTCGACGCTGCGCACACGATCCCCGCGAACAGAGCGAGACGAACGACATGACCCACGACCAGACCCTCCTCCTGCGGACGGGCCGGGGAGTGTAGCGCCCCTCTCTGGCTTCGAAGCTCCTAGACTGCGCGCGATGGATCTCGAGATCGACTCCGCCGACGGAGTCCACGTCGTCGTCCAAGGACGCCGATCCGTGTCCTTCGCCGGCTGCGATTCGCTCGGGCTCGCCCGACATCCCGACGTGGTCGCAGCCGCAGCGCGCGAGCTCGCCGCCTGCGGGCTCGGCGCGTCGGCGTCGCGCACGACGACGGGCACATGGACCTCGCACCGGCGACTTGAGCGCGCGCTCGCGGAGTGGATGCAGACCGAGGACGCGGTGCTGCTGCCGGCGGGCTACATGGCGGCGTCGGCGCTCTCCACGGCGCTGGCGCGCGACGCCGACCTCGTCCTGCTCGACGACGCGGCGCACCCCGCGCTGCGCGACGCCGCGACGTTCACCGGTCTTCCTGTGCGCGAGTACGGGCACTTCGACGCGGCCGCGGCGACGCGCTCGGCCCACGGCGCGCGTCCGCTCGTCCTCACGGACGCCGTCGACGTGACGGCCGGCCGGACCGCGCCGCTCGCGGCACTGAGCCGTCTCGTCCATGCGGCGCGCGGGCGCCTCGTCGTCGACGACGCGCACGGCATCGGCGTGCTCGGCCCTCGCGGACGCGGGACCGCCGCAGCGCAGCGCGCGACGGGCGATCGCGTGCACGTCGCGGGCTCGCTCTCCAAGGCGCTCGGCGCGCACGGAGGCTTCGTCGCGGGGACGAAGACGATCTGCGACGACGTGCGATCGCGTTTCGCCGCCTACGCCGGGGCGACCCCGATCCCGCCGTCCACCGCCGCGGCAGCGCACGTCGCAGTGCAGATCGCGTCGCGCGACGAAGCCCTGCGCGTCCCCCTCCGTGCGAACGCCGCGCGCCTGCGTCGGCGGTTCCTCGCGGCGGGTCTCGCGCCGCCGCGCCCCGGACTGCCGTGGTTCTCCGTCTCCGGCAGGAGCGCGCGCGAGCTCTCCGCCGCCTCGCGCAGGCTTCGACACGCGGGGTTTCTCGTCCCCCACCTCCGCTACTTCGGCGCCCCGCCGGAAGGGTTCCTGAAGATCGCGGTCACCGCCGCGCACACGCCGTCGGACGTCGATGCACTGGCCTACGCGCTCGCGCTTCAGCTCGCGCGCACCCCCAAGCGGCCGCGCGTGCCGAGGTAGACCCAGTCGGACACGGCCGGACGGTCCGCGAACGACCGCACGAGGGGCGCGGCCGCGCGGGGACGGAGCAGGACGGTCTGCAGCGCGCGACCCAGCAGAAGGCGGCCGCGGAACCTCCGACGGAGCTGCTCGTCCCACGCCGCGGCGGCTCTCGCGACGTCGTCGGCGTCCTCGAGCCGACACCCCGCGAGGATGTCGCCTAGGGACGCCCCGCCCGTGAGCGCCATCGCCTGCCCGTCGCCGCACCACGGTGCGATGAGCGCGGCGGCGTCGCCGACGAAGAACGGCGAGCGCTCGCCCTCGCCAAACGCCAGCCGGCGGGAGAACGCGAATCCCGCTGCCGCGACCTCGGACCCGTCGACGCGGACGGCGCGTCGCATCCGCGCCGCGAACGCCAGACTCTCCCTGCTGAGCAGCTCCCACATCCCCTCGGGACGCGCGCCGGCCCGCTCCCACGCGTCGCGCCGCGCCAGTGCGCACACGTTGACGACGTGCTCTCCGGCGCACACGACCTCGTTCACGCCGACGTAAGCTCCACGCACGAAGTGGAGCTCCGTGACGCCGGCCGCGCGCACGCCGCGGACGTGCATCTTCACCGCGACCCAGCGACGGGCGGGCGCCGCGTGACCGCGCCCCAGTCCCGGCACACGCCCGGTCGCGACGACGGCGACGCGCGCTGAGACGCAGCCGCCCGCCCAGGACGCCGTGACCTGCGAAGCGGCTGGATCCAGCGACACGACGCGTGCATGCTCGACCAGCACCACGCCCGCAGCGCGCGCGGCCTCGGCGACACGCGCGTCCAGGTCCCATCGACTGACGCCACGCCCCGGGACCGGCAGCGTCGAAGTCGCGTCCGCCCGCAAGCGCCCTCCGCCCGACACGGTCACGCGCACCGCGCGGATCCAGGGCGCGTGCAGTCGCGAGACGGCGTCTGCGGCGCCGATCCCGTCGAGCGCGCGCTCCGCGTCGGGCGAGAGGAACTCGCCGCACATCGTCGTGCGCGGCCACGTGCCGGCGTCGAGCACGGTCACAGACACTCCGCGCCGCGCGAGCGAAGTGGCCGTCGCGAGGCCGGCCAGCCCGCCGCCGACGACGACCACGTCCGCCGTCATCGCCGCACGGCGGTCACCGCCCACCGCCACGCCCACGAGCGACGCGCCGTGAGCTCGAGCCCGCACGCGACGGCGAGCCGGCGCCAGTCCTCCGCGACGAACGCCCGCGCGACCGAGAGCGGGGCGTCGTGACGGATCAGGCGATTCCGCGAGAGGACCGCTGTCAGCACGCGGATGAGCGTCCACGGGACGGCGCCGCGCCGCAGGTCGTTCACCACGACGCCGACGCGTGCGACCTCCACCATCCGCCGCAGCGCGACGGCCGCGTCGTCGCCGTCGAAGTGGTGCAGGACGAGCGCTGCGTGAACGACGTCGACGGACGTCGCCGGCTCGTCGAACAGGTCGCCGGCGCGGGCCTGCGCGCCGGCGACGCCCGCCAGCCGTCGCGCGGCGACGGCCGCGGTGCGCTCGTCTCGGTCGATCACGACCACGCGCACGTCCACGCCGCGTGCAGCGCCCCAGGCGAGGATCGCCGGCGCCGCGTCCCCGCTGCCGCCGCCGACGTCGAGGACGGTCCACGTCCGCGTCGGCCGCCCGACGCGCGCCACCAGGTCGTCGAGGGCGCGCCGCGTGGTCGCATGTCCGCCGAGCAGTCGGTTGATGCGACGGAGCTGACGCAGCGCGTCTTCGAGCTCCTCGCGCGACACGCCCGACTCCGCGTCCATCAGCTCGGGACCGGCGACGCGCGCCGCGAGCCGAGGCGGGAGGAGGCCGGCTCTAGGCGCCCACGTCGCCGGCACCGACGAGCTCCGGCTGCGGCGCCGCGACGCTCCGCGCGCCCCGCGCGAACGCCAGCGCCTCCAGCGTGAGTCCCGGCCCGAAGCCGAGCATCACGCCGCGGTCGCCCGTGCGCATCCGGCGGAGCTCCCGCTCGAGCACGAAGAAGACGGTCGCGCTCGACACGTTGCCGACGTCGCGCAGCACGTCGCGCGACGACGCCAGCGCGTCGCTCGGGAGCGAGAGCGCGTCCTGCACATGGTCGAGGATCGCGCGGCCGCCCGGGTGGACGCACCAGGACGAGGTCCGGTCGTCGCGGAGCGGCGCGACGAAGTCCGCGAGGCACGCGGAGAGCAGCTTCGGGACATAGCTCGACAGGTGCATGCGGAACCCGTCGTCGCCGATCTCCCACCCCATCTCGTCGACCGTGTCCGGTTGGACGAGGGTCGCAGCGTCGCCGAGTCGCGCGAGCGCGCGGTCGCCGTCGTCACCCACGACGACGGCCGCCGCGCCGTCGCCGAAGAGCGCCTTCGCGACGACGTTGTCCGACTGCGGGTCGGGACGGAAGTGCAGCGTGCAGAGCTCGACGCAGACGACCAGCGCCTTCGAGCCGGGCCGCGCGGCCACCGCGTCCCGAGCGACGCGCAGCCCGTTGAAACCGGCGTAGCAGCCCATGAACCCGACGACCGTGCGCGCCATGTCGTCCCGCAGCCCCAGCTCGCGCACGAGCGAGACGTCCGGCCCCGGCGCGAAGAAGCCGGTGCAGGAGACGACGACGAGGCTTGAGATCTCCTCCGGCCCGACCTCCGCGGAGGCGAGTGCGCGACGGCAGGCGGCGAGCCGTGGCGCGTGCTCGCGGTACGCCTGCATGCGCGCCGACGTGCCTGGCGAGCGCGAGCCGAGCAGGAGCGGCTCGCCAGGTCGCAGGAAGTCGGGGACGCAGGAGTAGCGCGTCTCGACGCCCGCGCGCTCGAGAACGCGTCGCGCGAGGCGCACGGCGGCGGGGTCGGCGGCCAGGGCGCGCTCGACCCAGTCGAGAGCGTCGGCGCACGTGCCCCGGAAGGGAGGCAGCGCCGTCCCGAGTCCGAGGATCGCGGCCGGCGCGGTTCCCATCGGCGTCAGAACTCGCGAGGCCGCGTCCGTCGTCCCGAATCCGTGCGGGCGCCCGCCTGCCCGGAGACGATGGCTCGCTCGACTCCGGAGGTCCGATGCCCCGCCTGATCCCCTCGCTCCTCACCGCCGCCGCGGCCGCGTCGATCCTGGCGCCCGCGTCGGCGGCCGACGACCCCGCGCCGCTGAAGTTCGCGTGGCCCGTGCCGTCGAAGGCGACGGTGACCGAGAAGATCTGGAAGGGAGTCCGCACTGCGACGACGCGCTACATCGTGACCGTCGAGCGCTCCGGGACCGGCGACGACCTGCGCGCCCATCTCAGCGACTTCACGTTCATCGACATGGACGGCAAGCCGCCGACCGACCCGGCGGTCGCGCCCGCGCTCGCGGAGGCGGAGGCTTTGGCGAAGCTGACGCCCGACCTCCTGATCGCCCCGGACGGGACGGTCAAGGACGTCCTCGGGCTCGACGCGCTGATCGAGGCGCAGATCGTCGGTCTCGAGAGCCACGCCACCGAGGAGATGAAGCCGCACCTGCCGGAGATCCGCGCGAAGATGACGTCGCCCGCCGAGCGCGAGCGGAAGAAGCGCATCTCGACCAACTGGTGGCGGACGTGGGTCGCGGAGTGGGTCGGGCTCTCGCTGGCGGAAGGCAAGGTGGTCGAGGGAAAGCGGACGGTGCGCGACGTCGACGAGACGGAGCGCGACGCGCCGGCCGTCTTCCGTCTCGTGCCGGCCCCTGACGACAAGGGGCTGATGCAGGTCGCCCGCGAGGCGGCGCTCGACGGAGACGCGACGAAGGCGTCGCTGGAGCAGTGGGTCGCGACGCTCGCGCGTCAGACCGGCAAGACGCCGCCCGACGGTTTTTTCACCGGTCTGCGCCTGACGAGCCGTGCCGCGGTCACCGTGGACCTGGCGACGCTGCGGCCGAGACGCGCGCTGTCGGAGGAGTCCTGCGTCGTGCACCGCAAGGGCCACGAGGACCTGATGCTCCGCGGGAACCTCGAGCGCCACGAGTATGAGTTCGTCTGGGACGCGCAGCCGGGGGCGGGGAAGTAGGCGTTCCGCACCTTCCCCAATCGTTCTGATCCCGCGTCCGCCGTCGCCCGACTGCGGACATGCAGGCTTCATGAATTCCCCTTCCTGAGAGGATCCGCCGGCGCTCCTCCGGTCGACGACGAACTGGAACGGCAGAAGCGGACATTCTTGGGGTCGTGACACCGTCCCGCAAACCGTCCGCCGTCTCCTGCGTCTGAAGAGGCGATGGACGACGGACGGAAGGCCGAGGCCGACCCGCTCACCGCGCGGTTCCTCTCCCTGTCCGACCGGCTGACCGGCACGGCCTTCTTCGTGCTCGGCCACCGGGAGGACGCTCGCGAGGCCGTGCAGGAGGCGTTCGTGCGGTGCTGGCGCGCCAAGGACGGCGCCCAGGCCGCGCGCGACCTCGACGCCTGGGTCTTCGCCGTCGTCCTGAACGCCGCGAAGGACCTGCGACGGCGCCGGCGGCTCCGCTCCGCCGCGCCGCTGCCCTCGGAGGACACCATGCGGGCCACGCAGAGAGAGGAGCGCCCCGGCGCCGCGCTCGAACGGCGCGACGCCCTGGAGCGTGTCCGCAACGAGATCCACGCGCTGCCGGAAGCCGAGCGGGAGGTCTTCCTCCTGCGCCAGAACGGCGGCCTCACGTTCGAGGCGATCGGCGAGGCGCTCGGCGTGCCCGTCGGGACCGCGAAGACGCGGATGCGCGCGGCGCTGCGGAGGCTGCGCGAGGCGATCGACCCGGACGCCGTGAGAGGACGGATGCCATGCCGATGAACTGCGAGACCGCCCGCGACCACCTCCTCGACCACGTCTACGGCGCGATCGAGGACGCCGACGACGCCGCCGTGAGGCAGCACCTCGACGGCTGCCCAGCGTGCCGTGCCGCGCTGGACGACGCGCGCAGCCAGCGCGACGTGCTCGCCGCCGCGGCGCGCACGGAGGCGCCGACGCTCGTCCTCCGCCCGCCCGTCTCGCGCGGTCGTGCGCTGCGCCGACTCGCACTCGCGGCGTCCGTGCTCCTCGCCGTCGGCGGCGCCGCCGCGTTCGCGTGGCGCTCGCACGAGATCACGAACGCCGAATTGCACTTCCCGCACGTCGCCGTGCTCGCGCCGTCGACGCTTGCGTCCGGGCAGTCGGCCGAGTTCCTGGTCGACGTCACCACCGTCGCAGGCGATCCGCTGCCGGCGACCGTCCACCTCGACGTCTACGCGCCGAACCAGCGGCGCATCGCGACGAAGGACGTGCCGACCTCCGACGACGGTCGTGCGCGCGTCGCCTTGGACCCCGGCATCGGCAAGCCGGGCGAGCGCCTGCGCGTGGACGTGATCGCGCGCCTGGCCGACGGTGTCGAGCGGCACGCGTCGACGCTGATCGTCCGCGACGCGTCGCACCTGCTCGCGCGCGTGTCCACCGACAAGCCGCTCTACCACCCTGGCGAGCCCGTCCGCGTCCGCGGCGTCGCGCTCGAACGCCTGCGCCTGACGCCGGGCGGCGACGTTCCCGTGCGGGTCGAGGTCCGCGACCCCCGCGGAGCGAGCGTCGCGTCGGCTTACGTGGCGTCGTCGAACGGCGTCTCGGCGTGGGAGTGGCCGATCCCGGCGGACGCCGTGGGCGGCGAGTACGCGGTCGTGCTGTCGGACGGCGCCGGCGCCGACGCGTTCCCGAAGACGGAGCGGAAGTTCGTCGTGCGCAGCTACCGCGTCCCGCGCGTCAAGGGCGACCTCGAGCTCGACCGCGACAGCTACGGTCCCGGCGCGAAGGGCGAGGCGACGCTGTCGGTCGAGCGCGTCGAGGGCGGAGTGCCCGTCGGGGCGACGCTCGAATCGACGGTCACGGTGGACGGCCGCGAGTTCGAGAAGTCGACGCAGACGCTGACGGCGTCGGGCCGCGCGACGGTGAGGTTCACGCTGCCGAAGGAGATCGAAGAAGGGCATGCGCAGCTCGCCGTCGTCGTCAAGGACGGCGGCGTCGTGGAGACGGTCGCGAAGTCGATCCCGGTCGCGCTCGGGCGGATCGACGTCACCTGGTTCCCGGAAGGCGGCGAGCTCGTCGCGGGCCTTCCGAACCGCGTCTACTTCCAGGCGAAGACTCCGGCCGGCGAGCCGTCGGACCTCGTCGCGGAAGTGCTCGACGCGTCCGGGGCCAAGGTCGCCGAGGCGCGCGTGGACGAGCTCGGGATGGGACGGTTCGACCTCACGCCGCAGCGCGGCGCGACGTATCGCCTCGTCGCGCGGAGTCCGGCGGACGTGGAGCTCCGGGGCGCGCCGCCGTCCGTGGCGCCGAACGGCGTCACGCTGCGGTCGCTCGACGACGTGACGCCGGCCGGCCGGCCGCTCCGCGTCGAGATCGCCTCGACGTCGACCGGGCGGCACACGGTGTCCGCCTTCTGCCGCGGCGCGCTGATCGCGCAGGACGGAATCGACCTCGTCGCCGGCGTCCCGCACGTCGTCGAGTTGAAGCCGACCGCGGACGTCGGCGGCGTGGTCCGCGTCACGGTCTTCGACCCGCACGGCGTGCCGCGGGCCGAGCGTCTTGTCTCGCTCGCGCCGCCGCACCGCATCGACCTCGACGTGCAGCCGTCGGGGGCGAAGTTCGCGCCGGGCGAGAACGTCCGCGTGGACGTGACGGCGCGGGACGAGACGGGCCGCCCGGTCGCGGCGGCTCTGGGCGTGGCGGTCGTGGACGACGCCGTCCTGAAGCTCGCCCGCGACGAGGACACGGCCGGCCTCCCGCTGCACTTCCTGCTCGGGCTCGAGGTCGCGGAGCTCGAGAAGGTCGACGTCTACGCGAAGGGCGAGCACGCGGCGCGAGCGGTCGACCGCCTGCTCGGCGTCCAGGGCTGGCGGCGCTTCGCATGGAGGAAGCCGGCGGAGTTCCTCGCGAAGAACGGGGACAAGGGGACGCGGGTCGTCGTCGCCGACGCGGTGGACGCACCGCAGCGCGCGGACAGCGGCGGGAGTGCGTCGATGTGCGTCGAGTGGGCGAGGCGGAGCGCGGACGACCGGCTCCGCGGCGCCGCCGTCTTCGCGACCGTGGGCCTCGGACTCGCGGTCGTGCTCGTCCTCGTCGGCACGAGTCGCCTGACCCTGCGCGTCCGTGCCGTCGCCATGTCGCTGCTCGTGCTCGGGACGGCGGGCGCGGTCGTCGTCACGAAGTCGACCGTCTCCCTGGCGAAGTCGGAGGCCGTCGCGTCGTCCGCGGTGTGGCCGACAGCCCCCGCGGAGCCCCCGAAGCCCTCGAGGGCCGCCGGAGAGAAGCTCCTCAGGGCGCAAGGCGAAGTCGTCGCGGTCGACGACATCACCGTCGACTTCGAGGACGACGCGGACGAACCCCGACCGCTCGAGCAGAGGTCGGGCCGCGACTTCACGACACTCTTCCACACGGTCTCGCCGACGCCGGTCACGTTGCCCGGGGGCGTCGGCAACGATCGCAATCTGATCCCTCCTTCGGCCTGGACGGCGCGCCGCATCGGAGACGCGACGGAGTTCGAAGAAAGGCTCGTCCTCGCTCGCGTCTACGCCCATCGCGCCCACGCCGCCGACGGCGATCGCCGCGACTTCGCCGAGGTCCTCTACTGGAACCCGCTCCTCGTCACCGGCGCGGACGGCCAGGCGTCGTTCGAGTTCGACACGTCCGACTCCGTCACGACGTTCTCGGTCGGCGTCGACGCCCACGACGCGCGCGGTGCGCTGTCGTCCGGCGCGGGATCCTTCCAGAATCGTGTGCCGTTCTTCCTCGAGCCGAAGCTGCCGGTGGCGATGTCGGCGGGCGACGTCGCACAGATCCCCGTGGTCGTCGCGAACGACACGCGCTCACGCGTCGACGTCGACGTGACGATGACCGTCGGCGGCGACGGCCTGCGCGTGGACGGCCCGACGCGGCACGGGATCCCCGTCGCGCCGGACGGCCGAGGCCGCGCGTTGTTCAACGTGGTCGCGGGCGGAGGCGGGCACGGGGGCCCGCCCGCACCGAGCACCGTGACCGTCACCGGTCGCGCCGGCCGTCTCGGCGACGAGGTCACGCGGCAGATCCCGATCCAGCCGCGCGGGTACCCCGTCGACGTCGCGAAGGCCGGCGTCCTCGAGAAGAGCAGCGACTTCACGGTCACCCTGCCGGCGGACCTCGACCCGTCGACGCTCTCCGGCTCGCTGCGCCTCTACCCCTCGACGCTGGCGTCCCTCGAGGACGGCCTCGCCTCGATGCTCCAGGAGCCCTGCGGCTGCTTCGAGCAGGTGTCGTCCACGAACTACCCGAACGTGCTCGTGCTGCAGTACCTGGAGGCGACCGGTCAGGGCTCGCCCGAGGTCGTCCGCCGCGCGAAGGACCTGCTCGCCCGCGGCTACACGATGCTGACCGGCTACGAGTGCAAGCAGCACGGCTACGAGTGGTTCGGCCGCGACCCCGGCCACCTCGCGCTGACCGCGTACGGATTCGCGGAGTTCGCCGACATGGCGAAGGTCCGCGACGTGGACGCCGCGATGCTCGCGCGCACGCGCGGCTGGCTCCTCGACAAGCGCGACGGCGACGGCGGCTTCGTCCCGAACGGCGCGACGTGCGACCACTTCGGGCAGGCGCCGAAGGACGTGACCGACGCGTACTGCACGTGGGCGGTGACGGAGTCGGACCCGACGGCCGACGTCGCGAAGGAGCTCGCCCACCTCGTGGCGCGGGCGCGCACGAGCGACGACCCGTACACCGTCGCGCTCGCGGCGCGCGCCGCTGCGAACCGTCAGATGCCCGAGGCGACGGCGCTGCTCGACCGGCTGGCGTCCCTGCAGAAGGACGACGGCCGGCTCGCGGGGACGACCACGTCGATCACGTCGTCGACCGGGATCAACCTGGACGTCGAGGCGACCGCGCTCGCCGTGCTCGCGTTCGACACGGCGCGGGACCGCCTGCCGAACGCGACGCACGCCGTGCAGTTCCTCGCGGTGCAGCGCAGGAACGGTGGCTCGTTCGGCGCCACGCAGGCGACCGTCCTCGCGCTGCGCGCGCTGGTCGAGCACGCGCGGGCGGCGGCGACGACGTCTACCGACCACGACCTGGAATTGAGGGTGAACGGCCGCGCGGTCGCGACCCGCCACGTGCCGGCCGGCGCGCCCGGCACGGTCGTCTTCGACAGCGATCTGCTGAGCGCACTCGTCGCAGGCGAGAACCGCGTCGAGCTGACGACGACTGGCGCCGAACCGCTGCCGTGGGCCTTCGCGGCGCGGCATTTCACGAACCTGCCCGCCTCCGACCCCGCGTGCGCGGTCGGCGTCGAGACACGGCTCGCGAAGGACGTGGTCCGCGAGGGCGACACGATGCGGCTCGACGTCGTCGTCTCGAACCGCACCGCGCGCGCCGTCCCGATGACGCTGGCGCGCGTCGGACTTCCGGCGGGTCTCGAACCTCGCCACGACCAGTTGAGGGAACTGAAGAAGTCCGGCGCCGTCGCGTTCTGCGAGACGCGGCCGCGCGAGGTCACCCTGTACTTCGACGGCCTCGAGGCGTCGGAGCAGAAGCGTCTCGCGCTCGACCTCGTCGCCGCGATCCCCGGCACGTACGAAGGTCCCGCGACCTGCGCCTACCTCTACTACGGCGACGACCGGAAGTCGTGGGCCGCGCCGCTCGCCTGCCGCGTCGAGGCCGCGACGGTGCGGTGAACCTCGCGGTCGTTCACGCGGCGCGCGGAGGCGCCGCGCACAGCCGGCCCACTTCGGCGGCGGCGCCGCTCTCCACCACGGCAACGAGCACGTCGCCCTTGCGCAAGACCGTGTCTCCGCGGGGGACGACGACCTCGGCGCCGCGGCGGACGCTCGCGACCGCGGCACCGCGCGGCCACGGCACATCTCGGACCGCGTGCTCCGCGGCAGCCGAACCGGCGGCGACCTCGAACTCCTCGACCGTGGCGCCTGAGAGCGCGCCGAGCCGCGCCTGGTCCAGCCGGTGACGCGCGGCAGCCCGCCGCGTCAGTGCCGCGTCGTAGGCGCGAACGAGGTCCGTCCGGCGGAGCAGGCCGACGAGGCGCGTGGGGTCGTCGCGCGCGACCACGGGAAGCCGGCCGATGTCGCGACCTCCCATGCGGCGGAGTGCAGCCCCGATCGACTCGTCCGGATGCGCTACGACGAGATCGTGCGTGCAGAAGTCGCCGATCGTCGCTTCGTCGCGCGCCCCCGCGGCGTGCGCGCGGTCGACGTCCTGGACTGTGAGGATCCCGGCGAGCCGCCCGGCCGCGTCGATCACCGGCAGGCCGTGCTGCCGTGACCGCGCGAACACGTCCGTCGCGCGCGCCAGGTTCTCGTCGACCGAGATCGTGGGCGGGTCGGTCTGCATGGTCTCGGCGACCGTGACGCCCTCGAGCACCTCGACGTCGCGGCCGTGCTCGAGCCGGACGCCGCGACGGGCGAGCGCGACCTCGTACACCGAGTCCGGCTGCAGGCGCTTCGACACGTAGAGCGCGACGGCGACCGCGAAGAGCAGCGGCAGCAGGATCCGGTAGTCGCGCGTCATCTCGAAGAGAAGCAGCGATGCGGTCAGCGGCGCCCGCACAGCGCCCGCGAGCACCGCGGCCATGCCGACCATCGCGAACGCCGGCGCGTCGACCTCGATCGGCAACACGGCGCGCGCCGCGAGCGCGTACGCGCCTCCGAGCGCCGCGCCGAGCACGAGGGAGGGGGCGAACACGCCGCCTGGGAACCCCGCGCCGACGCAGACCCCGGTCAGCAGGAGCTTCGCGACGAGGATGGCCACGAGAAGCCCCGCGCCGACCTGCGCACCGCCGAGGACACGCTCGATCGTGCCGTACCCGACGCCCATCACCTGCGGCAGCGCGAGCGCGACGGCCCCGACAGCGAGACCTGCGATCGCCGGGCGTGTCCATGTCGGCAGCCGCGTCGCCGCGAACGCGTCCTTCGCGCCGTGGATCGCGCGCACGTAGAACGCCGCCACCGGGCCGGCGAGGACTCCGAGGCCCAGGTAGAGCGGCAGCTCCCACGGCGAGTTCAGCGCGTACGGCGGCACGTCGAACGCAGGCTGCGTCCCGGACAGCGCCTGCGTCAGGACGGCCGACGCGACGGACGCGATCACGACCGCGCCGAACGCCGCTCCTCCCAGGTCGCCGAGGATGATCTCCAGCGCGAAGAAGAGTCCCGCGATGGGCGCGTTGAACGCCGCGGCGATGCCGGCAGCCGCGCCCGCGGCGACGAGCGTCCGCACACGGTCCGACGAGAAGCGGCCGATCTCGCCGGCGAACGAGCCGAGGTTCGCGCCGATCTGGACCGACGGATCCTCCGGGCCGACGGACGCGCCCGCGCCGATCGACAGCGCCGCGGCCACCGTCTTCGCGGGAGCGCGACGCCACCGCAGGCGGCCTCCGCCCACCGCGACCGCCTCCATGATCCCGGCCACGCCGTGGTGGCGCTCGTGGCCGATGAGGAACTTCAGAAGGAGCCCGACGACCAGGCCTCCGACGACCGGGGCCACGAACCGTCCCCACGGCGCGACGTCGTCGAACGGTCCGGCGTGTCCGACGGCGACCGTCTGCGCGAGGTCGATCAGCCTCTTGAAGCACCAGACGCCGCCTGCGCTCGAAAGCCCTACGGCGACGGCCGTCGCGCCGAACAGGGCGGGGTCAGGGATGCGCAGCGCCGAACGAGGACGCGCGGCGGGCGGTCGGCTGGAGGAGGGTCGGTCGGATTCCACGCGTCCGGTCTGCGACGGAGAGTGTATTGGTCCCCATCGATCGGGCCGCAGCAAGCTCGGAGCGGGCGCTTTACACCGCCGTTACGGCAACTCGTCGGGCGGCGCGTAGCATCCCCGCATCCGATGAGCCAGCGCACGGTCCTCGTCGTGGAGGACGACGCCGCGATCCGTCGCGGTCTCGTCGACGCGCTGCGGTTCGGAGGGTACGCAGTCCTCGACGCCGCGGACGGACGGGGCGGCCTGGCAGCCGCACTGGGCGCGGATCTGGACCTCGTGCTGCTCGACGTGCTGCTCCCTGAGATGAACGGCTTCGACGTGCTGGCCGCGCTGCGGCAGTCGCGCCCGGGCCTGCCCGTCATCATGGTCACCGCGCGCGGCGCGGAGGACGACCGCGTCCGCGGGCTCGCCGGCGGCGCCGACGACTACGTCGTGAAGCCGTTCAGCGCGAAAGAGCTGCTCGCGCGCGTCGCCGCCGTGCTGCGGCGGTCGGCCGAGCGGCCGAAGGACGTCGGCCGGCTCGAGCTCGCCGGACGCCGGGTCGATTTCGCGACGCGCGAAGTCGCACTGGCTGACGGCGCGCGGACGCAGCTCTCCGAGCGCGAAGCCGACGTGCTGCGGTACCTCGCCGGCGCGGACGGCCGCGTCGTCTCCCGCGACGAGCTGCTCCAGCGTGTGTGGGGCCTGGACCCCAAAGGCGTCGCCGCGACGCGCACGGTCGACATGCACGTCGCGCGGCTGCGCGAGAAGCTGGGCGACGACGCCGCGGCGCCGCGGATCGTCGTGACGGTGCGCGGACGCGGGTATCGGCTGGAGCGCGGCGCGTGAGGAGGCGGCGGGGGCTGTGGGCCGTGTACCGCGTCTGCGCCGTCGGCGTGGTGTCGGCCATGTGCTGGCTGACGAGCGACCTCTCCGCCCTGGAGAGGGCGCAGGCAGAGTCGGCGGCGGAGGCCGCGCACCAACAGCGGCTGCGGCTCGCGCTGTGGCGGATGGACTCGTGGCTCGGCCCCTCGCTGATCGCGGAGACGACCGGCCCGACTCTGGGCCATCACGTCGTGCAACGATTCCGGCTGTCGCCGGACAGGCCCGCTGAACTTCTGGAGATCTCGGTCGCGCGGTCGTCGACGGACGAGGAGACGACCGTCAAGGACGTCCGATCGGCGCTCGCGACGATCGACCTCCGTGACGTGCTGCGCCGCATGGACTCGACGGGACTTTGGGAGATCTACTCCCGCACGGTCGAGCCCACCCTCTCGAACGACTACCGGCAGCGACTCAGCGCCAACGTTGCGAGTCAGGCGGCGGCGGCGACCGGCGCGCCTGGCGCGGCGCCCACTGACCTCGGCCCTCTCGCGTCGGTCTGGGCGAAGGCCGGAGGAGGCTCGTCCCTGCTCGTGCTCCTGCGCCGGGAGTTCAAGCCTCAGACAGACGCCGGCCGTCTGTTCGACCGAGGCGTCATCGCCTACGTGGTCGACTGGCCCGAGCTCCGACGGAGTCTCGTCGCCGAAGTCTCGGACCTCCTGCCGGAACCCGTCCTCCGACCGTGGCAGGACGCGTCGGCTGACCCGGAGAGCGCGTTCGTGCTGGCGTCCGCGCCGATCGCGCTCGAGTCCCCGCGCCCCACGGGCGCCCCTCTCCCCGCGTGGACGCCCACAAGGATCACGCTCGCGATCGCGTGGTTCGCGATCGGCGCCTCGCTCGTCGCCGTCGGGGTCACGCTGAAGCGCACCGTCGACCTCTCCGACCGGCGCAGCCGCTTCGCCTCGTCCGTCACCCACGAGCTCCGCACGCCGCTGACGACGTTCCGCCTCTACTCCGAGATGCTCGCCGACGACATGGTCACGGACCCCGCGCAGCGCCGCGTCTACCTCGACACGCTGAAGTCCGAGGCGAACCGCCTGTCGACCCTCGTCGAGAACGTCCTCGCGTACGCCCGCGTCGAGGAGGGACGGATGCCGCTCGCGCGGGAGCGGATCGCGGTCGGCGACCTGCTGTCGCGCGCGGCGCCGCCGCTTTCGCGTCGCGCGGCCGAGTGCGGGATGACGCTCTCGGTCGATGCAGCGCCGGCCGCGGAGGAAGTCGTGGACGTGGACGCGGCCGTCGTCGGGCAGATCCTGTTCAACCTGGTCGACAACGCCTGCAAGTACTCCGAGACTTCGCGGGCGCGCGAGATCTCGATCTCCGTCACGGTGTCGGGGCGGGTTGCCCGGATCGCGGTCGCGGATCACGGTCCGGGCATCGCGCCGGACCGAGTTCGGGCCGCGTTCACGCCCTTCGAGCGCGCGGGTCGGCCCGCAGGCGACGAGATCCCGGGCATCGGCATCGGACTCGCGCTGTCGCGAGCCCTGGCCCGCGACCTCGGCGGCGACCTGAACTACGAGGACGCGCCAGGCGGCGGCGCGCGGTTCGTGCTGACGCTGCTCGCGGAGCCCCCGGGTCGCTCCAGATCGTTCTCCGCGGACGAACGAACCGCCTGAACGCGGGACTACGAACTGCGGCGCCGCCTCCCACGCTCGTTCGAACCGCGACGCCCCGGTCCGGAGCACCGGCTTCAGCCGGGCCTCTCGCGCGCGCTCGCGCGAGGATCGCTCGTCCCGCGCTCGCCTCAGCCCGCCTTGGCACGTTGGATGGCCGCTCGCGCCTCCATGTACGCCTGCGCCTTCACGCGGTTCATCAAGATGCGCACGTCCGCGGGCGACATCCGCGCCGGCTCGCCGAGCCGCCTCAGGAGGGCGAACTCCTCCGGTGTGACGACGCCGTCGGCGACGGCCGCCCGCACGGCGGCCTCGAGCCACACGCGCGCGTCGTCGACGGACTGCGGCTCCGGCGCCTCGGTCCCCGGGGTCAGCGCGTCGCGCACGATCTCGTCGACCCGCTCCGCTGGGATCCGGTTGCGCTCCGCGAGGGCGACGAGCGCCGCGCGCTCCTTCGGATCGACGACGCCGTCGGACGCGGCGACGCGTGCCGCCCACGCGAGCAGTCCCGCCGCCGCCGGCGGCAACGCCGCGCTCGGACCCGCGGGCGCTGGACCCGACGGCGCCGCCCGCAGGCGGTCGAGGACGAGCTTCCCTGCGGCCTCGTTCCGGGTCGTCATCTGCGCGAGCGACCAGCCGGCGTCGGCGTCGACGAGAGACGTGCCGCAGTACACGCACTGCCGCGACGTCCCCTCCGCCGGTCCTCCACAGCCGCGGCAGTGCGCGGACGAGAACGAATCGACGACGCGCGTCTTCACGCCCGACTTCCGCTCGAACACGAGGAGCCACGACCGCACGCCCGTCCGCGCGAGACGCTTCGGCGCGCCGCCGCCGCGGACCTCGAACTCCGTCCCCGACCAGTGGACGTCCATCACCGCTCGGTCGACGCCGTCTTCGCGCAGCACACCGAGGAGCTCGACGCCGCCGACGCCGCACTCGCCGACGTAGCGTCGCGTGCCGTCGTCCTCCGCCACCGACGCCGCGACCGCACGGAACACGCCGTCGGACGCGAGCACCGCGAGCGGCGCGGCGTCGCCCGTGCGCGTGGCGGTCGCCCACCGCCAGAACGCGACGGACGCGCGGTCCTCCATCGCCTCGACGCTGAACTCCCGGTCCGCCGCCGCGAGCTCGAGCACGCCGGGCCGCGTGTGCCGCGGCGCCGGAGTCCACTCGCCCGCCTGCGCGATCTCGGCCAGGACCCAGTCGAAGTCGCCGCTGCGCAGCCGCGCGTGGCAGATCTTGCAGTCGGCGAACTGGTTGCCCTCGACGGAGTCGCCGCAGTTGGGGCAACGGCCCTCGAGCAGGCCCTCGCCCTTCGCCACCGACTTCGCGCCGCGACGGCGCAGGAACGTCCAGAACTCGACCATGCGCTGCGGCGCCACGTCGCCGCCGACGCGCGCGCCGCCCGTGAGGGACACGCGGTAGTCGGCGGCCGTCGCCACGATCCGCACCGTCACGGTCTCGAACGCCCCCTCCAGCTCGCAGTGGACGATCGACGTCCGGTCGATCTGCAGCCCATCGATGTGGTCGCGGTAGCCGAGCGCGCGCTGCTCTTCGAGCTGCATCGAGAAACGCTCGTGGACGCCGTCGGAGACGAAGGGACGGATCGCGGTGAGATCCTGCGCGCACCACGCCTCCTGCGCCTTCACGAACGCGGTCCGCACGCGGGCGTCGAACGCGGCCGGGTCGAAGGAGGGGTCGTGCGCGAGGAGCCGTCCGCCGAGGTCGTCGGAGACGTTCGCACGGGCCGCGCGCGCGCCGTCGCGCAGCACCGTGGTCTGGTAGCCGACGCGGAGCTGCACGCCCCGCCGGTACATCAGGTAGAGGACGAGCAGCACGATCGGGATCCCGATCGCCGGGTGCCGGATGATCAGCCAGAGGAGCAGGTCGACGCCACCGCTGCCGTGTCCGGAACCTCCGCCCCAGCCGTGGCCTCCGCCTCCTCCACCGCCACCGCCGAAGTTCCCGCCGCCTCCGGCCCGCGCGTACGCGTCGGCGGCGAGCAGCGTGACGGCGACGGACGCCGCGCCCGCGCGAACCGCCCAGGCACGGCCGCGCCAGTTCAAGCGACGCACGGCGCGAGGCGCCGCAGGTACATGCGCTGCGTGGTCACGGGAGTGCATCCGATGCGCTCGAAGATCCGCCTCATCGGCGCGTTGCAGACGTCGCATGAGCCGATGTAGCGTGTCGCGCCGCGCGCGAGCATCGTGTCAACGCCGCGCCGCACGAGCACGCCGCCGAGCCCGCGGCCGCGAAACTCGGGCACGACGCCCACGTAGAGGTTCGTGCACGCCTGCCGCTCCGCCTCCACGAACGCAGGGAGCACCACCCCCGCGGCGGCGCCGTCGATCCGCAGGAGCGCCCAGTCCTCGGGGAAGAAGCAGTCGTCGCGACGGCAGCGCGATTCGCAGGAGGCGAGGAAGTCGCGCGGGACTTCACACCGGTCCGAGGGGGACGAAGAGGTCGCCAGGATCCGACCGAGCGCGTCAGGCATCTCGGGATCGCCGGCGACGAACGCCGCTCCCGCCGGCGCCGGCGGGACGGCGCCCAGACGGAGCGCGTCCTTCGCCGCGCGCATCAGGGTCTTCGCGACCTCGAGATCGAAGCCCCACCCGTTCGCGGCGCCGCCGAACGCGTCGGCGTGCGGCGACTTGTCGACGAGGAGCAGACGCGCGTTGCGGACCCGCGCCTCGGCCGCCCTCCGAAGCCCTGCGCCGACCAGAGCGCCTGCGACGTCGAGCGGGTCTCGTCCCGGCTCGACGCGCGGGTGCACCAGCACGTGCTCGTGCGGAGGATTCTCCAAGACCTCCATCCGCCCCAGGCGCACGCCCCGCTCCTCGACGACGAGCCGCGAGATCGCCTCGTCGAAGCGGCAGGTCCAGTCGAGGCTGCCGGGCATCGCGGCATCGTGTCACGGGAGCGCCGCGCCGCCTGCAATCTGCCGCAGGCGACCGGAAGCGCGTCCCCGGCGGTCGCCGACCTACAATCGCGCGTCCTCCGGAGGGCCTCCATGTCGCCAGCGCGCCTCGTCTGGGTTCCTCTCGCCGCCGCGGCCCTCGCGTCGCTCGGCTGCTCGACCTCGACGGACGCTCGTCCGGCGACCGCGTCGGACCCTGTCGCCGCGACGACGGCCGTCGCGCCGGCGGTCGCTTCGTCGTCCGCGGCCCCTGCGCCGGCGCCGCCGGCCGCCCCCGCGGCGCCGAAGCTCGGCCCGGAGACGCGCGACTTCGACCAGGAGAACCTGGCGCTCGACCTCGACCTCGACATGGAGCACGGCTCGCTGACGGGCACGGCGACGCACACGATGACCGCACTCGCCGACCTCTCGAGAGTGCAGATGCACCTCGCGGACATGACGGTCACCTCGATCACGTCCGACGGCGGCGCCGCGTGCACGTCGACGCAGCTCGGCGACGTGCTGACGATCGGACTCGACCACCCGCGCAAGAAGGGCGAGCGGTTCCACCTGGCCGTCCAGTACGGCGGGACGCCGAAGTCCGGACTCTGGTTCTTCCGGCCGACGCCGGAGCACCCGGAGGTCCCTTTGCAGGCGTGGTCACAGGGCGAGGGCGAGGAGAACCGCCACTGGATCCCGTGCTACGACCTGCCGGACGACCGGCTGACGACGTCGATGCGCGTCGTCGTCCCCGCGGGACTTCAGACGCTGTCGAACGGCCGTCCCACGGGCACGGAGACGTTGGCCGACGGCCGCGTCGCGCACACGTGGGTGATGGACCGGCCGCACGTGACGTACCTGATCACGCTGGTCGTCGGCACGTTCGACGACGTGAAGCGCGACGCCGCGGGCGTCGAGCAGCACGACCTCGTGCCGCCGGGCTGGGGCCCGATGTGCGACGAGGTGTTCGGCCGCACGGCCGACATGATGGGTTTCTACCAGCAGTACACGGGCCAGCCGTTCGCGTGGGGCCGCTACAGCCAGGCGACGGTGTGGGACTTCTCGTGGGGCGGGATGGAGAACACCGGCGCGACGACGCTGAACATGCGCGCGCTGCACAAGGAGGGCGTGCGACCGGACTACTCGGCCGACGGCCTCGTCGCGCACGAGCTCGCGCACGACTGGTTCGGCGACCTCATCACGTGCCGCACGTTCAACCACATCTGGCTGAACGAGGGCTTCGCGACGTACTTCACCGACCTGTGGATCGAGCATCACGAGGGGCCCGACGCGTTCGCCGTGCAGATGCTCGGCGAGCAGGAGGGCTACATGAACGGCGTCGACCTGAAGAAGACCTCGGAGACGCCGCGGCCCGCGAAGCCGACCGACTGCGGCGACATGGACGGCCACCAGTACGTGAAGGGCGCGTCGACGCTGCACATGCTGCGGAAGCTGCTCGGCGACGACGTGTTCCAGCGCGCGATCCAGCGGTACGTCCACGAGAACCACGACCAGAGCGTGGAGAGCGAGGCGCTGCGCGCGGCGCTGGAGAAGGAGTCGGGCAAGGACCTGAAGTGGTTCTTCGACCAGTGGGTGTACGGGTCGGGGTTCCCGGAGTTGACGGTGAGCTGGTCGCTCGGCGGCGACTGGGCCTCTCCGCAGGTCTGGCTGCTCGTGGAGCAGACGCAGCCCGTCTCCGCCAACATGCCGCTGTTCCGGATCCCGTTCGAGGTGAGCACCCCGGCCGGCGGGCTCAAGCACTTCGAGTTGACTCGAGCCGCTCAAGTGTTCGACGTGGGCGGCGCGACCTGGATCGAAGCCGACGGAAAGCGACTCATCACGGCACTCGGCGACTTCGAGTTCGATCCGCAGCATTGGCTCCTCGCCCGAGTGCATGAAGTTGCGCGTCCGGCCGAGTGGACGCAGCGACTCCAGTCCGGGGGATCCGTCGGTCCCGTCATGGGCGGCAACAGGTTTCCTCCCGTCGCGTCGGTGGTCTCCAGGATGCTCTCCGCGCGCGCGCTGGCCGCGTTCGGCCCGGAGTCCGTCGAGGCCCTCGCGAAAGCCGCCTCCTCCGACCCGAACTACTCCGTCCGCGCCGAGGCGTGCGCGGCGCTGGGGAAGATCAAGGACTCAGCCGAAGCCGCCGCCGCGCTGTGCGCCACGGCCGAGGACAAGGACAGCCGCGTGCGCCGTGCGGCCGTGACCGCGATGGGAGAGCACAAGGCGCTGTTCGTCGCCGACACCCTGAAGAAACACCTCGCGGACGACGCGAGCGTCTACGTCGCCGCCGACGCCGCCGCCGCGCTCGGCAAGACGAAGGCGCCGACGGCCTTCGACGCCCTCGTCAAGGGCCTGGAGCGCGAGAGCCACCGCGATCAGATCCGGCAGCGCATCATGGACGGACTCAAGGACCTCGGCGACCCGCGCGGCGCGGAGATCGCGCGGCGCTACCTCGACTACTCGTGGGGCAAAGGCATCCAGCACCAGCTCCGCCACGCCGCGTTCGACGCGATGGTCGCGCTCGCGCCGGACGCGCCGGAGACGCGCGAGTGGGTCACGAAGCTCCTCGGCGACCCGTACTTCCGCATGAAGGAGTGGGCGTGCGAGGCGACGGCGAAGCTGAAGATGAAGGACGCGCTGCCGGCGGTCGACGCGCTCGCGGCCGACGGGATCGGCCCCGGCGTGAAGGAATCTGCGAAGTCCGCGGCGGAGAAGCTCCGCGAGACGGACAAGCCGGCGAACTGAACCGATCGGAGGGGAGACCCGCATGAGGACCGCCACGCGCGCGCTCCTGCTCACGCTCTTGGCCGTCGCCTGCGGCGGGAAGGACGACGCCGCGCCGGCGGCGCCTTCCGCCGCCGAAGCGCCGATCGACGGCAAGTCGTTCGCGCAGTGGGCCGCGGAGCTCGAGTCGCCCTCGACGTGCCGCCTCGCCGCGACGACGCTCGCGAAGACCGGCGCGGGCGACGCGCGCGTGCTCCCCGCGCTGCACAAGGCGTTCGCGAACGCCGACGCGGGCGTCCGTCGCACGGCGGCCAGCGCGGTCGCGACGCTCGGCGACCCCGCGATCGGACCGACCGCCGCGCTGTTGGATTCCGGCGCCGAGCACGTCCGAGAGTCTGCGGGCGCTGCGCTCGCCGGGATGGGCGAGCCGGGACTGCGCCGTCTCGTGAACTGCCTCGGCGACACGAGTCCGCGCGTCTCCGCCGCCGCGGCCGCCGCGCTCGAGACGGCCGGGACCGACGCGATCCGGCCGCTCGCGGACGGCCTGATGCTCGGCGCGGCGCCGGTCCGCGCGCCCGCCGCGAAGTGTCTCGCGTCGATGAAGGCCGCGGCCGCGCTGATCCCCGCGCTCGCCGACCCGGCGACGAAGACCGTGGCCGCCGACGCGCTCCGCTCGATCGGGCCGGAGGCGATCCCCGCGCTGCGCCTCGCGCTCACCGACCCGAAGCTCAGCGGCGTGGCGAACGACATGCTGGCCGCCCTGCGGACGGGCAGCGCAGCCGGGCTCGTCCAGGAGCTCGGCGACCCCGCGCGTCGGGCGGCGGCCGCCGCGGAGCTGAAGGCGATGGGCGACGCCGCGCTGTCCCCGCTCGTGCAGGGGCTCTCGTCCGAATCCGACGCGGTCTGCAAGGCGTCCGGCGAGCTCCTCGCGCAGATGTCGACGCCGCGCGCCGCGGAGCTGGCGCCGCTGCTCTCGCACCGTCGGCCGGCG
>JADMIO011434977.1_pt1 | contig 42133 bp, 37 predicted proteins | sample 8958161 | NCBI WGS metagenome assembly JADMIO01 (sample SAMN16585339, study PRJNA669376) | soil metagenome | isolation source: Crop rotation soil | place: USA: Cullars Rotation, Alabama | collected 2011 | reverse complement strand
GGTTCGAGCCCGCCACAGTCCACAAAAGAACAGGCTGCAGAAGTGATGCAGCCTGTTCTTTTAACGCATCATCCAATATTGTTTTAGTTCTTGCCAGCTCTTTCCAATCTTATATAAATACCTGCATCGAAAGTAAAATATTTGCTAACAGGCTGGGTTGTTACCGGGTTCGGAACATTTTCAAAGCTTATGCTTTTAGGATTGCCATCACCAAAAGTGAAATTATATCTTGCTTCACCAAACAATCCAAATGATTGTCCCAGGCCGATATTTAAACCCAGTTTAGGAGCAAGCAGGAAGAAAGATTGGTTATTCTTATTTTCAACTACCTGCGTACTTTCATTAGTATAAGTAACTGTTTGATTGTTAAAACTTACACCGGCATTAGCGCCAAGATAAGGCTGTATGGGAGCTGTGTTGTTATGTAGTAGAAAATCCACAGAGGCACTTACATTTGATACAAGGTCAGATGAAGTGTAAGCAGTGTTTCCAACTTTTATCGAGGAAGACTGCCGCGGAAATGCATGCAGATCTCCACCTACCGCCAAGTTTCCGCTAAGAAAAAATTTGGCGCCGATGCCGCCGCCCCAAAGACTTGCATCATTGTTATCACCTGTAGCTTTCAGGTAAGAGCCCGATGCGTTCAGCTGTACTTGTGCCATTCCAGCAGCAGCAAATGCAACTGCACAAACTGCTGTTAATAAGCCATATTTCATTTTCATAATAAAAGTTTATTGGTTAACGATTCCAACAAATGGTTCATTGAGTCATCAATCTGATTTTATCACAGTTTTTACACATAAAAAAATCATACCCTCAACACAATCGCAGGCACTCTAACTTGCAGCCCTATGGAGCAGTATCTCAATTTGTTAAAACATATTCTTACTACAGGAGCTGATAAAAGCGATCGTACAGGTACAGGCACTCGCAGTGTTTTTGGATATCAAATGCGCTTTGATCTTTCAAAGGGCTTTCCACTGGTTACCACAAAAAAAGTTCATCTGAAATCCATCATATACGAACTGCTGTGGTTTTTAAAGGGTGATACTAATATTCAATATCTAAAGGAAAATGGTGTGAGGATATGGGATGAGTGGGCCAATGAGGACGGGGAACTTGGGCCTGTTTATGGAAAGCAATGGCGAAGCTGGCAAGGCGCATCTGGTGAATCTATTGACCAGGTAAGCTGGGTGGTAAATGAAATAAAACGCAATCCTGATAGCCGCAGGCTGATAGTAAGCGCATGGAATGTTGCTGACCTTTCTAAAATGGCATTGATGCCCTGTCATAACATGTTCCAGTTTTATACAGCACCGGGAAACAATGGAAAGTTGAAATTAAGCTGCCAGTTGTATCAGCGTTCTGCAGACGTTTTTTTGGGAGTGCCTTTCAATATTGCATCCTATGCACTGTTGACGATGATGATAGCTCAGGTATCAGATATGGAGTATGGAGATTTTGTCCACAGTTTTGGAGATGTTCATTTATACAGCAATCATTTTCAGCAGGCTGAATTGCAGTTGAGCCGTGAGCCATATCCATTACCGCAAATGAAAATAAACCCTGGCGTAAAAGATATTTTTGGATTTAAGTATGAGGATTTTGAATTATTGAATTATCAAAGTCATCCTGCAATTAAAGCACCTGTTGCAGTTTAGATATTCTATGCTATGACATATTTAAACTACGCAAAGACGTTGAGAAAATTAAGGCGCAGTAAATCTAGGCTGCTTTTACTCTTTGCTGACTTTGCGTGAAATGTTTATAGACTAACCTTTTTATCTTTTGCAAAGCCCTTTATTTATTTTTACTTATGCTTTCACTGATAGTAGCTGCGTCACTTAATAATGTCATTGGCAACAACGGCAATATCCCCTGGCATCTTCCTGCGGATATGAAGTTTTTTAAGAATACCACATGGGGCTTTCCTGTGATCATGGGGCGAAAAACTTTTGAATCGTTGGGAAAACCATTGCCAGGTCGCACCAATATTGTTGTTACCAGCAATAATAAATGGAAGGCTGATGGAGTGATGACTGCTGCAGGTATGGAGGAAGCGTTATTAAAAGCAGAAGAAGTGAAAACCAATGAAGTGTTTATCATCGGGGGAGGACAACTCTACTCAAACAGTTTCGATCAAGCCTCCCGTATCTATATGACACGTGTGCTTACGACAATTGAAGGCGATGCATTTTTCCCGGCTATTAGTGAAGAAGACTGGCGACTTGTTTCAAAGCATGATCACGAAAAAGATGAAAAACATGCTTATGATTACTCCTTTGAGTTGTGGGAGAGAAAACGAAGTCTTTAGCAATAATTCTGCTCGGTCGCTTAAAATAAGCCACTGCTAAACTATTTGTTGGCTCTTCTAATCGATTATTCCTTTATCCAGGCCGCCTGGTGCCGGCATACAATTCATACTCCAATAGCCGGCAATCAATTTTGCCGTTATAAAGCTCAATCCGCCGGCTGGCTTTGAGACCAATTTTCTTGGCCAGTTCCAGGTTACCCGTGAAAATATAGCCGGTGTATCCCTTACATTTTTTTTTCATAAAATCACCGATGCGTGCATAGGTCGTTTCTAATTCCTGCACTTCGCCTAATCTTTCCCCATACTCAGGATTAAACATCACTACGCCTGCCTCACCTTCCAGTACAGGTGTTTCCGCAAAATCACCAATGGAAAACGCTATGTACCGTTCTACACCAGCTATGCCTGCATTTACTTTGGAAATACTCACCGCATCATCACTAATATCGGAAGCATAAATTTTAAGTCCTGGTACGTCAGTCACCTGGTTTTGTATATATTTCTTTTCATTTTCATATAATGAAGGTTCATAACCCATCACATGCATAAATGCATAATTGCTTCGAAGCAAGCCTGGCATTCGTTTCGTAGCAAGTAAAGCTGCTTCTATCGCTAAGGTGGCCGATCCACACATAGGATTGATAAAGGTTGAATGCCTGTCCCACCTGGTAGCCAGTAAAGTGGCTGCTGCCAGAGCTTCCAGCATGGGTGCTCTGCCGGGTATCTTTCTATAGCCATGTTTGGCCAAGGTTTCCCCGGAGCTGTCTATAAAGATCTCTGCAGATTCGTCTTTCCAAAAAAGATAAACGACAGTTTGATCAAGGTGCGGGCCGGTATTTGGACGCTTCCCGGTTTTATCCCTTATGCGATCTACAATGGCATCCTTCAGTTTTACATTCGCAAAAAGATCAGTGTTAACGCTTGCATGATATACATTACTGGTTACGGAAAAATATCCATCGTTTGGAATGATTTCCTCCCACGAAATACTTTTTGCTGCGTTGTATAAATCGGCGGGGCTATCGCATCGGAATGTTTTAAGAGAATACATTACCTGGCTGGCGCAGCGTAGGTGGAGATTGAGCCGGATACAATCGGTAAGGGTACCATTGATCCGTACTCCTGTAGATAAGGTCTCTGTTGGAACAAAGTCTAATTCTTCCACTTCCATTTTTAAAAAAGGAGACAAGCGCTTGTTGCAGGTAATAAAAATGCGGCTTACACTGGTGAAATAAGACATGGATTGCAAAAATAGATAATGCTGTAGGATTTCATTAGCTATCATTTCCGACCAGGGTTGGTAAAACTCATGTAATTTGATTATAATATTTTTTGTCCCCGTTTAGTGAACGAGTTCATATCGTCGGTTGCCTGGTAGAGGCATCACCTGTTAAAACTGTATTCAAATATTAATTTATGGCTTACCAACTATTAATAGCTTACCTTCGCTCCGATTCAAAGTTCTTCAAACATTCAGTCCTGATCAGAATCCAGTTTTTACGCTTCCTTCGGTAAAACTTTATTTTCTCTCTACTTTTTGCTGTTGTCCTTTTATCACAGGTATTTTATTGTTTTATTTAAATTATTGTTTTATGAACATGTATGTTTCAAATCTCAGTTTTCATACTGCTGAGGACGACTTAAGAAAATTATTTGAAAAATTTGGTACCGTTTCATCTGCAAAAGTGATCACAGACAGGGAAACTGGACGAAGCAGGGGCTTCGGATTTGTAGAAATGGCCTCAGATGAAGAAGCTGATGCTGCTATCAAGGGACTTTACAATAAAGAAATTGAAGGCCGGGTCATATCTGTAACTGTAGCAAGGGAAAAAGCTCCCAGAACAGAAAATAAAAGATGGTAATAACATACAAACTTTTCAAAAAAGAGCCTGGCGACGGGCTCTTTTTTTTATTCTAAAGCTCATAATAGACTTTACTTTTCCTTGCTACTTGCATAATCAAATACCAATTGGCAAAATGCTTTTACACCGGCATCAAATCCACTTTCATCAATATAAAAATCTGCAGTGTGGTGCAAGGGAGCTTTTGCTGGATCGTTGCCTGGTGGAAGCCCGCCAAGATTAAAAAAGAAAGATGGAGCCATGGTACCATAATAAGAAAAGTCTTCAGCTGCGGTATTCCACTCCCTTTCTTTTACCCGATCTGTACCGGCAGCTTTTTGTAGCGATGGCAACATGCTTTGCACCAGTGATGGTGTGTTATAGGTAACCAGTGTTTTTTTTATAATAGTAACTTCCGCAGTAGCCCCTGCGCTCTGTGCGATCAGCTCAGCAGTTCTTTTGATGCGCTGGTGCACATCATCCTGCATTTTGCTATCAAATGTGCGGATGGTGCCTTTCATGGTGCAATCATCGGGAATGATATTGTGGCGAACGCCTCCATTAATAGCGCCTACAGTTATCACAACCGGGGCAGTAGCCAGGTTTGCCTGCCGGCTTACGATATTTTGAAGCCCTTCTATGATCTGTGCTGATATAGCTATAGGATCTATTCCATCCCATGGCCTTGAACCATGTGCACCCTTGCCTGTTACTTTAATACTGAACCAGTCAGATGCTGCCATGAAGGCGCCGGCTTTATAATGTATTTCGCCTGCAGGAATATTGCTTTCGATATGCAGCCCAAATATTGCACTTACTTTAGGATCATCCATTACCCCTTCTTTCACCATCAGTTTTGCCCCAGCTTCCACGCCCGGTGGAGCACCTTCCTCCGCCGGCTGAAATATAAATACAACCGTGCCGGGTACATCATTTTTTATTTTGGATAATATCTCAGCGGTACCCATCAATATTGCTATATGTGCATCATGCCCGCAGGCATGCATTACACCTACTTTTTGTTCATTGTACATAGCAGTAACCGCAGAAGCAAACGGCACATGTGGTATCTCAGTTATTGGCAACGCATCCATATCGGCCCGTAGTGCTACAACGGGACCAGGTTTACCGCCTTTTAATATACCAACGACCCCGTACTTAGCCACGCCGGTTTTTACCTCCATGCCGAGGCGTTTTAAATGCTCCGCTACATAGGCAGCGGTATTTACTTCTTCGTTTGATAATTCCGGGTGTTCATGAATAAATCTTCTCCATTTGATGACAGAAGGAATTTCATCCTTTACCAATTGTTCGTAGTTGGAAGGAAGTGTTTGCGCAAAACATGTGGAGGGTAGCAATAAAAGGGGGAGGAGGTATTTCATGTAATTGGTTGTGGTGTATGGTTTATATTTTTTTTTCTTACCTGTGTCTTCAGATGAGGATACAGATCTGCTAAGGTTGATGATAAGCATCTCAATATTCCTGCTGAAATTTTTCTTTCAAAAGCCTCAGGTTTTCTGCTTTTTTGGGTTCCCTGTTTGTCTTGCAAAAGCCTGTGAAATAAGAATGGTTTTCAATAAATGCTATTTGGATTTTGTCCCATTCTTTCTCAGTCAATGAAGGGTTGTTATGTTTCAGCTCGAGGTATAAAGCATTAGCTATGCTGTTGAAGTTGTCTGTGCCTAGATATTCAAGGTCGGCATCAGCGATGATCTCTTCAAGCTTTGTTTTCGGGGACTGCGGTATTTTGGTAGCCATGATCATCCCGCAGATCTTTTCAATTTGATTTTCTGTGACGCCGAAACCGGGGAGTTGTCTTATCACGAGGTCACATGCCGATTGCTCATGATTTGTATTTGAATAAATAAATCCAATATCATGATACAATACTGCGATACGCAGCAGCAAATGATCTGCCTTTGAAATGCCTTCCTCCCATGCGATCATATCCGCTGCATTCAACACATAAAGCGTATGATGAACTCCATGATAATACAATTCTTTTGGCAACTTGCTGCTCAAAACGCCAAGTATTTGCTCGCTGATAGCGTCGTAAGTTTTTTCGGTCATCGCGTCAATGATTTTTTTGCTTTATCACTCCACCGCTTACTTCTTTTATACCATGAACATACATAAATGCGGTAGGGTCCGCTTTGGCTATTGCATTTTTTATACTTAATACTTCAAGCCTGGTAACAATCGTAACGATTATGTCACAATCTGTTTTGATGTGGAAAGCGCCAGGAAGAAAGCCTCTTTCACCCTTATAAATTGTTACTCCTTTTTCAAATTCGTTTACAATGATAGATTTTACCCTTTCACTTTCTTTACAAATAATAGTGAGGGATGTGTATTCATCAAGTCCATCAATAATGTAATCCATGATCTTTGCGGCCGCGAAATAAGTGATGATGGAATACATGGCTATGTCAATGCCAAATTTGACAGCTGCCGTAAGAAATATAAGGATATTTATAAATGCAATGACCTCACCCATGCTAAGGCTTATTCGCCGCGTAGTTAATACTGCAATGATCTCGGAACCGTCTATTACTGATCCTGAACGTACCACGAGACCCATGCCTATGCCGATGATAAGTCCTCCAAATATGGAGATAAGGAGTTTGTCGGAGGTAATGGGATGTATGTTTATGAATTCCAGGCCAAGCGATAGAACAAGAATGGCAATGGATGACCTGATGGCAACTTCCCTCGAGACCATTTTATAAGCAAGTATCACAAAAACTGCATTTAAAAGGACAAGCAGTGCGCTAAGGTTTATATGAAATATCTCGTGTACCAACAGCGAAATGCCGGTAACACCACCATCGAGGAAATGGTTAGGTAGTATAAAGCCTTTTAAGGAAAGTATGGCCAGCCCAATGCCAAACAACAACTGGATAAAAGAAGTAATGGTGAACAAATTACGTATGCTGACTTTATGCCTGGCTGGAGTTACTTTCTTCATTGAGTTAAATACTTAAAAAAACAGACCTTTTATTCTGCCGTCAACGATATTCTCCAAACACCTTTCTTAGTGTGTCTGCTACTTCGCCCAATGTACAATAATTTTCAACTGCTGAAATTACATAGGGCATCAGATTGTGACCACCAACAGCAGCGCTGCGTATATCTTCTAAGCACTGTACAGTTTTTTCCGCAGAACGTTTTTCTCTCAGTCGTTTCAGCTTTTCTGATTGTACCTGGCGTATACTATCGTCAATTTTAAAACCGGCGATTGGTATCTCGTTCTCAACTTTAAATTTGTTGAGGCCAACAATTATCTTTTCATTGCTTTCTATGCCACGCTGGTAGTCATAGGCGCTTCGTGCAATCTCTTCCTGTATAAAACCAGCTTCAATGGCATTTACACTACCACCCATTGCATCAATTTTATGAATGAGTTCCCATGCTTTAGTTTCCACTTCATTGGTAAGTGATTCTACAAAATAAGATCCTGCCAACGGGTCAACAGTATCGGGTGCACCACTTTCAAAAGCAACAATTTGTTGTGTACGCAAGGCAATACGGGCCGCTTCCTCTGTAGGCAGGCTTAATGCTTCATCATAACCATTTGTATGCAATGATTGTGTTCCTCCCAGGACAGCAGCAAGCGTTTGTATTGTCACACGGCCGATATTGTTTAAAGGTTGTTGAGCTGTAAGTGTACTGCCACCTGTTTGAGTATGAAAACGCAGCATCATGGCTTTGGAATCGGTGGCTCCCAATTCTTTCATCATTATTGCCCACATGCGTCTTGCTGCACGAAACTTGGCTATTTCCTCAAAAAAATTATTGTGGCAATTAAAAAAGAAGGAAAGTCGCTTTCCAAAAACATTAATGTCCAATCCCTTTTGCAGTGCAGCCTGCACGTAAGCCTTACCGTTGCTCAGCGTAAATGCAATTTCCTGTACAGCGGTGCTGCCGGCTTCACGAATATGATAGCCGCTGATAGAAATAGTGTTCCATTTAGGAAGATGACCACTGCACCATTCAAATACATCAGTGATAATCCGCATAGATGGTTTAGGCGGGTAGATATAAGTGCCTCTTGCAGCGTACTCCTTCAGGATATCATTTTGAATAGTGCCTGATATTTTTGTAAGGTCTGCTCCCTGCTGCTTTGCCAATGCAACATACAAGGAAAGCAGTATAAAACCAGTTGCGTTGATAGTCATGGAAGTGCTGATGTCCTCTAACTTGATATCATCAAAAAGGCACTGCATATCTTCAATGCTGTCAATCGCTACGCCAACCTTGCCTACTTCCCCTTCGCTTAAAGCATGGTCGCTATCATATCCAATTTGCGTGGGCAGATCAAATGCAACGCTAAGGCCGCTAACACCTTGGGACAAGAGGTAATGATATCTTTTATTACTTTCTTCGGCTGTACTGAAGCCCGCATATTGACGCATGGTCCAAAGCTTGCCGCGGTACATATCAGGTTGGATGCCACGTGTGAAAGGAAAGTCGCCGGGATTACCTGCATCGCCATCCTGGGGTAGAGCCTTGAGGTCAGCATCTGTATAAAGAGACTTTATTTCTATACCACTGTCTGTGATTTTTTTTTCTTCAGGCATAGTATGTTGTTTCAGGAATACCCGTTGTTATTTTTGTATAAGCGCCTTTACCTCAAACTGGAGGGCCTCCAGCACCAATTTGTTCATGGTAGCATCGGGATTGTTCATACTGAATTCAAGAATTCTTTTATTAAGATCAAGGGCGTTGGCATTCGAAGGCTCAAATGATGCCAGTTGGTTAATGATATAAGAATTCTGATCTTTCATTTTAGTGACTGCATCCCATATCTCAGGTTTGATATATAACTGTTGGGTGATATTATGTTCATATTCTTCCCTGATGCCGTTTACCAGTAGCTGTTGCATTTGCCTTACCCCAAGTTCGCTATTATAAAGCCGGTTGACAAGGTTGTGAAGTTTTATTCTTTCAGTAAAGAGTGTGAGTCGCTCGTAGGCTGCTACCTGGAGTTTGCGGGCTTCTTCATTGCTGTTATTTTCCTTCTCCAATTCGGCAAACTTGCGTTGTGCCCACATAAGGTACGCAGCAAAGCTGGCAATAAGTACTGCGATCATAATGCTCATGATAATAGTCACTGTATCCATGCGGCTAAGATAACAGCAAACTGCCTGTATTGCGCAAAAAGGAGCAAATTGTCAGTTTGCCAGCTTTAGGAATGATGTTTGAGAGATTGTGGTAAATTTGCAAAGAATATTTATTATGGAAATACTTACTGAAAGCCCGGTGACACTTACTCCCGGTGCTATAAAGGAACTCAAACGCCTGATGGTTGAAGACAAAAATACCGAAGGAAAATACCTGCGTATCGGTGTAAAGGGTGGGGGATGTAGTGGCATGTCGTATATCCTCAACTTTGAAGATAAGAAAGACACAGATGAATTGTTTGATATAGATGGAGTTCCCTGTATCATTGATCCGGCGCATGAAATGTATCTCTATGGGATGTCCGTGGATTTCCAGGGAGGACTAAATAGTCGTGGTTTCACATTTCTGAATCCAAATGCAAGTAAGACCTGCGGCTGTGGAACAAGCTTTGCGGTTTAGCTGTTTATACATAGTTCATAGTTTATCGCAAATCCCGTCTTAATTGTCTACGAACTTTTTAATGAACTGCCTGGTCTTTTTGAGCGCCAGGCTTTTTTATGCCTGCTTCATAATGATCCACCAGCCTTTCAATCTCTGAAGGAGTAACTGCAGTTTGTTTATCATCAATATTTATTACAATGAGATAACCCTTATTGCCAGGCGTTTCAATAAAAGCATTTACAAGATCAAGTTGATCGCTTGATTCTATCTTGCCTGTTTGACTGTTCCACATCTCCCTGCCGCAAAGACAACCTAAGGTTGGTGTAATCGGGTAAAAAGCATAGCTGCTATACCATGACGGGTCTATAGTGCTACCATGCGCAATAATTTCTGTGCGGCCTATTTTACCTGCATCAAAAGCCTCCATTAGCCCACTCCATTGTTGCCAGTTGTTTGGAAAATAGCTCCTATACAATTTTTCCGGGGGAGCATTAAATACGGGCGGAAAATAATGGGTGAAGGAGGGTGGGTTTATTTCGTAAAGCATGCCAAGCTGAAGATTGGGTGTCGGGCCAATAAAAACGTTTTTCGAAAAACCAATACCGGTAATGGAATACAAGCCCTGCGGCGTGCTGCCGTTCGTTATGAACCAGGGCAGGTTAGAAGCGGATCTTGCGAGTTGAACAAATGTGCGGAGTCTACCAGTACTATCTCTGGCAAAGCTGCCGTCAGCATTTTGCACTACTGCCAGCCCAGGATTGTTTCGATCCTTTCTTTGAAAGGAATAGATAACCTTAAAGCCATGTACCTGCCGGTGCGTGAAGAGGCTATCAAGAGGAGGCAATGGATCAGTGGCGCTATAATTGTTAATATAGTGGAGTAGGTTTTTTAGCATCAGCATTTGAGCTTCATTGCCTTTTATTTCCATTGCTTTGAGCATGATGAGTTGTTTACCTGCATCGGTAGGGTATGCTCTATAGATATAAGCAGCGGCCATTGCAAAATTTTTTGGATGTGTGCTACTTCTTAAAATGTTTACCATTTCGGAGTAATATTCCTTAGGGTATAGGCCGTATAGTACTTCAAGCAACGCCCTTTGGCTGCTTTCAGCAAGCAGGCTATAATTCCTGACAAGTCTTTGTATGGCGCTGTCACTGGAAGGTGTACGTATCATGAATTGGGCAATATTCCAAAGCGCTGTTTCAATTGGCTCTGAAGTATCAGCATCGGCGCTAATTGGCAAATTGATAAGTTCATTCGCCTGCCGGATCATTTTTTCTTTCCTGGTTTGTGTTTTTAGGTTATTTATAGCATAGGGAGAATACAACTGTTCTTTGGAGTAGATAAATTGTGCATTGATGCTTAGAGAAGATGTTATAACTAAAAGAAAGAGAATATTGTGTTTCATTGGTAGTGCCCGTAGAGAATAAAGTTCTGTAAAGCATTTATAAGAGAAATGCAAAACTTATTCCGATGCTGTGCATTATCCCAACGATCGAAGAATTGCGGGGAAAGCGGGAAGGAAAACTGATGTTTTGACCAGGAAATGGATCGTTATGCCTTACCTGGGTATTTCAGAATCGCATTTCAAAACTGGTGTCATGAATGGGCTATAACTTTTGATTTACCCCTCGCCGTTTAAGTCCAGGAAGCAGGATTTTACCCGCCTGCCGAAAAACCTCTCTTTAAGTCTTAGAAAGTTTTTAGCAATTTTCTTTGACGAATATCTAATTCACTTACTTTTGCCATCCCGAAAAAATAGGGTAGTTCTTTTTTTGAAAAAACCAAATAAAAGCCGAAGTAGCTCAGCTGGTAGAGCAACTGATTTGTAATCAGTAGGTCGGGGGTTCGATTCCCTTCTTCGGCTCTGATAATGGGCAGATGGCCGAGCGGTTAAAGGCGACAGACTGTAAATCTGTTCTCTCACGAGTACGCAGGTTCGAACCCTGCTCTGCCCACAGTTCTTTTAAAAAGTTTAACGTTCAGGGGTTGAAAAGGTTTAAGGTAGGTTGCGTTTGCTATCGCGTATACTTTAAACATGTAAGCCTTAGACGTTCATCATGCGGAAGTAGCTCAATTGGTAGAGCGATAGCCTTCCAAGCTATAGGTTGCGGGTTCGACCCTCGTCTTCCGCTCATTCTGATGAGATGACAGATGTTAGATGACAGTTGACATAGTGGTCATATCGTCAGCTGGCAACGGTCAACCGTCATATAAAATTGACAAGCCGTTGTAGCTCAGGGGTAGAGCACTTCCTTGGTAAGGAAGAGGTCGTGAGTTCAATTCTCATCAACGGCTCAGGGTATTGTAAATTCAAAGTTTCAGACAATGAGACTGAATTTGAAATTTTAAATAAAACGTCCACAACTAAAAAACAAATACAATGGCAAAAGAGACCTTTAAGAGGGAGAAACCTCACGTAAACGTAGGTACCATTGGTCACGTTGACCATGGTAAAACTACTTTGACTGCTGCAATCACGATGATCCTTGCTAAAAAAGGCATGGGTAATATTGCAAAAAAATATGATGAAATTGATGGTGCACCAGAAGAAAAAGAGCGTGGTATCACTATCAATACAGCTCACGTTGAGTACCAAACAGCTAATCGTCACTATGCTCACGTTGACTGCCCAGGTCACGCTGACTATGTAAAAAATATGATTACAGGTGCTGCCCAAATGGACGGCGCAATTTTGGTTGTGGCTGCTACGGACGGCCCTATGCCACAAACAAGGGAGCATATCCTTCTTGCCCGCCAGGTGGGTGTTCCAAGTATGGTTGTGTTTATGAACAAGGTTGACCTTGTTGATGATCCTGAATTGCTTGAATTAGTAGAAATGGAAATTCGCGAATTGTTGTCCAAGAATGGCTTTGATGGTGATAATACACCTATCATACAAGGTTCTGCAACTGGTGCAATGGCCGAAGATCCAAAATGGGTTGCAAAGATCGACGAGTTAATGGCTGCGGTTGATTCTTATATTCCCCTGCCTCCCCGCCCGGTCGATCTTCCGTTCTTGATGAGCGTTGAAGATGTATTCTCGATCACAGGTCGTGGAACTGTTGCCACCGGCCGTATTGAGCGTGGCAGAATAAAAGTTGGTGAGCCAGTTGAAATAGTTGGTATGCAGCCAGCAGCATTGTCCTCCGTAGTAACAGGTGTGGAAATGTTTAAGAAATTGCTGGATGAGGGCGAAGCCGGTGATAACGCAGGTTTATTGCTCCGCGGTATTGAAAAGACCCAGATCCGTCGTGGTATGGTTATTTGCAAACCCGGTTCTATTACACCACATACTGAATTTAAAGGTGAAGTATACGTATTGAGCAAAGAAGAAGGTGGTCGTCATACACCGTTCTTTAATAAATACCGCCCTCAGTTCTATTTCCGTACTACAGACGTAACAGGGGAGTGTTCCTTACCAGCAGGCACCGAAATGGTAATGCCTGGTGATAACACTTCTCTCCAGGTTACACTGATCCAGCCGATCGCTATGGAAAAAGGTCTGAAATTCGCGATTCGCGAAGGTGGGCGTACCGTAGGTGCAGGACAGGTTACTGAGATACTTAAGTAAGCTTAAAGCGACAAGCTTTTAGCTCTTAGCAAATAGAATTTTTAATATATTTGCTATATAATTCTAAAGGCTGTTAGCTTATGGCTAATAGCTTTTAGCTTTCTACGGGTATAGTTCAATGGTAGAATAGAGGTCTCCAAAACCTTCGATCAGGGTTCGAATCCTTGTACCCGTGCTATTTTTTTGAGAATAATTTGATTTTAAAACTATGAATAAAGTTTCGGCTTATTTCCGCGATAGTTGGAAAGAATTGATTGAGAAAGTAACCTGGCCAACCTGGAATCAATTGCAGCAAAGTACAGTAATTGTATTAGGTGCAACTTTAGTGATCACCGGTATGGTTTGGATAATGGATTTTGCCTCTCAAAATCTTTTGAAGTTGATATACTCATTTTTTAAGTAATGGAAGCGTCAATAATAGAAACAACAGAAACAGCTCCGGTACAGGATACAAAGTGGTATGTATTACGCGTAGTGAGCGGCAAGGAGCGTTCCGTAAAAGAATACCTCGATAAGGATATTCAGCGCCAGGGATGGACAGGAGACATAAAGCAGATCTTTCTGCCGATGGATAAGGTTTATAAAGTGCAGAATGGTAAAAAAGTGATGCGTGAAAAGAACTTCTATCCTGGCTATGTTTTTATGGAAGTGGCAGATGGGAAACTTACCGAGGAGATGATTCTTCACATAAGTAACATCAGCAACATCATGCATTTTCTTACCGATGGCAAAGGATCAAAGGGAAGGATCATCTCACTTCGCAAAGCGGAAGTAAATAAGATGTTGGGTAAGATGGATGAAATGGGTGAACAGGGTATAACTATCAGCGAACCGTTTATTATTGGTGAAACAATTAAGATTATTGACGGTGCATTCAATGATTTCAATGGTGTGATAGAAGAGGTGAATGATGAAAAGAAGAAACTAAAAGTGATCGTAAAAATATTCGGGCGCAGCACACCTGTCGAACTAAATTATATGCAGGTTGAAAAGCTAAACTAATAAACACAACTTTGTGAAAAAGCTGCAGAGATGCAGCTTTTTTTATTTGGTGCTTATGTGATAATAGAAGAGTTAGTCTCTTTGGCATGTTTTTTTCAATAATAAGTGAAGGCTTACAACTTAATAATAGTTAGTGACGGTGTTGGCTACTTCTTTTAACCTTATAAAAACATAATCCGGAATAATTTTACTGGATGGCATTGGCAACTGTCAATAAAAAACACAAGCGGGCACACCAGGCACTCATTTCTTTGGCAGCAGTGCTTATTATTATACCGCTGGCGCCGCTTCTTTGCCGTTTTGTTCCACCTATAATGCTGGGCAGCTATAATATTGACATGGTTATTGCTGTAATAGTTGCAATAGTTGTAGTGAGAATGCTGATGTGGCTTATACGACCGTTGGTCATCCCAGCTTTTATAGTATTAATGGGCCTGTTGATTTATAACCAGTTTGTAGGAAGATACGGGTTTGATAATGTGTTCAATGATTATAAAACCTTGGCTTACTCTAACTGGCAGGTACGGGAGGAAAAACAAAGTGATCTGTTGAGTATTGACCCGGGATTATTTGAAGATGAAAACAGCAAGGGTACCCGCGAAATAAAATCAAAGGTTGAGATCAAAGATTCTATTGTCAGAAATTTTGCAGTCAAGCATTCACTTGATTATTTCAAAGAGTATGAAGCTAAGTATGGTATGCTTACAAGGCATTTGTCATTATTTAAATATATCAATAATAACTTCAGGTATGTGCCCGATGCTCAAAGAGACGAATATTTTGCAACTGCCCATGAAACTATACTAAATGGCTTAGGTGGCGACTGTGATGACCATAGCATTTTGATGGCAAGTTGTCTTATGAGTATTGGTGCAAAATGCAGGCTCGTCATAGTGGAAGGACATATGTACCCGGAGATTTACGCTGGAAATAAAAAGGAGTTTGAAATTTTGCAGCAGGCAGTAGTACAATTATTTTCTGGCGAGAAGATCAGGAATATTTTTTACCATGAACATAACGGTGAGTACTGGATGAACCTGGATTATACAGCAAGGCATCCTGGCGGGTTTTACATGAATGATAAACTCAGGTTGATGATCGATCTATGACGGTGCAATTTGTAAATCTCATTTGCAAAAACCGGCGCCGCAAGGAGTTGTTGCTTCCCCCTCAAATATCCATTTTATTATTTGCCTTGCATTTGAATTGGCATCAAAAATTTTTTCCATCTTTTTCAATCGTTGCTGATAATCACCCAATGAAAAACCCTTATCAAATAGTGAGGATATCAATTCCCGCATATTGGAGCTGGTATTTGCAATCACACAGTATTCATCGAGTCCTGAACCTTCTACACCTGCCGTATTCACAACACAGTGCCGACCTTTGTATAAAGCATTGATAAGTTTAAGTTTAATGCCGGTACTGTTTAATGAAGGCAAAACGTGAACCTGTGCATTCCTGATCAATTCATCCATTTTCATTTCGTTGGGATTTGCTACAATGGAGATATGATTGTGTAAATGCACGATGTTTTTAAGCCTCCCCGAAGGTTTTTTGCCGGCAATGACAAAAGGCAATTCAGGTTTATTAAAAACATTTTCTACCAACCATACGGCTGCTTCTTCATTTTCAGGGACACTAAGATTACCGTGATAAAGACAATAGGTTCCTTTATCTCCGCTCCACTTAGTTTCATAGGTTGGAAGAAATAATGGCAAGTAATCAATACCGTGATAGCCAAACTCTTTTATCATGACATGCATGTCCTTATCTGTGACGGTCCAGAAGTTTGCTCTATTGGCAAGAGAAGCCTCATATTTTTTTAATAGCCTGCTCTCAAAAATGTAATACAGTTTTTTCAAAAGAAGAGGAGTTGCCACTGCCAATTGCCTGTAATATTGATACTCTACGTTATGAAGTCTTACAAAACACCTGTTACCAGGCAGATCACCAGTATTTAAAAAATACGTGCAGTGCATTCCTTCCATCAAAATAGGATAGCTGTCACGCATGAGATTTTTCAATAATTCTTTATTAGCCCTGCTTTTTGCAATGTATGGTACGGAAAAGGAGAGACTTTTAAGTGCATTGAGCCGGGAATAATATTTTACTTCTACACAATATCTATTCAGCTCAGGTTGTTTGCCCCTGCCGTATTCAAAGCAATGAAGATGAATTTTGATGCCAGCTTCGTTTAATGCTTTTATTTTATAAAACAGGTCGAATACCCCGCCATAATCAACTGGATAAGGCACATCCAAACAGACTATGTGCAGATGTCTTTCTTTTGTAGAGGCAATGTTATTTATATCGTTATTATTCACTAATTGCTTTTAAGGGTAAAACAGTTTTCCAAAATGTCAGTAATTTTTCCTCTTCCTTTTCCCAGCACAACTCATTAGACGCAGGGATACAATTTTCTTTTAGCCTGTTATACAAAATGCTATCACTTATAAGTTTGTTCAAGGCATTTGCGATGGCAAGGGGAGAAAGATCGTTGATCAACAGGGCAATCTCGTGCTCCTTGTTAATAATGACATACTCAGGATAATCCACACATAACTGAGGAATGCCAGCATTTATGTAATCAAAGAAACGGTTTGCAAGAGAATAATACTGGTTCAGGCCGGTGTTTTCAAACAAGGTGATACCGGCATAAGCTTTTGGAGTTAAGCCATTCAAAGTTCCTGGTTTTACGTATCCCAAAAAGATCACTTTGTTTTCAACCTTATGAAGAGCAGCCAAAGCTTTTGCCTGCTCAAAAAAATTGCCATCTCCGGCAATTACTAGCTTGGCATTTACCATTTGCATTGCAGGGATCAGGGTTTCAAACGATCTTCCTTCGTTTACAGCCCCCTGGTAGAGGAAGAAAGGAATATCAGAAACCAAAGGCTGAAAGTTTTCAATAGTGCCAACTGTTGTCTGACGGCTGTTATCTTTCTTTGAAAGATTCCTGATCACAGCATATTTCACCGCATACCTTCTTTTCAATTCATCGGTGATGAACTGGTTTACCGAATATCCGTGGCGAAATTGGGGAACAGCTACTCTTTCAATTTTAGTCCATATTTTATATATCAGCCAACGGCGTTTTACTTCAGTCAATTCTGTAAATAACTCATGGGCATCATATACCCGTGGGAGGTCAAATTTCTTCGATATTGAAAGACAGGGCAGGATGGTATCGAGGTCGATGGCACAAATCGATATTGCCTGCCGGGAATGGTTGTTTTTTTTAATTTCCCTCTTTAGAAATTTCCGGAGCCGCCAGTTATATTCTCCATAAAAGAGCTTTCCTTTATTAAACCAGCATTTTAACCTGTGTTGCTGGTACGACTGTTCGTCTAGTGGAAGAGAAGTCGGTAATTCACGGCCAACCAATAAGACCTCGTATCCCCCTTTTGCCAGGGAGCCACAAATGCGTTGCATCCGCTGATCATACGTTAGATCGTTCGTTACGGTAAATATTATTTTGGGTCGAGAGGTGGCCATCAGGCAAATAAGAATGCAATCTAAAATCTGAAATTTGAAACATCAAATCTCAATTTTTTCCTTACATTTGCCGCCCGATAATAAAGGAACATTTAATCGAATCATAAAAAGGATAACCGGATGCCTTATTTAACAGCTGAAAAAAAAGCAAGTATTTTTGAAACTTACGGTGGAAGCGCCAAAAACACAGGGTCAACTGAAGGCCAGGTGGCACTCCTTACAGAACGTATTTCACAACTTTCAAAACACCTGCAGGAAAACAAGAAGGATTTTAATACTCATCGTGGGTTGATGAAATTGGTAGGCCAGCGCAAAAGATTGCTTACTTACCTCAGCAAACATAACCTGCAGGGATACCGTGCACTAATTGAAAAATTAGGAATCAGGAAATAAAATTCCAGCCAATGATTAACGCCTTCCCAATCGAACATTAATGCGATTGGGTTTTGCTTTTTGTATTTGCTCCTTTTTCCTTTATATTCTGGATGCTGAAATACAATTTGCTGGGCAATCCAACCACATCATAAACGATATTTAAAAATTGCAACTCGATGCTTACACAACCAATTTCAACCGTTATCGACCTCAGTAATGGCCAACCAATTACAATCGGAACAGGACGTCTTGCCCGCCAGGCGGATGGCGCTGTAACCGTTCAATGCGGAAACACTATTTTACTTGCCACTGTTGTAGCTAGTAAAGAACCCAAGCCGGGGCAGTCTTTCTTTCCTCTTTCAGTTGATTACCAGGAAAAATTTTCTTCTGCTGGCCGTATACCCGGTAGTTTCTTTAAAAGAGAAGCCCGCTTAAATGATTACGAAATTTTAACTAGTAGACTGATAGACAGAGCTTTACGGCCTTTATTTCCAGAAGATTATTTATGTGACGTACAGGTTTTGATTTCTCTTGTTTCCTCCGATACTGAGATAATGCCTGATGCTTTAGCTTGCTTAGCCGCTTCCGCTGCATTGGCTGTAAGTGATGTGCCTATCCAGGAAATCATTTCTGAAGTAAGAGTGAGCAGGATAAACGGGGAGTTTGTTATAAACCCAACCCGTACACAGATGAAATCTTCAGATATGGATTTCATTATAGCAGCAACCGCCAAAAATATTATGATGGTGGAAGGTGAAGCTAAAGAGTGCAGCGAGGAAGACTTGGTGCAAGCTTTACAGGTAGCTCATACGGCGATTCAAAAACATATTGCAGCCCAGGAAGATCTTCGTTCGAAAGTGGGAGTTACGGGCAAGCGTGAGTATGTAAAGCCTTACCGGAATACTGAGTTAAGTGAAAAGGTAAATGCATTTGCGAAAGATAAAATGTATGCTATCTCAAAAAGCGCCTCATCCAAGCATGACCGTAGCGATGCCTATAAGAACCTAAAAGTAGAATTGACCGAAGGGTTGGGAGAACTGAGCGAAGAGGATGCACCATTAGTGGGTCTTTATTTTGACGAACTGCAATATGATGTAGTGCGCAACATGATACTCGAAGACCGAGTACGCTTAGATGGTCGTGACCTTACAACCGTTCGCCCTCTGAATATGGAAGTAGATATATTACCTGCTCCTCATGGGTCATCGTTATTTACGCGCGGTGAAACTCAATCACTTACGACAGTTACTTTCGGAACTCCATTAGATGAGTTATTGATTGAAAGTGCTGCTGTTTCCGATTATACGAAGTTCATACTCCATTATAATTTCCCTCCTTTCAGTACTGGGGAAGTGAAGATGATGAGAGGACCAGGACGTCGTGAAGTAGGACATGGCAATCTCGCCATGCGTAGCCTCAAGCAAATGATGCCCGGTGCTGAATACCCTTACACTGTCAGGGTGGTAAGTGATATCCTGGAGTCAAATGGCTCTTCGTCCATGGCAACAGTCTGCGCAGGCAGTCTCGCCTTAATGGATGCAGGTGTTCCCATCCCGAAGCACGTGAGCGGCGTTGCAATGGGACTTATTACCCGTAAGGATGATGGCAAATACGCAATCCTGACCGATATCCTGGGCGATGAAGATCATCTTGGTGACATGGATTTTAAAGTTACTGGTACAAGAGATGGTATTTGTGGTGTACAGATGGATATAAAAGTGGATGGTCTTAGTATGGATGTGATGCGGGAAGCTTTGGCGCAGGCAAAAGAGGGTCGTACGCATATTCTGAATGCAATGTACGAGGCTATCCCTGCTCATCGTGATGACGTGAAACCGCATGCACCCCGCATGATAATGATGTTCATCGATAAAGAATTTATTGGCGCAGTCATTGGACCCGGCGGTAAAGTGATACAGGAAATGCAGAAAGTAACGGGGACCACCATTAACATTGAAGAGAAGAACGAGAGAGGTGAGGTAAGCATATTTGGTACTAACAAAGAGGGAGTTAGCAAAGCTGAAGCATGGATCAAGAGCATAGTTTTGGTGCCAACCGTTGGTGAAGTGTACGAGGCTACTGTCAAAAGCATTATGCCTTATGGCGCTTTTGTAGAATTCCTGCCCGGTAAGCAAGGCTTACTTCATATCAGCGAAGTAACCTGGAAGCGTCTTGATAGCCTTGAAGGCATTTTGAAAGAAGGGGATATGGTAAAAGTGAAACTTACGGGGACCGATCCTAAAACCGGTAAATTCAAATTAAGCCGTAAAATCCTGCTGCCCAAGCCAGAGGGAGTCAAGAATGTCCCTGAAGCAGAAAAGCTATAACAAGTGAATTCAGAAAATTTAATAGAAAAGAGGTCGTTCAAACTATGAACGACCTCTTTCGTTTACACGCTTTATGATTACGTTATTTCAGTGATGCGTGATCCGATTATTTGCGGGGAAGCTTTTTAAGCATCTGGGGAATAACATATTGAACAGTCTTGCTTAACTCGGGCCGGTTCGATTCGCCGTTTTTGCCTTGGGCTACACTACGCCAAATAATCTTTTTAGTCCTGGCATCGATCATGTCTATTACCATTGATCCATCTCTGAGCGTATCAATGGTCATTTTGCCATTGTAAGTGTAGGGCCTGTTGTCGCTGCTGAAATAATAAACACCAGATCCGGGAGCAGTACCTGCCCGCATGGTGGTAGAGCCTGACACACCGCTGCCGCTGGTATTCGTATAATAGGGCACACTGGCAGCGTTCATTACCTGGGGGTTATAGACTGTTTCTGTATTAGTATTTACTTCGTATTTGCGATTTACCACGAGGTGATAAGTAAACAGGCAATCGGGGTTAGCGGTATCAAGCTGCAGTCCTTTTTTATTTAATTCTTTGGTTGCTTCATCCACCAAAAGCGGTACCAGTTGCTGCCTGTTTACGAGTTTTGCATAGTTAGTATCCGTGGTGGGCAAAAAAGCATAGGTCTTATAAGCCCCATAACCCTTGTCCATCATTTTTTCAGACGAAAAATTCATATTAGAACTGCCGCATGCCGTCAGCGTGATGGCCGTTACAACAACCAAAAGCCTTTTACTGATCTTCATTGAAAGGTTGATTTTTTTTCGTGGGCAAGGTAGGCTCTTTTTTACTTTAACGATTCAAGAAATGGTGGATACCAACATTTTACCAGAGATTTTTAGAGTACTATTAAAAACAAAAAAACCCGCCGTATGGCGGGTTCTCAATTTATGATGAGTGAAGTGTGCATTATTGCTGGGCAGTAGCGGGAGAAATTATTTCTGCCACTTCGGTGATCTTGTTGGCAGGAAAACCGCCCTTTTTTGCGTGCTCCCTTATCAGTTCTTCATTCTCGGCTTTGTAGATGCAATAGATCTTGTCGCCTGCTACATAGCTGTGTATCCATTGAATGCTGGGCCCCATTTCGCGGAGTACGCTGCAGGATTTCTGTGAGATGCCTTTTAACTCCTCTGGTGTGAGTTTGGATGCGTTGGGAATTTCTCTTTCAATTACATAAGTTTTCATGGTTGGTTGTGTTTTTTGGTTAGAAGATGTGTTTTGTTTTTGTGCCTGTGAGGTGAATCCAAGAAGCAATACGGCTGCTATTGTAAGCGCCAGGCCTTTAATTGTTGTGTTCATAGTTTTTATTTTTTTGAGTAAAATGATAACACAAAACTATAGTTGCCAACCAGCGAAGTGTTAGTAAAAATCATTCAATGAATGGTAACATGCATAGCAAAATCCATTCATTCAATAGCAAAAAAATTGCAGGCGTGATCAGTGAAGTAATTCAAGATAGTTTATCGGAAGCAGGCCGTATTTTTTCTTGAAGCATTTAGTGAAATAAGATGGGCTGCTAAATCCTGCTTCAAACGTGATCTGTGATATAGAATAGCGTTGTTGCCTCATCATCTCTTTTGCTTTCTCCAGCCGATAATGCATTAGCAATGCATTTGGGGCAAGACCGGTAAGGGAAATAGTCTTACGGTATAGCTGTGACTGGCTCATAGTAACCGCTTGCGAATATTCTTCCAGGTCAAATTCAGATTCGTTCCAGTTTTCTTCAAGGCTGCTGAACAATTGCTCTACCAGGCGTTCATCTTGTGGTGAAAGCATGACTACTTGCTCAGAGTTTTTTGGTAACGGCTCTTTTGAAAGCAGTTCCTGCACCGATGAAGCAATAACTACCTGGTTGTCGCGGACCGATTGACAAAGGAAACTGGCAAGCCTGATAGTATCGCCAAATAACAGGTCAGTATTTTCTACCGGTTCGCCGGCATTAATAGCCATCTTAAAACCGGGTATCTGTAAACCATCGTGCAGAATAGCATTTTGTATGGCAAAGGCACATGCAACAGCTTGCCTGGCCGAGGTGAATGAAAGGATAAAGCCATCACCACGATGCTCCGCTTCGCGACCATTGTATTGAACAACATTTTTTCGGATTAATCCTATCAGCTGCTGCAGGTTCTGCTCTGCCTTTTCCTTTCCCAACTGCTGACCCAGCAATACGCGGTCAATGGGTTGAGTCACCAACAACACACGGAACGAGCTGTCTTCAAAAACTTTAAGCCCGTTTTCATCAATGGTTGCGCTTTCGGGGTCGTAAATACGGCCAAGGAACGAATCCACCAACGAGGTGTTTACTTCAATGATCTTGTGCGGAATGAGTCCATGAGCTTTAGCGTGGAGGGCTTCTACTGCCTCCTTGCTCGGCCCCTCTATCAGGCAAAATACGCTGCCCCTGTTTTCATCTATCCAGTAGGTCATGCAGGTGCATTCGTGCTGGTTTGCAAGGGCCATATCCATTTCATGGGCTGTGGCTACATCTTTTGCTTTTACGCCGGGTATCAGGTGTACATCCATGTAAAGTGGCATGGTATCGAGTTTTGAAGTGTTCTTTTATTATTCCTTTACAAGCAAGCTCTCCAGTCGTTTCAGTCTTGCCTTTAATTCAACTAGTTCGTCTTTTAATTGAGCGTTTTCTTTTTCAATGTTATTTATCCGCTGTGTTCTTTTTTCCAGCGCCTGTATTGCTGCCATGTTTACCCCGATGATGTCCATGGTGTTGATGGTGGTGTCTGCACCTTCGCCATCCAGTTGAAAGGCCGCATAGAAGTCCTGGGCCATTGGGCCAATGTGACGTTGACTTGCAGGCTGGCTTTTGTAGTTCCAGTTGGTGATGGGAAGGGCTGCGATCTTTTGCAGTAACTCTTCATTGCTGACCTTGCGGAAGTTTTCTTTCAACCTGCGGTCGCTGATGCTTGTCCACGAACCACCACCGGCACTCACCTGCACGCCTGCGGTGTAAACGTTGTTGCTATATAACCTGTATCCGCCTGAAAAGCGCATACTCATTTGATGCATTACAGAACTGTTCAGCACCGTAGTAGTGGAGGCATCTGTAATCACACAAGATCCGAACATTGCGTTTGTGCTGGCATAGTACCCGATAGCAGTTGAATTATTGCCGGATGCGGTCACATTTCCACCGGAAGCAAGGGAGGTATTCCCGCTTGCGGTAGAGAAATACCCCATTGACGTTGAATAGAACCCGGTTGACTTGGTACGATCTCCCAGTGCAGTGGAAGATGAGCCGGAAGCTTCCGTTCTGTATCCCAGTGAGGTGGAGGCCTGGCCGGTTGATTTTGTCTGGTAACCCATTGCCACAGCATAGGAGCCGGTTGCAGTATCTCCCGAGCCTATTGCAACTGATGCAGTTGACGTGGCTAAAGTAGACAGTCCCAAAGCGATGGCATTGTTGTTTGTGGCTTTGGTAATATAACCCATCGATATCGAAGCAAATTCGGTTGCTTCGGCATCAACGCCGATAGCAATTGAAGCGATGCCTTTTGCTTTGACATTGTAACCAGCCGCAAATGAATAGTTGCCGATGCTATCCTTGTCCCAAAAAGTTCCGCTAACAGAACCGGTTCTGAAAGCTGCCTTATCAGGATACCACATGGTTCGCCGGCCTGCCCCGGTTGCCGGGGGATTACCCTGGGTCACAGGGATATCTCCGGCAGCAGAAAATAATACATTGCTGTCAGCAACATGAAGGAGGGCCTGGGGAGTGGTGATGCCAATACCTACATTTTGCGAATAGGCCAACGGCAAAAGAAACAACAAAAAAGAAACGCAGGAACAAAATAGCTTTTTCATAAGCATCAATTTTGGATGTAATGTAAGAAAAATTCTGGGGCGTTAATGTTGCAGATTATAGAAGCAAAATAGGTTACTCCATAAGAAAATTGCCTGTGATTGAATAGTGTCCAAGGGCTACACAAGTACGAACTTTCTACTCATACTATTAGTTTGTATGCACGTGTCTATTAATTACCCCTGGTTTCTGAATGCGGTGCATCCGCGATCCGATCTGCCTTAAATAAATTGATAAGATAATATCCTGGAATACTTGCTCTTGTAGAAAAAATTTCATACCAGCTACTATTTGATCCGGTATTCCATTAATGTTAAACCCGTCAGGACTATATATACAGTAAACAACTAAAGGTTCGAACCTTGACATGGAAGAATGATCCCACCTTTTCATTCAAGATATACTATGGAGTCCCGGGAAGTCAAAAGACTGGTAAAATGCCAACTTCGAATTGGCATGATGTTATAAGAGGAGGATTTATATTAAACAATTTAAATCATTTTATTATGGCAACAGCAACAAAAAAAGCCGCTCCAAAAGTGCGGGCAAAAACAAAAAAACAAACGAGTAAGCGTCAGCAAAATGATCCCATGCTGGAAGAATTCTTTAAAGATTCTTTAAAAGATATTTATTGGGCTGAAAAACATCTTACCAAAGCGCTTCCAAAGCTGGCAAAGGCGGCTACGTCAGAAGAACTGAAAAATGCCTTTAACGACCATCTTGAGGCAACGGAAACCCATGTAGAAAGACTGGAGCAGGTGTTTGAAATTATGGGAGAAAAACCACAGGCAAAAAAATGCGATGCGATGGAAGGGTTAAGCAAGGAAGCCGATTCTGTTATAGAAGAAACGGACGAAGGAACCGCCACAAGAGACGTAGGACTGATCATAGCAGCCCAGAAAGTAGAACATTATGAGATAGCTACCTATGGCGGGCTTGCAACCCTGGCCAATGCACTCGGCATGGATGATGCAGCGGAATTATTAGGAAATACTTTAGCAGAGGAAAAGGAAGCTGATGAAACTTTGACATCTATAGCAGAGAACGACATCAACTACCAGGCGGTTAATGAAGGTGGTGAAAAAGATGATGATGACGAAGATGCATAAATTTTCAAAATGGAGGATTAAAGTGGCTTGATCTGATCAAGCCACTTTTGCATATTAATTTAAACTTTTTAATGAGTTTTAGAAATGTACAATTGGAAAGTAAAAGTTGCTTCTTTTTTTAGAGCAACTTTTACTTTCTTAATAAGCCCTAGCTGATCTCAATCATTCTGGGAGCTTTTTGTTTGGCCTGTTCTTTTTTGGGAATAGACAGATGCAATACACCATCTTCGTACCTGGCCTCAATTTTTTCAGTATCAACTACCTCTTTTTGCAGGTTAAAAGTTCTCGAAAAAGATTGATAACTGAATTCGCGGGTGGAGTACCTTTCATTATCTTTTTTGTCTGGCTGATTTGCCTTCTGCGAGCTGATTGTCAGAATGTTTCCATCCAGCTGTACTTTAAAATCTTTTTTACTCATACCCGGTGCTGCCACTTCCACTATATAACTGCCCGGTGTTTCCTTAATGTTAACTGCCGGGATAGTTGTATTGGTGTCGGAATAATTTGACAAGTCCCAGTTGAGAAAATCGCGATTAAAAAAATCATCAAATAACGCGGATGGCAGAAAGCCACCATTTCTTTTTACAAGTGTCATAAACGCCTCCTTTTTTAGTTGATATAATAGTTTATAATAAACAGGAACTATCAACTGAAATGCCGGTACTACTTTTTCTGTAATTTTTTCACGAGTAGCGAAATCCTGACATTATGGAAAGACAATTTTTCACTATCAGCGTTCTTTAATATGTTCTAAAGAGGTTGAGAGAGCATCGCTTTCAGTGATGCCCGTATAATCCGTATAAGGGCTCAGGATAGTGATATTTTTTAACGAAACTGTTTTCAGATAAAAGAGCTACAGCACCTGCTTCTTGTCATTTTTTTAGGGCTGTTATTTCTTTGGCTACCACACGCAGGGCTTCAGTGTATAGTTCCTGATTTCCTTTGTTTATTTTAAGGAGTATAGCTCTGCATTCATATAAAAATATCCTGGCAAAATCAGGATCATGTTTTACTATTTCCGTTGTGTTGTCAATAATGTCTGCATACTTTATTGTCTGGGAATCCGGGCTCGTTTTTTCCAGCCTCGAAATTTCCCTTGCCTTCCTGGCTCGCCGGTTAAGTTGGGGAAAGTCTTTTTTAACAAATACGTCAGTAAGGTCCACTACCAATTGCATGGTCCGCATGGCCTGCGAAGGACTCATTATTTTTTTAAGAAAACCTTCAAGTTCATTTTTTTGGATAGTAGTGTCTTCCAATACATCGTGGAGTAAAGCAGCGGCAAGGATACATATATCATTCGTAATACGTTTGCATACTTCCATTACTCTTACAGGATGAACAATATATCTTTCAGGGGTATATTTTCTTTTTTGTTCACCGTGTGCTTGATCAGCGAACGTTATGATTTCTTGAAGTACGGTTTCCATTGTACAAAAAGTAACTGTAGGAGATGTAAAAAGATACCTGCCACGGGGCTATTCTTTTAGTTTCTTAAATGGGTGATTCGGTTTTATATATCTGTTGAAATATGTCCCTTTCGAGAAAGCCTTCTTAAACTCATTAAAAATATTTTCCGGCACATTGTAATATTGGTAACTGGTACCAGAAACAAATCTGACTATTAATGAATGTTTATCTGGTAGATACTTAAAAGAATTTATTACGGTGGAAGGCATAAAATAATAATTTTTCCGGCGTCAGGTCAGATTTTTTAAAATCATAGTTATAAATGCATGCCAGATCTTAGGTACGGATTCTTGCATTTTAACTATGGCTTCCGGTCCTTTATGATTGGTTTTCATGGTTGTAGATCTAATGCAATTCATAACCCACGAAAAGTCTCTAGCCTAATGGCATAGTTTTTACAATTATGTAATTATTCTTCGCCAGTTCGTATCATGTACGTAATAGTAACATGGGTTTAAGCACCTATAAAAAGAAAAGAGACTTTAATAAAAGTCCGGAACCAACCGGCGGCAAAGCCGGTGCGGAGGGCCTGAGGTTTGTCATTCAAAAACACGATGCCTCACATCTTCATTATGATTTTCGGCTCGAGATGGAAGGTGTTTTAAAAAGCTGGGCTGTTCCAAAAGGTCCTTCAACAGACCCCAGTATCAAAAGGCTTGCTATGATGGTGGAAGACCATCCCTATGACTATAGAAATTTTGAAGGGATCATACCCAGTGGTTATGGTGCAGGCACTGTGATCGTTTGGGACGAAGGGATCTATGAACCGGCCGGCTTTCCGTCAAGGGACAAAAAAATGCAGGACAAAGAACTTCGTCACCAGTTGCATACGGGCAGGTTGAAAATAACACTCAAAGGAAAAAAATTAAAAGGCGAATATGCACTTGTAAAAGCAAGTGGGAGAGGAGAGAACGCCTGGCTGCTTTTTAAGATCAAAGATCGCTATGCTTCCAAAGAGGATATTACTTTAAAAGACAGATCGGTTATCTCCAGGAAAACACTGGCACAGGTAGAAAAAACAACCAGTAATTTTTATGGCGCCCAACGTGTCAAACAGACTGTCGTAAAAAGCAAAAAAGAAATGGCACTTAACAAAAAGCCAGCTGTAAAAAAAGCGGCGCTTAGGAATAAAGCAGCAGGATCTAAGCAGGCAAAACAAGGTGAAACAGCTGACCCGGACAGCATAACGGGGATATTAAAAATAGCTCCGAAGGCTGCTTTTAATACTAACTTAAAGCCCATGCTGGCAACCCTTGTCGATAAGCCCTTTGATGATGAAGGATGGTTGTACGAGATCAAGTGGGATGGATACAGGGCTATTGCTTTCCTCAATAAAGGAATAGTGAAATTAAGGTCAAGGAATGATAAAGGGTTCGAAGAAAAATTTTATCCCGTGTATGATGCGTTAAAAGAGTGGAAGATCAATGCTGTACTGGATGGAGAGATTGTGGTGCTGGATGATAATGGCATTTCAAATTTTGGCTCCTTACAAAATTGGCGGAGTGAGGCTGACGGCGAATTATATTATTACTTGTTTGATATTCTTTGGTTGGATGGTAAAGATTTAAGTCCGCTGACTTTAAGGCAAAGAAGGATGATCCTGGAAACTGTAATGCCACAGGAAGGTATTATCAGGTTAAGCAGATCATTTGAAGAATCGGGTATTGAATTTTTTGAAGCTGCGAAGAAAATGGGTCTTGAAGGCATTATTGCAAAAAGAGCTGATAGCAGCTATGCTATCAGCAATCGTTCTAAGGAATGGCTTAAGATCAAAGCAAACAAACGTCAGGAAATGATCATCGGCGGGTTCACAAAAAATGATGATAGCAATAAATTATTCAGCGCATTGCTCGTAGGTGTTTATGATAACGGGCGGCTTCACTACACGGGTAAAGTGGGTACAGGATTTAATGACAAGACCCAAAAAGAAATGCTTGCGAAATTTAAAAGGCTAATCATTAAAAATCCTCCTTTTACAGAAATCCCTGACATTAATAAACCCTCACGCTTTCGTCCCAACCCGCCACACGCAACAGCCACATGGTTAAAACCCGAGCTTGTTTGCGAAGTAAGCTTTACTGAAATGACCACTGATGGCGTCATGCGTCATCCCTCATTCGAAGGGCTCAGGTTGGACAAAAAAGCAAAAGAAGTTGTGCTGGAGAAACCAAAGCCTACCTCAAAGCTCGTAAAAGAAACAAACCAGTTACACAGTAAAAAAGCTATTGTGCCCACGGGAAAAAAAGAAAGAAAAACGCTTCTGAATCCAACAGATGAAACACAGGTCAGGCAGATCAATGGTCACGAACTGAAATTTACTAATTTAAATAAGCTTTACTGGCCAAAGGAAAAAATAACCAAACGTGATTTACTGAACTACTACTACCAGGTTGCTCCATATATCCTTCCTTATCTTAAAGACAGGCCTCAATCCATGTTAAGACATCCTGATGGCATAACAGGAGAAAGCTTTTTTTATAAAGACATCACTGGTAAGGCACCAGACTGGCTGGAAACTTTTTTATATCACAGTGATGCTGATGATCGTGACAGAAACTACCTGGTTGCAAAGGATGATGCAAGCCTTTTATACATGGCTTCACTGGGTTGTATTGAAATGAATCCATGGCACAGCCGTGTTCAGAAAGAAGATTACCCCGACTGGTGTATTATTGATCTCGATCCCGCTAAAAATAGTTTTGACGAGGTGATTGAAGCAGCGTGTGTCACCAAAGAGGTTCTGGATAGCATCGGGATAAATGGTTATCCAAAAACAAGTGGCTCGACAGGCATTCATATTTATATCCCGCTTGGTGCAAAATATACCTATGAACAGTCAAAGGAATTTGCAAGGGTTATTGCCCATTTAGTACACCAGCAAATACCGTCATTTACTAGCATTGAAAGAACAGTACGCGACAGGCGTGGTAAAATGTATATTGACTTTCTGCAAAATCGTCCGCAGGCAACAGTCTCAGCTCCGTATTCAGTTCGCCCCAAACCCGGAGCAACTGTTTCTATGCCGTTGGAATGGGATGAAGTAAGAAAGGGATTAAAGATGACTGACTTTACCATTTTTAATGCCCTGGAAAGGATCAGGTCGCTAGGTGATATTTTCAAGCCAGTGATTGGCAAGGGGATCGACATGAAAAAGGCGATTAAAAAATTCGAGAAAGAATAATTAAAAGCAAAAGCATCAGCCCTTTAGGTGTATATTATGAAAAAGCCTCCACAAGTGCTGGAGGCCTTTAACCCTAAACTTAAAATCTGTAACCCTAAATTTAAAAACCAAATAGTATGCCATGAGCCTTTTATATTGACAGGCGCTTTCAATCCACTTTTTGAACGTTGTTAAGTATTGATCGCAGATTTAGTTTTTTTACAAGATCATCCACAAGGACGAACTGTGATGCATTCAGTTTAAGTTTACACATTTCATGGTTAAACCATATAATAAAATCTCTGCACTCTTCCTGGATTTCTTATGTTCTGGCAGATTTTTAATTTCTTCTTTTGCCTTAGCTCCTGGAATTCTACGTTCATGCATTCTTGTACTTTAATGTAAAAAAAGTGATGAATAGGTTGATCATCATTGATATAGAATTCGATATGATAATTATAAGGTCATTTCTTAAGGCGCCATAATATACCCATAATAGAAGCCCTGCAAACAAAATGATCAGCATGAGTAAAGAAACATCTCCTGCTTTTTTTTCTTTTATTATTTTAATCAACTGAGGTAAGAGAGATGCTGCGGTGCAGGCACTTGCAAGCGTGCCAATGACAGTTATCAAATTCATTCAGAAAAACAAATGTTTACTTATTCTTTTTTAAATACTCCTCCACTTTATTACGGTCATTCCCCACATGTTCAATTGCCTTTTCTATTTGTTCCCGGCTTACATTTAATTTATCCTCTAAGTAAGCCAGTTCGTATTTTTCACCTCTCGCCACCTTATTGCGGTCTCGCTGATCCTTTTTTGTTTTATCGTCACTCATAAACTTTGTTTTATGTGCTAATTAAAGGGTTAAAAAAATATGCCATGGCATCCATGGATTATGATATAAATTACGGAATGCCAGGTGCTGGAAAAACCATAAAATGAATTCAGAAGCTTTCCTTACCCGTAAAGGATCCTGCTTTTTGGAAATAGAACTTTCTTTTGAAAGTAAAAGTAAACGGAAGCGCAGTAATAAATAAAAACACCTCTCTCAATCCTTTGTTAGACTGGATGGAAGGATTCAGATATTTAAAATAGAGGGATTTCATAAATTATAAAACCAATCTTGCTCATAACAAGACGGAGCAAAACACGTCATTGCCTAAACTTTTGCTTAAATAGAAATGATTATAAATATTTATGAGATCAGCCCGGATAAGACAACTACTGAAGCTGCAGTTTACTATTGACTCGCATAATAGAATTTTCAGGAAGGGTGATTACAAAAGTTGCCCCTTCATTTACCCTGCTTTTTACGTCAATATTACCCCGGTGTTTTTCCACGATCTTCTTACATATGGATAATCCTATGCCTGTTCCCTCAAATTCGTGGTAGCTATGCAAACGCTTAAAGACCATAAAAATGTCATCGGCATATTTCTGATCAAATCCTATACCATTGTCCCTGATACGGATCTGGTAATATTTTTCAGGATTACGATCATGAATCTCAACAGTATCAGCGGGTGTTATTTCCATAGTTTCAATATAAATCTCAGGAGGCACGGATGGTTTGCAAAACTTCAAGGAGTTGCTGATGATATTCTGAAACAGCTGGCGGATTTGTGTAGGAATACCCCAGACCACTGGCAATCTATCCGTAAATATTTGTGCTTTCTTTTGTTGTATTTCAAAATCAAGGTCTGAAATGACATCATTAATGATCAAATTAAAATCCGTTTCTTCAAAACCAAAGTCATCATTTGTTTGTCTTGAAAATTTTAAAAGATCGCTTATAAGCTGTTGCATTCTTTCAGAAGACCTCATGATCTTTTTAAGATAAGTTTGCATTTCACCATCGTTTTCAATGGCTGGTAGACCCAGGATTATGTCACTAAATATCCTGATCTTGCGTAATGGTTCTTGCAAGTCGTGCGAGGCTACAAATGCAAAACGGTCCAGCTCTTCGTTAGTCGTTTTTAATTGATTATTATTTTCACTTAACTGCTTGTTCAGTAAGATGATTTTCTCCTGCACCAGTTTCCGTTCTTCAATTTCTCTTTGAAGATCCCTGTTAACTTCCTTTAATATTTTTTCATGCTGCAACAGGCGGTGATTCTTCCTGAACAATTCGGCAAATACACTTACCTTATATCTTAGCAGTTCCGGGTTAATGGGTTTATAGATATAATCAACACCACCTGTTTCGTACCCTTTGAAAATGTTTTCATCGCCATAGTCGTGCGCCGTAATAAAAATGATGGGAATATGCCGTAACTTTTGTCTTTGATAAATTAAGGAAGCCGTTTCAAACCCATTCATATCAGGCATTTGAACATCCATTAGTATCAAAGTAAAGTCCTGCTGCTGAAGCAATACTTTTAATGCACCCCTTCCGGAAGTAGCTTTAATGATGTTATAACCATCTTTTTCCAGGATGGTTTCAATGGAAAAAAGATTATCCTCCCTGTCGTCAACAACAAGAATTTTAACTTCTTCCTTTTCAGCATCATTCTCCTTTGCTTTTTCCATTGGCAGGTTTTATTTATACATCCATATTCTCATCAATGATAATAACTGGTCAATCTTAACTGGTTTTGTAATATAATCTGATGCGCCCGCCTCAATACATTTCTCCCTGTCACCTTTCATTGCTTTTGCAGTTACAGCAATGATGGGCAGGTTGCTGTTGGTGTGCTCCCTTCTTATTTTTTGTGTTGTTTCATAGCCATCCATTTCAGGCATCATGATATCCATCAGTACAATATCAATCTTTGTGTTCTCCATGAGTATATCAATGGCTTCCTGCCCACTCTCCGCAGTTATTACATTAATATTGTAACGTTCAAATGCAGTAGTTAGTGCAAACAGGTTGCGCACATCATCATCCACTACCAGCACATTCTTACCGGTTATTACATCAACCTTCGATCTTAAGTTTTCTATGATCTTGCTTTTTTCCGGCAACAGGCTTTTTTGGTTAAGATGTAAATGCAAAACAGTTTGCTCGAGTAATAATTCCAGCGAGTTCACATCTTTTAAAAGGATGCTGTTGGCATATTGCTTTAGCTGGGTTTTTTCTTTTGGTGAAAAATCTTTTGCCGAATAAACAAGCACTGGTGTCAGCATCCCCTGCTTGACCGAGTTGACTTCTGCAAGAAAATCAAGACCAGCTACATCCGGCAGCATATAGTCTACAATAATGCAGTCATAAAGATTATCCTTTATCATTCGTATAGCTTCTTTTCCGGAAGAAGCGATATCTATATGAACAAGGTCGCCATTGTCCAGCATTTTGGCTATTTGAGAAGAATCCAGTTCATTATCTTCCACTACCAGCAAGCGCTTTTGCTTACGGCCGGCATATTCAACAATGTCGTTGAATAAAATAGTTAATGCCTCATTCTTCAGGGGTTTCAACTGGAAACTTCTGGCAGCACGCTGCATAGCCAGCAAACGGTTTTCTTCACCGGAGATAAGATGTACCGGTATGTGGCGGAAGTTAAGATCGTTCTTCAGCAGGTCAAGTATCTTCCAACCGCTGGCATCGGGTAGCTTTACATCAAGCGTAATAGCAAGGGGATTATACCGGCTTGCCAAATCAAATACTTCTCCAAAGCCTGATGCAACCACTACTTTGAGATCTGTCTCATGTGCCTTTTCTATCATGATCCTCGCAAAACGGATATCATCTTCCACCACCAGCACCACCTTATCGGTTGGAAGTATTTTGTGCCTGTCATCCCCTGATTCATTTAATATTTCATTGAGTACATCCAGGTCGTTTGATTCTGAAATCTTGACAGAAGGCACGGCTTGCATGCTGAGCTTTTCTGCATTATGTGCCAGTTGGTATTCACTTATTTTGAGGCTGCTTTGTTTTTCTTTTTTTACAAGATTTGGATTGTATTCAACAGGCAGATATAATATAAACGAACTGCCTGAGCCTACTTCGCTTTCCAATTCTATGGTGCCACCAAGCAGGTCTGCGAGACCGCGGCTAATTGATAAGCCCAAGCCGGTTCCTCCATACTTACGACTGGTAGAGCCTTCTGCCTGCTGAAATGCTTCAAAAATGATGTTTTGCTTATCTTTTGATATACCTATGCCGGTGTCCTGTATTTCAAAAGCAACTACCCGCTTTGCATTATCAAGGCTTGAATTGCCTGGTTTCCATTTATGATTCGCGTCGTATATTTTCAGCTTCACTTCTCCTTTATCGGTAAACTTGAAAGCATTTGAAAGCAGGTTTTTCAATATTTGGTTAAGCCGCTGAATATCTGTTTCGAGAGAGGCAGGTAAATTCTCATCCATTTCGATATTGAAACGGAGGTTTTTATTCTCGGAGATATGTTTGAAAGTTGTTTCTACAAAATTGGTGATCTCCTGGAAACGCACATTTATAAAGTTGGTAGAGATATAACCCGATTCAATTTTAGAAAGATCCAATATATCATTGATCAACTGTATCAGGTCATCTCCACAACTGTGAATGGTTTTTGCAAACTGTACCTGTTTTTCTGTGAGGTTACCGTCCTGGTTTTCAAATAACTGCTGAGCCAGTATCAGCAATGAATTAAGCGGTGTACGAAGTTCATGTGACATGTTTGCCAGGAACTCAGATTTGTACCGCGACGTTAGCTGTAGTTGTTCTGCTTTTTCTTCCAGCGATTTTCTCGCTTCTTCCACTTCCTTATTCTTCTCTTCCACTTCATCTTTTTGTTTTACCAAAAGATGCGCCTTATCCTGTAATTCTTCATTGGTTCTTCTCAACTCATCGGCAAGCGATTGTGATTGTTCAAGAAGATTTTCGGTTCTTGAGTTGGCTTCAATAGTATTTAATACAATGCCTATGCTTTCTGTGAGCTGGCTTAAGAAATCGAGATGCGTTTCGCTGAAATTATCAAACGAAGCCAATTCTATCACAGCCTTGATCTCGGTTTCAAACAACACTGGCAATACAATCACATTAGCTGGTTTAGCCATACCTAAACCAGATCCGATCTTGATATAATTTTTGGGAATATTATTCAGCAAGATCCTTTCTTTATCAACTGCACACTGCCCAACAAGGCCTTCTCCCAATGCAAAATCCTTAGCTATTTCAAGCTCCTGGTTATAGGCATACGCAGCAAATAGTTTAAGCTTCTGATTCCTTTGGTCCTCTGTTTGTTCCAGGATATAAAACATGCCCTGCTGTGCATTTACCACTTGTGCCAGTTCGGATAGAATACGGCGGGTTACTGTCTTCAGATCTTTTTGACCCTGAAGCATTTGGGTAAATTTGGCGAGGTTCGATTTCAGCCAGTCCTGTTCCTGATTAAGAAGTGTAGTGGTTTTCAGGTTGGCGATCATCTGGTTGATCGTATCTTTCAATTCCTCCACTTCTCCCTTAGCTTCCACCCTGATCATTTGGGTAAGATCCCCTTTTGTAACCGCCGATGCCACTTTAGAGATGGCACGAACCTGTGTTGTCAAATTTTCAGCCAACTGGTTTACGTTTTCAGTCAGGTCTTTCCATGTACCCGAGGCACCAGGCACACTTGCCTGCCCACCCAAACGTCCATCCACGCCCACTTCGCGGGCCACTGTAGTTACCTGGTCAGCGAACACCGCCAGGGTATCAATCATTTCATTGATAGTATCCGTCAACTGCGCCACTTCACCGCGGGATACGATTGATAGTTTTTGCTTAAGGTTACCTGTGGCCACGGCTGTTACCACTTTAGCTATACCCCGTACCTGGTTAGTCAGGTTGGAACCCATCATGTTAACGCTATCCGTCAGATCTTTCCAGGTACCAGCGACCCCCTGCACTTCGGCCTGTCCGCCGAGTTTGCCTTCTGTACCCACTTCCCTTGCCACACGGGTTACTTCGTAAGCAAATGAGTTGAGCTGATCCACCATGGTGTTGATGGTATTCTTCAGGTCAAAGATTTCGCCCTTTACGTCGATTGTTACTTTTTTCGAAAGGTCGCCAGAGGCCACAGCTTTTGTCACCTCTGCAATGTTGCGCACCTGCGAAGTAAGATTACCGGTCATTTGGTTTACAGAGTCGGTCAGATCTTTCCATGTACCAGCAACACCAGGTACAAATGCCTGTCCACCCAACTTACCATCCGTACCCACTTCCCTTGCCACACGGGTCACTTCCGAAGCAAATGCCCGGAGCTGATCCACCATGGTATTCAGCGTTTCTTTTAACTGGAGAATTTCACCGCGTACATCCACCGTAATTTTTCTTGACATATCTCCATTTGCCACAGCTATTGCCACATCGGCGATGTTGCGCACTTGTGCAGTAAGATTTCCTGCCATCTGGTTCACTGAGTCAGTGAGATCTTTCCAGGTACCACCCACGCCAGGTACATGCGCCTGTCCGCCGAGTTTACCTTCCGTACCCACCTCTCTGGCAACACGGGTAACTTCAGATGCAAAAGCCCGCAACTGTTCCACCATTGTGTTGATGGTGTTTTTCAACTCAAGTATTTCTCCTTTTACGTCCACCTCAATCTTGCGGGAGAGGTCACCATTTGCAACGGCAGTGGTTACTTCCGCAATATTTCGCACCTGCGAAGTAAGGTTGGAGGCCATTTTATTTACAGAATCTGTCAAATCCTTCCAAAGGCCTTCCACGCCAGGCACATCCGCCTGTCCACCGAGTTTACCTTCAGAACCTACTTCACGTGCTACACGGAACACTTCCGATCCGAAAGAATTCAATTGGTCCACCATTGTATTGATGGTGTTCTTTAGTTCGAGTATCTCGCCTTTTACATCCACGGTTATTTTACGTGACAGATCCCCTTTTGCAACAGCCGTGGTCACTTCTGCAATATTTCTTACCTGTGCCGTAAGATTGCTACCCATTTGGTTTACAGATTCCGTGAGATCCTTCCATGTACCACCCACGCCCTGCACTCTCGCCTGTCCACCGAGTTTTCCTTCAGTGCCCACTTCAAGCGCCACACGTGTCACTTCAGAAGCGAAAGAGTTCAATTGGTCCACCATGGTATTGATGGTTTTTTTCAGTTCCAGGATTTCACCGGCCACATCCACGGTAATCTTTTTCGAAAGGTCTCCATTTGCCACAGCAGTAGTTACTTCCGCTATATTTCTTACCTGTGCTGTAAGATTGCTGCCCATCTGGTTTACCGAATCAGTAAGGTCTTTCCAGGTGCCGCCCACACCTTGTACCTTGGCTTGTCCACCCAGTTTTCCTTCCGTACCTACTTCAAGGGCCACACGTGTAACTTCCGAAGCAAAGGAGTTTAACTGGTCCACCATGGTATTAATAGTGTTCTTCAATTCAAGAATTTCTCCCTGCACATCCACAGTGATCTTTTTTGAGAGGTCACCATTTGCCACCGCAGTTGTCACATCAGCAATATTTCTTACCTGTGCAGTAAGGTTACTACCCATCTGGTTTACGGATTCAGTCAGGTCTTTCCATACACCGCCTACGCCCTTTACAGTAGCCTGTCCACCCAATTTTCCTTCAGAGCCCACTTCGCGGGCCACACGGGTTACTTCCGCAGAAAATGAATTAAGTTGATCCACCATGGTATTGATGGTATTTTTCAACTCCAGTATTTCGCCTTTTACGTCCACAGTAATCTTGCGGGATAAATCACCTTTCGCCACCGCAGTAGTTACCTCAGCAATATTTCTCACTTGTGCAGTCAGGTTGGAGGCCATTTGGTTTACGGAATCAGTCAAATCTTTCCAGGTGCCTGCTACTCCCGGTACCCCAGCTTGGCCGCCCAATTTACCATCTGTTCCCACTTCACGTGCCACACGGGTTACTTCGGAAGAGAAGGAATTAAGCTGGTCCACCATTGTATTGATGGTGTCTTTCAATTCCAAAATTTCCCCCTGTACATCCACAGTAATTTTTTTCGAGAGATCTCCTTTTGCAACGGCAGTAGTTACGTCAGCAATATTCCTCACCTGGGCTGTAAGGTTGCCGGCCATTTGGTTTACAGAGTCAGTCAAATCTTTCCAAACACCTGCTACTCCTTTTACTTTCGCCTGGCCGCCGAGTTTGCCTTCCGATCCCACTTCACGAGCCACACGGGTAACTTCCATGGAGAACAGGTTCAACTGTTTCACCATGTCGTTCACTTCATTTGCGATGCGGGCAAATTCTCCCTGCAATACGTGATCGCCAATCTTTAGAGGCATTTCCTGTGATAGATTGCCTTTAGCCACCGAACTGATTACGCTGGCTATTTCAACTGTTGGATGCACGAGATCGGAAATAAGCGAGTTAATGGATTCTACACCTGAGCTCCAGGAACCACGGGCAGATTTTGGTAATTCAACCCGGTGTGTGAGTCGTCCATGCCTGCCAATGGTGTTGCGGGCCAGCATGAGTTCCCGCTCCATAATTTCATTCAGTGAAATAATGTCATTAAGGGTGTCGCAGATCTTACCACTTATTCCGATCCTGTCGATTGACATTCGGGTATTAAAATTCCCATTTCTTACTTCCAACAATACTTTCAGCAGTTCCCGCGTGTCAAGTTTATCTTCGATAAAACTTTCTTCTTTCGCGGCCACGTTTTTTTTCCTTTTAGATACCCCATTTCCTGTAGATAAAACAGTAGTATCAACAGCATTTTGGTTTTCGTCGTCTACTACGCTGGCAAAATAATTTTGGCTTTTGGTTTTTTGTGACATAATGATTTTTTTTAAACCAATTTATTAAATCGTAAATCAAGAAATTTGCAGTTTTAAAATAAGGCTACGCTAAAAGTGGTGTTTTTTAAATGTTCAGCAAAAAGTTTTCATACCAATTAACTTTGATTTTATTTGGTTATTCTTATTGTAACTCCTAATATAAAAAAATTTCGATCGTGAATGAAAAATTATTGTTTACGGATGGCAGCGTGTTATCGGATGACAATTCTTCGTTCATAGTATTGGTTGAAGATGATTTGGACGATCAAGAATTTTTTTCAGAGGCATTTAATGAACTTACCTCCACTATAAAAATATATATAGTGAACAATGGAAATAAAGCGATCCAAGTTTTAAATAACATCCCCCCTGATAAAACTCCCTTATTAATAATACTTGATTATAACCTGCCTGAATTGAATGGTGCTGATATATTGGAAAAACTCAACCAAAAAACCCACTTAAAAACTGTGCCAAAGGTCATTTGGAGCACTTCGGACTCACCTGTATATCGTCAGAGAAGCTTAGACCAGGGAGCTACTGAGTATTTAGTGAAACCCTCTAGTGTTTCTGACATCAAAAACGTCGCGAAAAAGTTATTTGAATTGTGTAAAACTCAAGGCTGAGAAATGCCTGTGATAGGCTCGGTTTAAAAATGCAAACTGGAGAAATCCTTTTCCTTTGCTGGAATTTCTGTTGATAGCGTTTACAAAGGGGCTTGGTTCAAATCACTGGAAGATGACCAAACCGAAAATTTCCGGTTACTTTATCTTACTCATCGGGAGTTAACTCCAGGCCGCTTAAAAAAACCTTTTAACCTGGCAAATTATCACAGATGAAAAACTTCACAATCATCGCATTGCTTTTGCCTTCTTTATTGTATGCCCAGGAAAAAAGTAGTGAAACTGAAGTCGTTAATACCAGGCTGTTTGGCGCTGTTCACGATACGATTGCTTCAAAAATAAAGAGAGGTGCTATACCGTCATTTTCAATTGCTGTTTGCAAGTCAGGGGATATTATATGGCAGGAGTCATTTGGTTGGGCAGATAAAGCAAAGAAAGTTGCAGCTACTCCATCAACGCCTTATGCGCTGGCGTCGCTCTCAAAATCTATTACTTCCACGGCGTTGATGATACTTGCTGAGAAGGGTTTAATAAATTTCAATGATACAGTGAATAAATACCTTGGATCGGCCAGGCTTACATTCTTCCAGGGTAACTCTTCACAACTTACCATCAGCCATCTAACCAATATGACAGGCGGGATTCCGCACCAGTGGGAGTATTTTTATAATGATCAGGCTAAGCGTCCCTTGTCCATTGACAAACAAATAAAGCGTTACGGTATAGTGGTTTTTCCTCCCGGAGAAGTATTTCATTATTCAAATTTTTCTCCAGCCATTGCCGAACAGGTTATCAGGAACGTTACCGGTAAAAATATATCTGTCTTTATGAAGGAAAACGTATTTGATCCCCTTCACATGAAAAATGCAAGGGTTGACAGAATGTACGCTTCCCGTATGGCCGTTGCAAAAGGCTATGACATAAATGGAAATCTGCTGGCAGAAAGTGAATTTTATCCCCGGTGTGGTGGAGGCTATTATGCTTCAGTCAGCGATCTTATTCATTACGGTATGTTTCATTTAAAGGAAAAGAGCGATGACATTGTGCTTAGCGACAGCAGTATTGATTTCCTGCACTCACCAACAACATACACTGGGCACAATAAATTTTATGCAAACGGGTGGGGTGTTTTAAAGATGCCGGAGGCCAAGAGTTCTTTACTAAGCAACGGTGCAATTGATGGAGCAGCTTCTTCATTACTGCTGATCCCCGACAGTGATATTGCTATAGCCTGCCTTACAAATGCTACGGTGGGCAACGATTTTACGGACCAGGTATGTTTTGCTGTTGCCGATGTTTTGTTACCAGGATATATGGAGGAACTGCAGAAATTTTTTGAAGAAAATGCTGGTGCGTTCGCCGATAAACCCTTTCAACCTGTTGACTCATTAACCGGCCTCTGGACAGGTAAGATCATAACTTATAAAGACACCATTCCTGTTCAGTTAACCATTGGGAACGACGGTAAAATTTCAATCAGGATTCAGAACCAGTTCGAGACAGTACTAAATAACGTTGTCATCAGCGACGGGTTGATCCAGGCACAGTGTTATGGGGAGTTACCGTTGCCCGAAACACAGGATATTCCGCAGTACCTGGAAATTATTTTAAAGCCGGGAAAAGACGAACTGTTTGGCAGTATAAATACACAGGCCTTCCATACCACAAGGCCTTTTTTCCTGATTCCCGCTTATATACAATTGAAAAGAACCAGTTTGTGAAAGCTCAATTATCAATCTCGTTTTGACGTTACACCGGATTTTTTTCTTTTACGGCTGGGGAACACTAAAATCCCTTATTTGGAATCGATATTTTACGGGCATCATATACACTTTATCAATGCCTGTTTTTTCGCTGCAATGACAAATGTGTAGCAGCAGATCGTTTTCGAGAGGTATTTAAGGTAGGGCAGATTTGCCGCTGAACTTACAAAAGCAACGGCATACAACATTAACAATGGAGTACAGATTGACTGGAAGACTTTGAACGAAAAGAGCATAAAGAACTACGAGGCAGAAAAGAGCGATAGTGTTTAAAGCCTTAGCAGCATAACCAACTGGCCGTTCCAAAAGGAGCGGCCCGGTTGGTTTCTGTTAGAACTATTTTTTTAAAAATACAATCCGAAGAAAACAAAAGGCAACCTTGAAAGAGGTTGCCTTTTAGAAGCTAAGGGTGCCCAGGACTGGATTCGAACCAGCACATCCTTGCGGACGCTGCGACCTGAACACAGTGCGTCTACCAATTTCGCCACCTGGGCCTTAAAAAATTTTCAGATCGGGCTGCAAATATAAGAGCCTACATTATGCATGTTGCCAACCATTGCAAAAAACATAAGTAAAAAGCAACTAAATGACCCAATGACTTAATGAGCTACTCCCTTTTCATTATACTGCCACATTAAAATCTCTCAAAGCCTCGTTCAAGCTGGTTTTCAAGTCAGTGCTTGGTTTACGTTGGCCAATGATCAATGCGCAACCCACACCGTATTCACCTGCAGGGAATGTCTTCATATATGAGCCCGGGATCACCACGCTGCGGGCAGGTACTCGGCCCTTACATTCTTTGGGTTCAGCTCCGCTTACGTCTATAATTTTAGTTGATTTGGTAAGTACAACATTGGCCCCCAGCACAGCTTCTTTTTCTACGACCACTCCTTCAACTACAATGCAACGACTTCCAATAAAACAGCCATCTTCAACGATCACCGGACTTGCTTGCAACGGCTCGAGCACACCGCCAATACCAACACCGCCGC
>JADMIO010987924.1_pt1 | contig 42138 bp, 35 predicted proteins | sample 8958161 | NCBI WGS metagenome assembly JADMIO01 (sample SAMN16585339, study PRJNA669376) | soil metagenome | isolation source: Crop rotation soil | place: USA: Cullars Rotation, Alabama | collected 2011 | reverse complement strand
CGCGACAACTTGTCCACGTGGAATTCTAAGCTTAGGATCCCAATGTGCTGGAAAGACACCGGCCGCCGCCGCGGCGAAGGCGGCGGCGATCGCCAAAGCCAAACGCAAGGCCGCCGCCAAGGAACCCGCGCCGGAAGCCGCTTTGGCGCCGACCGGCCTCAGGGAACCGACGGCGGCGCGCAGCCTTCAGGAGCTTCTGACGCGGGAATTCTCAGCCGCGTCGGCGGACAGCCCAACGTTGACGGCCAGCACCTCTGCGGAGGGCAATGAAACCGCTGATGAATTTGACTTCGTTGACGAGACGCCGCAAAGCCAATCGACGGGCCCCGCGCAGCCACAAAGGCCAGCCGCTTCCATGACCGAACCTGGGAAAAGGCGATCCCCGAAAAAAGGAACAGCGACTCCTGCAGCCGCCGATGTGAATGCTGACGCCGTCGCGCCCGCAGGCGCTGCCGAAACTACCGCCGCGGCGCCGAAGCAAATCGCCCAGCCGGCGCAGGATGCGCTCGCGCCGGCGGCGTCCGCCGCAAGCGAAGAACGCGGTCAGGTCGCGGCCAGCATGTCGATCAGTCGCGCAAACGCATTTTTCCGCCCGGCCCTCAGGGTCGCCGCCATCCGGCCCGTTCCGACGCCGGCTGTTCAGCCTGCTCCCACCAAAGCAACACCGGTCGCGGCGCCCGCGCCGCCCGCCGCGCCCATCGCGGCGCAAACTCCCCCGGCGACGCCGCAGCCAACGACACCAGAATTCGCGGCGGCGCCAATCGACATTCAACCACCCGAGATCGAAGTCTTCGAAGACGAAGCGCCGTTGGATGAGGCGAGCGTCGCGGCAATGCCGATCGCCGATTCAGCAGCCGATGCGGCTGGAGTGGCGGCGATGCCCTTCGGCTCCGACGCGGTTGGAGAGGCGACGCCGCTTCAGCCTGCAGTCAGGCCGAGGCGCAAGAAGAACTTCTTTTCTCGCACCCTCATCGCGTACCCAAAATTCTCGGGATATTTCTGGCCACGCAGCTGGCGGCACGCATGGAAGCGTCGCGACGCGGAATTGGCCCGGCGCAAGACACCGCAAACCCCTGACGCGTCATCCGTGGCGGACGACATCTAGACCACCTTGGTGGTCTCGTCCGCCCGCGTTCGGGAATTGCTAGTCGTCTTTCGGAATAAGGGCTTCCGCGTCGATCCCGATCGCATCGGGATTGAGCACGCCCGCGGCCGCAAGCAGCGCAAACGCCGCAACGCGCTCGTCGCGCTGGGCGTTGGCGAGATTAAGCCGCGAATTCAGGAGTTCAAGTTCGGCGTTGAGAACGTCGAGCGTCGATCTCGTGCCGACCTGCGATTCACGGCGCACGCCGGTCAGCGCGAGTTCGTTGGCCGAAACTTGCGCCGACGCTGAATTGATGGTGAGCCCAGCGGCGACATACTGCTCCCAGGCGACGGTGACTTCGGATTCGGCGCGGCGCTCCGCCTCGTAGGTCTCCTGGCGCGAGCTGTCGTAAAGCGCGCGCGCTTCCTTGATCCGCGACCAGTTGGCGCCGCCGAGGAAGATCGGCGCACTCGCACGGATGCCATAGGAAAAGCTTTCGTCCTTCTCGACGAAAGTGCTCGGCTCCTCCGCATACTGATAGCCGGCGGTCACCGAGATTGTGGGAGCAATGGCGCCTTTGGCGATCGCCACCTGTTTGCGGCTCGCGTCTTCGATCTCGCGTGCGGCGACGACGCGCGGCGAGTATTCGTCTGCGAGCGCTTTCGCGGCGTCGAGAGACTCGGGCAATGACGGAAGCTGTGGCGTAGGCTCAAGCGTTTGCGGCGCCTGCCCGACGAGCTCAGCATAGATCGCCCGGCTGGCGGCGAGGCGCGCCTGCGACGCGGCGAGACCCGCGCGTGCTCCGGCGAGTCGCGCGTCAGCTTGCGCCACGTCGGTCTTCGTCACTTCGCCGACCTTGAAGCGAAGATCCGCTTCCTGCTTCTGGCGAATGAGGACTTCGACGTTCTTGCGGTTCGACTCGAAATTCGTCTCGTCGCGCAGGACGTCGAAATAGGCCGTTGCGACGCGCGTCAGCACGTCCTGTTCGACGCCGATAAGTTGCGCGCCGCCGGCGCGCACGCGCGCCCTCGCCTGCTTGATGGCGTTGATGTTGCGGAAGCCGTTGAAGATCAGTTGCTCGGCGCTGACATCGGCCGTCAGCGGATTGAGGTCGACCTCCTGTGTGCCGCCGCCGCTGATAACCGGGTTGAGCGTCTGGGTTTCATCGAGTTTGCTGTAGGCCGCGTTCGCGCGGACTTGCGGAAGCGTTTGCGACCAAGCCTGCGCCTTGAGCTGTTCCGTCGCCCGAAGCCTTGCGCGCTCGGCGCGGATCGTCGGGTTCGTCTGGTAGGCCATGGCGAGGGCGTCCTGCAGCGTTTCTGCGGACGCCGGGCCGAGGATCGCCGCCGCGACGGACGCAAACAAACTCAGACGCTTGAACATAACGCCCCTCCTCAACCCTAGCGTGCATTCCAAGCACTCTTGCCAGCGAATGTAGTAGATAGGGTTAACGCCCGCAAAACGCGCCAAACAACGCTCCCGTACCATGCGCCGCGGCAAGACGTTAACGACTAATTACCGCTGGCGAGCAGAGACGCGCCGATCAATGCGGCGTCGGCGCTCTTGAGGAGCGACACGGGAATGTCGCGCATGTAGTCGCTCATCTGGTCGCGCTTGCCGAAGCGTTCGACGAACTCGCTTTCGCGCAGGATCGGCTCGATCCGCGGCAGTATCCCGCCGGCAAGAATAACCCCGCCGCGCGCGCCGGCGATGAGGCTGGCGTCTCCTGCAAAGGTGCCGACGATCGCGCAGAACAACTCCGCCGCTTCGCGTGCGGCCGCATCGTGACGCGCGAGCGCCGCAGCCGTCACCTCTTCGGGCTGCTTCAGCTGCGCCGGCGAGCCCGACACTGACGACACCGCGCGATAGAGGTTCACGAGGCCGCGTCCGGAAAGGACGTGTTCAAACGAAATGTAAGAAAGCTCCTTGCGCAGAAAATTCCACACCGCGAATTCGCGCTCGTTCTGAGGCGCGAAGGCCGCAAAGCCCCCCTGAGTCGCGATCGTGACTTTGCGTCCGTTCGCGTCAAAGACGATTCCCAGGCCGAGCCCCGTGCCAGGGCCAAGCACAGCGACCGGCGCGCCTTCCGTCCCCTTCCCTTCCTTGATGACGCTGCGCTCCGTTGCTTTCGATGCGACGGCGCCGCGCGCCATCGCCGCGAAATCATTGACGACTTGCAGGGATTTCAGGCCGAGCTGACGTGCAAGGTCGCGCTGCGAAAAGCGCCAGGGCGAATTGGTGAAGACGATCTCGTCACTGGTGACGGGCGCCGCAACGGCGAAGATCGCTTTCTCAGCCGATGCTTTCGCGCCTGCGAGAAACGCGCGCACCGCATCGGCGATGCTTGGATAATCGTCTGCCTCCGTTGCCTTCTTAACGATGATCGCCGCGCGATCGCCCTCGCGCTCGATGAGAGCAAAGCGCGCATTCGTTCCGCCGATATCGGCGACGAGAGTGACTCTGTTCGCGACCATTTTCCCGTTCATGTCGCCGAAAGCGGCGCGGCCCGCCAGCGTAGCAAAAAAGCCGCGGCTTTTCGCAATCGGTTGTTATGTCTACCTATTCTATAGACTTTCAAAATGGTTCTGCTAAGCGAATGAACAAGCTGCCTGAACGAGCAGCGCTGAGGCGACGCCTCTCAGGATTATTATGATTTCTCAGAAGGCGAAATATGCGCTGCGCGCCCTGGTCGCGCTGGCGCGCGCGCACGAGGCCGACGAGGCGCTGATCATCGCCGACATTGCTGAACGCCAAAATATTCCGCGCAAATTTCTCGAGCAGATCCTTCTCGATTTGAAACGCCACGGACTTCTTGAAAGTAGGCGCGGAAAAAATGGCGGCTACGCCCTGCTGCGCTCTGCTGAAGCGATCACCTTCGGCGAGGTTCTGCGTATCATCGATGGCCCGATCGCGCCGCTCCCCTGCCTCAGCAAGATGGCCTATCGCCGATGCGATGACTGCGAATCGGAATCGGCGTGCGAGGTTCGCAAGGTCTTCGCTCGGGTCGCCGACGCAACGCGGTCTGTGCTCGATTCGACGACGCTCGCCGACGCGATCGCGAATGAGAAAGCGTTAACCCCGACATCGCGCGGAAAATTGCGCCGCGTCCCGGCGTAAAGAGAGCGGCTCCTTCCTGCTACGCCAAAGCTTTGCCGCAACAATTTCATTTGATGCAGCGCCGCAAAATACTGGCGTTACAATGTCTTACGCTGTGGAAAAACGCAGTTTGGGCGGTTGTTGACAATCTCTACCAACCCGATAGACTTTCATTGGTTTGAAGAAGGACTGTTCCTCTATGAAGGCCCTTCGTAACGCCGTCGTCGCCGCCTTGGCTATCTTCGCGGCGCCGATCGTCCAACCGGCTCTCGCTGCGAACAAGCCCCTCCTCAACGTTTCCTACGATCCGACGCGCGAGTTCTACAAAGAGTTCAACACGGCCTTCGCCGCCGATTGGAAGGCGAAGACCGGGGCGACCCTCACCATCCAGCAATCGCATGGCGGATCGGGCAAGCAGGCGCGGTCCGTTATCGATGGCCTTGAGGCCGATGTGGTGACGCTCGCGCTCTCTGCGGACATCGACGAGATCGCGAAGCGCTCCGGAAAAATTCCCGCGAACTGGCAGAGCCGTCTGCCGAACAATTCCTCGCCCTATACGTCGACGATCGTTTTCCTCGTGCGGGAGGGAAACCCGAAGGGCATCAAGGATTGGGGCGATCTCGTAAAGCCCGGCGTTGAAGTCATTACTCCGAACCCGAAGACTTCCGGCGGCGCGCGGTGGAATTATCTCGCAGCCTGGGCGTACGGGCTTGAGAAATTCGCCGGCGACGAAGCGAAGACGAAGGAATTCGTAGGGCAAATCTACAAAAACGCGCCTGTGCTCGACACCGGCGCGCGCGGATCGACGACGACGTTCGCGCAGCGCGGCATCGGCGACGTGCTCATCGCCTGGGAGAACGAAGCGTTCCTGACGTTAAAGCAGCTTGGCGACAAGAAGTTCGACATTGTCGTGCCGAGCCTCAGCATTCTCGCGGAGCCCCCAGTCGCGCTTGTCGACGGCAATGTCGACTCGAAAGGCACGCGCAAGGAAGCGGAAGCCTATCTCAACTTCCTCTATTCGCCTGTCGGGCAGAAGCTCGCGGCGAAGCACTTCTACCGGCCGTTCAAGCCTGAACTCGCTGATGCCGCCGACCGTGCGCGCTTCGTCAATATAAAGCTCGTGAAGATCGACGCGTTCGGCGGCTGGCCCGCGGCGCAAGCCAAACACTTCGCCGACGGCGCCATCTTCGATCAGATCTACAAGCCCGGCAGGTAATCACGTGACCGCGGCGGTAGCCATCAGAAGCGCGGGCTTCCGCGAACCGAGCATCATACCGGGCTTCGGTGTGACGCTCGGTCTGACGCTCACCTATCTTTCGCTGCTCATTCTCCTGCCGCTCGCGGGTCTCGTCTTTCGCACGGCAGCGCTTGGCTGGAATGAATTCTGGGCGCTCGCGCTCGACTCTCGGACGCTGAATGCGCTGAGAATCAGCTTCGGCGCCGCGCTGATCGCGGCGGCGGTGAACGCGGTCTTCGGCCTTCTCGTCGCCTGGGTGCTCGTTCGCTACCGTTTCCCGGCGCGGCGCATTCTCGATGCGATCGTCGATCTTCCCTTCGCGTTGCCGACAGCGGTCGCCGGCATCGCGCTCGCGACGCTTTACGGACCGAACGGATTGATCGGCGGATTGCTGGCGCCCCTCGGGATCAAGGTCGCCTTCACGCCGCTTGGCATCGTCTTCGCGCTGATCTTCGTCGGCTTGCCCTTCGTCGTCCGCACCGTTCAGCCCGTAATGGAGGAGATCGACAAGGAGATCGAAGAAGCAGCCGCAACACTCGGCGCCGATCGCGTCAACACGGTGCGACGCGTGATCTTCCCGACCCTGACCCCCGCAGTGCTGACCGGATTTGCGCTCGCCCTCGCGCGCGGCATCGGCGAGTACGGCTCGGTGATCTTCATCGCCGGCAACATCCCGTATGTCTCGGAGATCGCGCCGCTTCTCATCGTCATCAAGCTTGAGGAGTTCAACTATCCGGCGGCGACGGCGATCGGCGTCATCATGCTCGCCATCTCCTTCACGATCCTACTTGCGATAAACCTCATCCAACTGTGGAGCCGTCGACGCTATGGCGCCTAAGGTCCGCACCATCGCTGCGACGAGCGAGCGCCCTGCGACGCGTCTGGCGCTCATCGTGCTTGCGATCGGATTTCTCGGCCTCTTCCTCGCGCTGCCGCTGGCGATCGTTTTTTCGGAGGGCCTTCGCGGGGGTCTCGGCGTCTTCCTTTCGTCGCTCGCCGAGCCGGATGCATGGGCTGCGATCAAGCTCACTCTGCTCGTCGCGGCAATCGCAGTGCCGCTGAATGTCGTCTTCGGCATTGCGGCCGCGTGGGCGGTCGCGAAGTTCGAGTTTCGCGGCAAGGCGCTGCTCATCACGCTGATCGACCTTCCTTTCTCCGTTTCGCCGGTGATCTCGGGCCTGGTGTACGTGCTCCTCTTCGGAGCCGGCAGCGTCCTTGGACCGTGGCTGAAGACCTACGACATCCAGATCCTCTACGCGGTCCCAGGCATCGTCCTCGCGACGATCTTCGTCACCTTTCCTTTTGTCGCGCGCGAACTCATTCCGCTGATGCAGGAGCAAGGAACCGCGGACGAGGAAGCGGCGCTCTCGCTCGGCGCGAGCGGCTGGCAAACATTCTGGCGCGTGACCTTGCCGAACATCCGCTGGGGGCTCCTCTACGGTGTGCTTCTCTGCAATGCGCGCGCGATGGGTGAATTCGGCGCCGTTTCCGTTGTCTCCGGCCACATTCGCGGCCTGACGAACACCATGCCGCTGCACATCGAGATTCTCTACAATGAGTACAATTTCGTCGCGGCGTTCGCTGTTGCGTCTCTGCTGGCGCTCCTCGCGCTCGTAACGCTGATCTTGAAGACATTGCTTGAAGTAAGATTTGCCGGTCACCTTGCGACAATACACCGGCGGTAGGGCGAGCCATGGACGTTAGAATTGAGAATGTCAGCAAGGACTTCGGGCCGGTCAGCGCCCTCAACAACGCGTCATTGCACATCCGCGCCGGCGAGCTGATCGCGCTGCTCGGGCCGTCCGGCTCTGGCAAGACGACCTTGTTGCGGCTAATCGCCGGTCTCGAAAGCCCGACGCTCGGCGCGATCTATTTCGGTGAGGAAGACGCCTCACAAATGCCGGTGCAAGAGCGGAACATCGGCTTCGTGTTCCAGCACTATGCGCTCTTCAAGCACATGACCGTGCTCGACAACATCAGCTTCGGACTGAAAGTCCGTCCGCGCAAGAAGCGCCCGCTGCCCGCCGAGATCCGCCGCCGCGCGACAGAACTGCTCGATCTCGTGCAACTGAAAGGCATGGAGAAGCGCTACCCGATGCAACTGTCCGGCGGACAGCGCCAGCGCGTGGCGCTTGCCCGCGCGATGGCGATCCGTCCCCGTGTTCTTCTCCTCGACGAGCCCTTCGGCGCGCTCGACGCGCAAGTCAGGAAAGACCTACGCCGCTGGCTGCGGGAGATCCACGACAAGACCGGACACACGACCGTGTTCGTTACGCACGACCAGGAAGAAGCGCTCGAGCTCGCCGACCGCGTCGTCGTGATGAGTCAGGGAAAGATCGAGCAGATCGGAACGCCGGACGCGATTTACGACACGCCGAATTCGCCGTTTGTCTTCCGCTTCATCGGCGATTCTTCGGAACTTCCCGTGCAGATCGACGGATCGATCGTCACCTTCGGCGGGCGCAGCCTGCAGATTGAGGCGACAGGCGTGAAGTCCGGCCCTGCCCGGCTCTTCTTCCGCCCGCACGATGTCGGCATCGTTGAGCGCGGCGGCGTCAAAGGTTCGGTCATCGCAAGCCGACGTCTCGCCGGCGTCAGAAGACTTGAGCTGAAAGTCGACGGCGTTCCTGCGCGCATCGAGATCGAGGTTCCGTTGAACTTCAAACCTGAAGGCTCTGAAGTGCAATTCCTGCCGCGCCGCTGGGCGCTCTTTCCTGAAGGAGATTTTCCCGGAGGCATCTATGGATCAACACGACAAGAGGCCGCCACTCAAAGTTGTCCCGCCGGGCGACCCTTTAGGATGTTCACAGGGCGAAGCGATCGATAGCGTCATCGCTGCGATCCGCGATCTCGCTTACGGAACGGTTACCATTACGGTTCACAACGCCAAGGTCATGCAGGTGGACGTCACCGAGCGCCTTCGTTTCAAGTGAGCTTGCGATAGAACTTTCGGCCGACTGGACCACCAGAGGCGTCACGATCCAATCTTCGAGGAGGATGAAATGATCGGACGTCCTTTTCTGTCAGCGGCGGCGTTGGCGCTTGCTTCCGCCGCCCCGGCGCTCGCCCAAGATGCGAAGCCCTGGCGGCTCGACGACGCCCTTCATACGCCGGACTGGCTGACATTCAGCGGTTCGCACCGCGTGCGCTACGAGACGCTCAACAACCAGTTTCGCCCCGGTTTGACAGGAAGCGATCAGGCGCTCGTTTTGCGAACACTGTTCCGCGCCGATCTGGATTTTGGCGCCGTTGGTTTCGTCGGCGAGCTCGAAGATTCGCGCGGCTGGCTCATGGACAACGGCAGCGCCATTTCCTCGAGCATGATCAATCCGGTCGAGCTTCTACAGGGATATGCAAGGCTGCGCTTCGGTGACCTTGTCTCGGGCGGTTCGAAAACGGAGATCCAAGTCGGCCGCTGGACTCGCGATGTTGGATCGGGGCGCCTCCTTGGCCGCCACAATTTCCGCAACACCATCGATAGCTACACCGGCGTCAATTTTGACTGGAAGGGCGAGAGCGGGCGCGAACTCTTCCTGTTCTGGGCGCTTCCGGTCACGAAGCTTCCAAGCGATGCGCCATCGCTGCTCGACAACGAGATCAAATTCGACGAGCAGCATTTCAATCTTCAGTTCTGGGCGGCGTTTTACAACGAACCGCGTGCGCTTCTCGGCGGCAATCTGGAATTCCATCTCTTCGGGCTGAACGAAGACGACGATGCGGGTTTGCGTGAAACTCGCAATCGCAATCTATACACGCCCGGAACGCGCTGGGTGCGAGCGCCGAAAGCCGGCGCGTGGGATTGGGAAATCGAGAACGGCGTCCAGTTCGGCCGCAGCCGGGCGACGACAAATCCGGCGGACATAACTGATCTCGACGTTTTCGCGCACTATCACCATTTCGAAGTCGGCTACACCTTCGAAGCGCCATGGTCGCCGCACCTTCTTCTCGAGTATGATTTCTTCTCCGGCGATAAGGATCCTGCGGACGGCAAGGTCAATCGCTTCGATCCTCTCTTCGGCCCGCGCCGCTTCGACCTTGGACCCTCAGACTTCTACGGTCCCATAGTGCGGGCGAACCTAAACTCGCCGGGCATGCGCCTTGAGGTGAAGCCGAACAAGCGGACAGACGGCTTCGTCTTCTACCGAGCGATCTGGCTCGACGAAGCTCGCGACGCGTTCGGCCAAGGCAATATCCGCGACGCTACCGCCGCCTCGGGGAAGTTCGCCGGACAGCAGATCGAAGGCCGCGTCCGCTACTGGGTCGTCCCGCAAAACGTCCGCCTCGATGTCGGCGGCGCCATATTCTTCAACGGCGACTTCATCGAGAACGCGCCCAATGCTACAGGGCTCGGCGACACGACGTTTTTCTACGCGGATCTTGAGCTCACCTTCTAATCATGCGCCAGCATCCCGAACCCCACGGCAGCGATGCTGGCCGCCCGCGAATAGCAATCATTGGCCGGGGCTTTTCCGGCGCAGCGGCAGCCGCCGCGTTGCTGCGGCGCGTTCAAACGCCGTTTTCTCTGATCCTCATCGACAAAGAGGACACGCTTGGCGGCGGCATCGCCTATGGCAAAGCGCGCGCGGGAGAGCTGCTGAATGTTCGTGCGTTCGACCTCGCCCTCCTTGCCGAGGAGCGCGGCGAGTTCGCGCGCTGGCTTGAGCCCCGGATCGCTAGTGGAGAGTCCTCGCTTCCCGTTGAACAGCTCTTCGCGCCGCGCGCGCTTTTTCGAGATTACGTTCGCGAAAAGCTGCTTTCCGAAATGCTTCGGCGCCCGGACGTTTCCGTTCAAACGTTCGACGGAGAAGCGGTATCGCTCAAACGCCAGGCGGATACGTTCTGCGTCGGATGTGAAGATGGCCGGAACACGACAGCGGACTTCGCCGTGCTTGCGACCGGCTATGGAGCAGGCTGCCGGTTCGGTCGCGATCCGTTCGAGCCCCTGGCGAGCGGCGCGATTGAGCGAGCGCAATCAGCGGTCATCGTCGGCAGCGGCCTGACGATGATCGATCTTCTCCTCCGGCTCCGACGCGACGGTTTCGTCGGAAAAATCACCATCATTTCGCGTCACGGCCTGACGCCGCTTTCGCAGCTCACGAGCTCGTCCCGAAACGAAGTGTGGACGAGTTCGGCGACGTCCTTGCGGGTCGTGCTGAAGGAGGTTCGCCGGGCTTGCGACGAAGCGGTCGAGCGCGGCGTTCCCTGGCAGGCCGTCATCAATAGTTTACGCCCCGAGACGCAGCGTATCTGGAATGGTTTCTCCAATCGCGAGCGCCGGCGCTTTCGTCGGCATCTGCGCCCCTATTGGGACATCCACCGCCACCGCGTTCCCGCAGACATCCATGCCGAGGTCGCCTGCGAACTCGCCCGCGATCGAACAGAAATTCGCAAAGGGCGAGTGATTTCGGTGGAAGGCGAGCCGATGCGGCGCGTCGCCGTCCGCTGGCGCGGCAAGGCCGATGTAGGTCACATCGATGCTGACCTCGTCTTCGACTGCAGCGGCCACAGCCCCAACCTCAATTCCCCGCTTCTCAAGAGTCTCTTGGACTCGCGTCTTGCAGCGATCGACGCGCTCGGCATGGGCCTCGATGTTGGGCTCGACGGCAGCGTACAGTCTGCATCCGGCTCAAGCGCCAACCTTTACGCAATCGGCCCGCTTTGTACGGGAACGCTCCTAGAAATTACCGCTGCCCCGGAAATAGCGGTGCAGGCTGGCGAGATGGCTCGCGGGATTGGCGCAGAGATTGAGAAGCGTCGCAGCACACGAGCGACGCAGAACACTCAATTGAGCAGCGTCGAGAGAGCCTTGCGCAGTTCGGGTTCGCTGTAAGGCTTCTGAATCACCGGCCAATCCTTGTATTCGTCGGCAAGACCATTCCTCCCATAGCCGGTCGAGAAGAGGACGGGAATGTCTGCGGCGCGCAATTCATCTGCAAGCTGATAGCTAAGGCTTCCGTTCAGATTCACGTCAAGAATCGCGACGTCATAGGCTTCGCCATTCGAGATCGCCGCAAATCCCTGATCGAGATTCGAGGCTTTCGCAGCGACTTCGTACCCCATGCGCGTCAGAACGCTGTCGAGGAACATCAGAATGAGAAACTCGTCCTCGACCAGCAGCACTCGCTTTTGCGTCGCATTCTGCATGACGGTCACTTGCCGGCGACGACGCCGGTCATCGTGCAGATGAGCCCGGTGTCAGGGTAATCAATACTCACTTTTCCGTCGATTTCAGCAGGAAGGATCTCCTTGATCATCATGGAGCCGAAGCCGGTTCTGCTTGGCGGCCGGACCGGCGGGCCGCCGCTTTCCCGCCAAGTCAGCGAGAACGGCGTTGCGGCGCTCTCATCATAGCTCCAGGAGACATCGATGAGGCCAGCATCGTTTGAAAGCGCGCCGTACTTTCCCGCGTTTGTCGCGAGTTCGTGAAAGGCCATCGCAAATGTCTGCGCAGCTTTCGCAGAAAGCGGAACTTGGGGGCCGTTTGCGCGGATTCTGCCGCTGCCATCGCGAAGGAAGCCGTAGGGGTGCAACCCCTGGGCAAGCACAGTACCGAGGTCTGCGCCCATCCAGTTTTCTTCGGTCAAGAGATTGTGAACGCGTGAGAGAGCGAGAAGCCGCGACGCGAATCTTTCGCGCAACTCTTCCAGCGAATGACTACTCGACAACGACAGATTGGCGATTGCCTGCACGGTCATCAGCGTGTTCTTCACGCGGTGGTTCAACTCATCGAGAAGGAGCCGCCGGTGTTCTTCGGCAAGCCGGCGTTCGGTGATGTCGATGCCGGTTGATTGCGCCTCGAGCCATTTTCCTGACGAATCAAACGCCAGGGCGCGGTTCGTCCATAAGAACCATCGCTCGCCTCCGATCATGGCGACTCGATTTTCAATGCGCGTTTCGGGATTTTGCGGCGTCAGACCATCGAGGCGGGCACGCACATTGGCGCGGTCCTTTTCAGGAACGAACTTCCACAAGTTCTGGCCGATCAGCGCTTCTGCGGCGGCGCCTGAGGCGCGCGCATAGGCGCCGTTGGCGAAAAGGATCGTTCCGTCGGCGCGAAACCGGCAGACAAGCTCCGCCTGGCTCTCCACCACCGCCCGGTAGCGCGCCTCGCTTTCGCGCAAGGCGGCCTCAGCGCGAACAGCATCAGTACGGTCGACAGCAAGGCCGACATAGCCGTGAAAATTCCCGGCGCTATCGATGCGCGGCTTTGAGTTCACTTCCAGCCAGCGCCATTCGCCATCGACGCGCTTGAACCGGGTCTGCAGAGAATAAGGAAGATACTTGGCGGCCCACGCCGCGGAACGTTGCTCGATCACTGCGGGAAGATCGTCTGGATGAACGAACGAAAACCAGACGTTCCCCATCAAGCCTTCCGCCTTGATGCCGGCGAATTCCTCAAGCGCCTGATTGACGAATTCGACGCGGCCGTCGCTGCCCGTCATCCAGACGGGCGCCGGCGCCGAATTCGCGGCTTCCCGGAAGCGCGCTTCGCTCTCGCGAAGCGCATGCTCGGCAGCCTTGCGCTCGGTAATGTCGGACTGCGCCGACAGCAGTCTCTCGGGCTTGCCTTCACTGTCCTGGTCGATGACGCCGCGATTGTGTATCCACCGCGTCTCGCCGGTGTCCGCCCGCACGATCCGATACTCGCGGTCAAAGACGCCGCCGCGCGCCATGTCTTCCTTGAACCAGGTTGAAACGCTGTCGCGATCATCCGGGTGAACGCGCTGCAGCCACTGATCGCTATATGCTCCCTCCGGCGAAAGGTCTGGAGGCAATCCCTGTAACGCGAGATATTCGGGCGAGCGGTAAATGCGCCCGCTTTTCACATCCAGATCGAAGCTGCCGATGCGCCCGGCTGACTGCACGAGACTGATGCGCATATCGCGCTCGCGGAGCGAGGCCTCCGCACGCCTTTGCTCCGTGACATCGATCGCGATGCCGCCAACGAGAGTTCGTTGCCGCTCCGGCTCCTCGATGGCGAACTTGGTGACAAGGGAATAGTGAAGCGTTCCGTCAGGGTGCTTGAGCGTTTCGGTCGTCTGGATTCCGCTTCTCGAGGTGAGGGCCGCGCGGTCGTTCGCGCTAAAAAGGCGGGCGGTCTCCGGCGGAAATATCTCGCCGTCCGTCCTGCCGTAGAGTTCCGCGCCGGACTTCCCAAACGCCGCCTGCGCCGCCGCATTGGCGTAGAGATAGCGCCCTCCCGCATCCTTGATCCAGGCGAGTCCGGGCAAATTCTCCATGAAGCTCGCGAACCAGTCCGCCGACCGTTGATCGGCAGGCTTGTCGCGTCCCAGCGAGGTCGCATCAGTGTTGTTTCGGGTCGTCGTCACGGAGCCGGAAGATAGGCCGCACCCGTTTGAAATGAAAAGGGGCGGCGCTGTCGGCGCCGCCCCTCATTCCACCGATTATAACCTCGGCGAATTGGAAAGTTTCTCGCGTCTTAATCCTCGCGCTTGCCGAAGCGGCTCGAGAACCGGATGCCGATGGTCCGCGGCTGGTTTGTGCCTTGATAGGCGCGCTCGCCGCAGGTGCCGATGGGACAGGCGACGAAATTGTAGAGATCGGCGCGCTCGTCGAAGGCGTTCGCGATATAGGCGACGATTTCCCAATTATCGCGCGCGACGCCGGCGCTGAAGTCAGCGACGACAAAGCCAGGCTGCGAACCGAGGATTGCGCGGTCAACCGACAAGAGCTCCGACTGGCTTTCAGTCTGGCCAGACACGGACGCCTGCAGGTGCGCATCGACCACGCCAAGCGGGAACTCGTAGCGCGCGGTGAATGTGCCCTTGAAGCCCGGCACGACCGGCAGCTGTTGGCCGTCAGGGGCCTCCGGCGGCGCGGTCTCATCCTGGTCCGTCATCGGATCGTCGACGGGGAACGGGCAGTTCGTTTCCGGTTCGCCGGCCGCGTTCACATAGCCGCAATAGTTCGCGGTGAGCTGCGCGTCGATGAGCGACACAGCGCCGGTAAAGGTGAGTCGGTCTGTCGGCATCCACTGCGCGTCGGCCTCAACGCCGATGATACGCGCCTGGTTAGCGTTCTTGATCTCAGTCAGACCGTTCTGGCCGAGGATCGGGAATTGGAAGTCGTTCCACTTCTGCCAGAAGAACGCCGCGTTGAAGATGAAGCGACTGCCCCACTCCGTCTTCCAGCCCGCCTCGTAGCTGATGAGCTCGTCGGCGAGATAGGGCGGCAGCGTGCCGCGACGGTTGATGCCGCCCGGGCGGAAGCCTGTCGCATAGGTGAAGTAGAGCATCTTGTTGTCGGAGACGTCCCACTTCAGTCCCGCTTTGTGCGTTTCGCCTGTGTCTTCGACTGTCTTGTCCAAGTTGATGCACGGCGCGCCTGGAATGTCGAGCGTCGACGGGAAGCACGAAAGCTCGCCCGTCGTCGTGCCGAAATTCGTCGCAAAGCCCGAGCCGTAGCCGAAGAAGCCCTGCAGTGCGTTCTTGTATTTGTAGCCGCGCACGCCGCCGATCAGGGTCAGGTTGTCGGTGAGATCGAATTCCAACTCGCCGAATACGGCGTAGTCACGGTCCGTTCTCTTTTGCTCCGTCAGCCACACAGTGTCATCGTGATCAGTCACTTGAAGAGCCGCTGCGAGATCGCGAACGATATACTGCTGGTGAATGAAATGCCGCTGATGGTTCTGGAAGAGACCGACGACCATCCGGAAGCGCTTGTCCTGCGGAGTCGACAGCCGGATTTCGTTGCTGAACTTCGCGAAGCTGTCGTCGCCCTGATAGAATTGCGTCGGATCGACGTAATCCATCGGTCCGCCATCGCCATAGAAGTAGACGCCGTAGCCCGAGTTGACGTCGTAGTAATAGGCGTAGTCGGTGTAGTCGAACGAGGAGTCGATCTGGCGCTTCAGATAGGCGCCTGCATAGACGAGATCGAAATTGCCGATTTTGCCTTCGACCGTCAGCGCCGCTTGATAGAATTTGTCGGTCTGAAAGTCCGGCTCGAAGCGGCTGACATTGAGATCGCCAAGATCGGGATCGAAGGCGAAAATCCCCTGCGTGCGCGTCTTTTGACCCAGCAGCGTCGGCGTCACCGTCCAGCTGTCGCTGAGATCGATGCGCAGAGCGGCGCGCGCGCCGAAGGTTTCTGCATCGTTGAAATCGTTCTCGACAAGCGCGGCGTTGTCCTTGTGCACGCCCGACGTCGGGAAGTCGCGCGTGTCGAAGATATTGTCGATGTAGCCGCCTTCCTTATTGTAGTAGGCGACCAGGCGGATGGCGGCGTTGTCCGAAATCGGAACGTTGGTGAAGCCCTCGAACTGATAACCGACATCGCCGTGAGTGATCGTGTTCCCTTCAAGATCGATCCCCGCCTCGAAGCCGGACGGATCGGGCTTGTTGGTGATGATGCGGAGCACGCCTGATTGCGCGCTGGCGCCGAAGAGCGTTCCTTGCGGACCGGCGATCGCTTCAACGCGCTCAATGTCATAGATGTGGATCGGCAGGAAACCGAGAATCGTCGTGACCGGCTGTTCGTCGAGATAGACGCCGACGCTCGGCAGCGAGGCCGAGTGGTTGCCGTCGCCACCGCTGACGACGCCGCGGAAGTAGACGTTGGTGCGGTCAGGTCCGGTTGACTGGAACGTCACGCTCGGGAGGAACTTCGCATAGTCGTCAAAGCTTGTGACTTCGAGCTGCTCCAGTTTCTCGGTGCCGATGGCGATAACGCTGATCGGAACATCCTGGATGTTCTCCGCGCGCTTTTGCGAGGTGACGGTGATGACATCGATCCCGCCCCGCGGCTCGTCTTGCGCGAGCACGCTCGGCGCGATGGTCATCATCGACGATGTCAGCAGCATCGCCTTCAGCATGGCGGCGCTCGGACGAGCGACAAGCAGCTTTGAACTCATGGTGTAACCCTCCCTTGCGGCGCCCCGGGCAGGCGCGCCAGCCCTCGCCGCAACGCTATCTTCTTCGCCGAACAGTCACAATTGGAAAACGCGTAAGGCCCTGATTCGCGTGGGAGGTGTGGCGTTGGCGTTGCAGACGATGGATATCGTCGCGGCTACTCATGCTGCGGCGCATCAGGATAGGCGGCGAGGACCGGTCCAAGCGCCGCTTTCAGCGGGTCGAGCCACGCCTCATAGTTGCGCCACTGATCAACGCCCTCCTTGAAGATCGGCTGACGCACCTGCTCGGAGCTCGCCGTCCGCACGGCGCGCTCCGTCTCGTAGAAACGAAGGCATGCCTCTTCAAATGGAACGCCGAGATAGGTGAGGAGGCTTCTCACCTCGGCTTCGGTGTTTTCGACCATTGATTCGTAGATGACACGATGAACGGCGCCGGGCGCCGCCTCATCGAAGTGCCGCATCAGATAGACATAGTCGCTGTAGAACCGGCCCATCCGCTCCAACCCGTAGGAGAAGCCCTGCCCTTTCGCGAAGTGCTGCTTGAAGTTGGAAAAGCAGCTCGCCATCGGATGCCGGCGCGCATCGATAATTTTCGCATTCGGCAGGATCAGATGGATGAAGCCTGCATGCATGAAATTGTTCGGCATCTTGTCGATGAAGAACGGCTTGTCGGTCTTTCGCTGGACGCGTGTCCGCTCGATATATTCCGCGCCAAGCGCAGCAAGTTCTTCCGGCGTCAGAGTAAGGACGACTTCAGGATACTTTGATTTCTGGTTTCGTTTCGTCCGTTCGCCAAGGCGTTGCGCGATCGTGATGATATCGGGAAGCTCCATTGTTCCTTCGATCATCGAGTGGCTTGACAGGATCTGTTCAAGCAAAGTCGATCCCGCTCGCGGCATCCCGAGAATGAAAATCGGATCGGGCGCCGGATGGCCCTGCCCTTTGCGCGACGCCATCACTTCGCGCGTAAGGACATCTCGCGTCCGCACGATGCGGCGCGCCATTTCCTCTTCATCATAGCCCATCTGCTTCTGGCGAAGATTGTTGCCCGCTTCGTAATGGCGAAAGGAGACTTCATATTGCTTCGCATCTTCGAGCGCCTTGCCGAGCGCGAAGTGAAGATGCAGCCGGTCCTCGTCGTCGATGTCAGCGCGCGCAAGCTGCTCGCGCATCGACGTCAGGTCCCTATCCGCAAATCTTACGGTTTTGAGATTGGCGAGACTCCAATAGGCCTCGCCAAGACTTGGCTGGAGCTCGATGCTTTTTCGGTAAGCCGTAATCGACTCGTCCTGCCGCCCGACAGTCTTTAGCGCGTGGCCGAAGCTCATCCATGACTTTGCCTGCCTGGGATATTCCTGCAGCAGCGTTTCATAGCTGTCGATCGCCGCCTGAAATTCGCCCACACGTACGAGCGCCGCCGCACGCAGCATGCGCAGTCCGGGGTTTCCGGGGTCCGCCCTGAGGAGCGCGTCCGTATCCGCGATTGTTTCGGTGGGTTTTCCAAGCCGCAGGCGAATAATTGCAAGATTGTGCCGCGCCGCGCTGAAACTCGGCGCAAGCTCAAGCGCTCGCTCAAGCAGCGCTTCCGCCTCTTGGTAATGGCCGAGGCGCGCACCGACTTCCGCGAGCATCCTGATCGCCATCACGTCTGTAGGATGACGCTTCAGATAATCGCGCAGCCGATGCTCTGCGACCGCAACCTGCTTCTCGACGAGCGCGACGCCAGCCTTGACGAGTTCTGGATCCTTCGCTTCGGACGTGATGTGGCGCGCATAAGCGCGATCCGCGGCGTCCGTCTCACCGGCGAGCGACAGCTGATCGCCAAGCGCGCGCCAGGCGTTCGCCATGTCGGGCCGAAGGTCGAGCGCGCGCTCGAGAGCCTTTACTGCGCGCGTCCCTTTCCCGAGCGACGCGTAGGCAAGGCCGAGTTCATAATGCGCTTCAGGATGACGGGGTGATACCGCAAGCGCACGCTCGGCCGCGCCCTTTGCGCCGGTCGCGTCGCCCCTTCGGCGCCGCGCCTTCGCAATGATGAGAAACGCGTCGGGCTGGTTTGGAACGACCTTCAGAATTTCGCTCGCCTGCTCCTCGGCGAGCGACGGGTTTTCGGAAAGAAGCCGAAGCGCATGCGTCAGCGCCGTTGCAAGCGTGCCTGTCGGTTTTGCATTGTTGTCTGCGTCACTTGTCATGGGCCCACATCTACTCCCGGCCGTCGTCGATACGGACTCCTCGTGAGAACAATGGGTCCAACGGCAAACGAAGCCCTCGCACGTGTTTTTTGACAAGTCCGCAAATCGCGCTTCGTTTGTTTCGGTACTGATATTGAGTTCAATGGCGGCATGTAGCCAGTCTCACTATATTTCAGAGGATAAAGAGGGTATTTGAGCTGCCCTGTCCCTTTGGTGGGGGCAACGTTAGTGGGTGATGACCAGGGGGCCTCCTCGGCATGGAGAATCCGGAACCACAGCGGACCGCGTTGCTCCTCGGCAACGGAAATTACGCGCAGTACTTGTGCGACAATCTCCATAAGAAGGGAATTGCCACTCACTTAATTGCTCTGTTTCGGAAGGGCGAATGGAGCATCACGGCAACGCCGGACTACCAACTCGATCTTTCTCAGGTTGGCGCCCTCTTTCAGTACCTTCGGGAGAAAAACATTCAATCCGCGTTTGTGGGCGGAGATTTTACGCTGGCTCAAGCGATGACAAGAGGTCGGTGGTCATGGCATCTGGATCCCGTATCGGTAGAGCTTGCAGCGAAGCTCCTCGATGTGCCCGAATTACTCAAGAATGTCCGATCCCATCTCGATGCCGCCGGCGTCAGGCTGTTGTTTGCACCGGAGTACTTGCCCGAGTTGCGACTGAGCAACGACATCATCCACGATAGCAACATTCTGACGAGGGCATCGAAGCTCACTGGACTCGTTGAGAAGGCGCGAGCGATCTTGGCCAAGGGCTCGATGCCCTTCGTCACCCAATGTGTTGCGTTTGACGACGACGAATTGATAGCGAAAGAGGGGCCGAGGGGAACGGACCGCATGCTCAAGAAGCTCGCGGGCACGCCGAAAAAGGCGGACGCCCTTCGCGTCGTCATAAAATTATGTCCTCGTGATTATGAATACCGCATCGACGCTCCCCTTATCGGCGACAGGACGATGACGCACGCCGCTACCGGCAAGGTTGATGTATTCATCTTTGATGAGAAAAAGGGCGTCGTCTTCAGACCAGATGAAGTAGCGTCAATTTGCCGAGCTCATAGAATTGCGCTCATGCGAGCCGGATCGCTCTAGCTCACGCTACGCCTGCTCGCCCCCGATCCGCTCCATCAAAAACTGATACATTCTGGCGGACCGCATTTTGTCGTGCCGCTGGAAACCTCCTGCCCCTAGGACCCAACAATTCTCGTGGCTAGCAATCCCAGGCTCGCTAATAAACACGCAATAAGGGAGCGCGTTGACTGCAGCGTCGATCCCGCTGTTAAGTAAAAGTTGCTCTTCATCCGCGCCCCTCGGAAAAACATGACGCCAAAATTCCTTCGCATCCGCTTCGCTTGGCGCGGCAATGCGGAACGTCGGTAAATCGCTCCTGGCGCGCGAGATAAGCATCTCCGCTTGCGCCGGGTGATGAATGTTGAAATAGGCAAAGTCTGGGATTACGGCGCAAATGTCGTTTGCTTTGTTCAGCATGGTCTCAGTTAGGAAGAGACCGTTGGCCGACAAAATCTCTTCCGCTTCGGAGGGGCGCGTTTCGCGGACGTGCTCTCGAATGAGAGCAAGGTGCACCGGGTTACGCCAGCAAGCCGTGTATAGGTTGGCCAGCTCTATCGGCTTGAAATAAAGCCGCTCGCCGTCCGATCGCAGTCCGACGTTCACCGCCTGGCGACTCTTGCCGATGAGATCGGCGATTTCGGTTTCGGACAGCGAGATCTTGCTGACCAGATCTCTATCAGCCGGCTTGCTCATAGTTCCTGTCGTCACAATTCACCCCCCAAAAATGTTGTCGAAGGCACGGCTACCCCGATTTGCCGGCCTTCGCAAAAACGCACGTAGGCCGTGCGTGTTACGGCCATTGCCACGTTTTAATCCGCATTAGTCAACTAATCCCATTTTGTCAATAACAGGCGTATTTTCATTTTTCAGTTGACTCTTGCTTGTTCAACATATAATAGGAGTTTCAGGCGGGCTTTTCCTGTTCATACACAGCCCGCAAGGGAGAAAGAGATGTCACGGATCGAAATCACTGCCGCTTATGATCACCTTCATTCCTCTGGACACCCGGAGCATCCGGCGATCCCGCACCCGGAGCATCCGCACGAAATTCCCGCTCATCCCGAGCATGAGCACGAGCATGACGCGCCGCACGCCCCTGATCATCACGACGATCACGGTGACCATCACGACGGCGACCACGGCGATTCGCCCGGCCACGAACATGAACCGCACCGGCACGATCACCGCCATTTCGAAGGCGATCCTCAACATGAGGAGCACGACATCGATGCGCCGTCGAAGGAGGATCAGCACCGCCATTCACGCGAGTCGCACCGTCATGCCGAACAGACGGAAATTGGGCGCGCTCGCAATGCTCCGCGTCGCCATACGGCGACTGGACGCCTCCGCGGACTTCGCTCTCACAGTCATTCGCGCAGCGCCGAGCGCTCCGAAGCCGATGAGCAATTAAGCCATGATGTTTTGCACGAGGCCGTTCGCCAATGGAGGCGCCTTCATCCTCGGCCGGAGCCGCCCTCCCATCGACACGACCACGGCACGCATCCGGTAACGCCCGCACACACTCATATTTCGCCTTCAAGCCATATTTTTCTGCATTACGACCTTCAAATTAATCGGCGACGTTTGCCCGCCCGCTTCGACATCACTTCCATCGTTCTGATCATCGTCCGACCTGCGATCGCTCTGGCGAAATTGCTCGGACCTTTGGCGGCAGTGGAAAGGCCCAGTCGCACCGGCGCTGGGAACGTCAACCGCTAATTCGACGAACAATTCAGGGGTGAATTGAGGGTTCAGCGTCGCTGCTGAAGGAGGGATTGTATGCGCGATTTTCTGAAAGCACTGGCTATGGTGGCGCTTCTGATCGTCCTCTTACTGGTCTTCGATGTTCGCCTGGACGACAAGCCCCGCATCACCGACTTCGAGCTTGATTTGATCGACCGTGCGCTTGAGTTCTTGCAGCACCATCTCCTGGCGGAGCTGGCCGTCAAAGCTTTCCTCCTTTGCTACGGCGTCGTACTGATCATTGCGTATCTTTTCGGCGGACGCGGAGGAGGCGGCGGTGGGACGGACACGTTCTGCTGATCGCGTCCCGCGCTCGGCGCGAAATACGGACTAGCGGCTGCGGCCGACCCGGATCCAGACGGCGAGCAAAGCGCTCACAACGACGCCCGATACGCCTGCGAGGAAAACTGGAACCTGAAATTTTTGATTGAGGCCGACAATAATCACCGCGCCGATCATCGCAGCGAGAAGGTCGAGCGCGAACCTGCCGGAACGCAAGTATGCAAGGTCACGCATTAATCGCTCCCTTGGAATCGCCGCCAGTATTGCAATTCGCCGGTCAAATCGCCAGTTCGAAGCACCCACCTGTGGATGTAAGCGGATTTCTGCGTCTCTTCAAGACAACGCATCAGGCCGGCGCAAGAGCCGCGAATGCGGCTCGCAACACGCTCGGCGAAAGGCGCCGGCCTGAAGGCAACCCGGGCGCGAATCGTCCGTATACCCCGTAAGGACCTTTTGACACCGCGAGCCATTTTCGAAACACGACCGCGGATACGGGGGCCGTGGTGGGCGGTGAGAGGATCGAACTCCCGACATCCTCGGTGTAAACGAGGCGCTCTACCGCTGAGCTAACCGCCCGCAATTCGTAGCCATACTCGCGAGGCGCGCGCCGTCAACGGCGCTTGCCCTCAAAAGAAAAACCCGCCTCGCGCCTCGCGCTGGCGGGTCTTCGCAATTACCGCGGTCTCGCGCCTAGTTCAGCGCGTCTTTCAAGCCCTTGCCGGCGGAGAATTTCGGCTGCGTCGAGGCCGGGATCTTGATGGTCTCGCCGGTGCGCGGATTGCGCCCGTCGCGCGCCTTGCGCTTCGCGGCTGAAAACGTGCCGAAGCCGACCAGGCGGACATCGTCGCCCTTTCGAAGCGCGTCCGTGATCGCATCAAACACCGCGTCAACGGCGCGCGTTGCTTCAGCCTTGTTGATCCCGGCCATTTCAGACACGCGATCAATGAATTCATTCTTGTTCATTCCTCCACCCTTTCTGCTGATTTTTGGGAGATGGCGGCAAATACTGGCGCTGATTATCGCCCGCGCCGGGTTCGTCGGCAAAGGGAAAGGCGCATAACTACAGGGCTTCGCTGGGGAAGCCTCTTCTAAGCCTTTGAACTTCTTTTGCTTTTATTTTTCATTTCGGATGTGGAATGAGCGCCAGATTTCGTGCTCATGTTCGATGCACCGATCCATAAGTTCGCGCCAGACGGGCTCGGCGATTCGTTTTGAAAGTCCTTCCCGCTCCGAGGATGCGAGCACTTTCGCGAGCACATCGTCGATCCGCCATTGCAGACGAACCTCATCGGCGCGCGGTTTAATGCGTCCCGCAGCCTCAATGTATTGCTGACGTTCCGCGATCAACGCGACCAGCAGGCGGTCGATGCGGTCGATTTCGTCGCGAACTTCGGCCATCGACTGGCACTCGTCCGGCGCGGTCTCGGCGACCCGATCGTCCTTAACGGTCTTGAGTTGACGCTCAGCACTCACCGGCAGCTCCCTCGGGAGCGCCATTCTTCGCTCATCGGACGGCCGACCGAAACAGCCCTGTCGCCGCAGGCGTTCCCAAGCGGGGGCGCAAATAATGCGCTTGTTGTTGCGCATTTTTTGCGCTATATGACACTTTAATGACGTTTGCGTCACACATTTGTGTCACAACCCTCGAAAGGCCGCGTCAGAACTAGGTAGGGAGTTGTTGCGCCATGGGTAACAAGACACAACGTGAGGTTTCCACGCACACTTTTGACGCCTCCTCCGCCCGCTCGGCAGCCTTCTACATGGCGTTGACCATGCTTGCGATGGCGGTTGGGGTCTGGGCGGCGATCGCCACCTAAAGGCGGGTCGCGTTACGAAACAAAAAAACGGCGCTCGAAAGAGCGCCGTTTTTGTTTGTGCGGAAGCACTCAAGAAAGAAGCGGCGCTTCAAGGAGCGCCGCCTCCATTTTTCGGCGCGATGCCTGAGGCTAGTGCGTAACTACCGATTCGCCGCCGTCGGGCTCCGGCGCAACGACCGGCGCCGCCGTCTCGGACCACTCGATCGGCGTCAGCGGACGGACGAGCGCTTGAGCGAGCACCTCGTCGACCTTCTTCACCGGAATGATCTTGAGGCCGGTCAGCACGTTGTCCGGAATCTCGGCGAGGTCTTTCTCGTTTTCTTCCGGAATGAGCACCGTCTTGATGCCGGCGCGGAGCGCCGCCAGCAATTTCTCCTTCAGCCCGCCGATCGCGAGCACGCGGCCGCGCAGCGAAATCTCGCCGGTCATCGCGATGTCCTTGTGGACCTCGATGCCCGTCAGCACGGAAACGATCGCCGTCGCCATCGCGACGCCGGCGGAAGGACCGTCCTTCGGCGTTGCGCCTTCCGGAACGTGGATGTGGATATCCGTCTTCTCAAACAAAGGCGGCTCAATGCCGAAATTGGTCGCACGGCTTCTCACATAGGAGGACGCCGCAGACACGGATTCCTTCATCACGTCTTTCAAGTTGCCGGTCGGAGTCATGCGGCCCTTGCCCGGCATCTTCACGGCTTCGATCGTCAGGATGTCGCCGCCGACCGACGTCCAGGCGAGGCCCGTGACGACGCCGACGCGATCTTCTCCGTCGATCTCGCCATAGCGGAATTTCGGAACGCCCGAGTAGTCTTTGATATTCTCGGCCGTGATGGTGACTTCTTTGCTTTCCGCCGTTTCGATATCGCGAACGGCTTTGCGCGCGAGGCGAGCGATTTCCCGTTCGAGATTCCTGACGCCCGCTTCGCGGGTGTAACGGCGGATCAGTTCGTTGAGGCCATCGTCAGCGATCGTCCACTCCGCATCAGTGAGGCCGTGGTCGGCGCGCTGCTTCGGAATGAGGTGACGCTTGGCGATCTCGCGCTTTTCATCCTCGGTGTATCCGGGGATGCGGATGATCTCCATGCGGTCGAGCAAGGGCTGCGGCATGTTCAGGCTGTTCGCCGTCGTGATGAACATGACGTCTGAAAGATCATAGTCGACTTCGAGATAGTGATCCGCAAACGTCGAATTCTGCTCGGGGTCGAGAACCTCAAGCAGCGCTGACGACGGATCGCCGCGAAAGTCCTGGCCCATCTTGTCGATTTCATCGAGGAGGAAGAGCGGGTTCGATTTCTTCGCCTTCTTCATCGACTGGATGACTTTGCCAGGCATCGAGCCGATGTAAGTGCGACGGTGTCCGCGAATTTCCGCTTCGTCGCGCACGCCGCCCAGCGAAACGCGAACGAATTCACGTCCCGTCGCTGTTGCAATCGATTTACCGAGCGATGTTTTGCCGACGCCCGGAGGTCCGACGAGGCAAAGGATCGGCCCTTTCATCTTGCCCATGCGCTTCTGCACGGCGAGATATTCGAGGATGCGCTCTTTGACCTTCTCGAGACCATAGTGATCCGCGTCGAGAACTTCTTCGGCCTTCTTGATGTCGGTCTTTATCTTCGAGCGGTTCTGCCACGGAATCGACAACAGCCAGTCGAGGTAATTCCTGACGACCGTTGATTCCGCCGACATCGGCGACATCTGGCGCAGCTTTTTCAATTCCGCGTCGGCTTTCGCCTTCGCTTCCTTCGAAAGCTTTGTCTTGTTGATCTTGTCTTCGAGCTCAGCGAGTTCGTCGCGGCCATCTTCGCCTTCGCCGAGCTCCTTCTGGATCGCCTTCATCTGCTCGTTAAGATAGTACTCGCGCTGCGTCTTCTCCATTTGCCGCTTCACGCGGTTGCGGATCTTCTTCTCCACTTGGAGGACGCTCATCTCGCCTTCCATGAGCGCGTAAACTTTCTCGAGGCGCTCGGCGACGTTGTTCATCTCGAGAAGCTCCTGCTTCTCGGCGATCTTGATGTTGAGGTGAGACGCGACTGTGTCAGCCAGCTGCGCCGGGTCGTCGATTTGATTGACGGAGACGATGACTTCCGGCGGTACGCGCTTGTTGAGCTTCACGTAGGATTCAAAGTGACCGACGACCGAGCGTGACAGCGCCTCAAGCTCCTGCGGCTCCGGAGAAGCCTCGTCGGGCAATTCCGCTTCAGCTTCGAAATAATTGTCCGTCCGGGTGTAGCGCAGGACGCGCGCCCGGCGCTCGCCCTCGACGAGCACCTTCACCGTTCCGTCCGGCAGTTTCAGAAGCTGCAAGACAGAGGCGATAACGCCGACTTCGTAAATGTCATTCGGGCTCGGGTCGTTGTCGCTCGCATCCTTCTGCGCAACGAGCAAAATCTTCTTGTCGTTTTCCATGACGTTTTCGAGCGCGCGCACGGACTTTTCGCGTCCCACAAAAAGCGGAACCACCATACTTGGAAACACGACGATGTCGCGCAAAGGGAGGACAGGGAAAATGGCGGATTCAGTCATCAATGGCTCCTCAACATGGGCCCCGACTAAGGCGCCCCGTCCTACCGCCTTTTTGGGCGTCCTTGGTTAAGGACCCCTTTGGCGCTCAGACTAAAACGCGTCCGTCCCGGGCGGCGCCGTCTGATTTGGGAGATCAAGACGGGACCGCCGCCAAGATGCGGCGGCGGACGCTTCGATAATGTGGCGTTTGCGCCCGCCTATTCAAGTTAAGATCGCCGCGCGGGGGGAAAATCGCGCACCGGTTGCGGCTCGGTCATTTGCAATTGATCGCCGGCGAAAAAGAAGCTCAGCGCGGCGGACGAAAAAGTGGAACCCGGTTTTTCGCCGCACCCGCGACGACTTAAGACTCTAGGCGCTGGCGTCGGCTTCCATCACTTCCTTGCGACGGTCTTCGTAGATGTAGAGCGGCTTTGCCCGTCCATCGACGACTTCGCCATTCACGACGACTTCAACGACGCCGTCGAGCGCCGGCAGGTCGAACATCGAATCAAGGAGGATGCCTTCCATGATCGACCGCAGGCCGCGAGCGCCGGTCTTGCGGAGAATCGCTCTGCGAGCGATCGCGGCGCGCGCGTCCTCGGAGAAGGTGAGCTTCACATCCTCCATCTCAAAGAGACGCTGGTACTGTTTGATCAGCGCGTTCTTCGGCGAGGTGAGGATCTGGATCAGCGCTTCCTCATCGAGGTCTTCGAGCGTCGCGATCACCGGGAGACGGCCGACGAATTCCGGAATGAGGCCGAACTTCAAAAGATCTTCAGGCTCGACGTTCTTCAGGACTTCGCCAACGCGGCGGTCATCGGGCGACTTCACATTGGCGCCGAAACCGATCGATGTGCCAGCGCCGCGCGCCGCGATCATCTTTTCGAGGCCCGCAAACGCGCCGCCGACGATGAAAAGAATGTTGGTGGTGTCGACCTGCAGGAATTCCTGCTGCGGATGCTTGCGACCGCCTTGCGGAGGCACCGACGCGATCGTGCCTTCCATGATTTTCAGAAGCGCCTGCTGCACGCCCTCGCCCGACACGTCTCGCGTGATCGAAGGGTTGTCGGATTTGCGGCTGATCTTGTCGACTTCGTCGATGTAGACAATGCCGCGCTGTGCGCGCTCGACATTATAGTCGGCAGCCTGAAGAAGCTTCAGGATGATGTTCTCGACGTCTTCGCCGACATAACCAGCCTCGGTGAGCGTCGTTGCGTCCGCCATGGTGAACGGCACATCAAGAATGCGTGCGAGCGTCTGCGCGAGCAGCGTCTTGCCCGAGCCCGTTGGACCGATCAGCAGAATGTTCGACTTCGCGAGCTCGACGTCGTTGTTCTTCGCCGCGTGGTTGAGACGCTTGTAGTGATTATGGACCGCTACCGAGAGGACGCGCTTGGCGTAGCTTTGCCCGATCACATAGTCGTCAAGAACCTTGTGTATCGTTTGCGGGCTCGGAACGCCGTCGCCTGCTTTGACCAGCGAGGATTTCGACTCCTCGCGAATGATGTCCATGCAGAGTTCGACGCACTCGTCACAGATGAAAACCGTCGGGCCCGCAATCAGCTTGCGAACCTCGTGTTGGCTCTTACCGCAGAACGAACAGTAGAGGGTGTTCTTGCCGTCGCCGCCGCTTTTGCCGCCGACCTTGCTCACTCTAACCAAACTCCCTTTCGGCGCCTCATGGGCGTCGTTGGCGCCGCAAGACGCGGCAATCGGGGCGCAACCGCCCTGTCTGGCTCGGACCTTGCCCTCATCCGGGCGACGGCCCTTGGCCGTTGGTCTGCACGAAGGGCGCCATGGGGCGCTAGGACAGCGTAGCCCGCGCCCTCATTAGCCTCAGGGGCATTCGACCATATTCCCGTCAGACCGATCAAGCCGCCTTTTCCTTAACCTCTCATCCAGCCGTTAACGCTCGGTCTCGCTGGCCGGCGCCCGCTCGGCGAGGACCGTGTCGATCAGACCGAAATCCACCGCCTCTTCGGGGGTCATGAAATGGTCGCGATCGAGCGTCCTTTCAATAACCTCATAGGGTTGGCCGGTGTGCTCGACATAGATCTCGTTGAGGCGGCGCTTCATCTTGATGATGTCCTGGGCGTGGCGCTCAATGTCCGAGGCCTGGCCCTGGAAGCCGCCCGAGGGCTGGTGGACCATGATCCGTGAGTTCGGCAGCGAGAACCGCATGTCCTTCGCACCTGCGGTAAGCAAGAGCGACCCCATCGAGGCCGCCATGCCGATACACATCGTCGAGACCGGGGGCCGGATGTAGCGCATGGTGTCGTAGATCGCGAGACCGGAGGTAACAATGCCGCCTGGCGAGTTGATATAGAAGGCGATTTCCTTCTTCGGATTTTCGGCCTCGAGGAAGAGAAGCTGCGCGACGATCAAGGTCGAAACCTGGTCGTGGACGGGCCCCGCCAGGAAGATGATCCGCTCCTTCAGGAGGCGGGAATAGATGTCGTAGGCCCGTTCGCCGCGGCTCGACTGCTCGACGACCATCGGCACAAGCGTATTCATGTAGATGTCTTTGGGGTCTTTCATTGGGGGAATCCCGCTCGATCCTGTTCTTTCGCCGCCGCCCTCTGGCCCGGCGTCATAACGAGAATATGGGGGCGAGCCCCGCTTTCGCCATACCGCCGAAGGGCACCCTAGCCCGGCGCGCTTAAGCGAGGGTTATTCTGCCGAAATGGCAAGATTAAGATTGAAAGTTGAAGGGAGACAAGGCCCTAGGCGAGCTTACCGCCCTTAGGACCCCTTTTTCTTCCCTTTCGGCTTCGCCGGCGCCTCAACCGGCGCCGCCTCGGCCGCCTCACCTTCAGGGTCCTTAAGGAGCTCGTCCTTGGACACTTTGGCGTCGGTCACCGTCGCCCGCTCCAGGATGTAATCGACCACCTTCTCCTCGAAGAGCGGGGCCCGGATCTGGGCGATCGCTTGCGGGTTACGCTGGTAGAATTGAAGGACCTGCTGCGGCGTCACGTCCTGGCCTTGCATTCTGAGGATCTGTGTCTCCCGGAGCGCCTGTTCCTGGACTGCGCGTTGCAGGAGGTCGGTCGGCACCTGCACCTGAGCGCGCTTGCCGATTTCCGCAAGGACAAGCCCGAGCCGGACGCGGCGAGCAGCGATGCTGCGGTATTCTTCTTTAAGTTCGTCGTCTGTCTTGTTCTTGTCTTCCTCGTCGCGCTCGGCGTTTTCGACTTGCGCCCAGATTTGACGAAACTCAGCGTCAACCATGCCCTTCGGCAGATCGAAGCTGTGAGCAGCGTCGAGCTTGTCGAGAAGCGCGCGCTTCACATGTCCGCGCGAGAGTTGCTTGTAATCGTCCTCGAGGCGCTCTTTCAGCTTCTTCTTCAGCTCATCAAGGCTTTCGAGCCCGACCTTCTTCGCGAGTTCGTCGTCGATCGCGACGTCGTCGGGCGCCTTCACTTCATGCACGGTGACTGCAAACTCGGCGTCCTTGCCGGCAAGCTTGGCTGAGTTGTAGTCGTCGGGAAACTTCAGGTTGACCGTAAGGTCGGCTTCCGCTTTTGCGCCTTCGAGCTGTTCTTCAAATCCTGGGATCAATCGGCCCGACCCGAGCACGACCTGCTGGCCTTCGCCTTTCCCACCCGCGAATTCTTCGCCGCCGATCTTGCCGACATAGTCGATGACGAGAAGATCGCCGCTCTTGGCCTTTTCGGTCTTCTTGCGCGCCGTATAGGTGCGCTGCTGGTCGGCAATGTTCTTCAGAGCGCTGTCGACATCGTCGGCGGGCACTTCGGCGACCGGACGCTTCAGCTTCAGCGTCGATACATCCATCGGCTCGAAACTCGGCAGGATTTCTGCGTGAACATCATATTCGAGATCGGCCTTGCCGGCGATTACGGCGTCCATGTCGCCATGAAAATGCGGATGCGGCGCCGTCGCGGGCTGCAGGTCGCGATCGGCGAACGCCTTTACCGCCGTCTCGTTGACAACCTCCTGGACGATCTCGCCCATGACGCCTTTGCCGTACATCTTCTTGAGATGGGAGAGCGGCGCCTTGCCTTTGCGGAAGCCCTTGAGATGGACATTACCCTTCATCTTCTCGAGGCGGTCGGTCAGCTTCCGGTCGAGCTCCGCGGCCGAAACTTTCACGGTGAAGCTGCGATCGAGCCCTTCGGCGCTTTTCTCTTTGACTTCCATCTCTCAAATCCAATCCTGGCTTCTCGCCCGAAGGCAAAATTCAATCCGTCCCCGTAGCGCCAGACGAAGCCCGAAGGGCGAAGCCTGGTGCGGATGGAGGGACTCGAACCCCCATGGGTCGCCCCGCTGGAACCTAAATCCAGTGCGTCTACCAGTTCCGCCACATCCGCATGGGGGAGGCGCGGGCTTCTATAGCAGAGGAACCCGCCCTGTCGAGGCGCACCCGTGCTTGCTCTCGCACCCCGGAACGAAACCTTTTCACTCGCATTAACTAGGGGTCGCGGAACTCGGAGGACCCATGTCCCGCACGAAAGCCCTCGTCATTTCCTTGATCGCCAGCGTCGCTCTCGTCGCATGCGGAGAGAAGGCCAAGCTTGCGGTCTCCGACGGCATGGGCGCCGACCCTGAGCTGCCCCAACCCGAGAAAGCGCTCCTTCCGACGGTCAATGTCGCAAGCGCCGACGCGTGGAAGGAGGGCGAGACGCCGGCGGTCGGACCCGGATTGAAGGCGAACGCTTTCGCGGAAGGACTGGATCATCCGCGCTGGCTCTATGTCCTGCCGAACGGCGACGTGCTCGTCGCGGAAACCAACGCGCCCGAAAGACCCGCAGACGGCAAGGGCTTGCGCGCAAAGTTCATCCGGCACTTCCAGAAGAAGGCCGGCGCGGCGGTTCCGAGCGCCAACCGCATCTCGCTGTTACGCGACGCCGACGGCGACGGAGTCGCTGAAACCAAGACCGTTTTCCTTCATAACCTCAATTCGCCTTTCGGCATGGCGCTCGTCGGCAGCCGATTCTACGTCGCGAACACCGACGCAATCTTGAGCTTTCCGTACGCGGAAGGCGCGACGGAAATTCCGGCGGAGGGTCAGAAAATCGCCGATCTTCCCGCCGGCCCGCGCAACCACCATTGGACAAAGAACATCATCGCCAGCCTCGACGGCTCGAAACTCTATGCAACGGTCGGATCGAACAGCAATGTCGCCGAGAACGGCATCGACGAAGAGGAGGGACGGGCGGCAATCTGGGAGGTCGATCTTGCGACCGGCGACAAGCGCATCTTTGCGAGCGGCCTTCGCAATCCAAACGGCCTCGCCTTCGAGCCGCTGAATGGCGCGCTGTGGACGGCCGTCAACGAACGCGACGAGATCGGCAGCGATCTCGTTCCCGACTACATGACATCCGTGACTGACGGCGGCTTCTATGGCTGGCCCTACAGTTATTACGGCAACCACATCGACGAGCGCGTCGAACCGCAACGTCCCGATCTCGTGGAACGGGCGATCGTTCCCGACTATGCGCTCGGGCCGCACACCGCCTCGCTCGGTCTTGTGTTTACGAATGGCGCTGCGCCGACGCGGCAATTCTCCTACGGCGCGTTTGTCGGCCAGCATGGTTCATGGAACCGGCGTCCGCGCAGCGGCTACAAGGTGATCTTCGTCCCGTTCGCCAATGGACGGCCGAATGGCGGCGCCATCGACGTTCTCACCGGCTTCGTCAACGACAGAGGCAAGGCGCGGGGAAGGCCGGTAGGCGTGGCGATTGCGCGTGATGGCGCGCTTCTCGTTGCGGATGATGTCGGCAACCGCGTGTGGCGCGTAAGCGCCGCAAGCGCCGTTGCAGACGGCGGCAACTAACGCCCGCCTAGCTACATTCGCCTTTCAAACCACATCACGTCGTGAAAGCGGCCGAACTTACGCCCGACCTCGTTGAGCGTTGAGACATACTTGAATCCGAACGCCTCATGCAGCGCGACCGAGGGCGGGTTTGGCGCGACGATCAGCGCGTAGGCGCGGTGAACGTCCTCCTTCGACAAGCCATCGAAGAGCGCCGAGTAAAGCTTCTTGCCTACACCCTTGTTGTGATGATCCGAGGCGACGAAGACCGAAACCTTCACCGATGTTTCATACGCTTGGCGCGGATCGAAGGGGGCGGCGTTGGCGTAGCCGACAATTGTCTCCGCCTCTTCGGCGATAAAGACCGGATGACGGGGCGACCGCGCGAGCTCCTCGAGCCACCGCCGCCGATCGCCTTCCGTGTGCTCGACGGTTTCGAATGTGGCCGGGCTTTCGCGAATGACCGGATTGTAGATTGCGTTGATGCCGGCAGCGTCAGCGAGCGTTGCCGGGCGGATAGCGGCGCCCATGCGAGTTCTCCCTCGCCTGAGCGCTTTGCTGAGACTCAGGCGCGGACCCAATCCATAAGCCAGTTGTCCTCCCAAGTCTTGCCGCCGTCGCGCGAAACTGCTTGACTCCAGCGGTGTGAGTTTCCGGTGATCCGGTCCCACATGCCGCGGACCTTGATCGGTTTGTCGCCGTCGACATCGTCCGCGATGAAGAGGCCGACGCCTTCGACAAAATTGCCGCGCAGTCCCGGCGGGACAAGCGCGCCGCTCTTCGCATTCACCCAATAGTCCTGCCAGATGTGCGTGTTGAGATCGAGGAGGCGCAGCCCCATGCCCATGAAATCACGCTGCGGAATGCGGAGTTCTTCGACGCTGCCGACGCCGCCGAGGATCGTGAAGCACGTCGCCTCGCCGATGAAATCGTCCCACTGCCCCGGCGCTTTCAATCGCCGATGACTGATCTTCCATTCGCCGGCGAGAAAATTGAAGTCGCCGGCTTTGCCGTTCGCCGGCGGCGTTTCGCTTAAGGTCTTGGCGCTCGGCGCCCCAGCACGCGCTGTTGCGCTCGCAAGGAGGGCAGCCGCGCCCGCAGCGACGCCAGCATTCAAGAGCGCTCTTCTTTGTTGATCCATCGGACGTCCCCTCGTGATTGGAGCGACGCGGACGATGGATCACGTCACCTGACAAAATCTGTCAGGCTTTACGCCGTGTGCGGAAAATTATTTTCAGCCTGTCGTTTGAGGTGTCGGCGGTGGTTGCGGCGGCGACAGGAGAAGCCGCAATACTTGCGGCATTGCGTCAGAAAGATCTTCAGCGATGAGGCCCGGTCCCAACGCCTGCGCGCAGGCGCCGTGAAACCAAACTGCGGCGCAGGCTGCCTCGAACGCCGGCGTCCCTTGCGCGAGAATTCCCGCCACAAATCCGGCGAGCACGTCGCCCGAGCCGGCGGTAGCGAGATCCGGCGGCGCGTTCACATTGACGGCCGCCCGGCCGTCGGAGGACGCAACGATTGTATCGGCGCCTTTCAAAACGACGACTGCGCGAGCCAAGGCGGCTGCTTGTCTTGCCGCCTCGATCTTCCCGAGCCGGTCAGGATCGATCCCTTTGAACAGACGCGCGAACTCACCCGCATGGGGCGTGAGCACGTCGTTGGTTCGCAATGCCGAGAACAATGTCTGTGGCTCCTGCTCGAAGCACGTCAACGCATCCGCGTCGAGAACCGCAGCGGCGCCTGATCTCAGAATGGCGCGCACCTTCTCCCGCGTTGCCGCGTTGACGCCTGCGCCGGGACCGATGACAGCGGCGGTGAAGCGCTTGTCCTGAAGGAAAGCCGAAATCGCATTTGCGTCCCCGGCCTCGTTCAATGTGATCGCGGTGAGGTGCGCCGCATTTTCTTCCGCCGCGTCCGGCGCTGAGAGAACCGTGACGTAACCAGCGCCAGCGCGCAGCGCTCCGCGCGCGGCAAGTCTTGCGGCCCCTGTTTTCAAGCGCTCGCCCGAAACGACAGCGACCGCGCCGCGCGAATATTTGTGCGCGCCAAACGAAGGCCTGCGTAACTGCGGCGCCCAAAGCTCCGGCTGGTTCTCGACCGTCCGTGGGCTGATCTTCTGCAGTGCAGAATGCGGAATGCCGATATCGATGACATCGACGGGGCCACAAAGGGCGCGCGCTGGGAAGAGTACATGTGCGGGCTTCTTCAGGAAGAAAGTCGCCGTGCGCGCGGCGCGGATCGCAGGACCCGTGACAGCGCCGGTGTCAGCGTTGACGCCGGAGGGAAGATCGACCGCAAGAACCTGCGCGGGATGCGCGTTCGCGGCGTCGATCATTGCTTTGAGCGCGCCCTCGATCGGCCGCGCGAGCCCCGTCCCGAAAAGCGCATCGATAATGAGGCCTACGCCTTCAAGAACAGCGGGCGTCAAAGGCTCGACCGCGGCTTCGTAGAGCTTCGCCATCAATGCCGCATCGCCCGTAAGCGCTGCCTTGTCGCCAAGCAGCGCCAGGCGAACGGGCCAGCCCGCCTCGGCAAGCTTTCTCGCCGCGACAAATCCGTCGCCGCCATTGTTGCCCGGACCGCAGAGAACCGCGACCGGACGCTGTTGCCAGAAGCGCATCGCGACCGCAGCGACGCCCTCGCCTGCGCGCTCCATCAAAGAGGCGCTCGCAACGCCCGCTTCAACCGCGAGCTGATCGGCGCGCGCCATCTCGGCTGCGTTGAGAATGATTAATCCGGCCACTGGCGCCTTTCCGCCGCGGAGGCGTTATGACAAGTTGATTTCTGACGCGCGCGTTCTTTCCGAAAACCGGTTTCCATTTCTTGGGAACGCGCTCCAGCGGGGACTAAACAGGCGCGGGCCATGAAAAAGATCGAAGCCATCATCAAACCGTTCAAGCTCGACGACGTGAAGGAGGCGCTTCACGAGATCGGCCTGCAAGGCATGACCGTTATCGATGCGCGCGGCTTCGGCCGCCAGAAGGGCCACACGGAACTCTATCGCGGCGCCGAGTATGTCGTCGATTTCCTGCCCAAGGTGAAGATCGAGATCGTGGTCGAGGATGACCGTCTCGAAGCGGCGATCGAAGCGATCTCCAAGGCTGCGCATTCGGGACGCATCGGCGATGGAAAAATCTTCGTCTCCACGATCGAGGAAGTTATCCGCATTCGCACAGGCGAAACCGGGCGCGACGCCATCTAGGGTTAATGCCCTTTTGTTGGCGCCTTATGCCAGGCAATCGGCTCCGTCCGGCAGGTTCCACTAAATCATTTGCTGCACTGCAAAAAGTTTCTTGATTTTCAAAGAATCGGACGCTCATCCTCATCCCTGTATTCCGAGCGCGACCTACGCGCGCTCGACGGGCAATGACATCAGGGAGCCTCTCGCCATGTCTGCGGAAAAAATTCTGAAGCGCATCAAAGATAAAGACATCCGCTATGTCGACCTTCGTTTCACCGATCCGCGCGGCAAGTGGCAACACGTCACCTTCGACAAGAGCATGGTCGATGAGGATCTGTTCGTAGACGGAACGATGTTTGACGGCTCCTCGATCGCTGGGTGGAAGGCGATCAACGAAAGCGACATGATCCTGATGCCTGACGCGTCAACCGCGATCGAGGATCCCTTCTTCAGCCAGCCGACGCTCTCGATCATCTGCGACATTCTCGAGCCCTCGACCGGCCAGCCTTATTCACGCGACCCGCGCACGACAGCGAAGGCCGCTGAAGCCTATCTCGCTTCCACCGGCATTGGCGACACGGCGTACTTTGGTCCGGAGGCGGAATTTTTCGTGTTTGACGACGTCCGCTGGTCGACCGATCAACAAAACATGGGCTTCACCGTCGACTCGATCGAAGGCCCGTATAATTCCTCGACAGGATATGAAGGCGGCAACCTCGCCCACCGCCCAGGCCCGAAAGGCGGATACTTCCCGGTGCCGCCGGTGGACAGCGCGCAGGACATGCGCAGCGAAATGCTGACCATGATGGCGGAGATGGGCATCGAGCCCGAGAAGCATCACCACGAAGTCGCGCCGTCGCAGCATGAACTCGGCATGAAGTTCTCGACCTTAACGCGCATGGCCGACTGCATGCAGATCTATAAATATGTGATCCATCAGGTTGCTGCGGCCTACGGCAAGACCGCGACCTTCATGGCGAAGCCGATTTTCGGAGACAACGGATCGGGGATGCACGTTCACCAGTCGATCTGGCGCGACGGCAAGCCGATGTTCGCCGGCGACCGCTACGCCGATCTCTCGGAGACCTGCCTCTATTACATCGGCGGCATCATCAAACATGCGCGCGCCATCAACGCCTTCGCGAACTCCACGACGAATTCCTACAAGCGTCTCGTGCCCGGCTACGAAGCGCCCGTGCTTCTTGCCTATTCGGCGCGCAACCGCTCAGCGTCTGTTCGTATTCCGTGGGTCGCCTCGCCGAAGGGAAAGCGCATCGAGGTTCGTTTCCCAGACGCCGCCGGCAATCCATACCTCACCTACACTGCGCTTTTGATGGCCGGCCTCGACGGCATCGAGAACAAGATCCATCCCGGCGACCCGATGGACAAGGATCTCTACGATCTGCCGCCGGCTGAGCTGAAAGACATCCCGACCGTCTGCGCTTCCCTCCGCGATGCGCTCGACTCGCTCGATCGCGACCGCGCCTTCCTGAAAAAGGGAAATGTTTTTAACGACGACCAGATCGACTCATATATTGATCTGAAAATGGCTGAGGTGAAGCGGTTCGAGATCACCCCGCACCCGATCGAATTCGCGATGTATTACTCGAACTAAGAATTGTCGAACTAGCCTGCCAACCAGTGAGTACGAGAAAGGCCGGGAGCGATCCCGGCTTTTTTGCTTTGCGGTTCTAGCCAGCACGCACCTTCAGTCCGAGCGCTGCGACCGCCGATCCGTCGAGCGGCTTACGGACGGCCTCAGCAAACGTCTCATGGTATAGCGGATGCTGGGTGCCCATCAAACGGTCCCACCATGTGAAGTAGAGGCCATAATTCCATCCGGCCTGCGCGTGATGGAGATCGTGGTGGGTCACGGTCGTCAGCCAGTCGAAAAGCGGATGGCCGTCGCGAGTCGACGGAAACACTTCGTAGCCACAATGCCCGATCGCATTCCTCAGCATCATGTGCGCGAGAAAAATGACGATCGCGAGAAAGCTGGAAGGAACAAAGAAGAGTACGATCGGCACATAGATCACGTTGAGCGCGGCCTCGCCTGTGTCGAAAGAGTAGGCGGCCCACGGCGTAGGATTGATAGAGAGCGTGTGCATAGACCGCCGTCATCGTGAGGTGGGCAAGCAGCCTTGCCGCGTGCTCAGCAGGCGACCCATGCGTGATAAGGATGTGCGTCAACCATAGTGGTGTGAGCAGCAGGAGCGGCGCCGCAAGCGGCCACCGCCAGCGGAAACGGTCATCGAAGAGTGCGAGCGAAAACCACCAGAAGAAAACGGGAGCGAACACGGAAAGAAGGCGAGGCCCGTGATAGAAGGGCTGGATCGCGGATACGAGCGGCGGCGCCGCTGTGACGATTACGTAGCACGCTGCGCCGGCGACGAATATTCCGCCAAAGAAGCGGCGCCACTCCCAAGGCCAACGCGAAAGGAGCGATGCCGCCAGAAGCAGCGACGCGCCTGCGTTCGCGCCGCGAATAAAAGTGTCGATGAACTCCGCCCCTTGCATGGGCGCGGACGCTTGCGTGTCCCGCGCATTCTGTCAACCGTGCGCTCCGTTGCCGAAAGGCGCTTACCGCGCGGCGCCGCTTCGTCTTGGCGCGTCCCGACGCTTCGCCCGCGCCCTCAAACGCTCGACCACCGATCGCCGCTCGCACGCCGCCTCGAGCGCAAGCAGCCCGTCGAAGAGTTCAATCCCAATTTCATCGAGGAGTTCGCCGTAGACGCGCTCGATCACGTCGCTCGCCTCGCGCATTCGCCGCGCCTCTTTGCGCCCGCTTGCCGTGAGCGACACAAGCGTGCGCCGGCGGTCCGCCGGGTCCTGCATCGTGCGTACAAATCCTTCGTCTTCAAGGTGCCTCAGCCAAGTGATGATGAGTGGATGCGATTGCTTGAGGCGCGCTGCGATGTCGGTGACCGCGCGCGGGCCTTCGCGATCGAGCAATTGTAAAGTCGAAGCCGTCCGCGGCTGCGCACGGATGCCGATTTCCGCTTCCCATTCTCCGGCGCCAGCAACGAGCGTGTCGGACATCCGCCGCAGCATGTGGGCCATGAAGGGAAGCCCCAACTTTGCGATGAAATCACCCATTTCATTTCGCTCCGGTTCCGTACTCATGTTGACAATGTAAATATTTACGTAAATAATTACGCAATTCGGCGGGGAGCGCATCATGTTTTTTCGGCGGCTTGCTGGAATTGTTGCGGGCGGAGTGCTCGCGGCGGCGGCCGCGTCTCCAGTTGAAGCGGGTCCGCTTACAAAGGCCGAGCGCGCCGAGGCCGTCGAGGCGATCGCCAAAGCCTTCGCCGATACTTACGTGTTCGAGAACAGAGCACATGCGGTGGCGGAGGGTTTGCGCAGCGACCTTACCAAGGGCGCGTTCGATTCTGCGTCGAGCCGAGAGGCGCTGGCCCGACAACTCACCTCAGCCATGCGCGCGATTGAGTCGGACAAGCATATCGAAGTTACTGTCGGCGAAACGGAGAGCGGCGCCGATGAGCGTCCTCGCGCCGAGCGTTATGCCTGGATCGACCGCCTTCGCCGCCGCAACTATGACTTTGCGCGCGTGGAAATTCTTCCAGGCAATGTCGGTTATCTGAAACTCGACTCTTTTCCGCCGCCGGAGCTCGCAGGCCCGACGGCGAAGGCCGCAATGGAGTTTCTGAAGAACAGCGACGCCGTCATCATCGATCTCCGCGACAATGGCGGCGGGACCGGCGACATGGTTCGCCTGCTCGCAAGCTACTTCTTTGTCGAGCAGACGGCGCTCCTCCGCACCTTCCGGCGCGCGGACGACCCGCAAATAACGACCGACTACACACTGACGATGATGGACGGCGCACGGGTGCCGATCATCGATCTCTACGTGATCGTCGGCGGCAACACGTTCTCGGCGGCGGAAGCGTTTGCTTTTGCCTTGCAGCAGCGAGAGCGCGCGACAATCGTCGGCGAAACTACGCGCGGCGGAGCGAACGCCGGCCGCTACGTCGACGTTGAAGGCTTCCGGGTGTTCATACCCGTCGCCCATGCGATGGCGGCGAACAGCGATGCAAGCTGGGAAGGCGTCGGCGTTAAACCCGATATCGCCTCGTCCGCCGCGGACGCGCTACGGGCAGCTCACCGCGACGCGCTGAGGCGCCTCACGAGAAGCTTGCCGGAAGGACCGGCGCGCGAACGCGCCGCGAAGGCGCTTCACGAACTCAACTGACCCTCAGGCCCGTTGCCCAAGATCGTCGCAGCGTCCTACGCTCTCTTCGCGAAAAAGGGGCCCGTCATGCGAAAACTGTGCATCGCACTCATTGCGCTTGCTGCTTGCGGCAAGGCGCCCAGCCACGAAGGGGTTCTCGCGCAGCAGGACGGCGCGGCGTTCATTGGCATGGGCAACGGAAACGGCGAGATCGACGCCGCGCTTCAATGCGATGCTAACGAGCGCCTCGGCGATCCAGACTGGCCGCCGATTGCTGTGTGGCTCTCGCTACCCGAGCAGGGCGACGAGTTCGAGTTCGCCGGCAAAGGCTACGCGGTCGTCGACGGACGAAAGGTCAAGATCGATCTCACCTTGCGGATCGACGGACGGAACTTTCCCGTCGTCGACAAGAAAGTCAGACATGACGAGCAATTGCAGCGCGCCATCCTGGTTGGCTCGGTCGAAGGCGGCGCACCACTGTTCAGCGCGATCAGCAAGGCGAAAGTCATTGAGATCGTCGGCGATGGACGCAAGCTAAGCGCGAACATCAGCAAGGCCGTGCAGGACCGGCACGAAGTCGCCGAGACCTGTCGGAACCTCCCAGCGCAGGGCTAAGCGCCTATCGCCTGCATTGCGCAATGCATTGCGCTTGCCGCTTCACGCAGATGCCAGTGCCCTCTCCAAGCGACTTGCATGAGTCAAAAATGTCCCGGCAATCGGCGATACATTGCTGCGGTGTGCGCGTGGGCGGCGGCGTTGTCGAACCAGACGATGGGGGCGTTGGCTGCGATTGCGGCGTGTAGGGCCAGGCGGGGCAATTCACTTGCGCGCCAGCCTGCTTAAGCGTTCGGCACAAGTCGATGCCGAGCGCCTCCCAATCGTTCCAGTTTCTGTACACCTGGAAAACGACGCCGTCGGCTTTCGGACGGAGGTTGATGAAATGCGGGTCGGGAACTTCGGGACGAAGGGCCGACGCGACAGCCGCGCGAAGATTGGTGTCGACGCCCTGCTCAAACAGAAGGTCGACGCCGTTGCCGAAGTACCAGACGTTGTCGTGGATCTCGTCGGTCATCTTAAGAGCGGCGGATGCGCCAAGGCCGATCGCTTCCAATGTCATGATACGGATGATGTTCTTACCTTCCGTCCCGCGGCTGATATATATGAGCCGCATCCGGCCAGGCATCGGCGAGCCGCCCGCGACCGGCTCCATCGCAAGCGCGGGTCTGCCGATCGAAGAACTGTAGTTCATCTGCCACGGAACGTTGGACCAGCGTCCGTTTGCGGCGTTCCGCTCATAGAGACCGATCACGCCCGACGGTCCGACGGGAAACGCGCCGAACAGACGATTGCCCGAAAGCAGAATTCCGGGGGACGAGCCGGCCCCCAGAGGATTGAGCGCCGAACCCGACGCTTGCGTCACAATTTCGTCGGCGCCCCAAGCGCCGCTCGCATCGCGGCGTTTCAATGCGGCCCTGCCCGTCGTGTCTTTGTAGGCGAGGAACGATTCCGTTGCACTTCCGGCGAGCGAAAGTTCGTCCATCGCGCCCGCCGACGCGGCGATCGAAACCGGCGCCGACCAGACGAATCCGTTCGACATCGTCGTTTCGAAGAGGCCAGCGCCCTTGCGGAACACGACGAGCAGCTTCTTCTGCGATCCTGTTCCGATCGGATGCGCATCGATCGCGTCGATGTGCACGTTCCAGGACGCATTCACCGCGACTTGCTGAAGCGCCGGTCCGCAATTTTCAGTGTTCGCCGGACAGGCAAGGTTGTTGGTGGTATGCTCGAGGTGAATCCGGCGGTCGTTTTCATCGACGTAGAGAACGATAGTGCTTTGACCGAGGCGCGTGAGCGTCACGGCGCCGTCGGCGAGACCTGCGGCGTTCATCTGGTTGACGCGGGTAAACTCGCAGCTTGAGTGATCATTGTTGGCGTAGGCTTTTACTGGCGTAGTCGAGATGACGCCGTCGCGATTCCAGTCCACATCCCCGGTCGTGAGGTTGACATTGTATTTGTAGATGTCGCGGAGGTGAGTGAGATAGGCTTTGCCTGGGCCCGATGATGGTTGCGTTACGGCGCCTTGCTCGCGCAGCTCCGTGTTGTTGAGCGCGCTCCGGCCGTATCCATCGGAGAACGTCGTCGTGAACGACGGATGCCCCGAATAAGAATAACTCATGACGCTCGGATAGTTCGGCTTACAATTCGCGTCCGCGCCGATTCCTTCGGGTCCGCCATGCGTCAGACCGAGCGTGTGTCCGAGTTCGTGCGCGGCGGACGGCACATGATCGATGGGAATATTCAAAACGAATGTGTGGTAGCCCGCCTGCCCGCCGCCGCCGGGATAGCCAAGACCGTAGTGAAAGACGCCGCGGCGGCGCTCGTGCATCATCGTTTGCCAGACGGCGCCGGCGCTGTTTCCTTTGCACTCGCCATTGGCGTCGCAGATCGCCGGCGTGAAGCCCCACCCGCCCCAGTCGCCATAGGTCGCGAGTTCCTCGACCGACGCGCCCGCAGGCGGATTCATGCCGGTGTCGATGTGAAAGCTGATGCCGGCTTCGACGTCCGGATTGTTCAGCGACTGCGCATGCGCGAGCCGGTAAAGCGCGCTTGTTTCAGGATCGCCGTAAGCGGCGGCGAGACCAAGCGCGCTGCTGTTCGGCATTTTGCGCGGCGTTTCGTTGGCTTCACGCTGCATGAAGTCGACTTCGAGGAAGAGATCCTTGTGGCGCGGATCGGCGCCCCAGCGCGGCAACAACTGGTAGGGCGCCTTTTCCGGCATGCCCATCACTTCGATGCGATCCGTGAGGCCGTCGCCGTCGGTGTCGCGCGGGTCGAAGGTGCGCGAACATTCCCAATTGCCGATGACGTCCGTTTGGTTTGAGCAGGTGCCGATATTCGCTTCCAGTTCGTTGCCGAGGCCGTCGCCGTCGGCGTCATGGCCAGCGAGATAAAGGTCGTTGCGGATGAGGCGAATGTCGCCAGGTTTGTCGCTGAGACGCGTCGCGGTCACGCCGCCGTCTATCGTCAGATCGTCAAGATCGGGACGCACACCCGTCGTTGCTTCCCCGCGCGCCGTACCCGGATCGCGGGTCG
>JADMIO010548984.1_pt1 | contig 42139 bp, 43 predicted proteins | sample 8958161 | NCBI WGS metagenome assembly JADMIO01 (sample SAMN16585339, study PRJNA669376) | soil metagenome | isolation source: Crop rotation soil | place: USA: Cullars Rotation, Alabama | collected 2011 | reverse complement strand
ATGAACTTGTTGCGCGCGGCCGTGAGCAGCCAAGCCTCTGGATTGTTTGGAATACCGTCAATGGGCCAACGCGCCATTGCCGCGGCAAACGCATCGGACAAGGCATCTTCCGCCGCGGTGAGGTTCCTGGTGCGCGAGGCAAGGTATGCGACGAGCTTGCCGTAGCTTCGGCGCGCAACCGCATCGGCCGTGTCGCGCGCGTCCGCCATCAGTCCCTCACATTGTCCAGATCGGTCGCACCTCGATGGCGCCGAACCTGGACCCGGGACAGCGTTCGGCCCAGGACTGTGCTGCCGCGAGGTCCGGCACGTCGATGAGGTAGTAGCCACCGAGCTGCTCTCGCGTTTCGGCATAAGGACCATTGAGGACTTCGCTCTTGCCGTCCTTCACGCGCACCGTGTGCGCGGTGGCAACGCCCTGGAGGCGGTTGCTGCCGAGCCTGACGCCGGCTTTTTCCATTGCATCGGTGTAGGCCATGTAGGCCGACATCACGTCGCCGAGCTCGGCCTGGGTCATCGCCTGAACGCGTTGTTCGCTCACACAGATCATCAGCAGATATTGCATTGGCGCCCCCTCACATCTGCCAGACCGGACGCACTTCCATCGTGCCGACACTCGCTCCGGGGCAACGCGCGGCCCAGGAAATTGCGGCATCGAGATCAGGAACGTCGATCAGGAAATAGCCGCCCAGCTGTTCCTTGGTCTCCACGTAGGGGCCATTGAGGACGTGGGTCTTGCCGTCGTTGGCACGAACGGTTGTCGCGCTGGCCACCGGTTGAAGCCGGTTGCTCGACACATAGACGCCGGCTTTGCGCAGCGCCTCGGTGTAGGCGGTGAAGGCTGCGATCCTGACCGGGATCTCCTCCTTCGGGATCGCCTGAAAGCCGGCCTCGCTGGCGTAAGCAAGCAACATGTACTGCATGGCATTCCTCCTGGGTTGTCGCGCGATCTGCGCGGCTTCCCTCATGACGTGCGAGCAACGTCGATTTCGACAGCAGGCGCACGGAATATCCACCATCACCAGCGCTGGAACCTGTCTTGCCTGCAGTTATTTGTTCTTGTTATGTTCCAAATGTCAATCCGACCCTTGGCCAACGGATGGAAACCCGCGCCACCATCCTCCATGCGGACCTGGACGCGTTCTATGCGTCGGTGGAGCAGCTGTTCGACCCTTCGCTACGCGGCAAACCGATTGCCGTAGGCGGCGGGGTTGTATTGGCGGCGTCGTATGAGGCAAAGGCATTCGGCATCAAGAGCGGAATGCCGGGCCGCAAGGCGCGCGAACTCTGTCCGCAGCTCATCTTCGTAGGCGGTCACTTCTCGGAGTATCAGCGGCTCGGCGACGCGGCCATTGCCGTGCTGGGCGATTTCACACCGGCGGTCGAACGCATTTCCATCGACGAGGCTTTCGCCGATGTCGCCGGCTGCACGGGTCTCTTCGGTTCACCGGCGACCATCGCTGCGGCGATCCGGAGCCGCGTGCGCGACGAACTCGGTCTTCCCATTTCCATCGGCGTGGCGCGTACCAAGCATCTGGCGAAGATTGCCTCGCAGGTCGCAAAACCGGACGGCCTGGTGGTCGTCGATCCCGCTTGCGAGATCACCTTTCTGCACGCACTGCCCGTCGACCTGATCTGGGGCGTGGGACCGGCCACGCGGGCGCGCCTTGCCGACATTGGCATAACGACGATCGGACAATTGGCCGAGAGTTCGCCCAAGGCGATCGAGCGACTGCTTGGCCGCGCCGCGGGCACAAAGCTGACAGCGCTCGCCTGGAACCAGGACCCGCGGCAGATCGAGAGCAACCGACGTTCGCATTCGGCAGGGGCGCAGTCGGCGCTCGGACGTGAGCCTGCCGTCGAGCGTGTCTTCCGTCCTGTACTGCTGCATCTTGCAGACCGCATCGCAAGCCGTCTGCGCGCCAAGTCGCGACCGGGCCGCACGGTGACGGTCCGGGTTCGCTTCGCGGACCTCCGTGCCGTCACGCGGGCGCTCACGCTCCAGGCGCCGATCTTCACGACGAGCACATTGGCAGAGATCGCGACCGACCTGGTGCGCGGTGTGCTGTACGATCACCCGGCTGAGAGATCGATCTCGCTTCTCGGCATTTCCGTATCCAATCTCGACGAGAATCCTATCCTGCAGCTCGAATTGCCGCTGGATCCTGGCAATCGCCGCCAAGGCGTGCGCAAGGGCAGCGCGCGCCTGCGCACCGATCACGCAATCGATGCAATCCGCAATCGCTTCGGATGGGAGGCCGTGGGCTATGCCTCTGCTGCACTCGGCCCGGCCCGCTCTGTCCCGGACGAATTCCGGGGTTTGGCGGAGAAGGAGCTGTAATCCGGCAAGTCTTCGAACGTGCCTCAAGTCGTCGCCGGCACCACGGCGAGCGCATCCAGCAACTCGTGCCAGGCTTCTGCCATTGCCGGCGTCCACTCATTACCGAGCACTTCTTCGATCGTGGCTGCGAGCACGCCATAGAAGGTCGAAAAGGTCTCCGGTGGCACGCCGTAACCGTCATGCGTGACGCTTTCGCTGCGGATCAGGTTGGTCGCGTAGTGGTCGCCGTTCAGATAATCGAGGATGGCGTCGATGGTGCGCGAGAGCATCTCGCCGCGTACCGCGCCCGTCGTATCGCGGACAAACAGCGGCTGCATGTCCGGAAAGCGGGCGAACAGGTTTGCATAGACAAGGGGCGTGATATCGCCGCCGCGCTCGGCGGCAAGCTCCAGGCTCTGGATGATGGCGTCGGGTTTCAGGCGGGCAGCTCCACAGACGATGCGGGACCAGTGTTTCAGTAGGCCGCGCCCGAGGCAAACCACGACGTCCAGTGTTCAGCCCAGCGCAGGAGAAAGGCGTCGGTATCGACCTCCAGCGCGCGATCGTCGCGGTCGAGTGCAAAAATCCGGGCAATCACCGGACCAAAGATCAGCAGGGCGATTTCCGTTGCATGCGACGAACTGGCGCCGGCCCGTTTCAGCGCCGCTCTGACCCAAGGGACGACATCGAGGCTCGCCAGCCGTTCATTGGCCTGGCGGGCAGCCTTGCGGACACGCGGCGAGGTCTGGGCTTCGCGGGCAAGGATGAGGCGCAGGGGCCGATACTGCTCGCTGTGTCGCAGCATGCCGCGGGCAATGACGAGAAGCTCAGCGCGCGGGGAGGCGAGGGAGAGGAGGTCGGCGAGGCGGAGCTCGGCGACCATCTCGGCGGCCATCGCCTCCAGCGCCTCGAGGATGATCGCCTCCTTGGATGGGAAGTGCCGGTAGAACCCGCCCGCGCGCGCCGTCAGCCCTGCAGCCGCCTCGATGTCGCCAACCGTCGTGGCGCGGTAGCCCCTGGTCGCGAAGAGGCGAATGGCCTCGTGGAAGAGCCTTTCACGAGTCGTCATCTGCCGCATGACTGCCTCACGCAAACGTTGGCTGGCGAAAAGTAATCAGATGATTACATTGCTGGCAACCAGGGGGACGAATGCGCTGGATTGGCCGCATCGCGAAATGGCTGGGTCTAGGGATTGCCGGGCTGCTGGCTCTCGGGCTTGTGACCCAGGCGATCGGCACGCTGCTCGATCGGAGGCATGCTCCGCCGGTGGCGGAGATGGTGAGTGTCGATGGCTATCGGATTCATGTGTTCTGCCGCGGTACCGGCGCGCAAACTTATCTGCTCGACGCCGGAGCAGGCGTTGGGGCCTTCGAGTGGGATCGGTTGACGCCGCTGCTCGCAAAATCCGGCCGGGTCTGCGCCTTTGATCGTCCTGGCCTTGGCTGGAGCGACGACACCGGCGAGGCGCATGACGTCGCGACACTGGCCGACCGCATTGCAATCATTGTGCGCGCCGCGAAGATTCCGCGACCGTTCATCTATGTCGGCCACTCACTCGGCGCCAACATCGCAACAGTGTATCGCGAGCGTCATCCACGCGACCTCGCTGCGATGGTCCTGATCGAACCGGGTGTTCCAAAGGATCTGCTTGAGGATTTTCATGGCACGCGCGCGGAGGCCATGAATGCCGCCGATTGCGAAATCGTCTGCAACACTGCGCATGTCGCGGCCTGGTTCGGTGTGACACGGATAGGCGCATTGCTCGCCGGTGCCGGTCGCAAAACCCTTCCCGAAGGCATGCGGCAAGAATACCTGATCGGGGTTTCCCGGCCCGAGCAGATCCGCGCAACAGTTGCGACGCTGAACGCTCTGCCGAAGTCGGCCTACGAGCTTCTTGCAGTGAAGAGCTTCGGCGACACGCCCGTGCTGGTGCTGACCTCGTCGATGCCGCGCAAGCCGGAGAGCGACGAAACGCCGGAGCAGTTCAGGCGCTGGCGGGCCGACGAGCTGGCCTACTTTGCAACGCTTGCCGCCATGTCCACCCACGGCCGAGGGCCGATCGTCCTGCCGGACTCCAATCATGCCACCATGGTGATGGGCGAGGCACAGGCCCAGCGTCTGGCTGCGGCCATCGCGGCCTTCGCGGCGGCGAGTGTGCGTTGACGTCAGCCCTTGTGTTCTTCCAGACGCGGCATGATCTCGACGAAGTTGCAGGGCTTGTGGCGGATATCGAGCTGGTATTTGAGGATGCCGTCCCAGCCATCCTTCACCGCGCCGGTCGAGCCGGGCAGGGCGAAGATATAGGTGCCCTTGGCGACGCCGGCACAGGCGCGCGACTGCAACGTCGAGGTGCCGATCTTGCCGAAGCTGATCTGGTGGAACACAGCGGCGAAGCCGTCGATCTCCTTTTCAAAGAGAGGCTTCAGGGCTTCGACGGTCACGTCGCGGCCCGTGAGGCCGGTGCCACCGGTCGAGATCACCGCATCGACCTGCCGATCGTCGATCCAGCCCTGAACGGTCCTTCGAATGGTCGCGACGTCGTCGCGTACCAGTGCCCGCGCCACGAGGACGTGGCCAGCTTCCGTGATGCGGGCCGCGAGCGTGTCGCCGGACGTGTCGTTGGATGCATTGCGCGTGTCTGAAACCGTCAGGACCGCGATGCGGACGGGAACAAAGGCAATCGTTTCATCGATAGACATAGGGTGAGCCTATCAGGGAAGCGATACCGGAGTGGAGGGCGTAACGGCCGGCATCACCGCAGGCCCCCGCGGCGTCACCTGTGACGGAATGCGCGAATCGCTGGCGTGATAGACCGGCCAATCGCCCGAGGCCGTCTCGTCGAGTGTCGGCGCCGTGCGCCCCAGAACCCGACGGTACATCCAGTGATAGGTCAGGATGCGCTTGATGTAGTTGCGCGTCTCGGACACCGGAATGCTCTCGATGAACATCAGAGGATCGTCGCGTTTGCCGTCGCGGGCCGCGAGCCAGCGTTGCAGGCTTCCGGGACCGGCGTTGTAGGCGGCCGCAAGCTGGAAGAGGTTGTTGTTGGTCCGGTCGAGCAATTGCGCAATCAGCTTGTTGCCGAGGGTCAGGCTGTAGGTGGGATCGCCGAGCCGGCTCTCGTCACCGCCAAGGATACGGGCCGTGCCGGGCATGATCTGCATCAGGCCACGGGCACCGGCCGGCGAGGTCGCGTTCTCGCGGAAATGACTCTCAGCCCGGGCAAAGGCGAGCACGAGCGAAGGATCGACGGTGTAGCCACCGATCGGCTGGTAGGCCGGGACGGGGAACAGGCCGGTGAGCAGCTTGCCGTTGCGCGCCGTCGTCTCGCTGGCCCGCAGTTCGAGGTTGGGCAGGTTGAAGGCTTTCGCCAGTGCCGCGAATTCCGGATCGAGGCGCGTGTCGATGCCGGCAAAGGCGCGGTTCATCTCTTCCGGAATCTGGCTTGTCTCATCGACCTGCCACAGCGCCACGGCACGATGGGCATGCGGCTCTCTCATGAGCGCATTGAGACCGGCCTGCGTGAGGACCGGGTCGGAGAAGCCGGTTCGGGAATCCAGACCCAGGAGACGTTCCGCAAGCAGTCCGTAGAACGTTGGCTCCTCGCGGGCCGCGGCGGTCAGCAGCGTCACAACGCGAAGCGCATCACCTGCCTGCAGGTGCGCCCGCGCTGCCCAGAACGCGGCCTGGCTTCGGATCCAGTTCGGCACCGAGCCCTTCTGCGCGAGGCGCTCCAGGTGTCCTGCTGCGTTGTCGTAGTCGGCGAGACGATAGGCCGAGAAGCCGGCGCTCCAGTCGAGCAACGGAACATTGACGTGATTGCTCACGGCATAGCGCTCGGCCAGCGCCAGCGCCGGACGATCCATGCCTTCGGCGATATAGGAAGATGAGATGCGCAAGGCGAGCCGCGCGAGATCGTAGTTCGGAACGTTGCCTTGCGCTTCAAGCGACTGCAGGATACCGAGCGCCTGATCGGGCTGGTCGTTCTTGATGGCGGCAGCGATCTGCCCCTGCGCCGCGCGCGCCGCATCTGACGTTACCGGCGGATCGGGAAGCGAGGCATCCTCGTAGCCACCGCCGCGATACTTGAAGGCGGGCGGCACCGGGATGTTGGTGACGACGGCGACGAGCGTGACCTTGTGGTGGCGCTTCACCTTCTTGGTCGAACGCTTCACCGCGAGATCGTAGATGCGATCGGCGATCGACAGTTCGCGATATTGTTGCAGCCAGGTGACGAGATCGCCTACTGGCGTGCGTCCGCCGCGCGGCGACAGATAGTGTTCCGCCTGGGCATAGCCTACGAGCGAGTCGTCGCTGAGCTGCGTCACGAGCTGCTTGGCTGTGGCGAAATCGGCGGCACGCTCCGCTGCGAAAATCTGCTTGTAGAGCGATACGTCCTGGGGTGAGAGCACAACCGGCTGGACGGAACTTGTCTGGGCCCGCAGCGGAGCCGCGAGCAACAGCAAGGCTGTGGCCGCCGATACGATACGCGTGCGGATCACGCTGTTAACCCCTTCGTCGTGTTGGATATCCCGACGTTAGCCGGTGGTGGCGGGCTTCTCAAGCAAGTTCAGGTCGAGAATCCTGGCCTCGATCGCCTGCAGGTCGCGCCACGCCAGCTTTTTGTCGATCGGCCGCCGCAGAAGGTAGGCCGGATGGAGTGTCGGCATTACCGGAACCATGCGGCCGTTCACGTGATACTCAAGCCACTTGCCGCGCAGCCGCATGATGCCGTCGCTGCGGCCCATTACATGGCGCGCCGCGCTTGCGCCGAGCAGAACGATGATCCCGGGGTCGACGAGCTCGATATGGCGGCGCAGGAACGGAAGATTGATCGCGGCCTCTTCCGGCGCCGGATCTCGGTTCCCGGGTGGCCGCCAGTTGAGCACGTTGGTGATGTAGGTGTTGGTCGCGCGCGACAGGGAGATCGCGCTCAGCATCTTGTCGAGCAGTTGGCCGGCGCGGCCGACGAAGGGGAGCCCAGCCCGATCCTCTTCGGCGCCGGGTGCTTCTCCAATCAGCATGATGCGATAGGCCGGCGTGCCGTCGGCGAACACCGTCCTGGCGCCGCCGCGCTTGAGAGCAGACCCGTCGAAGGCTTCGAGCGCGGCCTTGAGTTCAGCGAGTGTCGTTGCTCTTGCCGCGATGTCCTGCGCGCTGCCGACCTCATCGGTCGGCTGTGCCACGTAACCGCCTACTGTCTGAGCGCGACCACCCTCCCCTTGAGGGAGGGTCGAAAATGCCGAAGGCATTTTCGGGGAGGGGACTGACGTGGCTGGAGACGTGATACCCCTCCCCGAAATCTGCTGCGCAGATTTCGACCCTCCCTCAGGGGGAGGGTGGTTCGTGGGCTTCTTCGATGCCGCCGTCAGGCGATCCACCGGCTCCTCACCGACGGCTTCATCGGCTCCGGCGTCGACCAGCCAAGCTAGGGCAGCCAAGGATTCTTCACGCGATATCATGCCCCTAGGATAGGGTATCCGGCGCGGCGCCGCGACCGTTGACCCTGCCAAGCCGGCCGTCCCATATACCTTTTCACGGGGATGAATCTCAGGATTTGAGCGATGGCGGACGACGCCGAAATTCAGCGCGAGAGCATGGAATACGACGTCGTCATCGTCGGCGGCGGTCCCGCGGGCCTTTCAGCGGCGATAAGGCTGAAGCAGCTGGCGGCAGCGGCCGGCAGCGAGGTCAGTGTCTGCGTCCTCGAGAAGGGCTCGGAAGTCGGCGCCCACATCCTTTCGGGCGCGGTGATCGATCCGATCTCCATCAACGAGCTCATTCCCGACTGGAAGGAGAAAGGCGCACCGATCGAAACGGCTGTCACCGACGATCGCTTCTATTTCCTGGGGCATTCGGGAAGCATCCGCCTGCCCAACTTCGCAATGCCGCCGCTGATGAGCAATCACGGCAACTACATCGTCAGCCTGTCGAATGTCTGCAAGTGGCTCGCGACCCAGGCCGAGGGGCTGGGCGTCGAGATCTATCCCGGCTTCGCTGGCGCCGACGTGGTCTATGGCGACAAGGGCGAAGTGCTCGGCGTCACGACCGGCGACATGGGAGTCGCGAGGGACGGCCATCACAAATCCGAGTTCACTGCGGGCATGAACCTGCTCGGCAAATACACGCTGTTCGCCGAGGGGGCGCGCGGCTCGCTGACCAAGCGGCTGATCGCGAAATACAATCTGCAAGAGGGCCGCGACTACCCGAAATTCGGCATCGGGCTGAAGGAGCTCTGGGAGCTTGCGCCCGGCAAGCACAAGCCGGGTCTCGTGATGCACACGTTTGGCTGGCCACTCAAGAACGACACTGGCGGCGGTGTGTTCATGTACCACTGGGGCGACAATCTCTGCTCCGTCGGCTTTGTCGTTCACCTCAACTATTCGAACCCGTATCTGTCGCCGTTCGACGAGTTTCAGCGCGTCAAGCATCACCCGGTGCTGGCGCAATACCTCGAGGGTGGAAAGCGTATTGTCTATGGCGCCCGCGCCCTGACCGAAGGTGGTCTCCAGTCAGTGCCGAAGCTGGCCTTCCCGGGTGGCGCTCTGATCGGCTGCACCGCCGGCTTCATGAACGTGCCGCGCATCAAGGGCAGCCATAACGCCATGAAGACCGGCATGCTGGCCGCCGAGACCGCCTTTGCCGCGCTTGCCGCCGGGCGCCGTGGCGACGTGCTCGATGGCTATGAGGAAGCCTTCCGCGAAAGCCACGTTTACAAGGACCTGAAGCGGGTAAGGAACGTGAAACCGCTGTGGTCCAAGCTGGGCACTCTTGTCGGCGTGCCACTGGCGGCTTTCGAAATGTGGACGAACCAGCTCTTCGGATTCTCGGTCTTCGGCACGCTGAAGCACGGCAAGCCGGACTACGCGACCCTGAAGAAGGCGTCGGAGTGCCGGCCGATCGTCTACCCCAAGCCGGACGGCAAGCTCAGCTTCGACAAACTTTCGTCGGTATTTCTGTCCAATACCAACCATGAAGAAGATCAGCCGGTTCACCTCAAGCTGAAGGATCCGTCCATCCCGATCGCGAAGAACCTTCCGGAATACGACGAGCCGGCGCAGCGCTATTGCCCGGCCGGCGTTTACGAGGTCGTGCACGAGGCGAGCGGACCGCGCTTTCAGATCAATGCGCAGAATTGCGTGCACTGCAAAACTTGCGACATCAAGGATCCGGCGCAGAATATCAACTGGGTAACGCCGGAAGGCGGGGGCGGTCCCAACTACCCGAACATGTGAGGCACGCGTTGCGTATTGCTCCCAGTCTGGTTCTGGCATCCGTCGTGGCGCTCGCCGCGCCCGAAGCGCTCGCCGCAGCGCGCACCGATGCGCCGACCTATTCGAACTTTCTCTCGGCGCGCCAGGCCGGCAGCGAACTCGATTTCAAGCAGGCCTCCCGTTACTACGAGGCCAGTCTCGCCGACGATCCCGACAATGCCGACATCCTGTCCGAGGCATTCCGCTACCAGGCCTCATCTGGCGATATCGCGGAAGCCGCCAAGCTTGGCCGCCGCCTGATCACGGTTGCCCCGAACGACGGCCTCGCCTCGTTCGCCAGGATCGTGCTGATGATCGACGCCATCAGGCGCGGCCACTACGACGAGGCCACGGAGCTGACCAAGAAGCCCGATGGAAAGACCAACGGCAACCTTGTCAGCCTGTTGCTGAACACATGGGCACAGGCCGGTGCCGGCGACACGGAAGGAGCACTCGCCTCACTCAAGATCCTGAAGGCGGGTGGCGCGGCGGATGTACTGTCGGACTACCACACGGCCCTGATTCTCGATCTTGCCGGACGAAATGACGAGGCAGACGTCGCCTATCGCAAGGCGATGCTCGATGTCGGACCTTCACCGCGGATCGTGAGCGCCTATGGCCGCTTCCTCGAGCGCAATGGCCGGGTGGGCGACGCGACGGTTCTCTACTCCAAACTCGCGGATGAAACCGCCCTTTCGCCCGTGGTGAGCGAAGGACTGGCAAGGCTCGCGAAGAAGCGCAAGCCCGAGCGCCTGGTCTCCGATGCGCGCCAGGGTGCGGCCGAGGCGATGTTCGGTGTCGGCTCGTCCCTGACCGACAATTCGACCTTCGAGCTTGCGATCATCTACCTGCATTCGGCCCTTTATCTTCGGCCCGACCTCGACCTCGCCACCATTCTGCTGGCGGACCGCTTCGAAACGATCCGCAAATACGACGAAGCGCTGACGCTTTATCGCGCCGTATCCCGCAGTTCGCCGTATTACGGCATCGCCGGCGTCCAGATCGCGATCGATCTCGCGCGTCTGAAGAAATACGACGACGCCGTCACCGCCCTCAAACAGCTGACCAGCTCCAACCCGGCCGATGTCGACGCCTGGACGGCGCTTGGCGATGTCTATCGCACCATGGATCGTGACACCGATGCGACTGGTGCCTACACGCAGGCGCTGAAGGCGACGACGACGGAGAATGCCAAGACCTGGCCGCTCTACTATTCGCGCGCTATCTCCGAGCAGCAGAGCAATGACTGGCCGGCAGCGGAGAAAGACCTGCAGACCGCGCTCAAGCTGTCGCCCGACGAGCCCGATGTCCTGAACAATCTCGGCTATTCCTGGGTGGAGCTGCGCCGCAACATTCCGCAAGCACTCGCCATGCTCGAAAAGGCCCGCACCCTGCGTCCGTTTGACGGCTATATCATCGACAGCGTCGGCTGGGCCTATTACCGACTCGGCAAGTACGACGATGCCGCAAAGACGCTGCTCAATGCTGTCCTGCTGGTTCCGGGCGATCCGACCATCAACGAGCATCTCGGCGATGCCTATTGGCGGGTCGGCAAGAAGCTGGACGCCCAGTTCCAGTGGAATCACGCGTTGGCCTTTGCGACCGACGACAAGGTGAAGCCGCTCCTTCAGGAGAAGCTCCGCTCCGGCCTTCCGACCAGTGACCCAGCCCAGTGAGCACTTCGCGCCGGCGAAGGTAAATCTCTTCCTGCATGTCGGCGAGAAGCGTGCCGACGGCTTTCACGAGCTCGAGAGTCTTGTTGTCTTTGCCGATGTCGGGGACTTGCTGGCATTGGCGCCGGCCGATCATCTCTCGCTGAGCATAGCCGGGCCGTTCGCACATGGCCTCTCAACCGAGGACAATCTCGTGCTCAAGGCGGCCCGCGCGTTTGCGGCTGCAACCGGAACAGCTCCGCTGGGGCGTTTTGCCCTGACCAAGAACCTGCCGGTCGCCTCCGGTATCGGCGGCGGATCGGCCGATGCCGCCGCCGCGCTTCGCGCCCTGGCGAGCCTGCATCCGGGTGCCGCCGACCCTGCGCGGCTGCTCGAGATCGCGGCAACCATTGGCGCAGATGTCGCGGCCTGCGTTCGCGCGCGCGCGCTTCTGATGCGGGGAAGGGGAGATCGCCTCGACGACGTGCAGCCTTTTCCGGCGCTGAACGCGCTGCTGGTGAACCCGGGGCAATCGGTATCGACGGCTGAAGCCTTTCGGCGCCTCGAGGCAAGGACCGGAACGGGCGTGTCCGAGCTGCCCCGATCGTTCGTGGACGCTTCCGCGGTCATTCGGTTTCTTCGTGCAACGCGCAACGATCTGGAGGTGCCGGGCCGAAAGATCGCGCCCGCGATCGCCAATGTGCTCGATGAGATCGCGCGCATGCCTGGTGTCCTCATGGCCCGCATGAGCGGCAGCGGCGCGACCTGCTTCGGACTCTTCGAAACGGGTCTCGATGCCCAGATGGCGGCGACAGCGTTGGGCCGCTCGCATCCGTCGTGGTGGATCGCACCGACCGTGCTGCGCTGAGCCGGCGTCCCTGATATTTCGCTGTTCCTGGTCCCGCTCGGCGACAATTGTGCTTGAATACAAGCGCTTGAGGCCGGCCCTTGGTTTTTCCCTGTTAATTCCCTGATAAACAGGGAATTTTGTTGGTGGTTGCTCTCTCTTCGCGTTGTTCGGGTTAGCCGCGACGCCTTCTCGAGTTCGAGACATCAAGATAAGGCGGGGTTCGCAGCCTGATAAGAGCGCGCGCGATCACAATTGTCGTAAGGGGTGCTTATGGTGTGCAGCGCGCCTCCTCCCGTGTAACGCAGGAGAAGACGCGGCATACTCTGGCGCCTTGAATCAGTAGGCCCGTTCGACGCAGAAATCGGCGATGTCGGCCAGGGCGGCGCGGATATCGCTCGCAGGAAGATCGGCGAGCGCCTTGCGCGCCTCATCGGCATAGTGGCGTGCTCGCGCCATGGTCTCGCGGATCGCGCCGGTTTCCTCGACATAGGAGATCGCACGTTCGAGATCGGCCTCCGACTGCGTGCCGTCCTCGATGACCCGCTTCCAGAACTGCTTCGCCTGATTTTCAGCGCGGGCATAGGCAAGGATCACGGGCAGCGTGACCTTGGACTCGCGGAAGTCGTCGCCGACCGCCTTGCCCATCAGTGGACGCGGAGGAAGCCGGTGACAGGAGTATCGAACCCTACGCCTACAACAGCTTTGCGAGGATTCTTTTGTTCGGAACCTGATCGGTGCGAACCGTTGGGGTTTTTTGCTCCTATGACCGTTCCTAGGGCGGTCCTGCATCGGCTAGTGCGAAGGAGTTCAAACTCAAGTGATCCAAATTGTTTGGAGACACTAGTTCGATGACATAGTCAGCTCCGGCGGTGTAACCCACGGCGCCATCTTTATCGACAATGAGAAAGAGATGGCCCGCCAAGGTGCCGGCATCGGGCGTAAAGAGCACGGCCGTATGCGCCCCGTTGTTTGCGCTCAGCAGTGCGTTGTGCAAATCGCTGTCGAATGTTGCAGTTGACAGCGTGCCTGTCGTGACCGCCGAGCGAATCGCGTCGACCCTATCATTGTAGAAACGGAATTGATCCTTCTTGAAGCTGAAGCCGACTACTTGGTCATAGGTTATGCTCGTTGATTCAATTGCTCCGTCAGATCCGTAGTTCACAAGGTCAGAGCCGGGGCCGGGCGTCAGCACATCTTTGCCGTGAAGTCCCCAAAACTGGTCGAATCCCTTCCCGCCGATTAGCGTGTCATCGCCCCCGCCACCGGCGAGGATGTAAGCACTCGCGGTCTGTGCGTCGGCAGACGCATCGAAACTGAGCGGATCGTTGCCCGAATAACCTTCACCTCTGACGATGACGGTCTCATTGTTCTGTAGTTGCCAATCAATGAAGTTGCTGTCCGCAACAATCGTGAAGGGTCCACTTAGATTGATTTCTGCAAAATTCCTGACATAGGAACCGTTGAGCTCAAGGAAGGTCGGAGTTGTTGCTGCGAGATCCAAGATCCCTGTCGAACTGCCGTCAGCATAATCATTGGTATCAAAGGTGGTCCCGAAATTGAATTCGGCACTGCCGAGGGCGCCCGATCCCTGGTTCGTGATTGAAACGACATGATCGTTGCCCCCTCTCGTAAGGTCGAAATAGCCTCCGAGCAGCGCGGTTGTGATCACATCGTCGCCGGCCCCGCCGATGACGTTGTAACTGGCATCGAGTTCTAAGTGTGCATCTAGGTGTAGCCAGTTCGTTGCGCTCAATGCGGATGCATCGAGAAGAACAACCGCGAAGTTGGAAATGTTTCCATCATCCGTGCGAAAGTTATAGTCGTGACCCGCAGCAAGCTGGATCGTTTCAATGTTTTGGATCGTGCCGGCCTGGAATTTGACAAGCGTGCTGTAGTCGCCGTCCAGCACAAGAATATCGTTCCCACCTTGGCCATCGATTTTGTCACCCGCGCTCAGCTTGGCACCTGCCAAGATTGTATCGCTGCCGCCCCCGGCAAACACTTGGTCATCGCCGCCCTGTGAGATGTCGATCTGATCGCCCGTGTTCGTAGCGTTTGGGTTGTCCTTGTACCCGGCCGGAGCAACAAGGCCATCTCCGGCGACGTGTATGAAATCCGATTTCTTCGTTCCCAAGATGTTGGCCATGACACTCGTTCCCGTTGTCCAATCTGGAGCATCATAGCTGAGCGAGTGGCGTCCTAGATAACAAATTTTTGAGGGCTGAGTAGTACTAACCCAACCTGTAAGTGTCCGGATTCTCTAAAGAACCTTGTTCCTTCTTGTTGAAAGACTTGAGGGCGGAAGGCTATCTACTCCGATCATTGGCGATTGATGTCGGTATAAAATTCATCTCTAATATTGGTGGGCGTGGGAAACCGTATCTACACTGCACGAGGCGAATTTCGTCCAAGTAATAGTGACAAAGTCGGTCGTGCATTGTTTGCAAGCGACAAATCACCTGCCCCATTTTGAAGAGGGGCGGCTAGCATGACTATTGACGTATTGTGCGCGACGACGAGCAATATTTCGCTCTCTGGAGCACCGAAAACAGTAGACGCCCTGGTTCGGTTTCTGCGAACAACGCACAACGACCTCGAGGCGCCGGCACGGTCTGTCGCGCCGGCAATCCGCACCGTTTTGGACGAGATCGCGCGGATGCCCGGAATCCTGCTCGCCCGGATGACCGGCAGCGGCGCAACCTGTTTCGGGGTGTTCGAGAGCAGCTTTGATGCACAAATGGCGGCGACGGCACTTGGCCAATCTCATCCGGACTGGTGGATCAGGCCGACGACCCTGAGCTAGGGCTTGTTCTCTGTTCAATCCGGTCCAATGGCCAAGGCTCGTGGAACATTGCGCCAATGCAATTCGGCGCAATTGATGGGTGTTGCAGTTCAAAGCTAGTGGTGACTGGCTTCGGCGGCCAGGGCCGCGATATCTAACTCTGTGAGAGCTGCCAACTCATTGTAAGCCTTGTCCGTAATCTTCTTGTCGCCGGTGCCCTCGCCGTGAAGTTGGTAGCCACCGGAATTGTGACTGAAGAAGAAAATGAACGGCGTGGCCGGGTTTCCGGGCGCCGTGATGATAGCGACGCTTTGCCTGTCGTCGCACCCGTACACATTCCACTCGGTCCCGCCGTAGGTCTTTTCTATTGGGCCAAGGTTGCAATGGAGACTAGGGGGCTGAGCACCTTCTGCGCCTGATATACACAAAATCAAACCCATGATAGCCGCACGTTGAAGCCGCATTCGCCCTCCTGAATGCCACCGAGGTGACATGCTATCCATTGGTAATGGGTCGCAGGCGACCCGCTCAACGCCGTGCTAGTAAGCCCGCTCGACGCAGAAATCGGCGATATCGGCCAAGGCGGCGCGGATGTCGCTCGCAGGCAGATCGGCAAGGGCCTTGCGCGCCTCGTCGGCATAGTGACGCGCGCGCGCCATGGTCTCGCGGATCGCGCCGGTTTCCTCGACATAGGAGATTGCGCGTTCGAGGTCGGCCTCCGACTGCGTGCCGTCCTCGATGACCCGTTTCCAGAACTGCTTCGCCTGATTTTCCGCGCGCGCATAGGCGAGGATCACGGGCAGCGTGACCTTGGACTCGCGGAAGTCATCGCCGACGGCTTTGCCCATCAGGGCCTGCTTGCCGGAATAGTCGAGCGCGTCATCGACCAGCTGGAAGGCGATCCCGAGGCTCTGGCCGTAGTGCCGCATTGCGGCCGTATAGCCGGGTCCCTTGTCGGTGATCTTCGCGCCGGATTCGGCCGCGGCGGCGAACAACTCGGCCGTCTTAGCCTTGATGACCTTGAGGTAGTCCTCCTCGCTGGTCGCAAGATTGTTGGCGGCGCGCAGCTGCATCACTTCGCCTTCGGCGATCACGGCCGAGGCGTTGGCCAGGATGTTGAGAACCTGGATATCGTCGGCCGCGACCATCAGCTGGAAGGAGCGGCTGAAGAGGAAATCGCCGACGAGCACGCTCGGCTTGTTGCCCCAGACGATGTTCGCGACGACCTTGCCGCGCCGAAGCGTGCTGGCATCGACCACGTCGTCGTGGAGCAGGGTGGCGGAATGGATGAACTCGACAGCGGCCGCGAGGCTGACATGGGCCTGGCCGCGATAGCCGCCCATCTTTGCGGCCGCCAGGGTAAGCAGGGGGCGCAGGCGCTTGCCGCCGGAGTCGACGAGGTGCTTGGCCAGCGTCGGGATCAGTTCAACGGCACTTCCCATCCGCTCATGGATCATCTTCTCGGTCGCGGCCATATCGGATGCGACGAGCGCGTGAAGACGCTCTACGGGGGAGATTCCGGCGGAGGCTGCTTCGCGGGCTTCCGTGGATTGCATCGTCTTGGCGGGTGCCATCGATCCTGCGACATTAGGTGGGTGGTTCCGGCAAGGGTCAAGCATGCGCCCGGCCGCGCGTCAATTCACCATCCTGCCAAGCACCGGAAATACCCATGCGTGAAGTACTGAAAAGCAACAATCCGGTGGAATTGAGCTATGCGGAAGCGCTGCTCCGGGACGCCGGAATCGCCTCGGTCGTGTTCGACGACCATATGAGCGTGCTCGATGGCAGCATGGTCATCCTGCCCCGCCGCCTGATGGTCGGTGATGCAGAGCTCGAGCGCGCCCTGGCGCTCCTCAAGGAAGGCCTGCGAGCCTTCGTTGCGGAGACACCCGATGAACCGGACGAGACGTGAGCGAGACTACGCTCGACAAATTCCTCGGTGGCAAGCTTGCCCTGCGCCAGCCGGCCAAGGGGTTTCGCGCCGGCCTCGATGCCGTGGTGCTGGCTGCTGCGATCCCGGCACGGCCGGGAAGCGAAGTGCTCGAACTGGGTACCGGTGTAGGCACGGCAAGCCTATGTCTCGCCGCGCGCGTGAAGTCCTGCGGCATAACCGGTGTCGAGATTGATCCCGCGCTTGTGACGCTTGCGATCGCCAACGCGAAGGCGAACCGCTTTGCCGAGCGCGTGACGTTCGTCGAGGACGACGTCTTCGCGCTGCGCCCGGCGCTGCGCCATCTGTTCGATCATGTGATGTGCAACCCGCCGTTCCATGGCGAGAAGGGCATGGCTTCACCCGATGCGGCACGCAATCGTGCGCTGCGCGACGGCCACCGCCTGCGCGACTGGATCGACGCCGGCCTTAAGCGCACCGCATCGCGCGGCACCCTGACCGTCATCATCCGCGCCGATCGCCTGCGCGAGGTAATCGGTTATCTTCCCGAGACCGGCGTGTCGGTGTTTCCGCTTTGGCCCAAACCTGTCGAACCGGCCAAGCGCGTCATCGTGCAAGTACGCAAGGGCTCACGGGCGCAAGCGATGATCCTGCCGGGTCTCGTCCTGCACAATGACGATGGTACGTACACGCCCGAGGCCGACGCCGTGCTGCGCGGCGAACGCGCGCTGACGCTGCAGCATTGAGAGGATACATGCTGCGGGCTGCAATCACTCTGCTCGGCATCTTCTTCGACCTCGCGACCTGCATTCTCCTGGTGGTCGGGTTCGCCCTTCTGTGGCCAGGAACCATCGTCGACACGGTCTGGTTGCTGAAGCCGGATCGACAGGCACTGCTGATGCCTTATCGGCTGTGGTTGGGTCCGGTGTTTTTCCTGTTCGCTGTCCCGGCGGCGTTTGCCAGCTATGGCCTCTTTCAGCGCAAGGACTGGGCGCGGCAATTGGCGATTGCCGTTTTCGCCGCCAACGCTGTTGGCGACATCGTACAGATCGCATCGGGACATACACTCACTGGCAGCATCGGCGTTGTGGCGACGGCCGCATTGGTGTTCCTCCTGACCCGCGACAGCGTGCGGGCCCAGTTTGAGGCATGAGGTTTAAAGGCGCTCAACGCCGCGCGATGAGCGCCTTTAGCGCCTTCTCCCAAGCTCTTGAATCAACAGGGAAAACAACCAGGTGCCAAAGACGCTCATTGTTCGGTATTGAGCGTCTGGTGGCGGCCTCCGTCGGTGCCGCGAAAATTCCCTGCTTGCAGGGAATTTTGCAGGGAAAAATGAGGCCCCCGAGATTACGCGGCCACCGCATAGAAGAATCGCACATAGGACAGCGCGGAATCGTCCATGCCGGCGATCTTCGGGTTGCTGCTCTCGATCAGGAAGAACTCGTCGGGAGCATGCGCGCCGGTGCCGTAGCCCGCGCCGAACTGGCCGGCGGGGAGGCTGACGGGCGGGCCCGTGAAGCGGACCCCCGGCCAGGAGCCGGCTAGCCGCGGATTGAGCGAAGTGACCACGCCCATGTCGCGGTAGGTCGCCAGCGCGGCCTGGATGACCGAGCTGTTCTCGTCGGTCTGGGTCGGGTCGTATCCGCCGGTCACGTTCATCTCGATATCGGTGAAACCGCGTTTGTCGAGATGGGCGCGCAGCTTTGTCTTCGCTTCAGCGAACGTCATGTCGGGAACGAGCCGGCAATCGATCTTGGCGACGGCGCGTCCAGGCAGGATCGTCTTGCCGCCCGGGCCGGTGTAGCCCGCGACGAGGCCTTCGATGTTGATAGTGGGTTCGGCCGCGAGGCGGTTCATGGCCTTTTCGTAGGGCAGATCGTCGATCCAGTGCGAGATGCCCATTGCTTTCATCTCGGCGGCTTCATCGCTTACCCGAACCGATTGCGCGATCAACTCCTTCTGTCGTGCGGTCAGCGGCTTGACGTTTTCGTACCAGCCGTCGACCGCCGGCCTGTTGCCATCTGCCGTCACAAGAGTCTGCAGTGCCTCGATGAGGCGCCAGGTCGGGCTGTCGACGGCGGCCTTGTAGCTGGAGTGCAGGTCCTTGACCGGTCCGCGGCCCCAATGCGCGCCGCTGGAGACAAGCTCGAGCTCCACGATCCCCTTGGCGCCGAGATTGATGCCGACGCCGCCGGTGGTGTCCTGGTCCGCCGAGGGAAGGATGATGCCGACGCATTTGTGCAGGGCTGCAAGGATGTCAGGTCGTCCCACGATCTCACCGAAATGCGGTGAGCCGATCTCCTCTTCACCCTCGGCGACCAGCACGAGATTGACCGGCAGCTTGCGTCCGGCGGCGCGCATGGCGTGAAGGGCGGCAAGGAAGGTGGCTTCGGGACCTTTCTGATTGACCGCGCCGCGTCCGACGATCGTTTTGCCGAGACCGGGATGATCGACCAGCCGCGCCTCAAGTGGCGGCGACGACCACTCCTTGGGATCGAACTGCTTCACGTCGTACATGAAGTAGATGCCGAGCGTCTTCGGTGCGCCGGCATCGAGTGTCGCGAACACGCCGGGCATGCCTGCAGTCGGGACGATCTCGACATGCTGAAAGCCGGCATCCTTCGCGAGCGCCGCCATGAAGTCGGCACCTTCCTTCGGCGCGCGGTTCTCCGCCGCGATCGAGGGCAGGGCGATCCAGTCTTGCAGGCGCTTGAGAGCCGTTGCGTGGTTGGCAGCGATAGCCTTCTTCACATCGGCAAAGTCGTCGCCGGCAAAGGCTGCCTGTGTCGTGCCGACCAGGAGCACGCTGGTCGCCGCGGCGCCCAGCAAGATCGCTCGCCGGTCCGTGTCAATTCCCGTCATGGAGGTCCCCACTTGAACTGAATCGCGTTTAGGCGCGCGCAGTGTGCAACGGCCGGTGCGTCATTTCGAGGCTTCGGCGAAGACTGCTGCCAGACCCGGTAGGACAGCTGGAGGGTAATGAGCGCAGCGGGCACGCCTCCCTTCAATGGTGCGCGAAACTGCGCCCGAGCCGCGGCCGGCGCCAGCCTTGTCCCGTTAACGTCGTGCCTATAGGTTCCGGCCCTCAATTTTCGGACCCGACTCCCGTGCCCAAGGCAGAGACATTCCAGGACCTGATCCTCACGCTCCAGAACTACTGGGCGAAGCAGGGTTGCCTCATCTTGCAGCCGTTCGATGTGGAGATGGGCGCCGGTACCTTCCACCCGGCAACGACCTTGCGGGCGCTTGGTCCGCGGCCCTGGCGCGCGGCCTATGTGCAGCCGAGCCGACGGCCGAAGGACGGGCGCTATGGCGAGAACCCGAACCGGCTGCAGCACTATTATCAGTACCAGGTGATCATGAAGCCGGCGCCGGAGGACATCCAGGACCTCTATCTCGGCTCGCTGCGCGAGATCGGCCTGGATCCCAACCTGCACGACATCCGCTTCGTCGAGGACGACTGGGAGAGCCCGACCCTGGGCGCCTGGGGACTTGGCTGGGAGGTCTGGTGCGACGGGATGGAAGTCTCGCAGTTCACCTATTTCCAGCAGGTCGGCGGTATCGATTGCGAGCCGGTATCCGGCGAGATCACCTATGGTCTCGAGCGGCTCGCGATGTATGTGCAGGACGTCGAGTTCGTATACGACCTCAAGTTCAATGAACACTTCCGCTATGGCGAGGTGTTCCACCAGAACGAGATCGAACAATCGGCGTTCAATTTCGAGCTGGCGGATACCGACATCCTTTTCCAGCACTTCAAGGATTACGAGAAACAGTGCCAGGCTCTGCTCAACGGCAACAAGAAGATGGCGCTGCCGGCCTACGACCAGTGCATCAAGGCGAGCCACGTCTTCAACCTCCTCGATGCGCGCGGCGTGATCTCGGTGACCGAGCGCGCCGCCTACATCGCGCGGGTGCGCGCGCTCGCCAAGGCGTGCTGCGAAGCCTGGCTCGAGACACCGATGGGCGCCTACACGCCGAGGTATGGCTGAGCCATGCCGGAATTGCTGTTCGAGATCTTCTCCGAGGAAATTCCCGCGCGCATGCAGGCGCAGGCCGCGAAGGACCTGGAGCGCCTTGTCGTCGGAGCCTTGAGCGATCGCGGCCTGCTGTTCGAGGGCGCCAAGGCGTTTGCCGGGCCGCGTCGCTTGACGCTCGCGATCACCGGTCTTCCTGCGAAACAGCCCGATGTCAGCGACGAGAAGAAGGGCCCGCGGGTCAACGCGCCGCAAAAGGCGATCGAGGGCTTCCTGCGTTCGGCCGGGGTCACGCTCGAGGAGTGCGAGAGGCGCGACGACGGCAAGGGCGAATTCTATGTTGCCGTGATCAACCGCCAGGGTCGCCCGACGTTCGAGGTGCTGGCCGAACTGTTGCCGGAAGCCATGGGCAAGTTGCCATGGCCCAAGTCGATGCGCTGGGGCACGGCTGGCCAGACGCGCTGGGTGCGACCGCTGCATTCCATCATCGCGGTGCTGGACGGCGAGGTTGTTCCGTTCACCTTCGCCAACATCGCCAGCGGCAACACAACCCGCGGCCATCGCTTCCTCTCGAGCGGCGAGATCAAGGTCAGGCGTTTCGAGGACTACGTAGCCGCGCTAGAGAAGGCGCATGTGATACTCGAACCGGAGCGACGCAAGGCGATTGTGTTCGAGGCGGTAAAGCAAGCCGCGTTTGTGCATGGCCTCGAGCTGATCGAAGACGAGGGCCTTCTCGACGAAGTCTCCGGACTAGCCGAGTGGCCTGTGGTGCTGATCGGACGCATCGAAGACCAGTTCATGGATGTGCCCGCCGAGATCCTGCAGACCTCGATGCGGACGCATCAGAAATACTTCTCGCTGCGCGATCCCAAAACCGGGAAGTTCGCCAACCGCTTTGCGGTCGTCGCCAACATGATCGCCGAGGATGGCGGCAAGGAGATCGTCGCCGGCAATGAGCGCGTTCTCCGGGCACGTTTGTCGGACGCAAAGTTCTTCTGGGACCAGGATCGCCGGACGAAGCTGGCCGATCGTGTGGCGGCGCTCCAGAGCATCGTGTTCCACGCCAAGCTTGGCACCCAGTATGAGCGGGTTCAGCGCATCGAGAAGCTGGCGAGCGAGATCGCACACAAGATCGGTGCCAATGCCGGCGAAGCGAAACGTGCGGCCCTGCTGTGCAAGGCCGACCTGACCACGGGTGTCGTGGGCGAGTTTCCCGAGCTTCAGGGCGTGATGGGACGGTACTACGTCCTCAACGACGGTGAACCTGCTGACGTCGCAGACGCGATCCGGGACCATTACAAGCCGCTTGGGCCGGGCGATGCCGTACCGGCGAACAAGGTGTCGGTTGCGGTAGCGCTGGCGGACAAGCTCGATCAGCTGACGTCGTTCTTTTCGGTGGGCGAGAAGCCAACCGGGTCCGGTGATCCCTTTGCGCTACGGCGCGCGGCCCTCGGCGTCATCCGGATTGTCCTCGAGGGCCAGGTTCGCCTTCCGCTTGACGTTTCCGACGATCTGCTCGCCTTCTTTGCTGATCGCCTGAAGGTTGCATTGCGGGAGCGCGGCGTACGCCACGATCTGATCGACGCCGTTTTTTCGATCGGCAACGAGAACGACCTTGTTCGTCTGGTCGCCCGGGTCAACGCGCTTGCGATGTTCCTGAAGAGTGAAGACGGCGCAAACCTCCTTGCCGGCTACAAACGTGCCGCAAACATCCTCAAGGTCGAGGAAAAGCGCGACGGCCGGGTGTTCAAGGGCAACGTCACGAGATCGGGGCTGGTAGAAGTCTCCGAAAAGACCCTGGCCGCGGCGCTCGGTGAAGCCGGCGCCCTGGCACGCACTGCTATCGAAAAGGAAGACTTCGTCGGTGCGATGCGAGCCCTGGCAACGCTGCGCGCCCCCGTCGATGCCTTCTTCGACAAGGTCAAGGTGAACGCTGAAGACGTGGCGCTGCGGCAGAACCGCCTCGAACTGCTGGCGGCCCTGCGCGCGACGCTGCACGGAATAGCGGACTTCTCGAAAGTCGAGGGCTAGCCGTCCCGTTCCGTGGTCGGGTCGATCATCTTGCGCACTTCGGTGATCTTGGTTGCGGGAAAGCCGCTCATCTCGGAGTGCTTCTTGATGATCGCCTCGTCCTTCGCGAGATAGACGCAGAATGTCTTGTCGCCGGCGACATAGCTCTCCTGCCACTGGATATCCGGCCCGAGAGCCTTGAGGACCTCGTTCGACTTCGCGGCGGCGCCGCGCAATTGCTCGCGCTCAAAGCTGCCGACGGCGGGAATATCGCGTTCGATGATGAATTTGCGTAAGGACATGGTGTGCTCCGGTGGGCCGTTGGGGAAGGCGGAAGGTAGTGCCGCTCAGCTGGGGCAACAAGGAGGGAACTTATTTTTAACGTACGAGGAATCTGAACCACATCACACCGAGCACGACGTTTGAGGCTGCGAAAAAGGTCAGACGCACCATCACATTGTTGAATGTGAGATGAACCAGGCTGTGGCCCACCCGAAGTGCGACATAGACCCAGGCCATCATCACTGTGATGGGCGTCACACGACCGGATACGAAGAGCACGATGCACAAGACATAGAAAAGCATCGGCAGTTCGAGCAGGTTCATGTAGTTGCGGTTCGGGATCGCCACGTCACCCGGAACGTTTGCAGATTCGCCGAACTTGAAGTCGTCGGAGCGAATTCTCCCGGCGAACCCCGCCTGAAACCGCTTGAACGGGATGATCAACAACACCGCGAAAGTGAGCGCCACCAGCGCGCCCATCGGCGCAAAAATCGCGGTTTGGTCCATTTCCAGCCCCTCGTCGATTCCGTGCCCAGATTAGCACCGTCGCGACGCCGCGCCCCCTCGCCGCGGGCAGTGGCCCCATGCATGATGGACACCAACACTTATACACAGCACAGGTACGTGGAATGACGAAGTGGGTCTATGCGTTCGGCGGCGGCAAGTCCGAGGGCGAGAGCGCCATGAAGAACCTGCTCGGCGGGAAGGGCGCCAATCTCGCGGAGATGAGCAATCTCGGCCTGCCGGTGCCGCCAGGCTTCACCATCACAACCGAGGTCTGCACCCATTTCTATGCGCATGGCGAAAGCTATCCGGCCGATCTCGAACAGGCCGTCGAAAGCGCTCTCGCCGAGGTGAGCCGGATCGTCGGCGGAAGCCTGGGCGATGTGGCCAATCCCTTGCTCGTTTCCGTTCGTTCCGGCGCGCGCGTCTCGATGCCCGGGATGATGGACACGGTTCTCAATCTTGGCCTCAACGCCGCGACAACCGAGGGCCTCGCGAAGCTGACCGGCGATGCGCGCTTTGCCTATGATTCATACCGGCGCTTTATCCAGATGTATTCCGATGTCGTCCTTGGCGTCGAGCACTCGCACTTCGAGGAAATTCTCGATGCCGAGAAGGAATCCAAAGGCGTTGACCTCGACACCGATCTCGATGCCGACGATCTGAAGCGCATTGCTGGCTTGTTCAAGGAGCGCGTTGCGAAGGAGTTGGGCAAGCCGTTTCCCGAGGATGTGAAGCAGCAGCTGTGGGGCGCGATCGGCGCGGTGTTCGGCTCATGGCACAGCCCGCGCGCCAACACCTATCGGCGTCTGCACAACATTCCCGAGGAATGGGGCACTGCGGTCAGCGTCCAGGCCATGGTGTTCGGCAATCGTGGCGCGACCAGTGCGACTGGCGTCGCCTTCACCCGCGATCCATCGACCGGCGAGAAGCTGCTCTACGGCGAATTTCTTATCAACGCCCAGGGCGAAGACGTGGTCGCCGGCATTCGTACGCCGCAGGCGATCTCGAAGATCGTGCGCGAGCGCCAGGGCGACAAAAAGCCGTCGATGGAAGAAGCCATGCCGAAGGCGTTCGCCGAGCTCAAGGCTATCGCGGACCGGCTCGAGGGACACTATCGCGACATGCAGGATGTCGAGTTCACGGTGCAGGAAGGCCGCCTCTTCATGCTGCAGACGCGCTCAGGCAAGCGCACGGCGAAGGCGGCGCTCAAGGTCGCCGTCGACATGGAACGCGAGGGCCTGATCGATGCGCGGACGGCGGTCGGTCGCGTCGATCCCGCGGCGCTGGATCAGCTTCTTCATCCGACGCTTGAGCCGGACGCTCCCAAGGAGCAGATCGCAATGGGCCTTGCGGCTTCTCCGGGCGCGGCAACCGGCGAGGTGGTGTTCACTGCCGACGATGCCGAACGCCTGGCGCTCATCAAGCGCGACGTCATTCTCGTGCGCATAGAGACCAGCCCGGAAGACATTCACGGCATGCACGCTGCGCGCGGCATCCTTACAGCGCGCGGCGGCATGACGAGCCATGCCGCTGTTGTGGCGCGTGGCATGGGGCGGCCGTGCGTCTCCGGCGCGGGCATGCTGAAGATCGACATAACGCGTGGCGAGATGACCGCGGGCCGGCACATGATCAAGGCTGGCGAGGTCATCACCATCGATGGCGCAACCGGTCGGGTCTACAAGGGCGCGGTACCGATGCGCCAGCCGGAGCTGACGGGCGACTTCAACACGTTGATGGTATGGGCAGACCAGGTGCGCCGGCTGAAGGTGCGCACAAATGCCGATACTCCGGCGGACGCGGCGACGGCACGCAAGTTCGGCGCCGAGGGCATCGGTTTGTGCCGCACCGAGCACATGTTCTTCGAGCCCGACCGCATCCTCGCCGTGCGCCAGATGATTCTCGCCGACGCAGAGGAGGAACGGAAGGCGGCTTTGGCCAAGTTGCTGCCGTTCCAGCGCAATGACTTCGAGGCGATCTTTGCCGTCATGGAGGGACTGCCGGTCACGATCCGCCTGCTCGATCCTCCGCTGCACGAGTTCCTGCCGCAGAAGGACGAAGACATCCTGGAGGTGGCCAGGGCTGCCGGGACCACACCAGCGAAACTCAGGTCACGCCTGATTGCCCTGCACGAGTCGAACCCCATGCTCGGCCACCGTGGCTGCCGGCTCGGCATAACCTATCCGGAAATCTACGAAATGCAGGCGCGCGCCATCCTCGAGGCTGCGCATGCCGTGAAGGAGAAGGGAGGAAAGCCGGTCAAGCTGGAAATCATGATCCCCCTTGTCGGCTTCAAGAGCGAACTCGATCTCATGAAGGGTCGCATTCTCGCCGTAGCGGCGGCCTTCACAAAGGAGCACGGCTCGGTGCCCGAGTTCACCATCGGCACCATGATCGAGTTGCCGCGCGCGGCGCTGCGAGCGGCCGAGATTGCGCAGAGCGCCGAGTTCTTTTCCTTCGGCACCAACGATCTCACGCAGACGACGTTGGGATTGAGCCGCGACGACTCCGGACCATTCCTCACCGACTATGTGCGCAAGGGCGTGATCGCGCGCGATCCCTTCGTCACCATCGATCAGGATGGTGTTGGCGAGCTTGTCCGTATTGCAGCGGAGCGCGGACGCAAGACGCGTCCGGATTTGAAGCTCGGCATCTGTGGTGAACATGGCGGCGATCCGGATTCGATCCGTTTTTGCCATGATGCGGGACTCGATTATGTCTCCTGTTCACCATTCCGCGTGCCCATCGCACGTCTTGCCGCAGCGCAAGCTTCACTCTCAAATGTCAAAGATGAGAATTAGTTCGTACACTGACGATCCTTGAAAACACTGGTTTTTTGTGCTTTCCGTGACGCCGTGTCACGCAGATGAAATATTTGATTTGACGATTCGGATTTCGGTTGCCACAAACCGGCGCCCAACGGGGACGGGGACTACTCGGAATATCGCGTTACCAGAATTTTCAAACCTGAAGAAATCCGAAGAGAGTCGAATACCCAATGACCAACAAATCGTTCGAAGCGGTTCGCCGTGCGGACCACGTGCTGTTCGGCGCGCTTGCGCTGTTCATCGCGACGGTAAGCGCCGCTGCCGGCGCTGCAGCAGCATATAATCCGCATACGGAGCAATCCGCGAAGCCGATCGCCGTGCAGCGTGTCGTGAAGCCCCAGGTGGCTGCGGTTGCGCAGCCTGCGGCGACCGGCACGGTGGTGATCGACGCTTCGAATGTGCGGCGCGCTTCGATCTCGGTCGCGGATGACAGCGCCATGGGCGCGTTGCTGCGCGAGCATCGCTGCCTTGCGGATGCGCTTTATTTCGAGGCGCGCGGCGAGGGCAAGCAGGGCGAGATGGCCATTGCGGAAGTGATCTTCCACCGCCTCAAGCGCGGCAGCTTCGGCAATTCGATCTGCAACGTCGTCTATGCCGGCGCGGGACGCAAAGGCTGCCAGTTCTCCTTCGCCTGCAACGGCCAGTTGCGCCGGCCCCGCACTCCCGCGGCCTGGCAGAAGGCGCAGTACCTGGCCGCCATGATCCTGGTCGGCCAGGCCCGCATGACCAACATGACCGGCGGCGCCGTGAACTTCCACGCCGCTTCGATCAATCCGGACTGGGCTGTCGATATGGAGCGCACGACCCAGATCGGAAACCACGTCTTCTACCGATTCGCACCACGCACACGGCCGCTTTAACCAAGGGTCGCTACCTCACGGCGCTTGACGCGGCCCGGGTTCTGGTGCCGTCTATTACGGCCAAGTAAGGGGGAACATCATGCGGCACATTCCGTTGCGCGCGCTTGCGGCCGTCGCCGTGATCTGCAGCGCCAGCCTGTCAGCCAGCCAGACCGACGCGCACAGCGCGCTCGCGTACGGCACGCACGGCACGGTCGCGGAGGGCGGTCTCGCGCTGGGTTATTCCTACAACTATTCGACCAAGGGCGAGGCCGACAGCCAGGCTCTGCAGCAGTGCCTCAGCTACATGGACGCGCCGGCCGAAACCCGCGCCGCCTGCAAGCTGGTCTCGAGCTTCGACAACCAGTGCCTGGCCGTAGCGCTCGATCCCAACGCCGGCACCGAAGGGTTCGGCTGGAGCGTTTCGAGTTCGCTGGCCGATGCGAAGGCCAAAGCGATGCGCGAGTGCCGAGACACGGACGGTCCGGAGCATGCCGATGCGTGCCAGATCTCCGGCGCGCAGTGCGACACGACGAACTAGCGGCTACTTCTCCGTCTGGGTGAGCCGGCCGATGCTGCGGCCGATCATGTTGCGCGTCAGCTTTGGCGCGAGCGCCTTCATGGTGTCGATGCGGCCGATCTCCTTGGGCACGTACCAGTGCAGCCGGTCGCTGCCATAGGCTTCGAAGACGCACTCGGCAACGGCCCGCGGCGGGGTCAGGCGGAACATGCCTGACTTGGGCGCGTTGGCGCGGAATTCCTCCTCGGTGGGTTGTGGCGCGTCGCCGGAGCGGTTTGGCGTGGCACGCAGGATGTTTGTGTCGATCAGGCCGGGAAGTACGTCGGCAACCCGGATGCCGTGGCGGCGAAATTCGATCGACAGAGCTTCTGTAAGGCCCTTCACGGCGTGCTTGGTGGCAGAATAAACGGCGATCCGCGGCATGCCATAGGTCGCCGAAGACGACGAAGTGATGAACACCAGCGAATTGGCGGCGTTCTTGAGGAGCGGCAGGGCGGCATAGATGCTGTTGAGCACCCCGATGAAGTTGACCTGCACCACGCGCATCGCGGCCTCGTACGGCACATCCTCGAACCAGCCGCTCTCGCCGATGCCGGCGTTGGAGAACAGCAGGTCCATGCGGCCGCCCGTTTCCTCGCTGAACCTTGCAATGGCGGCATCGAACTCGGCCTTGTTGGTCACATCGAGCTTGGCGGTGATGCAATTGTCCGAGCCGATCTCCTGGGCGAGGGTGCCCAGGCCCGCCTCGTTCACATCATAGGCGCCGATGAACCAGCCCTTCTCGTGGAACAGCTTGGCGGTCTCGCGGCCCATGCCGCTGGCGCCGCCGGTGATGAAGATCGCTTTGCGCCCACGCGCCTTGCCTGACATTGCCTGCTCCGAATTGCTGTTTCTTCAGTGTGCGGAACGATGGCGGCGGCGCTGGCGCAGCTCGTCCCAGTAAGATTCCCAGCGCCCGCCAACTTCATCCTCGCTCGCGCCAGTGTCATAGGCCGGCGAGAGCAGGGGCGCCGCAGACGCGACCTTGACCAGGACGACCTCGCGGATGGGCAGGTTGGAACCACGTGCGCGATAGAAGGCAATCGCTTTGTCGCGCTCCGCTCCCGCGAGGACGCTCGCAGAGCCCTTGAAGCGATAGCCCTTGCGCAGGGTCACATCGACAACGTTGATCTCGATCGCGCTGTTGCGGCGAAGATTTGCGATCGTGGCCGGCGAACAGACATCCGCGAACACCAGCGTGTCGTCATCCCATACAGCTGTCGTGCCCTTTGGCGAGAGATTGGGCGTGCCGTCGGGACAAACGGTGGCAATGAAGCCGAGCCGTTGCTCGGTCACCACGCGCTTCATGTCCTCGGTAAGCACGCCCATCTGGTTTCAGAAGTTCACGCGCCGGGAAATCGTTCCGTCGACCAGCATGTTGATGCCGGTGGTGAAGGACGACGCCGGGCTCGCGAGAAACACTGCGGCGTTGGCGATGTCCTGCGGTGTTGCCATCCGACCGGTGGGGTTGCGCTCCATGGCGCCCTTGAAGACGGCGGGCATGTTCTTCTCGATCATGTTCCACACGCCGCCCTCGAAATAGACGGTACCCGGCGAGACGACATTGGTGCGGATGTGCTTGGCCGCGTACTGCCGGGCGAGGCCCTTGGCGGTGTGGATCAGCGCTGCCTTGATCGGGCCGTAGGAACTGGCGTTGTCGGTTTCCGCCGCTGAGACCGATGAGATGATGATGAACGCCGCGTCTCCGTTTGCGGCAGCCGCCTTCTCAAGGAACGGCTTGGCCGCATCGAAGGCGTTGACCATCCCGAGCACGTCGAGCTTGAAGTTCTGCTCCCATGAAGCCGGATCGCCGCCCTGCGCCATGGCACCGGCGTTGGAGACGAGGATGTCGATACCGCCAAGCTCTTCGCCGGCCTTGCCGACCCACGCCTTGAGCGCCGCACCATCCATGATGTCGACCGAGGCGCCGGTCGCCTTGACGCCCTTGTCCTTGAGCGCGGCGACCGCGTCCTTCACCTGGTCGGCATTGCGCGCGCAGATCGCGACATTGGCGCCTTCGGCGGCAAGCGTATCGGCAATCGCCCGCCCGATGCCGCGCGTTCCGCCAAGGATGACGGCGTTCTTGCCCTTGAGATGAAGGTCCATGGAAGTCTCCTTGATTGCCCGGCCGGCACTCTAGGAGCAACGGCTCAGAAATCCAGACCGATATCGAGATTGATCGCGGAGTGCGTGAGCGCGCCTGAGGAGACGTAGTCGACCCCAGTTTCCGCCACGGCGCGAACGGTCTCAAGCGTGATGTTTCCCGACGCCTCCAGGGTTGCGCGGGCCTTGGCCAGCGCAACGGCGCGCTTCAGGTCGTCGAGACCCATGTTGTCCAGAAGGATCGTGTCCACGCCGAGGGCGAGAGCTTCCTCGAGCTGGGCGAGGGTGTCGACTTCCAGCTCGATCTTCGCCATGTGACCAAGGCCGGCGCGCACGCGATCGAGCGCCGGCTTGATGCCGCCGGCGGCGGCAAGGTGGTTGTCCTTGATAAGGACGGCATCATCGAGGCCGAAGCGGTGGTTGAAGCCGCCGCCGCAACGCACGGCGTATTTCTCGAGGACGCGCAGGCCAGGCGTCGTCTTGCGCGTGCAGACGATGCGTGCCTTCGTGCCGGCGATGGCATCGACCAAGGCGCGTGTTGCTGTGGCGACACCGGAGAGGTGGCCGGTGAAGTTCAGTGCGACGCGCTCGGCCGTGAGTATGGCGCGGGCCGAGCCTTCAATGGTTGCCAGAATGGTGCCGCTTTGGACGGTCGAGCCATCAGGCGCATCGACGGTGAAGCGCAGGGCGGGGTCGACCAGCACAAAGGCACGCTCTGCCGCAACGAGGCCCGAGATCGTGCCAGCCTTTCGCGCCGCCAGTCGCGCCTTCGAGCGCGTATCAGCCGGAATGGTCAGTTCGCTCGTAATGTCCCCGGCGCGGCCAAGATCCTCCTCCAGCGCGTGGCGAACGATCGGTTCGACAAGCAGCGTGTGGGGCGGCCGCGTGAAGGGAAGGGCAATGCTCATTGTTGCGCGACGGCGTGTCCCGCGGACGGTGCGGCCGCGATGTTCTCGGCATCGGCGAGTGTCAGGAACGTACGCTGTGCGGGCTGCTGCGCCAGAGGATAGTCGGTGCGGCAATGGCCACCGCGGCTCTCGCGTCGCGCCAGCGCTGCAGCCGTCACCAGCTTGGCAGTCGCGGTCATGTTCAGGAGGGCGGGTTCGTTGCCGCCGGCGCGCTCGACCTGGTCGATCGTGGCGAGCGCCTCCGTCAGGCCGGCCGCATTGCGCTCGAGGCCTACCAGGCGGGTCATCGCATCGCGCAGTACGTGCGGCGGCGCCGGAGAATTGAAACGCTGTGGTGCCGGCGGTTCGCCTCGTGCCGGGCGGGCCGAAATCGTACCCTTGATGTCGCTCGCCGCGCGTGCACCGAACACCAGCGCTTCAAGCAGCGAGTTGGAGGCGAGGCGATTGGCGCCGTGCAGTCCCGTGGCCGCGCATTCGCCGACGACCCAGAGACCGGGCAGCGAGGAACGGCCCTGTGCGTCGCTTGCAATGCCGCCCATGTGATAGTGCGCCGCCGGCGCGACCGGGATCGGCTGTGTTGCCGGATCGATGCCGGCTGAGCGGCATGCCGCATAGACGGTAGGAAATCTGCTCTCGAACGCAGCGCCGACCGCCTTCGTGCAGTCGAGGAATGTCCTGTGGCCGGCAGCGATCTCGCGGTGGATCGCGCGTGCCACGACGTCGCGCGGTGCGAGTTCTGCATCGGGATGCACCGTCAGCATGAAGCGCCGAGCGGTCTCGTCGACCAGGATCGCGCCTTCGCCGCGCAGGGCTTCGGTTGCCAGCGGGGCGGGATCGCGTCCGATGTTGATCGCGGTAGGATGAAACTGAACGAACTCCGGATCGGCGATGAGCGCGCCGGCGCGGGCCGCCATGCCGAGGCCTTCGCCGCGTGACTCAAGCGGGTTGGTCGTGACGGCGTAGAGCGCACCAAGGCCGCCGGTTGCGAAGATCACCGCGGGTGCGCGGAACAGGACGAGGCGCGCCTGCGGTCCTATGCCGGTGCGGGCGAAGAGGCCCGTGACACGACCGTTTTCGATTGCGAGCTCGATGGCGTGGAAGCCTTCGGCAAGCGTGATGGAGGGCGAGGCGAGGGCGGTCAGCGCCAGCTGGCGCGATATCTCGGCGCCGGCGCGATCGCCTTTGACATGCACGATGCGGGCTGCGGAATGAGCAGCCTCGCGACCGACTGCCAGTGATCCATCCGCCCGGCGGTCGAACGGCGCACCCATCGCGAGAAGATCGGAGATGCGCTCCGGCGCTTCGCGGGCCACGAAATCGGCAACCAGCGGATCGACCAGGCCCGCGCCGGCCGTCACGGTGTCCGCGGCATGCGCCTGCCACGTATCGCCTTCGCCCACGGCGGCCGCGATGCCTCCCTGGGCCCAGGCGCTCGAGCCCGAGATGCCCGGCCGGGTTCCCGCGAGGACAAGCGACGGAAAGGGCGCGAGCTTCAGAGCCGTGAACAGTCCGGCAATGCCGGCGCCGAGGATCAGCGCTCCCTTGCACTCGATGATATTGTCAGCGATGCGGACCATCGTGAGCCTCTAGACAGCGGCTTTGTTGGCCACGGGCTTGACCGCAAGCATGCGGTCGATCGGCAGTTTCGCACGCGCTGCTATGGCGGGATCGATCGTCACCTCATGGGTCATCGTCTGCAATGACTTGAGGATCCCGGCTAGCGTGATGCGCTTCATGTGCGGGCACAGATTGCACGGGCGCACGAACTCGACGTCCGGATATTCGACGGCAACGTTGTCGCTCATCGAGCACTCGGTGACCATCACGACACGGCGCGGCCGGTGCTTGCCGACATAGTTGATCATGGCCGCCGTCGAGCCGGCGAAATCAGCCTCGGCAACGACTTCCGGCGGGCACTCGGGATGGGCTAGCACGGTAACGCCGGGATTGGCGTTGCGGTAGTCGCGGATCTCCGCCGCGGTGAAGCGTTCATGCACCTCGCAGGCGCCTTCCCAGGTAATGACCTTGACGCCTGTCTGCTTGGCGACGTTTTGCGCGAGGTACTTGTCGGGGATCATGAGCACCGTGTCGACACCGCGCTCGCGCGCGATCTCCTCGACCACGGCTACGGCATTGGAGGAGGTGCAGCAGACATCGCTCTCCGCCTTCACGTCGGCAGACGTGTTCACATAGGTGACCACCGGAAGGCCCGGATATTTTTCCTTGAGCAGGCGGACATCGGCGCCGGTGATCGACGCGGCCAGCGAGCAGCCGGCACGCAGATCGGGGATCAGCACGGTCTTGTGCGGCGAGAGGATCTTGGAGGTCTCGGCCATGAAGTGGACACCGGCCTGGACGATCACCTTGGCGTCGGTCCGTGCCGCCTCGCGGGCCAGGGCAAGGCTGTCGCCCGTGAAATCGGACACGCAATGGAAGATCTCGGGCGTCATATAGTTGTGCCCGAGGATGACGGCGTTCTTTTCCTTCTTGAGCGCGTTGATCGCCTGCACATAGGGCGCAAAGGTCGGCCACTCGATCTCGGGCACGACATGCGCGACCTTGGCGTAGAGCGCCGCAGTGGAGCGAGCCACTTCCGGCGTGTAGGCGAGTTCGGATCCTTGGCGCATGGGTCCCTCCTTCGAACCATTTATACTCACTTGGAGTATAAATGTAGGGCAAAAAGACCGGCTTGCAAGGGCCGGCGGAGCTTTATGCTAGCCATGAGCATAAGGCCGTCAAGGGCCCAATCCGGTGTTAGAGCCGCACCCCGCACGCCGTAAGGGTAGGCTCGTCATCGCGGGAAAGTTGTACCAAGTCAGAGAGTTAACACCTTGTTTACCAAGCGTGTCGTCGATGCCACGCCGATCACAGAACCGCCCTGGGAAGGCAGCAATCACATCGACCGACGCTGGAACCCCGTGATACCCACGACCATCTACGGGCAACAAGCCTGATTCACGCGAAGGGAGACTGCGGTGAAATTGACGACAAAACTTCTGGGAGCTGCCTGCGCCATTGCGCTGAGCGCGCTTGCCTCGACGGCTGCGAATGCAGCGGTCAACGGCTTCATCGGCGGCAGCTACGGGAATATCAACAGTGGCGGCAGCTCGGATGTCTGGGGCATCAAGGGCGCGCTCAGTGGCACGTTCGGCGGCGGCTGGGGCATCCAGGGCCAGGGCGACTACCACAACATTTCCAGCTCGGCTGCAGATGACTGGGACCTCGGCGGCAACGTCTTCTGGGGCACGTCGACCTTCAGGGTGAACGGCCAGGTCCTCTATCACGACATTGGCGGCGCCAATTTCACCAACTACGGCGCAGGCGTCACCTGGTTTGCCGGCCCGAGCGTCAACGTTGCGGCGCGCGGCGGCGGATATTCCGGCACCGGCACCTCGGGCGGATATATCGGCGGCAACATCGACTGGTATGCCATTCCGAACCTCGCGATCAGCGGCCATGTCGACTACATCGACATCGGCACGGGCATCACGTCGGAGACCGGCCAGGTCGAGTGGCTGTTCTCGTCATCGACTCCGGTCTCGATCTATGGCGGCTATCAGCACGTCGATATCAGTGGCGCCAATGCCAATGTCTGGTTCCTCGGCGTTAAGCTGTACGTGAACAGCGCCGGTGGCGATCTTGTCGATCGTCAGCGCGCGGGTCTCGGCTATGCCGGCGACTCCCCGCTCTTCATCGACCAGTACTAAGCTTCGCCAGCGTTACAACGGAACGGGCGCTCCTGTGGGCGCCCGTTTTCGTTTGGCGCGCTAGCCCCGACGGCTGCCCAGCCGCACACCGGCGGCCGGCCGTTCACTGATCACCTCGCGCCGGAAACGGAAGAGTTCAGCCGGCCTGCCGCGCGTCGATCGTGCAAAGCGTCCAGTGCCTTCGACAAGTCCCTGGTCTTCGACCAGCCTGCGGAAGTTCTGCTTGTGCAGGCGAATGCCGGAAATCGCCTCGACGGTGCGCTGCAGGTCGAGCAGCGTGAACTCTGCCGGCATCAGCTCGAAGACGACAGGGCGGTATTTCATCTTGCCGCGGAGGCGGGAAATCGCCGTCGCCAGGATACGGCGGTGATCGAACGCCATGTTGGCGCCGAGAGCTTGGGGCCGTGCTGCGTGCGGTGTGCGTCCGTCGCGAACCGCTTCTTCAACAAGGCCCGCCTCGTAGAGAAGCTCATAACGATCCAGGGCCTTTTCCTCGTCCCAGGCGAGCCCATCGAGACCGAAACACAGGCGCGCGCGATCCCTGCGACGGCTGGTGGTTTGCGCGTCGGGGGAGTCCTTTGCGAATGCGTTGAGCGCCGGCACGATTGTATCGGCGATGATCGAGGGCCGAGCGCGTCGCCAGTCCTCCCATGGGAAATAGCGATACCAGTCGCGCCACAGCGTGTCGGGGGCCTTCAGATCACCGCTCTGCCTGGTCAGCGCGAGATAGCCGACAGAGACAACGCGGGGACCTTCGCCGGGCGTCAGGAGATGCCGGCCGCGATCGCCGAAGGTGTAGAGCTGTTCGGCATAGCCGAGATCGAGAAGTGTCTGTTCGCCGACCCAACTGCGCACGCCGCTTTCGATCGTCCGATGATTGAGCGGATCGAACGGGCCGAAGGGCAGGGAGTCCGTTTCGCTTTGGCGAACGACGAGCACCGAAGGTTCGTCGGCGGCAACCGATACGATGGCAACGCTGAGACCGATGCGGACAACGTCTTCCCGCTTTGTACGGGTTGTCATGGCGCAACCGACAACGGCAGATCGAAAGGCCGTCCCTCGGTCGCGATGGAGCCACGCCCGATTGCTTCGACCGCTGCGACCATCCGGCCCCGGCGTCCAAGGAGGTCATCGCCCAGCCGTACCAGGAGTCGGTTGGGATCGGCATGAATTGCGCGTTCGCGCAGAATCCTTGCGAGTTCAGCTTCGGAGCCGGGTCCGGCGCGATCGCAAGCGATGATGTAGGCAGCGGCCGTGGAACGGCTGATGCCTGCCCAGCAGTGCACGAGCATGGGATCTGCCGCATCCCAGCCGCGGGCAAACTCGAGCAACTCCAGCACATGATGTGCTGCCGGCGGCGTGTCGCCGGCCCCGGCATCGACAATGTCCTGCACGCCGAGCCGCAAGTGTCGCGCTCGGCCAAGGCCTGGATGGGTCTCGATCATGTGTTCGGGTGACAGCAGGGTCACAAGTCGTGACGGACGATGCTCACGGATGGCGTCCTCGATGGCGGAGAGCGGGGTCACGATGATCCGGGGCATGAGCCTAGCTACCCGACAGGGTGGGGCAAGAAAAGGGCGTGCGGCTTACGCCGTTAGCCGCCTGAAGCGCTCCAGGAATTGGGCCTGCGCCTCCTGCGGCGGATGGGGCACCAGACGCGGAATCCTGATGGTGGCTGGCGGGGTGCCGAAGTGGCGCCGGGCAGCCGCCGCCTCGAACCCTGCCAGCTGGGTTGCTTCGCAGAAGGCAGACACGATATCCGCGCGCTTGAAGAGCTTCTGTAGGTCGGCCGAGGGCCGCGCCGGCAGACCAAAGCGAAGATGAATTGCCGTGAGAAGTCTGCGCTCGAAGTCCTTGTAATCAATGCCGACCGCAGCCTTGAAGGGACTGATGAGATCACCGATCACATACTCCGGCGAATCGTGCAGCAGGGCCATCAGGCGGGCTTCGCGCGAGAGCCGCGGGTTGAGCTCGACGGCGAGGCGCTCGACCAGCACGGAGTGCTGCGCCACGGAGAACGGATAGGGGCCCTTGGTCTGTCCGTTCCATCGCGCCACGCGGGCGAGACCGTGAGCAATGTCCTCGATCTCGACATCAAGGGGCGAAGGGTCGAGCAGGTCGAGCCTGCGACCCGAGAGCATTCTCTGCCAGGCGCGTGCCGGTGGGGCCATGCCGCTCAGACTAGCAGCAGGCGCAAGGCGACCAAGGTCAGGGTGCCGGCAAGCGCATACCGCAACACGCTGTCAGCCATGCGCGGCGCAAGATAGCTGCCGAGGAATATTCCCGGGAGTGAACCGATGAGCAGGGACTCCAGCACGGGCACGTTGATCGAGCCCTGGGCGAGATGGCCGAGGCCAGCGACCAGGGTCAGGGGAACGGCGTGCACAATTCCCGCGCCGGTAATGCGGACGATGGGCATCTCGGGATAGAGCACGATGAGGGCGGTGATGCCGAGGGCACTTGCCCCAACCGACGACAGCGTCACCAGCACGCCCAGCACGACGCCGGTGATGATGGTGTATCGGCTGAGTGTCGCACTATCGAGGCCGGCGATGCGCTCGCCATAGATCGCGATGAACCTGTTGCGGAAGAACAGGGACAGGACTGTCAACACCAGGGCAACAGCGAGGACCTTCGTCACCGCCGCATTGGCGGCGGCGCTGGTGGGTCCGAGGTAGCGCAGCATGAGAAGAGTCAGAGCCGCAGCCGGCAGGCTTCCGAAGGAGAGGAACTTGACGATGTTCCAGTCCACCTTGCGGTTGAACGCGTATACGAACGATCCGCCGGACTTGGTGATGCAGGCGTATATGAGGTCGGTTCCGACCGCCGCGACCGGCTGGATCCCGAAGAAGAGGATCATCAGGGGCGTCATCAGCGAGCCGCCTCCGACCCCGGTGATGCCGACGAGCAGGCCGACGCCGAAGCCGGATGCGGTGTAAATCCAATTGATCGATTGCAGGAAAGCCATGCGAAAGGGTCGACAGTCCGGGCGGGCCGCAGACCTTAACGCGCGGCGGCAATACCCGAAAGCCTATCGACCCGATCGAAAAAGGGGTTCCGATGGCCTCTTACAGGAACCAGAACCGGGCACAGACCAGGAGCAGGACGCAGCCCAGGGCTACCCGGATCGCCGGTTCAGGGACCCGCGGGGCCGTCATGCTGGCGATGATGATGGCCGGAATCGAGCCGATCAGCAGCGACGACAGGATGTGCAGATCGATGGTGCCAAGGATCGAATGACCGAGGCCGGCCAGCAAGGTCAGTGGCACGGCATGGGCGATATCGGAACCGACGATGCGCTGGGCGGGCATCTTGGGATAGAGGAACACCAGGGCGGTCACGCCGATCGCGCCGGCGCCGACCGATGAGATCGTCACCAGCACGCCGAGGATCATGCCCGTAATCACGGTGAGCGGCGCGATGATGCGCGGGTTCATCTCGCCGATGCGCGCCTCGTAGAGCTTCATCAGGCGCTTGCGCGCGAACAGCGATACGGCCGTGATCAGAAGGGCGACGCCGAGGACCCGGGTGATCAGAAGCTGCGTGGACTTGTTGTCGACGCCGAGCTTGTAGAGCAGGTAGACGGTCAGCGCGGTCATCGGAATGCTGCCAAGCGCGAGGCGGCCAACGACCTTCCAGTCGACGGTCTTGTTGAAGCCGTGCACCGCTGTGCCGGCGGTTTTGGTGGCGGCGGCATAGAGCAGGTCGGTGCCGACGGCGCTTGCCGGATGAACGCCGAATGCGAGGATCAGCAACGGGGTCATCAGCGAACCGCCGCCGACTCCGGTGAAGCCAACCAGCGCGCCGACCACGACGCCGGAAAACACATAAAGCGGATCTACCATTCCCATGTCGCACCCCAGGTCGCTAAGGCCCGGTATTCACCGGAAACCCCCTTGATCCACAATACTATATGGAATGACTAGAATTAATGCAAAGCCGCGGCTTGGCCGCAAAAACCCCGCCAAATCAGTGCGTTGAGAGCTTCCTGAGAATTACGCTGCCGGCCGAGTAGCCCGCGCCAAAGGAGCAGAGGAGCCCGAGGGTTCCGGCACTCAGGTCTCGGCTGCACTTGTGGAAGGCAATGACCGAGCCGGCCGAGCTGGTGTTGGCGTATTCGTCGAGGATGTTGGGCGCTTCGGCCGGAACCGGATCGCGTCCCAGAACGCGGCGGGCGATGAGCTCGTTCATGCCGAGATTGGCCTGGTGCAGCCAGAGCCGTTTCAGCTGCGATGGCGCAATATTGTTCTCGGCAAGATGTGTGGTGATCAGCTCAGCGACCATCGGCACCACTTCCTTGAAGACCTTGCGCCCCTCCTGGACGAACAGCTTGTCGGCCTGGCCGATGCCCTCCGGTGCCGCGCGGTTCAGGAAGCCGAAATTGTTGCGGATGTTGTTCGAGAATTTGGTGATGAGCTTGGTGGCGACAATTTCCCAGGCGTTGTCACCGGTCGCGGTATCGCTGCGTTCGACCACGAACGCCGTCGCCACGTCGCCAAAGATGAAATGGCTGTCGCGGTCGCGGAAGTTGAGATGGCCCGAGCAGATCTCCGGATTGCAGACGAGCAGAGCCCGCGCGTGACCCGCCGCGATCATGTCGGCAGCCGCCTGCAGGCCGAAGGTGGCCGAAGAGCAGGCGACGTTCATGTCGAAGGCAAAGCCATCGATGCCAAGGACGTCCTGCACCTCGACGGCAATGGCCGGGTAGGCGCGCTGCAGGTTGGAGCAGGCGACAAGTACCCCGTCGATGTCGGCGGCAGTCCGGCCGGCAGTCTCCAGCGCCTCGCGCGCCGCGGTGACTGCCATCTCGGCAAGCACGGAGATCTGCTCGTTCGGCCGCTCGGCAATGCGGGGGCACATCACTTCCGGATCGAGGATGGAGTCCTTGTCCATCACGTAGCGGTTCTTGATGCCAGATGCCTTGACGATGAACTCGGCACTGGATGGCGCCAGCGCCGTGATCGAACCGGCCGCGATCGCCTCGGCATGCGCCGCATTGTGCCGCTGCACATATTCGTTGAACGACGCGACCAGTTCGTCGTTCGAGATCGACAGCGCCGGCGTGAAGAGGCCTGTGCCGCTGAGCGCCATGGATGCCATGAGCGTTTCCTGCCTTTTGGTGCGCCGAACCTCGCAAAGGGTGGTTGCAAACGCAAGAAGCGGTAGCGGGATGCCCGATCCCCCGCTAAAGGAGCGCCCATGAGCGACAATGTCGGCAAAGCGCTGGTTCTCTTCTCGGGCGGACAGGATTCGACCACCTGCCTTGCCTGGGCGCTGAACCGCTTTGACGTCGTGGAAACCGTGGGCTTCGATTACGGCCAGCGCCACATCGTGGAGATGGAAGCCCGGCCACGCCTGCTGGCGGCAATCCGCGGCCGCTTTCCGCAGTGGAGCGAACGGCTCGGCGCCGACCATGTCCTGCCGCTCGAGGCCCTGCATCGGATTGGCGGCACGGCCCTGACGTCCGACATGAAGATCGAGATGAAGGCGGGCAGCCTGCCCAACACGTTCGTGCCGGGACGCAACATCTTCTTTCTCACCGCCGCTGCCGCGCTCGGCTACCGGCGCGGGATCACCGACCTGGTCGGCGGCATGTGCGAGACGGATTATTCCGGCTATCCCGATTGCCGTGATGAGACGATGCAGGCGATGGCGAAGACACTCTCGCTCGCGACCGAGAAGCGCTTCTCGATCCACACACCGCTGATGTGGCTCGACAAGTCATCGACGTGGGCATTGGCGCGTGAGCTTGGCGGGGAGGCGTTGATCGACCTCATCATCGAAGAGACCGTCACCTGCTACCAGGGCGATCGCGAGCATCGCCATGCCTGGGGCTATGGCTGCAACAAATGTCCCGCCTGCGACCTGCGTGCCAGGGGCTGGGCGAAGTTCAGGGCCGCATGACGTATTCGGTCAAGGAAATCTACTACACACTTCAGGGCGAGGGCGCACAGAGCGGTCGCGCTGCGGTCTTCCTGCGCTTCGCGGGCTGCAATCTCTGGACGGGACTCGAACGCGATCGCGCGAGTGCAGTCTGCAAGTTCTGCGACACCGATTTCGTCGGCACCGACGGCATCAATGGCGGCAAGTTTCGCGACGCACAGTCGTTGGCCGATGCTGTAACGGCGCAGTGGCCGGAGGCATCGACCGGCAAGCCCTATGTTGTCTGCACCGGCGGTGAGCCGCTCTTGCAGATCGACGAGGCGCTGATCGGTGCACTCCATGCCAGGGGTTTCGAGATTGGCATCGAAACCAACGGCACGCTGCTGCCTCCGCCTGGGATCGACTGGATCTGTGTCAGCCCGAAGGCCGGCGCCGAGTTCAATCTGAGATCGGGCAACGAACTGAAGCTGATTTATCCCCAGGAAGGCGCCGAGCCCGAGAAGTACGAGAGTCTCGCTTTCGGCAATTTCTTCCTTCAGCCGATGGACAACCCGGAGCGCGAGGCTAACACCGCCGCCGCAACCGACTACTGCCTCAAGCACCCCACATGGCGCTTAAGCCTGCAGACCCACAAGTTGATCGGAATTCGCTAACCCCCTCCATGAACGTTGAGGAACGGCACGGTGCCACTGGGTGGCATCGTCGTCGGCAGGTGGCCATCCCATTTCTCCGCGGTGACAAGCGAGGGCAGGCCGGGATTCTCGCGCAACGCGCCGCCGCGCGCACGGATGGCGGAGGCTTCCGCATCGCCGCGCACCTGAATGGCATGCGCCTGCGCATCGGCCTGGGCTTTCACTTCGTAGGCTGCGGCATCCGCCTCGGTGATGCGGCGTGCCTTCTCGGCCAGCGCCTTCTGCTGCAGCACGGTAGCCTGCATGCGATCCTCGACCGCCTGCTCGTAGGAGTCCGAAAAGTCGATGTTCTCGATCTGCACAGACTCGATGATGAGCGGTCCATGCATCGAGTTCTGCACCGCCAGGGCGATCTCGGCATTGAGCTTGGGACGCTCCTGGATCGCGCTCGCCGCATCGAATTGGCCGAACACGTTTTTGACCTGTTGATTCACGCGCGGATCGACCAGGCGGCCGAGGAGGGACTCCACGCTGCCGTATCCCGCATAAACCTCGCGCGGATCTGTCACCCGGAAGGTCACCGAGACGACAAGGTCCGCCGGCTGCTGGTCGCGGCTATAGGCCTGCATCTTCTCGTAGCGTTGGGTCTGGTTCTGCACCGAGATGAACTTGACTTCGTCGATCATCGGAAACTTGAAATGCAGGCCCGGCTCGGCCTCTCCGATGATCGCGCCGGTGCGCAGCACCACGCCGCGCTCGCCCTGATCGACGGTGTAGTATGTCCCGAACACAATGATCAGGACCGCAAGAGCCAACAGGATGAGAAGGCCATAGGCCCGAATGTGGTGCGCGACCTGCTGCGGTTCGATCGGCATCGGCAGTCCCTTCTTGTCCACCATCGCCCAAGGATGCGCCGATTCGAGGATGGTCTGGCCGAAACGAGCCACGGGCGCCTGTGGACGATCCGTCGGGCCGGATCCGGTTCAGGGTGCCATTCGGGTGCGGCGCCCGGGCCCATCATGCTGGGGATAAAGGGGATTTCGGCCCGTTGTGCGGACAGAGTCCGCCCCCTATAGTCCGCGCCCTTCGCAAAGCCCTCCGGCCTTGTGGAGCCCCTGTTCGGTCTATCGGCCGGACTGACCGGTCGCGTGAAGCGGCGG
>JADMIO011609048.1_pt1 | contig 42140 bp, 39 predicted proteins | sample 8958161 | NCBI WGS metagenome assembly JADMIO01 (sample SAMN16585339, study PRJNA669376) | soil metagenome | isolation source: Crop rotation soil | place: USA: Cullars Rotation, Alabama | collected 2011 | reverse complement strand
GCCGCGACTTCAAGTCACGTGAATTCCAAGCTTCGGATCCCACTGTGCTGGAAAGGACCGCCGCACCCGAGCGGCCGGGCCAGATCAGGTCGACGATCAGGATCGCCACCGCCGTGCCGATCGCGGCGAGGAGCGGCCCGATGACGTTCAGGTCGGCGCCGGTCACGAGGCGACCTCCACGGCGTGGCTGGTCTCACCGGGCGAGTCCGGCCGCGGCGCCCCGCCGCCACCGCCGAGATCGATCCGGGCGACCCACACGAGTCGCGCGACGACGTACAGGATCGGGAGGGCGATCAGGACGACCGCGGTCTGCGGGGCGATCGCGATCGGGCCGGCCCGGCCGACATCCTCGAGGACGTTCTCGACGGACCCGCTCACGAGATCGAGGACGAGGCCAGGGAACAGCCCGAAGACGACGGTCAGCGCGGCGAGCGGGCCGAGGGTCAGGATCTCGGTCGGGGTCATGTCCGTCAGGTGGTGGCCGAGGCCCTTCAGGAAGTCGGACAGCTCGCCGAACACGATCCGCTGGTACATCCAGAGCAGGTAGCCGGCCGCGAGGACCATGCAGAACGTCGCGACGGCGGCGACCGGCGGCCCGAACTCGAACGCGCCGACGAGGACGAGGAACTCGCCGACGAACCCGGAGAGCCCCGGCAGCCCACCCGAGGCGAAGACGAAGAACCCGAGGGCGACCGCATAGACCGGCATCGCCGAGGCGACACCGCCCATCTTCGCAATCGTCCGGTCGTGGGTCCGCTCGTAGATCACGCCGACGAGGAGGAACAGGGCGCCCGTGATCAGGCCGTGGTTGACGATCTGGAGGATCGCCCCGTCCATGCCCTGCTGGTTGAACACGAAGATCCCGAGGGTCACGAAGCCCATGTGCGACACGGAGCTGTAGGCGACGAGCTTCTTCAGGTCGGGTTGGACGAGGGCCACGATTGCGCCGTAGATGATCCCGATCAGGCTCAGGACGATGATCGCGGGCGCGAACGTGTGGGCCGCGGCCGGGAACAGCGGCAGGGCGAACCGGATGAACCCGTAGGCGCCGAGCTTGAGCATGATCGCGGCGAGGATCACCGAGCCGGCCGTCGGCGCCTGGACGTGGGCGTCCGGCAGCCAGGTGTGGAACGGGAACATCGGGACCTTGATCGCGAACGCCAGGAAGAAGGCGAGGAACGCGAAGATCTGGAGGTTCGGATCGAAGCCCACGCCGTGCAGCTTCTCGAAGTCGAAGGCGCCGGCCCAGCTGCCGGTCGAGGACTGGTAGGCGAACGCCGTCGCCAGGATCGCCACGAGCATCAGGAGCGACCCGACGAGGGTGTACAGCACGAACTTGATCGTGGCGTAGATCCGGTTGGCGCCACCCCAGATCCCGATGATCAGGTACATCGGGACGAGGACGATCTCCCAGAAGATGTAGAAGAGGAACGTGTCGAGGGCGATGAACACGCCGATCATCCCGACCTCGAGGATCAGGAAGGAGACCATGTACTCCTTGATCCGCTCCTTGATCGGGGAGAACGAGGCGAGGATGCTGATCCACGAGATCGTCGTCGTCAGGACGACCAGGATCAGCGACAGCCCGTCGACGCCGACCTTGTACTGGATGCCGAAGAGCGGGATCCAGTCGAGCGCCTCGGTCAGCTGGAAGTCGTGGCCGGAGCGCGGCTCGAAGCCGATGATCAGCAGCAGCGAGACGACCCACGCGACGAGGCTCGCGGCGAGGGCCAGCGGCCGGGCATAGCGCGTGGGCGCGGCCGCCACGATGAACGCCCCGACGAGCGGCGTGAACGTGACGATGCTCAGGATCGGGATGTCGCCGACGTTCATCGCGACCGCCCTCCCGTCGTCGACAGCGGCGCCATCGCCGCGGGCGCGCTCATCGGGCGGCCAGGACGAGGAACGAGCCTGCCATCACGATCAGCCCGACCGCGATCCCGAGCGCGTAGTTCTGGACGCGACCGGTCTGGACGCGGCGCAGGCTCGAGCCGGCACCGACCGTCGTCGACGCGACGTCGTTGACCGTGTCGTCGACGACGCGCCGGTCGAACCACCACAGGAACGCGGCGATCCGGCCGCCGATGACCATGAACAGCAGGTGGTTGAGGTCGTCGAACCACCACTTGTTCAGCGAGGCCCGGTACAGGAACGGCACGCGAGCGGTGATCGCGCGGACGCGCTCGGGGTTCGGGCGCCAGTTGATCGCGCCGAGGTTCACGCCGAACAGCCGCCACGCGGTGAGGACGCCGATCACGGCGACCGCGACGCTCGCGCCGATCAGGGCGCCGTCGATCCCGAAGATCTGGAACTCCGCCTCCGTGTGGTGGAGGAGCTCCGTCCCGTGCTCGAAGACCGGCTCGAGCCAGCCCGCGAGCAGTCCCGGGCCCGTGAGCCCGAGGAGCGGCCCGAGCGGCGGTCCCGGCAGGGACAGGACGAGCCCGAGCAGGACCGTGGGCACGGCCAGGATCCAGAGCGGCGTCGTCATCACCGACGGCGACTCGTGGATGTGCGGCTCGACGGCCGGATCGACCCGGCTCTCGCCCCAGAAGGTCAGCCCGATCAGCCGGAACATGTAGAACGCGGTCATGATCGCGACGACGATCCCGATCGCCCAGACCCACTCGAAGTGGAGCTTGAACGCCTCGCCCAGGATCTCGTCCTTGGAGAAGAAGCCGGCCAGCGGCGGGATGCCGGCGATCGCGATCGAGCCGAGGAGCATCGTCCGGTAGGTGTGCGGGATCTTCTTCGCGAGGCCGCCCATCCGGCGCATGTCCTGCTCCTCGTGGACGGCGTGGATCACCGATCCGGAGCCGAGGAAGAGCAGGCCCTTGAAGAAGCCGTGGGTCATCAGATGGAAGATCGCGGCGGTGAATGCGCCGACCCCGAGCGACGCGAACATGTAGCCGAGCTGGCTGAGGGTCGAGTAGGCGAGGACCCGCTTGATGTCGGTCTGGGTCATCGCGATCGACGCCGCGAGGAGGGCCGTGAAGATGCCGATCGCGGCGACGATCGCCATCGACTCCGGGGCCGACGCGAAGATCGGGTTCGTCCGGGCGACGAGGTAGACGCCGGCGTTGACCATCGTGGCCGCGTGGATCAGGGCCGACACCGGGGTCGGGCCCTCCATCGCGTCGGGCAGCCAGACGTGGAGCGGGAACTGGGCGCTCTTGCCCATCGCCCCGGCGAAGATCAGGAGCGCAACCGCCCAGATCGGGATCGGCAGGCTGGCGCCCTCCGTCGTCAGCTTCTCGATCGCCTCCTGGATGTTCAGGGTTCCGGCGCCGAGCGCGAGCGTGTCGACGAAGACGGCCATGATCCCCAGCGCGAACCCGACGTCGCCGACGCGGTTGACGATGAACGCCTTCTTCGCGGCCAGCGCCGCGCTCGGCTTGTGCTTCCAGAACCCGATGAGGAGATAGCTCGACAGCCCGACCAGCTCCCACGCGACGAACACGACGAGGAAGCTGTCGGCGAGGACGAGCAGGAGCATCGAGACCATGAACAGGTTCAGGTAGGCGAAGAACCGCCAGTAGCCCGGGTCATGGCTCATGTAGCCGATCGAGTAGATGTGGACGAGCAGGCCGATCGTCAGGACGACGATCAGGAGACACGACGTCAGGTTGTCGACGAACACGCCGAAGTCGACGACGAACGCGCCGGCCTGGCCCTCGGCGCCCGACGCGATCCAGGTGTAGATCGTGTGGCCGTAGCCCTCGTGGCCGAACGGCTCGGCCCCGGTCAGGCTGTTGAACGCCACGTACATCCCGATCAGCCAGGCGAGCCCGATCGCGCCGACCGGCACGTAATGAGCCTGCTTGCCGAGCCGCCGGCCGGCGACCGCGGTGAACAGGAAGCCCGCCAGCGGCAGGAAGATGATCAGCGGGATCAGCGTGTCGAACGTCATTGCGACATCGCGTCGTACTCGTCGACCAGCGGAGTCTTCTTGTTCCGGTAGATCGCGAGGATGATCGACAGGCCCACGGTCGCCTCACCGGCGGCGACGGCCATGACCAGGAGCGCGATCACCGAGCCGCTCGCGCCGAGCTTCTCGTTGAACGAGGCGAACGCGATGATCGAGAGGTTGACGGCGTTGAGCATCAGCTCGATCGCCATCAGCATGCTGATCGCGTTGCGCCGGGCGAGGAACCCGAACATGCCGATCGTGAACAGGATCCCGGACAGGGTCAGGTAGGCGTTCAGCGAGCGCGACCCGCCGGCCGCCAGCCCGATCAGGCCGAGGCCGACGATGAATGCGCCGATCAGGGCGGACCCGAGGAGGACCCGGATCATTCCGGCGGCTCCAGCCGGTCGGCGGGGTCGCCCGGTCCGCGCGCCTCGCGCTTGGCCAGGAACACGCCGCCGATCACCGCGGCGAGCAGGAGCACGCCGACGACCTCGAACGGCAGCACCCAGTCGGAGAACAGGGCCGTGGCCACCGCGTTCGTGCTCGTCTGACCGCGATCCGGCGCGCCACCCCACGTCGTCGAGACGACGGCCAGCAGGATGACGATGAGGAACACGATCGCGGCGACCGCCGCCGGCACGGCCTGCGTCTGGAAGGCCAGCCGGGTCGGCGCGGACTTCGTCTGGGTGAGCATGATCGCGAACAGGACGAGGACGCTGATCGCCCCGATGTAGACCAGGACCTGGGCAGCGCCGACGAGCGGCGCCCCGGCCATCACGTAGATCCCGGCCAGCGATCCGAAGCAGACCATCATCGCCAGGCCGCACCGGATGATGTCCTTCATCAGGACCGTGGCCAGCCCGAAGACGAGCATCGTCCCCGCGAGAAGGACGAACAGGATGTCGTCCCAGGGGATGCCGATGAACGGGATCGTCGAGCCGATCTCCACCGCCGCCGCTCGCTCAGCCGTGCCCGTGGCCGCCGGGGTCGGTGTGACCCGCGGTCAGCGCCGGGACGTGACCGTTGCCGTTGCCGTGCCCGTTGCCGCCGATCTCGCCGCGGGCGATCTGGGCCGCCACGGACGCCGGCAGCATCGGCAGGAGGCGGGTCGGAGACACCGGCCGGCCGGCGTCGGTCGCCCGCTCGACCCAGTCGCGCTCGCGCCGGATGTAGGTCATCTCGGTCTCCATGTCGACCGAGGCCAGCGCGATCAGGTCGATCATCGGGTCGACCCGCGAGGTGTGCGAGAGCTCGAAGTCGCCGCCGTCGCGCAGGGCGTCGTACGGGCAGGCGTCGACGCAGATCCCGCACAGGATGCAGCGACTCTCGTCGACCTCGTACTTCTGGAGGACGCGCGGCTTCGGCATCAGCGCCCCGGTCGGGCACGTCTCGGCGCACCGTCCACACGACACGCACGGGGTGTCGTTGAGGCTCATGTCGAGCGGGGTCGTGACGAGGGTGTCGAAGCCGACCCGCATGAAGTCGTAGCACGCCGCCCCGACGACCTCGGCGCAGACGTTCGCGCAGCGGCCGCAGTCGATGCAGCGCGAGGGCTCGCGCAGGATGAACGCGTGGGAGTCGTCCCGGATGTAGTCGTGGTTCGTGCCGGTGAACCGGTTCTCGGTCACGCTCCGGTAGCCCGCCCCCTGGTGGTAGGCCGGCTCGAGTGTCTTGAGCGTCGTCCCGTATTCGATCCCGAGCCGGCGCAGGTCGCAGAAGCCGATCGCCTCGCACGTGCACTGGAGGCAGCGCGACGACTCGGCCACGACCTCCGACACGCTGTACGGGATCTCGTACTCGATGTAGCTGTCGTTGCGGGCCGCGGCCTCCATCGCCTTGAGGCGGTAGCGCGGCTCCTTCTGCTCGCTCGTGAACGGCACGATCGAGAGGAACTCGGGCTGCGGCTCGGCCAGCTGCTGGCGGGTCTTGATCGCCGTCAGGTCGAGGCCCTTGAGATAGGCGTCGACGGCATACGCGGAGCGGCGCCCTTCGGCGATCGCCTGGACGACCGTCGCCGCGCCGATCCGGACGTCGCCGGTTCCGAAGACCCCGGCCCGATCGGTCTGGAACGTGACCGCGTCGGCCTTGAGGCGCTTGTTCTTCGTCGCCTGGGGACCCTCGGAGCCCGGCCCGATCCAGGTCAGCTCGGGACCCTGGCCGATCGCCAGGAGGACGCGGTCGCAGGGGATCGTGAACTCGGTTCCGGGAGCGGGCTCGGGGCGGCGCCGGCCGGACGCATCCGGCTCGCCCGGGCGCATCCGGATGAACTCGATCCCGGTCACGTTGCCCGCGTCGTCGGTGATCACCCGCGTCGGGCCGGCCTGGAAGATCGCCTGGACGCCTTCCTCGAGCGCCTCGTGGACCTCGTTGGCCGCCGGCATGTCCTTCATGTCGCGGCGGTAGACGAGGGTGACCTCGGCCGCGCCCTGGCGGATCGAGGTCCGGCTGCAGTCCATCGAGGTGAACCCGCCGCCGACGACGACGACGCGCTTGCCGGCGTGACCCGGATAGGGCAGGCCGAGGGTGGCCGTCCGCAGGTACTCGAGCCCGTCGAGGACCTCGGCGGCGTCCTCGCCCGGGACGCCCAGCTTGTTCGTGTCGTAGCAGCCGATCGCGACGAGGACCGAGTCGAAGCCCTGGTTCTGGAGGTCGTCGAGCCCGAAGTCCACGCCGAGCTCGGCGTTGCACACGATCTTGCCGCCCAGCCGGGTGACCGACTCGTACTCGGCCTCGAGGACCTCGACCTTCGGCAGGCGGTACTGCGGGATCCCGTAGCGGAGCATCCCGCCGGGCGCCGCGTCGCGCTCGAAGACGGTCACGTCATGGCCGGCGATCAGCAGGTAGTAGGCGGCGGCCATGCCGGCCGGCCCGGAGCCGATGACTGCGGCCTTCCGACCCGACTTCGGCTGGAGCTCGAAGGGCAGCGGCGGGTCGATCCCGTCGTCGAGCATCGCCTTGATGACCTGATCGCCGGCGTAGCGGTGCGAGTCGCGGATGGCGATCGCCTCATCGACCTCGTCGCGCCGGCAGTGCTCCTCGCACGGAGCCGGGCAGACCCGGCCGAGGACGCTCGGGAACGGGATCGTCCGTTTGAAGATCCGGGTCGACTCGGTGAAGTTCGCCTCGGCGTTCGCCTTGAGGAAGCCCGGGATGTCGATGTGGCTCGGGCACTTGTTCTGGCACGGCGGCAGGCAGTACGCGTTGTGGTCGCTGAAGATCAGCTCGAGGTTCGTGCGGCGCAGCCGGCGGACCTCCTCGGTCTGGGTCTTGACGACCATCTCCGGCTCGCACGTCCGCGAGCACGAGATCGGCGGGTGCTCCTCACCCTCGACCTCGACCACGCACATCCGGCAGGCGCCGAAGCCGGGCAGCTTCGGCTCGTAGCACAGGGTCGGGATCTCGATCCCGTTGTCGCGGCAGACCTCGAGGATGGTCTGGCCCTCGAAGCCCTCGACGACCCGCCCGTCGACCTCGATCCGGATCCGCGGCGTCGACTGCGGGCGCTGCGGCGACTGGGTCGTGATCAGCCGCTCGGCCAGCGAATCATCGAGCGGCTGGAGGGTGTTCGTCTCGGCGTAGGGGCGCGGCAGGGTGTCGGTCATCGTCTCGTCAGTGGGCTCCGCCGGCGGCGACCGCGATCGGTCGGCACACGCCGGCCGGGCACGAGCTGCGCAGGATGTGCTCGTCGAGCTCGGAGCGGAAGTATCGCATCCCGCTCGTGAAGGGGAGGGTGGCCAGGCGCTCGTGATCGCACAGCGCGGAGCCGACGATGTCGCTCGACAGGTCGGCCAGGAGCTGGACGTCGGTCGGCTTCGGCAGGCCGGTCGCGATCCGGTCGCCGATCTCGCTCACCCGGCGCAGGCCGATCCGGCACGGGATCGTCTTGCCGCACGCCTCGTCGGCGCAGAACCGGGTCAGGAGCCGGGCCAGGTCGACGATGCAGGCACGCTCGTCGGCCGCGACGATCGAGCCCGAGCCGATATGCGCGCCGGCGGCGCGGAGGGCGTCGTAGTCGTACGCGGTGTCGGCGAGCTGCGCGGGCAGGATGCCGCCCGACGGGCCGCCGACCAGGAGCGCCTTCAGGTCCTTCGTCGCGTCCTTGCCGAGGAGCCCGAGGATGTCCTTGAGCGGCGTCCCGAGCGGGACCTCCGCGATCCCGGCGCCGTTCGGCGTGCGGATCCCGACGAGGATCGTGCCCGGGCTACCTTTCGAGCCGATCGCGGCGTAGGCCTCGGCGCCGTTGGCGAGGATCCACGGGACGGCGGCCAGGGTCTGCACGTTCTGGACGATCGTCGGATGGCCGAACAGGCCGCGCTCCGCCGGCTGTGGCGGGCGCTGCTCCGGCTGGCCGCGCCTGCCCTCGAGGGCCTTCAGGAGGACCGTCTCCTCGCCGAGCATCGTGGCGCCCTGGACGGTCCGGATCGTGACCTCGACGTCGTGGCCGGAGCCGAGGACGTCCTCGCCGGCGAGGTTCGCGTCGACCATCCGCTCGAGGGCGGTCTCGAGCGCCCGGATCGCGTCGGTGGCATCGGCCCGGACGGCCACGATCGCCTCGCGAGCCCCGATCGCCGCGGCCGCCGTGACCAGTCCTTCGAGGACGGCGTACGGGTTGCGCTCGAGGAGGGTCCGATCGGTGGCCGAGGACGGATCGGCACCGTAGCCGTTGGCGACGACGTAGCGCTTGGCGTCTGGCGTGGCGGCGGCCGCCCGCCACTTCTCGCCGGTCGGAAAGCCGGCGCCGCCGCGGCCGCGCAGACCGGACGCGGCGATGACGGCGATCGTGCCGGAGCCGCCGAGGTCGTGCATCGAGCGGGCCAGTCCGGTGAACGCGCCGCGCTCGCGGGCCGCGGCGAGGTCGACCGGATCGGCGACCGGCTCGCGCGGCAGGAGGACGCCGGGCCAGCTCGGCGGGGTGCGGAGGATCGTCGTCATCGGGTCGTCAGGCTCGGGCCGGGCCGGCGCCCGGCGCGGTGGAGGCACCGTGGTCCCCGCTCAGCGCGGCGTCGAGGCCGGCGAGGAACGCGGTCTCGCGTCCGGCCCGGCCATCGGCGGTGGCGGCCGCGAGCGGCTCGGCCGCGGGCGGCTCGAAGCGGAGGTGGCGGTAGTACGTCGCGGTGCCGTAGATCATCGCGTACCAGGCACCCGTCCTCTGGCTGATCAGCTTCAGGGCCGCGACCGGCAGGTGGCCGTACTCGGCCTGCGTCGCCTCGAGGATCTCGAGCATCCGCTTCGGGTCGAAGTCGTAGCGCTCCAGGATCGCCTCGACGGCCTCCGGATGGATCGGGTCGAAGTGCGCATAGGCCTGATCCGGGACCGGCCGTCCGGATCGACGGAGCGCCGATTCCTCGCGCCGCTCGCCGTACGTCTCCGGGGCGCCCCAGTGGATGTGGTAGCGACCCTTCGTGTCGATGCCACCCATGTCGATGCACTCGATCGGGCAGGCCTGCGCGCACTGGAAGCACGTCTCGCACTTCAGCGTCCCGTACTCGTCGTAGAGGAGCTGGAGCCGGCCGCGGAACTTCGGCGGGACGTCGAGGCGGACCTCGGGATACTTGATCGTCGCCTTCGGCTCGAAGAACCGGCGCAGGGTCAGGGCCATGCCCTTGACGATGCCCAGGCCGGGCGGGCGCATCATCGGCCGGTCTCCCGCGCGATCACTTGTTCACCACGACGAGGGCGGCGGCGGTCACGAACAGGTTGAGGAGCGACGCGGGCAGGAGCCACTTCCAGGCGAACCCCATCAGCTGGTCGATCCGGACGCGGGGCAGCGTGCCGCGCATCCAGACGAAGGTGAAGACGAAGACGTAGGCCTTGCCGAGGAACCAGAGCAGGCCGGCCACCCATTCGAAGCTGATGAACGCCCAGCCCCCGACCGCGACGATCACCAGCAGGTTGAACAGGATGAAGCCGATGATCAGCGCCTGCCACCACGGGAGCGAGCTGCGCCCGATGTAGAACGGTGCCGCGAGGGCGAGGATCAGGATCGGCGGCACGATCAGCAGGCCGAACAGGAGCCCCAGCCCGAGGCTGCCCGGGTCGAGGTTCAGGTGGATCGCCCAGGCCTCCGGCCACGCGAACGGTGCGTTCCAGCCGCCGAAGAACAGGGCGACGATCAGGGCCGAGACGACGAACACGTTGACGTACTCGGCGAAGAAGAAGAACCCGAAGCGCATCCCGGAGTACTCGGTCGCGAAGCCGGCGACGATCTCGGAGTCCGCTTCGGTCAGGTCGAACGGCGTCCGGTTGGCTTCCGCGGTGGCCGCGATGAAGAAGATCAGCGCGCCGAGCGGCTGCTGGAAGACGTACCAGTTCCAGAACCAGCCGGCCTGCTTCTCGGTGATCGTGTTCAGGCTCATCGTCCCCGCGAGCAGGAGCAGCCCGACGACCGACAGCGTCAGCGGGATCTCGTAGCTGATCACCTGGGCGGCCGAGCGCAGGCCGCCGAGGAGCGAGTACTTGTTGAAGCTCGACCAGCCGGCCATCAGCAGCCCCACGACCGACATGCCGCCGACGGCGAAGAAGTACAGCAGCCCGATGTTCATGTCGGCGCCGAAGACGGTCGGCGCGAACGGGATCACGAGCATCCCCATGATCGTGGCCATGAACACGGTGATCGGGGCGAGCGTGAAGACGAGCCGGTCCGCGCCCGTCGGGCTGAAGTCCTCCTTCATCAGGACCTTGAGCCCGTGGACCACCGACAGGAGCGACCCGAACGGACCGACCCGGTCCGGCCCGATCCGGAGGTTCATCAGCGCGATGACCTTCATCTCCATGTAGATGATCAGGAACGCGAACGGCACGGAGACGAGGAGGACGGCGGTCGCGGCCACGACGAACCGGACCAGCCACATGTTGGCGGCCAGGAAGTCGACGACCGGCTTGCCGGCGATGACGATCAGGGCGACCAGGCCGATCGTCAGGACGAGCAGGATCGGGACGACCGTGAACAGGATCTTCCCGGCCAGCGTCAGGCGCCCGAAGCTCCGGGCCATCGCGGTCACTTGTCGACGCCGCCCATGATGGGATCCAAGGACGCCATGACCGCCATCGCGTCCGCGATCAGGTGGCCCGGCATCAGCACGCCGACCGACTGGAGGTGGACGAACGACGGGTCGTGGATCCGCATCCGGAACGGCTGGTCCGTGCCGTCGCTGATCACGTACGCGGCGTACTGCCCGCGCGGTCCCTCGACCGCGGCATAGGCCCGGCCGGGTCGCGGGCGGAGGAGCCGCGGGAGCTTGGCCATGACCGGCCCGTCGGGCATGTTGTGGAGGCACTGGTCGATGATCCGCAGGCTCTGCTTGATCTCGTCGATCCGGACCAGGTAGCGCGCCAGGCAGTCGCCCTCGTCGCGGGTCGGGATGTCGAACTCGAGCTCTGGGAACACGCTGTACGGGTGGGCCCGGCGGAAGTCGAGCGGAACCCCGCTCGCGCGCAGGTTCGGGCCGGTGACGGCCATCCGCAGCGCCGTCTCCTTGTCGAGGGTCCCGAGGCCGCGCATCCGGCGGACGAAGATCTCGTTCTCGTTGAGCAGCCCGAGGTTCGCCTCGATCTGGGTCGTCGCCCGGCTCATCCAGTCGCCGAGGCGGCTCAGGAACTCGTGGTTCAGGTCGCCGTTGACGCCGCCGATCCGGAGGTAGTTGAAGAGGAGGCGCTGGCCGGTCAACGCCGCCAGCATCTCGGCGATCTCGTCACGCTCGATCAGGCTGTACAGGATCGGGGTCAGCCCGCCCAGGTCGAGGGCCATCCAGCCGATGAACATCGAGTGCGACAGGATCCGGTTGAGCTCCGTCGCGAGGACCCGGATGTACTCGGCCCGGCGGGGCACCTCGACGTCGAGCAGCTTTTCGAACGCCAGAACGCCCGGCCACTCGCAGTACAGCGAGCTGATGTACTCGAGCGGGTCGAGGTACGCGATCGAGTGGTGGTAGTCGGCGTTCTCGCACAGCTTCTCGACGCCGCGATGGAGATAGCCGAGGACCGGGTCGAGGTCGACGACGTTCTCGCCGTCGAGCTTCAGGACGATCCGGAGCACGCCGTGGGTCGACGGGTGCTGGGGCCCCATGTTGATGAACATCTCGCCGTCGCCGAGGGTGTAGAACTCGGACTCGCGCTCCGTCCGGGGCGGGTACGGCGGGACGGGCTCGAAGACGCCGGCGGCCTCGTCGAGCCGGACGCGCGGGTCGTCGGACGGCGCATCCCGATGGGCGTGCTGGTGCGGCGCGGCGGTGCTCATGCGCGGGTCTTCCGGACGAGGGTCTCGGTTCGCGCGTTGCTTGGCGAATGGGTCTGCTCGACGTGGCGCACGCCGGCGCCCGGCGAGCGGGCGGCGTCGTCGGCCAGGTAGAAATCCTTGCGCAGCGGGAAGCTCTGGTAGTCGGGCGGCATGTAGATCCGGCGCAGGTCGCGGTTGCCCTCGAACGTGATCCCGAACATGTCGTAGGCCTCACGCTCCATCCACTCGGCGCCCTGCCACAGGAACGTGACCGAGGGGACGCGCGGGTCGTCGCGCGACAGGCCGTCGGCGACGACGCGGAGCCAGTCCGAGCTCGACTCGCCCCACAGGTGGTAGACGACCTGCATCGAGGTGCCCGTGTCGACCCCGGCCAGGTCGGCCAGCAGGAGGAACCCGAAGTCGGCCTCGTCGTGGAGGGCGCGCAGGACGTCCGGGACGTCGCCCGGCCCGATCCGGATCTCGGTCTCGTCGTGGCGCTGGTGGATCGGCCCGGTCAGGCGCTCGCCGAAGCGCGCCTGGAGGCGGCGCTTCAGGGCGGCGTCCACCTAGACGTCCTCCGGCACGGTCGGTCCGATGGCCCGCTCCGGCCAGTGGCCGCGCCGGTCCTTGACCAGCTGCTGGAGCTTCATCATCCCGTAGATCAGGCCCTCCGGCCGGGGCGGGCAGCCCGGCACGTAGATGTCGACGGGCATCACCCGATCGATCCCCTCGACCGTCGAGTAGCTCCGCTTGTAGCGGCCGCCGGAGCAGGTGCAGTCGCCCATCGCGACGCACCATTTCGGCTCGGGCATCTGCTCCCAGAGCCGGACGAGCGGTCCGGCCATCTTCGTGGTCAGGGTGCCGGCGACGATCAGGACGTCCGCCTGGCGCGGGCTGGCCCGGAACGGGAACATCCCCCAGCGGTCCATGTCGTTGCGCGAGGTCGCGCTCGACATCATCTCCATCGCGCAGCAGGCGAGACCGGACAGGAGCGGCCACAGGCTGTTCGCCCGGATCAGGTCGAGGACGTAGTCGGCCTTGGTCGGGATCACCTCGAGCGCGCCCGACCAGCGGGCGTCGTCGCGGCGGAGGGCGTCCGAGCCCTCGAGCTCACGGAGGTGGGTGACGTCGGGCTCGATCCCGCCTTGGTAGGCGTTCGGGTCCGTCGAGCGCCAGAGCGTGTTGCCGACGATCAGCGGCTCGGCGACCGCCGTCTGGCCGACCGTCAGGGCACTCGGTCGGTTGCCCGGCGCGTCGGACGACGCGGCGGTCGCATCCGCGGGACCCGTGCCGAGGCCGGCAGTCGGATCGTTCTTCAGCGCCACGTGAGCACCCCCTTGCGCCAGGCGTACGCCAGCCCGAGGAGGAGGATCCCGACGAAGGCGAACATGCTGACGAACAGCGCCCCGATGTCGACGAGGTCGGACCGGAAGATGATCGCCCAGAGGTAGATGAAGATCACCTCGATGTCGAAGGCGACGAACAGCAGGGCGTAGATGTAGAACGACAGGCCGAACCGGCCGTGGGTGTCGCCGTAGGTGTCGATCCCCGACTCGTAGGGCAGGCCCTTGTGGACGTCACCGCGGTTCCGATGGGAGATCAGCCACGCGGCCCCGATCGTCAGGAAGACGAACGAGACCCCGGCGAACAGGAACCCCACGATGTACCAGATGTTGGTCACGTCGACGGCTTCTCCGGGCTGGGCTGTCGGGTCGACCGCAGCCGGCGCGTTCCGGCCTCGGCTCCACCCTGGCGCGTGGCGGCGCACCGGCGCTCGCCCCGCACGGCCATTCTAGCAAGGGGGACCCGTTCGCTCATCGGCCCGACGTCCGGCCGGCGCCGGTCGATGCGCGGTCTGCCCACGAACGGACGGACGCCCGGATCTGGGACGGCACGGAGGTTCGCTCGAGGCCTCGGCACGGCTCCGGCGGGCGCCCGTGAGGGGCAGCGGCCGCGGGACCGTCGAGCGGTGATCGGGGAGCGGATCGTGCCGAGCGCGCGTGCCAGTTCACGATCCGCTCCCCGGCGGTGGTTCCCTGCGCCGGGAACGGTGGAATCGTCGTTCGGAGCCGCCGGCCGGGGCAATAGGGCATTCACCCTAGTGGCCCGGATCGGCGCGTCCCGGATGCCCCGATCGCCGGGTCAGGCGAGGCCGGGCAGGGACGTCCCGATCGGCAGCCCGCGCCCGAAGGCCATCGTCCGGAAGCGGCCCATCGCAGCCGGGTCGATCATCCGGACGAGGGCCGCCCGGGTCTCGAGATAGGCCGCCAGGCTGGCACCCGGCGCCGTCTGCTCGCGAACGAGGAGCTCGCCCGCGCCGAGACGGCTGAGCAGCTCCGCCTGGGTGGTCGTCCCGAGATGGACGAGCCCGGCGCCGGCGGCCGCCCGCTCCACCGCGGTCACGTCCACATGGGCGGTCAGGTCCTGCCGGCCGACCGCCACGTACGGGTCCTCGCCGACCCGGTGCCCCTGATAGGTGGCGAGGGTCCCGGCCGCGCGCCGCCCCGGATCGTAGAGCTCCACAGCCGGGTGGCCGTAGTCGATCAGCAGGGCGACACCGCGCTCCAGACCGGTCGCGACCGCGCCGACCCAGCCGTCGAGGGCGAGGCAGATCTCCGCCCGCTGGCCGTCGGCGAGGACGATCGATTCGGCGGTGAGGCGGGCCGCGAGCGCGCCCGTGGAGGGCTCGCCTTCCACGTCGACCAGCGAGCGATCCGGGCCGACGGCGACGAGCACCTCGCGGAGAGCGGCGCCGCGGCGGACGACCCGATGGGTCGGCAGCGCGTCGAGCACCTCGTTGGCCAGGGTCAGCCCGACGATCGGCTTGCCGTCGTCGGCGGCGACCGTGACCCGTGGGTCGCCCGATGTCGCGGCCGCGACCGCGGCTCGGACGGCCTCGACCCGGGCTGGCTCGATCTCGGCGACGAGGTACCGGAGGCGTGCCGGCGGATCCTCGCCGGCGAGCAGCTCGGCGACGAGCGGCGCCGCGAGCGCGCCCGTCCCCGCGCCGTGCTCACGGATCGTGAAGATGCTCGGCGCGCCCAGGGCCGCGTGGACCGCTCGAGCGAACCGGGCCAGCGTCCGGCCGAAGATCGGGCTCGCCTCGGGCGCCGTGAGGAAGTCGCCCGCGCGGCCGGGTCGCGCCGCGACTCCCCGGTAGTACCCGCGCTCCGGGTCGTACAGCGCGATCTCCATGAACCGGGCGAAGGTCATCGGGCCGTCGTTTGCGATCTCGCCCCGGATCGCGGCGAGGAGCTCGGGATCCGAGTCCGTCTCGACGTCCCGTGCCGCGATCCGTCGGAGCGACGGTCCGGGGGTCAGGTCCATCGGCTCTGGTCCAGCACGAGCCGCAGACCCGGACCGACCAGCGTGTGCCCGCCCAGGACGACCGGGACCGGGGCGTCGAGGGCGGATCGCGTCAGGCTGCGAAGCCACGGGTCGGCGATTCGATCGGGCAGAAGGAGGTCCGAGGCGAAGCGATCCTCCGGCGCTGGCCAGCCGGCTTCGTCGGCGCCGAAGCGATGCGCGATGAGGACCCGGCTGTCGACGATCGCGGCGTCGCCGAGCTCGGCCAGGCGCGCTCCGAACGCCTCCGGCCCGTCGCGGTCGAGGACGAGCCCCAGCAGCGACCGGACCGGCCGCTGAGCGGCGCCGCGGGTCCGGAAGCCACGCTCCTCGATCAGGGCCCGCGTGCGCGACGCCGTCCCCCGTTCGAGCCGGGCGAGCCCGGCGGACGAGGCACGACCGGCGACGAGCAGCTCGGCCGATGGATCGCGCGTGGCCGCCTCGACCGCGCGGATCGCCTCCAGCGCCGCGCCCGCGTCCACCCCGGACTCGGCCAGGCGCGCCCGGCTGGGTTCCGGCCAGATCAGCAATGCGTCGAGTGGACCGTCGAGGTCCAGCTGCAGCCGCCACCGCGTTCGCAGGTCGCTCACCGCGACGCCCTGATCGAGGAGCCAGCGCGGCAGGCCGTTGTCGGCGCCCAGGTCGGGCAGGCGCTCGAGCACGCCGGCGCCGGCGACCGCCACCGCGTCGGCTGAGTATCGATTGTTCGCGACCGCCCGCCCGGCGGGACCCGCGGCAGTGTCGACGAACAGCCGTCGCTCGGGTTCCCCGGCGATCGGAAGGCTGCCCGAGCCCAGCACGACGAGCCCGTGGGGCCGCTCGCGCGTCACGACGGCCCGCACGCGCGCCCCGAACGACCTGGGGGTCGGGTCGTCGTCGATGATGGGTCGGGCACCGATCGCTCCGAAGCCGGCGGCGTGGCGCTCCGCGCATTCCCGCCGTAGGGCTTCGAACAGGCGCGTGAGCGGCCCAGCCCCGGGCCCGAGCGGAGCGTGGAGAATCAGCGCGACGACGCGTGGCACGGGGCGAGTCTAGCGACGGAGGTCGGTCGATCGATGGGACGGGTCCGGGCGTACATCGGCCTCGGCGCCAATCTCGACGACGCGGGCGCGACCCTGGCCGCAGGCATCCGCGCGCTGGCCACGCTGCCGGACACCCGTCTCCGTTCCGTCTCCCGGTTGTACGTCACCGCGCCCGTCGGCGTCGTCGACCAGCCGCCGTTCCGGAACGCGGTCGCCGGGCTGGACGTGCCGGCCGGCCCCGACGCCGCCACCGGAGCCACGGCGCTGCTGATCGCGCTCAAGCAGCTCGAGCGCGCCTTCGGGCGTCAGGATCGCGAGCGCTGGGGCCCGCGCGAGCTCGACCTCGACCTGCTCGTGTTCGGGCGCGCCCGGCTCGCGCTCGATCGCCCACCCGAAGGCCTGTCGCTCGATCCGGGCAAAGCAGGCCGGCTCCTGGTCGTCCCCCACCCGGAGGCGGCGCAGCGTCTGTTCGTCCTGGCGCCGCTGGCTGATGTCGCCGCCGGTCTCCGCCTGCCCGGCTGGCGCGAGACGGTCGCCACGGCCGCCGGCCGCCGGCGCGCGGCCGAAGGCGACGAAGCGGTCCGGGCGATCGCGACCTGGGACGGCGACGCCGGGCGCTGGCAACCGCTCCCCGAGGACTAGCGGGTCACCCCGGCGTCGCGACGCTCGATCACCCCGACGCGACGCCGAGGAACCGTGTCGGCAGGGCGGTCTCCGTGGCGCCGCCGGCGCCGTCCGGCTCGACCCGCCAGGCACCGGCCGTCGGATCGGAGGTCACGACCTCCATCAGCTCCCGGTCCTGGATGACGAGCGCGGCGCCGTCGTCGACGGCGTAGCCCGCCGGCAGCTCGCCCGCGCCGACGAGCCGAAGGGTCAGCGGCCGTCGCTGGGCCTCGCCGTGGTAGTGCGGGACGAGGCTGCCCTCGAGGAACCCGAGCGCGCCGTGGAGCGGGCGGAGGGTCGGGCCGAACGAGTCCGTCGTGCACGCCTCGAACCAGCAGATCGCGCCGGCCGACATCCCGGCCATCACGGTGCCCCGCTCCCACGCCTCGCGCAGGATCCGGTCCAGGCCGTGCAACCGCCACAGCGCCAGGAGGTTCGCGGTGTTGCCGCCGAGCACGTAGACCGCGTCCTGCCGTCCGATCAGCGCGTCGAGCGGCTCGTCGCCGCGGCTGAACAGGCGGAGGACGGACGGCTCGGCACGCGGCAGCGCGAAGAGCCGCTCGAAGTCGGCGATCAGCGCGCCGTCATCGGCGGCCGCGGTCGGGATCAGGCAGATCCGCGGCGTCGCCCGGCCGCACCGCGCGCTCGCGAGGGCGAGGACGTGGTCGTCGAGGACCGGGTTGTCGGGCTCCATCTGGAACCCGCCGCCACCCATGGCGACGATCGTGCGCGGTGCTGGGGCATCGGTTCGCGGCACGCGCGGATTGTGCCCTTCGCGATCCAGCGCGGCTACTGGGCCAGGCGCGGGTAGAGCCGGCCGCCGATCCAGACCAGGACGACGAACACGACCGCGAGGACGCCGATGTCGACCGCGACGCCATTGCGGCTCGCGGCGCCCGAGATCATCAGGGCCCGCAGCGCATCGACCATGTAGGTCAACGGGTTGAGGGTCGCGACGATCCGCAGCCAGTCCGGCATCAGGTCGACCGGATAGATCGCACTGCTCGCGAAGAAGAGCGGCATCGTCAGCAGCTGGCCGATCCCCATGAACCGCTCGCGCGACCGGACGATGCAGGCGATCACGAGCGAGAAGGTGGCGAAGAGCGACGAGCCGAGCACGACCACGACGGCGACGGCGACGACCGAAACCGGGTCGAGCCGGACCGAGACCCCGATCGCCAGCGCGGCGACGTACACGATCAGCGCCTGGATGAGCGCGCGGGCGCCGCCGGCCAGCGCCTTGCCGAGGACCAGGGCCGAATGCGCCGCCGGGCTCGCCAGGAGCTTGTGGACGAGCCCGAGGTCGCGCTCCCAGATCACGGCCAGCCCGAAGAAGATCGCGCTGAACTGGGCGCTCTGGGCGAGGACACCCGGGGCGAGATAGTCGATGTACGGGAGATCGCCGGTCGGGATCGCCCTCGTGCGGGCGAGGACCTGGCCGAAGACCAGCAGCCAGAGCAGCGGCTGGCTGGCCCGGCTGACCATCTCGACCGGGTCGTGGCGGATCTTCAGCAGCTCCGCCCGGGTGACGGTGAAGGTGTCCTCGACGTAGCGGCGGAGCGGCCCCGGCTCAGCCCAGGCGGTGGGCCGTGCGGCGTGTTCGGCCGATGTCACGGAACGTGCCTCCCATGTCGAGGTCGGTGCGGGTCAGCTCGGTGAAGACGTCGTCGAGGGTCGCCTCGGGTCCGACGGCGGCCTTGAGCTCGGCCGGCGTCCCGATCGCGGCCACGCGGCCGCCGTGCATCAGGGCGATCCGGTCGCACAGCTCGTCGGCTTCGTCCATGTAGTGGGTCGTGAGCAGGATCGTTGTGCCGTGCCGCTCGCGCAGGCCCTGGACCCGCTCCCAGACGGCGGCCCGCGCGGTCGGGTCGAGGCCGACGGTCGGCTCGTCGAGGAACAGGACGCGGGGCCGGTGGAGCATCGCCTGGGCGAGCTCGAGCCGGCGGATCATTCCGCCCGAGTAGGTCCGGACCATCCGGTCGCCCACGTCGGCGAGGCCCATGAACGCGAGCGACTCGGTGATCGCGTCCTCGCGCAGGTCGCCGGGCACGTGGTACAGCCGGGCCGACAGGCGGAGGTTCTCGCGGCCGGTCAGGCTGCCATCGGCCGACACGAGCTGCGGGACGTAGCCGATCCGGCGCCGGACGACGCCCGGCTCGTGAACGATGTCGGCGCCGGCCACGAGGGCGGTGCCCGATGTCGGCGGCAGGAGCGTGATGAGCATCTTGATCGTCGTCGTCTTGCCCGCGCCGTTCGGCCCGAGCAGACCGAAGATCTCGCCCGGCGCGACGTCGAGGTCGACGTGATCGGCCGCCCGGTTCCTGCCGTAGTCGCGGGTCAGGCCACGGGTCGAGATCGGGGCGGCGCCATCGATCGGCGAAGCGGGCTCGATCATCCGACGGGGGCGGCCGACGGCGCGACCGACGCGGCGTCGAGCGGCACGCCGGCAAGGCGGCGCGCGGCGATCTCGCCGACGAGGATCGCGGCCAGGTTCGTGTTGGCGTGCGGGACGGTCGGCAGGACCGACGCGTCGGCGACCCGCAGCCCGGTCAGGCCGTGGACCCGCAGCTCCGGATCGACCACCGCGAGCGGGTCGCCCGCCGGCCCGATCCGGCACGTTCCGACGGCGTGGTGGTAGGTGTCGTAGGCGGTCAGGACGTGCTCGCGCCACGCGTCACGGGAGGCGGGCATGACCAGCTCGCCGTAGTACGCGGCGAGGGCCGGGTGGCGCGTCAGCCGCTCGACCAGGCCGATCCCGTCGACGAGCGCCCCGACGTCGTCCGGATCGCGCAGGAGCCCCGGATCGACCGTCGGGAGGTCCTCGGGGTCGGTCGACGCCAGGCCGACCCGGCCGCGCGTTCGCTGCTCGAGCAAATGGAGCGAGACCGGCAGCATCGGCGCGACGCCGGGCATCCGGATCGACGGCCGCATGAAGATGTGGAGGTCGGGATGGTCCAGTCGGTCGCTGCTCTTCGCGATCAGGCGGACCTTCGGGATGACGTAGTCCTCGCGCAGCTCCGCGGTGCCCGTGAACGTGATGTAGACGACGGCGTGGTCCTGGTAGTTCGCGCCGACGCCGTCGAGCCGGTGGCGGACCGCGATGCCGTGCGGCGCGAGGGCCTCCGGCGACCCGATCCCGGACAGGAGCAGGAGCTGCGGCGAGTGAAAGGCGCCGGCGGCCAGGACGACCTCGGCCGCCTCGATGACGGTCGTCCCGCCGGACCCGTCGGCGATCTCCACGCCGGTGACCCGGTCGCGGTCGAGGACCAGCTTCGTCACGGTCGTGTCCGGCCGGATCTCGAGGTTCGGCCGACCCCGTGCCGGGTCGAGATAGGCGACGACCGTCGACTGGCGCTTGCCGTCGACCTGGTTGTAGGGCGAGGCGCAGATCCCGAGCGGCTCGGGAACGTTGAGGTCCGGGCAATCGGGCAGGCCGAACGCGTGGGCAGCCTCGCGCAGCGCCTGGACCGGGGGGTCGGCCGGGTCATCGAGGCGGAACGGGCGGTGCAGGACGAGTGGTCCGGTCGACCCGTGGATCGGGCTGTCGGCGAAGTCGCGGTCGGTCTCGATCGCCTTCATCAGCGGGAGCAGCGCGTCGTACGACCAGGCCGGCCCGCCGAACGACGCCCAGGCATCGAAGTCGATCCGCATCGGGCGGACCACGACCAGGTTGTTGACCGACGAGCCACCGCCCATGATCCGGCCCGACAGGAGCGGGAAGCTCGAGCCGTCGTCGCGCTCCACGTCGTACATCCGGACGTAGTCGGACTCGAGGACGAGCTCCGTCTGGCGCTTCGGGTTCGTGACGACCTCGGGGATCGGGTCGGGGTCGGGGCCGGCTTCGAGGAGGAGCACGCGCCGGGTCGGATCCTCCGAAGCACGCGCGGCGACGACGCAGCCGGCGGTCCCGCCGCCGACGACGATGAGGTCGTAGCCGCGGTCGGTCATCGGGCCGTCATGGGGCGTCGGGGACGCGCGCGGCAGCGCCCGGCTCGAGCTGCGAGCGCAGGCACTTCGTGACCTCGCCGATCATCATCCCGGCGGTCGCCCGGAGGACCATCTCGCCGAGGATCGCGAGGCGTCCCTTGACCTTGACCTCGGCGCGGTAGGTCAGGTCGGTCGCCACCGGCCCGCGTTCCGCGACCGCCGCGACGACCTCCATCTGGAGCCGGCTCTTCGTGACGGAATCGGTGCCCTCCACGACGACGGTCAGGTCATCGGGGAAGGTGGCCGACGTCATCTCGGAGCGGAACGCGAAGTTGCCGTCGATCGGGCCGACCGATGCGGTGATCGTGCCCTCGAACGTCCGCTCGTCGAGCTGCCGGATGTCCTGGACGCCGGGCATGCACGCCGACAGGCTGATCGGGTTGATGATCAGCGCCCAGACGTCCGCGGCAGGGGCGGCCACCGAGATCGTGCCATCGAGCTTCATCGTGGTCCGCCGGCGTCCGCCGGCGTCGAGCCCGCCGCTTCGGCCGCGCGCGCGGCGTCGCGCTCGCGGAGCGCCCGCCACACGCGTTCCGGGGTGAACGGCGCCTCGCGCAGGCGGATGCCCGCGGCGCGCTCGACGGCGTTCGCGATCGCCGCGGCGACCGGGTTGAGGGCCCCCTCGCCGCCGCCCTTCGCGCCGTACACGCCGACGCCGTCGCCGCGCTCGACGAGCACGGTCCGGAGCTCCGGCAGGTTCGTGGTCCGCGGCACGCGGTAGTCGAACAGGTTGCCGTTGAGCAGGTTGCCGTCGCGGTAGACGAGCTCCTCGCGGGTCGCCATCCCGAGGCCCATCATCGCGGCGCCGACGTCCTGCGCCTCGGCGGTCTGCGGGTTGATCGCACAGCCGATGTCGCCGACCGTCACGAGGGTTTCGACCCGGATCTCGCCGGTCGCCTCGTTGACGCTCACCTCGACGCCCACGCAGCCGACCTCCCAGAACGGCGGCATCTCCTCGGTCGCGCCCGCCTTGCGCAGATAGCCGCGTCCGACGGCTTCGCCGTACGCGCCCCCGAACCAGGCCCGGATGATCGCGCCCCAGTCGTGGGTGGCCTCGCCGATCCGCACGCCGCCGCGCGTCTCGACGACCGCCGGGCCGTCCGGCGCGAGGGATGCCGTTGCCCACTCCACGAGCTGCGCTCGGGCATCGGCGGCGGCGGCCTGGATCGCAAGCCCCATCAGGGTCGTCGTCCGGCTCGCGCCGGTCGATCGGTCGTAGCTGACCGCCGCGGTGTCGCTCTGGACCAGCCGGACCCGCTCGAGCTCGACGCCCATCTCTGCGGCGGCGATCTGGGCGAGGACGGTCGACGAGCCCTGCCCGATCTCGGTGCTGCCGGCCATCACCGTCACCGAGCCGTCCGACAGGACGCGCAGGATTGACGTCGTGACGGGCTCCGACCCGGCATCCGACGCCGACAGGGCGATCGCCTTGCCGCGTCCCGGAGCGGCGGGCACGTCCCACTCGATCTCCTCGGCGGCGAGCGCGAGGTCGGCCGCGAGGTCGGCGTCGATCCCGCGGACCTTCGGCCACGGCCGCTCGCGCAGCGACAGGACGTTCCTCCGTCGGAGCTCCACGGGATCGATCCCGAGCTGGGCCGCCGCCTCGTCGAGCTGCGACTCGCCGGCGAGGGTCACCTGCGGCGCCCCGAACCCCCGGAACGAGCTGGCCGGCGCCGTGTTCGTGTAGACGACGTCGCAGGTCACGTCGAGGGCCGGGATCCGGTACGGCCCGCCAATCCGGTTGGCCGCCTTGCGCCCGACGAGCGGCGAGTTCTCCGCGTAGCCGCCGGTGTCCAACAGGATCGTCCCCTGCCGGCCGAGGATCCGGCCATCCTTGTCGAAGGCTGTGCGGAGCCGGACGATCGCTGCGTCACCGCGGGTCGTGAGGATCGCCTCCTCGACGCTGAGAGCCAGCCGGACCGGGCGCCCGGCCCGCAGGGCGAGCGCTGCCGTGAGCGGCTCGATCTTCGTGTACGACTTGCTGCCGTAGCCGCCGCCGACGTACGGGACGATCACCCGGATCTTGGCGAGCGGCAGGTCGAAGCAGTGGGCGAGGTCGTCGCGGACCATGTACGGGTGCTGGCCGGAGGTCCAGACCGTCAGCTCGCCCTCGCTCCACGACGCGACCGCCGTGTACGGCTCCATCGCGAACGCGTAACACATCGGGTAGCGGTACTCGCCCTCGAGGACGAGCGCGGCATCGGCGAAGGCCGCCTCGAGGTCGCCCCAGTGCTGGCGCGACGACGAGCACACGTTGGCGTGGGTCCGGGCGATGTCCTCCTCGAAGCCACGGTGCGGGCGCTGCTCGCCCGGCTTCTCGTGCAGGATCGGCGCGTCCGGGGCCAGCGCCTCCTCGGGCGACTGGACATACGGCAGCGGCTCGTAGCTCACGTCGATCAGGCGGAGCGCCTCATCGGCCGTGACGGCGTCCTCGGCGACGACCCCGACGACCGGCTCGCCGGCGAACCGGACCTTGCCGACCGCAATCAGCGGGTGGTCCGCGACAGCGTGGCCGTAGATCAGGTGGACGTCATCCAGGTCCTCGGCCGAGACGACCGCGATCACGCCCGGATGGGCGCGCGCGGCGCTCGCGTCGACCGACCGGATCCGGGCGTGGGGGTACGGGCTGCGCAGGATCCGGGCATGGGCGAGACCCGGCACGTCGACGTCGACCGTGAACCGGGCGGCGCCGGTGACCTTGGCGATCGCGTCACGGCGCGGGACGGCGATGCCGATCGGGGCCGGGACCTCGGGCCGCGTGACGACGCGCTTCATCCCTGGGCCTCGACCGGCTCGGCGGCCGGGTCATCTCGGTCGGCGCCGCCGTCGTCGGTCCCGATCGGAGCCATCGGGCGCGCGTCGCCGCCGATCATCGTCGCGGCGGCGAGGACCGCCTCGACGATCGGCTCGTAGCCCGTGCATCGGCAGAGGTTGCCCTCGAGCCCGTGGATGACGTCCGCGCGGGTCGGGTTCGGCTCGTCCTCGAGGAGCGCCGTCGCCGCCATCAGCATCCCCGGTGTGCAGAACCCGCATTGGAATGCCGCCGCGTCGATGAACGCCTGCTGGAGCGGGCTCAGCCGGCCGTCCTCGGCCAGGCCCTCGACGGTCCGGACGCGCTTCCGATCGGCGTCGACCGCGAGGAACGTGCAGCCGCTGACCGGCAGGCCGTCGACGAGCACCGTGCAGGCCCCGCAAACCTGCGCATCGCACGACACCTTCAGCCCGGTCAGGCCGAGCCGGTCGCGGAGGACGTCGGCGAGCGTCTCGCGGGGCTCGATCGTCAGCTCGCGCGGCTGGCCGTTGACGGTGACCAGGGTGTCGACGGTCTCACGCACGGGCCATGGCCTCGTGCAGCGCCGCCTGCCCGGTCGACGCCAGGAGCACGCCGGCCAGATGTCGCTTGTAGTCGGCCGCGCCGTTCAGGTCCTCGACCGCATCGATCGAATCGAACGCCCCGCTCGCGCCCGCCAGGGCCTCGACGAGGGCGCCGGCCTCGGCGGCGACACCCACCAGCGCGTCAGCTGCCGCCGGCACGAGCTCCGGAACCTCGGAGATCGATCCGACGGCGACGGTGGCGACCGCGATCGCGCCGTCGGCGACGGACAGCCGGACGGCGACCGACGCCGCCGGCCGCTCGAAGAACGCGAGCTTGGCGTACGCACGGCCTTCGCTCGGCCCGGCGGCGGGGATCGTGATCGCGACCAGGATCTCGTCGGGGTCGCGGGCCGTGAACAGCGGGCCGAGCAGGAACTCGCCGACCGACAGCGTCCGCGACCCGTTCGGGCCGGCCAGCTCGACGGTGGCGTCGGCGGCCAGGAGCAGGGTGGCGGGATCGGAATGCGGCTCGGCGAAGGCCAGGTTCCCGCCGATCGTCCCAGTCGAGCGGACCCGGACGTTGGCGACGCCCCGTTCGAGCTCGACGAGCCCGGGGAAGGCCTCGGCGACGACCGGCGACCGCTCGATCTGGCGGTGGGTCGTGGCGGCCCCGATCCGGAGGCCGCCATCGGACGTCCGCGCGATCCCGTGCAGGTCGGGGATGCCCTTGACGTCGACGAGCGTCCCGAACTGGGCGAAGCCCATCTTCATCACCTGGAGGAGCTCCGTCCCGCCCGCGATGAACGCACCGTCGCCCTCGGCCGCCAGAAACGCGCCGAACGCGTCCGCCAGCGTCGTCGGCCGGGAGAAGGCGAAGCGCGGGATCATCGATCCCCTCCAGACGGCGGTCCGGGCAAGACCGGATACAAGTCAGCCCACAATGTACACAATCCGCGCCGCCGCCCAGCGTGGCTCCTCGATCGCGCGCGCCACGACCGGTTCAGAAGCACGTGAGCAGGACCCCCATCCCGGGGATGGGCTCGCGCACGCTGACCATCGTCAGGGCGTTCCACAGGTTGGCCTGGTTGTTGGCGATCACCGGCGCCCCGATGTCGGTCTCGAGGACCCCGAGGATCGACTGGAGCGGCGTCCCGCCACCGAGCAGGACGAGCCCGTCAGCGGGCGGCGCGTCCTGGAACGCGCGCTTCGCCCGGCGGTAGGCGGCCTCGGCCGGCACGTCCTTGTGCGAGCCGAACGGGACGTCGCCGGCACCGACCATGTGGAAATCGATCCCGCTCGCGCGGAGATGCTCTTCGAACAGGTCGACGAGATGCTGCGGGTAGTACGGCGAGAGGACGGTCACCCTCGCCAGGCCGAGCCGGCGGACGGCGTTGACGATCGCGGCGATGTTCGTCGTCGACGGAACGCCGCTCGCGTCGGTCATCGCCCGGATCATCGCGTCGCTGCCGTTGGCGAGGACGATCGGCGCACCGGCCATCAGGATCAGGTCGAGCTCGTTCTTCTTCGCGAGCTGGGCGGCCAGGGCGCCGATCTGGGGCTCCATGGCGCGCAGGTCGTCGAGCTCGAGCGAGGCCGGGCCGTCGAGGAGCCGGGCGATGAACACGACACCGTCCGGAGCCGCCTCCTGCATCTCGAGGAGCGAGGTCGGCGGGCCGCCCGGGGCGGGGCTGATGAACCCGATCCGCGCACGCCATCCGAACATCGAGGCACCTCGCTTGCAGCAGTCGACCGTGTGGCGGGTGGACCGTGGCGGACAACGCGGCCGTTCGGACGGATCATGCTCCGTGCGGCGTCCACGCGATCCGGCTGACGGTCCGAGCGGATGTCGCGGGCGGCCTCCCGGTGGCCTTGCGAGCGACCGGCAGATGATAACAATTCGTTTGACTTTGTATCCGCCCACCGCGAAACTGGGGACGAAATTCCCACGTCGGATCGTTCCGAAGGAGTCCCGATGGCACCGGACAAGGATCTCGTCGCGACGACCGCGCAGCCGCTCAGCGGCACGGCGATCACGGAGATGACGCAGCGCGAGCAGTGGAACAAGAAGAATCCACCGACCGAGGCGACGATCATCAAGGACCTGAAGACGACGGAGCTCGTCGCCCGCGAGTACCGCGGCACGAAGGCCCGGTTCTATCGTCTGTCCGGCGCGATCCGGCTCCAGCCGCACCTGTCCGAGCTGCCGCCGAGCCATGCCTCGGTCAAGCACCGCCATACGACCGAGGCGGTCCTGTACATCGTCAAGGGCAAGGGCCACACGGTCATGCACTTCGACGGCGAGCCCGAGGAGCGGGTCGACTGGGAAGAGGGCGATCTGATCGGGATCCCGCTGTGGGCCTGGCACCAGCACTTCAACGACGACGACGCGGACACCGCCCGGTACCTGGCGATCCAGGACACGTTCACGATCAAGCAGCTCGGGCTGCACCAGATCGAGCGTCACCCGGACAGCCCGGCGGGCGAGGAATAGGCTGACCCTCCCCGGCGCGATCCGGCCCCGGTGGGCCGCCGAACCGGGCCGATCCGCCGCCCCCGCCGAAGGACGATCGATGACCGAGACCTGGCGATCCGTCAGCCGCCTCGAGCGGGCCGACTTCTACAGCGACTGGTTGGCCGCGAGCGAGCGCAACGCAGCCGTCGTCGAGCGCTCGCCGATCGTCGCCCGCGGCCGCGAGCTGACGTGGATCGAGACGCCGAACGAGGATCGGATCGCGATGCTCATCGGCGAGCAGGTCGGCTTCCCGACGAACGGCACGTCGCTCTGCCGGGTGATCGTGCCTGCGGGCCGCCACACCGGCCGCCATCGCCACGGCGAGGAGGCGATCCACGTCCTCGAGGGCTCCGGCTGCGTCCTCGTCGGCGGCCGGCGCTACGACATCCGCCCCGGGACGACGGTCCATGTCCCGTACTTCGAGGACCATCAGATCTGGAACCTGGGCGAGGGTGATCTGAGCTACGTCTCGGCCCACACGATCGATCTCGACCTGTTCGTCCGGCTCGGCCGGCTCGAGCAGCTCGAGGAGAAGGGCGCGAACGACGCCGGAGCCGTCCGTGCGCTGCCGGCCGAGGACGGCCAGTTCGACACGCTGGGCCGGCGGATCGCGCTCCATCTCGAGGACGCGCCGAACGAGGGCGAGCGCCATCGCTCGAGCCAGGCCGACCACGAGCGGCGCCGGCACGGCGGAGGCGGCGGAGGCGGCGACGGCCACCGGCACGGCGAGGGCCACGGCCACGGCGAGGGCGGCGGCCACGGGACCGATGCGGCGGCGGCCGGCGCGGGAGCCTCAGCGTCCGCGCCGATCGGGGCGATGCCGGAACGGATGATCAAGAGCACGGGCGGCCACCGCCACGGGGCGATCTACAACCTGATGGGCGGCGGCGAGAGCGCGAGCGAGATCCGCAACGGGTTCACCGCGGTCAGCGTGGCGATGACCCAGATCTTCGAGGAGGTCGCCCACACCTCGAGTCATTGCCACAGCCATACCGAGGCGGTCCTGTACGTGCTCGAGGGCGTCGGCTTCTCGGAGATCGACGGCGAGCACTACGACTGGGAGGCCGGTGACGCCGTCCAGATCCCGCCGAAGATGACCCGTCACGAGCACTTCAATCCGTCGGACGCACGGACGCGGACGCTCCGGATCGAGTACGGGATCCGCTACTTCTACGAGCAGCTGTGGCCCGGCTACTACAAGGTCGAGCACCGCGCGACCGCGGCCGCGCTCCCCGTCGAGGGATGACCGCGGACCGCGCGCCGGATCGGCAATACGCCCGCTGACGTGCGCTGCGTCCCCGAGCACCGGTTCACGATCGCGAAGGCCCTCGCCTGGCGCAGCTCGATCGACGACTCGCCGCCGTACCAGCGCCCCGCTGACCGCTGGTCGCTCGCCCATCGCCAGCGGTTCATCGACTCGCTCCTGAACGGCTACGACGTCCCGAAGCTCTATCTGCACGACCTGCGCGGGATCCATCCGACGAAGGTCTACGCCGTCGTCGACGGGAAGCAGCGACTCCATGCGATCTGGGACTTCGTCGGTGGGGCGTACCCGCTCGGGCCGAACTTCGTGCTCGAAGCCGATCCCGATCCGTCGACGGTCGGTGCCGAGCCGCCCCGCGCCGGCATGCGCTGGGATGAGCTCGACCCCGCCTGGCGGCGGGCGTTCCTCGGCACCTACCTGTCGGTCGTGCTCGTGCAACGGGCGACCGAAGCGGACATCGACGAGCTGTTCTTCCGGCTGAACTCGGGTGTCCCGCTCACGCCTGCCGAGCGCCGCGGGTCGCTCGCCGGTCGGCGGGCCAAGGCCGGCCTGACGCTCGTCCAGGGCGCCCTCGCCGAGGACCGCTGATGGCGACGGTCGACGTCGTCGGCGGCCCGATCGCCTACGAGCTCCGCGGGGCCGGGGACCCGCTCGTCCTCGTCGCCGGGACCGGCTACCCGGGCGCGACGTGGGCCCCGGAGCTGGTCGACGCGCTGGCGACACGGCACGCCGTCCTGACGTTCGACCACCGTGGCACCGGCGACACGCCGTCGGGCCGCGAGCCGTACAGCACCCGCGGCTTCGCGGCGGACGCGCTCGACCTCCTCGACGCGCTCGACCTGCCCGCGGCCCACGTCGTCGGCCACTCGATGGGCGGCCGCGTGGCCCAGTGGATGGCCCTCGATCGGCCCGACCGTGTCCGGTCGCTGATCCTCGCGGCGACGGGCCCGGGTCAGTTCCGTGCCGACCGTCCGGTCACCCGCGGCATTCCGGTCCACACCGCGCTGGACCTCGTCGAGCTCGGCTACGAGGGCTACATGCGCGACCACATCGCGAAGACGTTCTTCACGCCGGAGTTCGTCGCCGCGTCACCGGCGACGGTCGACTGGCTGGTCCGCGCGTTCTGGGACCACCGCCCGAGCCTCGAGGACTACCTCCGTCATATCGTCGCCCGCCAGGAGCACCAGACGGCCGATCGCCTGGCGGAGATCACGCCGCCGACCCTGATCCTCGTCGGCGACCGGGATACGCATGTCGGGGGCACGGGTGTCCACCGCGATCAGTCCGGCTTCCTCGCCGAGCACATTCCCGGCAGCACGCTGACCGTCCTGCCGGGCGTGACCCACGGCTACTTCTGGCAGGCGCCCGAGGCGAGCGTTGCCGCCCTCCTGGAGTGGACGGGCCGGCACTGATCCAGCGCCGGCGATGGACCCCCGACGAGGGAGCGGGCGCTACGCGACCGGCGTCGCCTGCCTCGTCGTGAACCGCACCGGGTAGTGGCGCCAGCGGGTGAACCGCTCCGTTCGGGTATCGCGCTCCGGCGCATGGTCCGGGTCCGGCCGGATCCCGCGTCGGGCGAAGGCCTGGAGCATCAGGGCCACGAGCCCGAAGACGTGCTCGTCGTCGGTCGCGAACGAGCTCGGGACCGGGAAGCCCCCCGCGACGGACCGACCCGGGCACTGGTGGGCCCCGGCGCCGAACGAGAGCCCCCAGCGCGGCACGCCGTCGGCGACCGCGCGATCCGCGTCGAAGGCCTCGGGCGCATCGCCGAAGTAGCGCGGGTCCTGGTTGGCGACGGCGGCGTCGAGGACGACCTGGGCGTCCTTCGGGATCGGCCGGCCGGCGACCGTCGTGTCGGCCTCGGCGCGGCGCTTGATCTTCGGCGTCGTCGGGCGCAGCCGGAGCGTCTCGTGGACGACCCGCTGCGCGAATGCCAGGTCCCCGGCCATCCGCTCGATCGTCGCCTCGGCGTCGTCCGTCGCGAAGATCAGGTCGAACGCGTTGACGACGGTCTGGCCGCTCGTGTGCGTCCCGCCCTGGAGATAGGTGGCGACCTCGCGGACGACCCGGCCGTCGTCCATGAGCTCGAGGGCGGGGTCCGCACGGTGGAGCAGAAGCACCATCAGGATGTCGTGGGGCAGCTCGCTCTCGGCCAGGTCGCCGGCGGCAACCGCCTCGATCATCGCCAGGCGCCGGTCCCAGGCCGGCCGCAGGAAGTCGCGCTCGAACTCGACATAGGTGGCGCGGACCAGGTCGCGGACCGCATCCGGATCCTTCGCGTCGAGGATCGCCGAGCCCTGGGAGAAGACGTCGACGCAGTGGACGAGACGGCGCAGCTGGTCGAGGTCGTTCGGGTCGAACTCGAGACCCGCCCGGCGGCTGGCGAGCACGACCGACAGGAGCTCGCCGACGACGTACAGGTCGGCCTCGTCGGCGAGGAGGACGTCGAGCAGGCCGTCCATCACCCTCGGGAACAGGTCGTGCTCGTAGAGACGCAGCACGTCGGGCCGGAACTGGGTGTTCTCGACCCGGCGCCGGGCGCGATGGACCGAGCCGTGGCTGATGCTGACGACCCCGTCTCGGATGTTGCCGTCGTGGTACGAGCGCTTGTCGAAGCTGCGCGACAGGTCCGTGTTGAACAGGGCCTCGCGGATCTCGTCGTAGCGATCGAAGGTGACGACCGCGCTGAATTCGGTGAGGAGCTGCTCGCTCATCGGTCCGACCCTCCGACCCGGCTCAGTTCGACTCGTGGATGACGGTCCCGTCCGGGGCGACCAGCCGGATCGACTGGGTGGGGCAGGTGAAGGCCGCGCGCTCGAGGAGGACCGGATCCTGGTCACCCGCGCCGTCGAGCGGGACCGACACGCCCTGCGTCTCGTCGATCCGGAACGCCGCCGCGAGGATCCGCACGCAGTCGCCCGAACCGATACAGAGGTCCGGATCGACGGTCACCTCGATGCTCATCGGCGCGCCTCCTGGGTCGTCGGGCTAGGGTCCAGATTGTACACATGATTGCCTCCGATGGAGACAATCAGGCCGGATCCCCGGACAGGTCGACCGGCGCCGCGGCGGCCGGTTCGGCGCCCTTGGCCGCGGCGGCCTGCGCGTCGCGATCGCGGGTCAGCGCCCGCCACGCCCGGCCGCTCGCGACCAGCCCGATCGGGGCCAGGACGACGCCGATCAGGACGGCCGGCTGCGAACCAACGATCGCGGCTGTCGCGCCCGCCGCGAGCGCGGCGAACGGGCGATTGCCGAGGTGGGCCATCTGGTGGAGGGCCATGATCCGACCGCGGACCGCGTCGGGGACCTCGGCCTGGAGCGCGCTGGTCAGGACCGGGAAGCACAGCGAGAAGCCGAACCCGAGGAGGCTGCCGGCGATCGCCGCGAGGGTGAGGTCTCGGGCGACGAGGGTCAGCACCAGCCCGACGGCCTGAACGAGCAGCCCGACCCGGGCGAGGTCGCGCGACCGGCCGGAGCGACGGAGCGGCACGAACGCGAACAGCGCGATCGCGGAGCCGACGCTCTGCGCGGCGATCAGGAAGCCGGCCGCGCTTTCCGGCTGGCCGAGGGATTCGGCGATCGCCGGTGACAGGGTTCGGACGATCTCGAGCGGTGCGCTGCAGGCGATGATCCCGATGAGGATCGCGGCGATCCAAGGGTGGTTGCGAACGTAGGACAGCCCGCCGACCCGTGCCGCAGTCGCGGCCCCGGCCACGCCGCCGAGCGCCGCCCCGACCTCGCGCCGGACGACGGCTGCCGCCCCCGCCACGCCACGCCGCCAGAGGAAGACCATCGCGACGATCGGGGCGAGGTAGCTGACCGCGTTGATCGCGAACGCCCAACTGATCCCGGCCGTCGCGATCATCACCGCCGCCAGCACCGGTCCGACCATCTGGGCGATGACGAACTGGAGCGTGTTGATGCCGACCGCGTCGGTGATCTCCTCGCGCGGAACGGTCGCGGGCAGGATCGCCACCAGCGCCGGCTTGGCGACGGCGTACGACGTGTTCAGGAGGAACGCGATCACGATCACGGCCAGCTCGGACGCGCCGTTCGTGAACGAGATCAGGGCGAGGACGGACGCCAGGACGCCTGAGATCGTGTGGGTCGCGATCACGACGACCCGCCGGTCGAACCGATCGCCGACCATCCCTCCGACGATCGAGAACAGGAAGATCGGGAGGAACGAGGCGAAGTTCAGGATGCCCACGGCGAAGGTCGAGCCGGTCAGCTGGTAGACGTAGACCGACGCGGCGACCGTCTGCAGCCAGGTGCCGACGTTCGAGAGGAACCCACCCGTCCAGTACACGGCGAACGACGCGTGGCGGAAGGGACCGAGCCGCCGGCTGAGGGCCAAGGTTGTCTCCGTGACGGCACGAATGCTCGACAATGCAGGGTGGATTGGATACATTCTAGCCCGTGATCAACGGGTCCCCAGCCCGGTCGGCCGAGGTCATCCTGCGGAACGGACAGGTTCACGGGAGCGTGTCCAGCCGGCCCGATGGGACCGCGATCGCGATCGCCTCCGGGCGGGTCCTCGCGATCGGCTCGGACGGGGACATCGACGCCCTGCGCGGGCCGGCCACCGACGTGCGCGACCTCGCCGGGCGGGCGGTCCTGCCCGGCCTGATCGACAGCCACACCCACCTCCACCGGGCCGCCGTCGTGCGCCGCCTGTCGCTTGATTTCGCGACGCTCGCGCCGGGGTCCGTCGGCGAGCTCCTCGACCAGGTGGCGGCCCGCGCGGCGACCCTGCCCGCCGGAGCCTGGATCCAGGGCGACTCGCTGACCGCGTCCGGCCTGGTCGAAGGTCGCCTTCCCGATCGGCACGAGCTCGACGGCGCCGGTGGCGGGCGGCCGGTCGTCCTGCGCGGGATCGGCAAGCACGTGATTGCCGCAAGCTCGGCCGCGCTGACGGCCGCCGGGATCGATTCCGAGACGCCCGACCCGGCGGGCGGTCGGATCGAGCGCGACGCCGACGGCGCTCCGACCGGGGTCCTCCACGAACGAGCCAAGCTGCGGCTCGACAGCTCCGATCCGGCGACCGTCGTCCCGAGCGCGTCCCGCGAGGACCGGCTCGCTGCCGTCCGGGCGGTCTTCGGCGACGTCCATGCCCTCGGGATCACCTCGATCCACGAGATGATCCGGCTGCCCGAGGAGGCCGACGACCTGGCCTCCCTCCACGCCGGCGGCGAGCTGCCACTCCGCGTCCGGCTCTGGTACCGGGTCCACGAGACGCCGATCACGCTCGACCACCTCGCGACGCTCGGGATCCGGCGTGGCCTCGGCGACGACTGGTTCCGGGTGCTCGGGGTCAAGGTCAGCGTCGACGGCTGGTGCATCTTCGGGAACGCCGCCGTCCACGAGCCGTACCCGGGCCAGCCGGAGAACCGCGGCCTGCTCCGGATCGAGCCCGCGGCGCTCGACGCCCTCGTCGCCGCAGCCAACGCGCGCGGCCTCGGGGTCGCCGTCCACGCGGTCGGCGCCCGGGCGGTCGATGCGGCCCTCGACGCCTTTGCTGCCGCCGGCCCGGCGACCGCCGGCCGGTACCGGCTCGAGCACGGTCACGTCGACATGGACCTGGCGCGCCTCGAGCGGATGCGCGACCTCGACCTCGTCTGGTCGGTCCAGCCGGCGCTCCTGTCGGCGTACCGCCGCGACTGGGAGGCGGTCTTCGGCCGCGCCCGGATGGATCGCTTCCTGGCGCTCGCCTCGGCGGCCGCCCTCGGTATCCCGACGCTTCACAACTCCGACGTCCCGAGCGGTCCGCAGACGCCGCTCGAGGCGATCCGAGCGGCCGTCAGCCGCGATGCCGGGGATGGCACCTGCATCGGCGCGGACCAGGCGATCCCGCTCGAGCTGGCGTGGCGCGGCTGGACGACGCTTCCGGCCTGGGCCGCCGGCGATCCCGGGCTCGGATCGCTCCGACCCGGTGGTCCGGCCGACATGATCGTGGTCCCGGCGGACCCATTTGTCGCTACCATCGAGCCCGGCTCGACATCGGCCGTGGTCGCGACGATGATCGATGGGCGGCTCGTCCACGGCGCCGACGAGCTGACGAGATGAACGTGGACGCCGACGACGGCGTGGCCGGCCTCGGGCCGCTCGTTCATCGGGTGGGGCTCCGGCCACTCCGGCGCCCGGCGGTTGGCACGCACGCGACGGGAGGGTTCGGGTCGATGGCAGTGACGGCAGGGCAGCGCGGCGGTTCGTCGCGGGGGCGCGCCGGATCGAGTCGCGCCGACGCGATGCCCGAGGCCGGCGACATCCGCGCGATCATCGACGCGGCTCGCGAGAGCAACATCACCGCCCAGGAGATCGTTCTGTCGTCGCTCCGCGATGCGGTTCTCGCGGGCGTGTTCGAGCCTGGCGCCCGGCTCCGCCAGGAGGAGCTCGCGGACATCTTCAACACCAGCCGGATCCCCGTCCGTGAGGCGCTTCGCGCGCTGGAGTACGAGGGCCTCGTCCGGTCCGAGCCGCACCGCGGCTTCACCGTCACCCGCCTCGACGCCGACGAGGTCGAGGAGGTCTACGACCTGCGGATCCTGCTCGAGTCGCACGCGGTCCGGCTCGCCCTGCCGCTCCTGACCGACGAGGACCTCGACGATCTCGAGAAGCTGTTCGCGCGCGTCCGCGACGCCGAGACCCCCGACGACGGCCTCGCCGCACGCGAGGCGTTCTACACGCGGCTGTACTCGGTGACCGGCCGGCCGCGTCTCGTCGGGCTGATCATCCGGCTTCGTCAGGAGGTCGCCCGGGCCCTGCGCTGGCCGACGATTCAGCACTCCCCGTCGATCCACGAGCAGTTCTTCGAGGCGGTCCGGACCGGAGACGCCGAGCGCGCCGTCGCCCAGCTCGCCGGGCACTACCACCGGGTCGCGATGCTGATCCGGCGCCATCTCCGCGAGAGCGACGCCCGCGACCGGGCGGACCGGCGGTCGAACCGCTCCTGACCTCTCGCGGTCGCTCCTGGCCGCCCTAGCGGATGGCCGGCCGCCAGCGATCGAAGTGGCGCTGGAGCCGCCCGATCACGATTCCGACGAAGACCCCGAACCCGCCGATCAGCAGCACGCCGAGCATGACCCGCGACGCGTTCAGCAGGTTGCCGTTGAGGCTGATGTAGAAGCCGATCCCGATGTTGGCCGCGATGAACTCGGCCACGATCACGCCGACGAGGGCGCGCCCGGCCCCGATCCGGAGGCCGGTGATGATGAACGGCACGCTGCTCGGCAGGTTCACCGAGCGGAAGGTCAGCCAGCGCGACGCGCCGAAGCTCCGAGCCGTCTCGAGGTGGCGTCGGTCGGCGGATCGGATGCCGGTCATCGAGGCGACCGCCAGGGTCACGAATGCCTCGAGGAAGACGACCGCGAACTTCGCGTTGATCCCGATCCCGAAGACCAGGATGATCAGCGGGACGAGGGCGACCGTCGGGGTCGCGTACATCCCGGACAGGATCGGATCGAAGACCAGGGCCAGCCGCCGGAACGTGCCGAGGAGCAGGCCGAACGGGATCGCGACCGCGATCGCCGCGCCGAAGCCCACGAACCATTCGAGCAGGCTCGTCCCGATGTGCGGGAACAGCACGCCGTTGCCGAAGTCGGTCACGCCGGCCGCCCAGATCCGGGTCGGCGAGCTGAGCAGGGAGGCCTTGACGACCTTCAGGTCGACCGCCAGCTCCCACACGATCAGGACGGCCAGGAAGCCGATGACCCCGAACACGAGCGGCTCGTTGTAGATCCGCCGCCCGGTTCCCGGAGCCTTCGGGTGACGCCGCCGCGTCTTCGGTTCCTTGCGCGCGAGCTGCCCGGTCTGGACGCTCATCGATCAGGCCGCGCCCGTGGCGGGGACGGTCAGCTGCTTCGCGATCAGCCGCCAGATCTGGTCCTCGTAGGCGACGAACTGCGGTGTGCGCTTGATCTCGAGGTTGCGCGGTCGCGGCAGCTCGATCGTGATGTCGGCGAGGATCGTCCCGGGTCGGGCGCTCATCACCAGGACCCGGTCGGACAGGAAGATCGCCTCGTCGATCTGGTGGGTGATGAACAGGACCGTCTTGCGTGCCTGCGACCAGATCCGGGTCAGCTCGACCTGCATCAGCTCGCGCGTCTGCGCGTCGAGCGCCGCGAATGGCTCGTCCATCAGGAGGATCTCGGGGTCGACGGTCAGGGCGCGGGCGAGGTTGGCCCGCTGCTGCATGCCGCCCGACAGCTGGTACGGGTACTTCGTCTCGAACCCCTCGAGGCCGACGAGCTTGATCAGGGGCTTCGCCCGCTCGTACGCGTCCTTCTTCGGAACGCCGGCACAGACGAGGCCGTAGGCCACGTTGCCGATCACGCTGTACCACGGGAAGAGCGACGAGTCCTGGAAGACCGTCGCGTGCTCCTTGCCCTGGCCGGAGCTGTGGATCTCGATCTCGCCCTCGGTCGCCGGCAGCAGGCCGTTGACGATCTTCAGGAAGGTCGACTTGCCGCAGCCGCTCGGCCCGACGATCGAGACGAACTGGCCCTCCGGGATCTCGACGTCCATCCGCTCGATCGCCGTCAGGCGCTCGCGGGTCGCCGGATCGCGGTACTCCATGCGGATCCCGGTCGCCCGCAGGGCGATGTCGTTGTCGGCCATCAATGCTCCTCGATCTTCGGGCGCCAGCGGTCGAAGCGGCGTTCGATGCGACCGAGACCCACGACGGCGAGGATCCCGGCGGTGGTGAAGATGCCGATCGCGAAGAACATCCGGTCGGGCTGGATGTTCTCGTTGGCCCGGACGATCATCACGCCGAGCCCGTTCGTCTGGGAGTACAGCTCGCCGACGATCACCCCGATCAGGCCGCGCCCGATCGCCAGGCGCAGGCCGGTCAGGATGAACGGCACCGTCGACGGGCCGACGACGGACGTGAACAGCCGGACCTGGGACGCGCCGAAGCTGTGGGCGACGTCGAGCAGACGCCGGTCGACGGTCCGGACGCCCTGGACGGTTGGGATGATCACCGAGAAGAACGCGCCCAGGAAGACGACCGCGATCTTCGACTCCACGCCGAGGCCGAGCCACAGGACGAGGAGCGGGATCAGCGCCACGCGCGGAAGCGAGTTGAACAGGTTGAGCCACGGGTCGGCCATGTACGACAGGCGCTTGTACCAGCCGAACATCAGCCCGAGCGGGATCGCCAGGACGACCGCGATGACGTAGCCGGTGACCAGCTCGAACAGGCTGACCCGGACGTCGTTCCAGAAGCGCGGGATCTGGACCTCGCGCGTCGCGGCCAGAAAGATGTCCGACGGCTTGCTGAAGAAGAACTGGTCGATGATCCCGAGCCGGCTGCCGAGCTCCCAGCCGCCGACGAACACGACGATCCCGAGCAGCCCGTAGACGAGCGTCTCGTTGCGCCGCACGAAGCGCTGGAGGGGCGTGCGCGGGCGGCGATCGCGGGAGTTGCGGACCGGACGCATCGCGGAGGTGGCTGTCGTCATCAACGCTCGCCGAGTCGGGGGCCTGATGGAAGGATCGCGGCACTCGCCGGTGGCTGACCGTGGCGCCGGGATTGGATCAAGTCTCGGGGAAGATTGTAGACAATGTCAATGCCTTCGGTTACATTCCGTCGCGAACTGCCGGGTCCGCATCCGCGGGCGTCGGGCGGTCGATGGAGGAGGCTCATAGGCGCATGGAGAAGGCGATGGAGAGTAGCGCGTTTCCGCGTTTCCGCGGTCGACTGGCAGCGCTGACGGCCGTGGTCGCGCTCGCGATCAGCGCCTGCAGCGGGTCGGCCTCGACGGCCCCGACGACAGCCCCGAGCACCGGTGGCGGATCGGCCGCTCCGGGCGGCTCCGGCGCCGTCGCGTCCGGACCGATCGTGTTGCCGACCCCCGAGAAGAAGACCCTCAAGATCGGCCTGAGCACCGGTGGCGAGTCCAGCCAGTACGCGGAATTCCTGGCCGAGCAGCTCGGCTACTACAAGAGCATCGGCGGCTTCGACAGCGTCGAGGTCTCGAGCCTCCAGGGTGACGCGAAGGTGGTCCAGGCGATCGTCGCCGGCGGCCTCGACTTCGGCGTCCTCGGCGTCTCGGGCGCGATCAACTCGGCCGCGACGGACACTCCGATCCAGATCCTCTCGATCAACGGCGTGACCCTGACCGACGGCCTGACCTGCGGCCCGGACATCAAGACCGCGGCCGACGTGAAGGGCAAGCAGATCGCGATCAGCTCGTTCGGCAGCACGGCCCACGGCTCGACGATCCTTCTCCTCGAGGGCATCGGCCTGACCGAGAAGGACGTCACCCTGACCCAGGTCGGCAACCAGGACGCGCGTCTCGCCGCCGTGAAGGCCGGGTCGGTCGCGTGCGCCCCGATCGACCTCGCCCAGAAGACCGCCGTCGAGGCCGCCGGCCTGAACGTGGTCACCGACAACAAGTCCAGCGGCAAGCAGTGGGGCCGGAGCGGTCTCGGTGCGACGAAGGACTTCATCGCGGCCAACCCGAACACGGTCCTCGGCGTCGTGGCGTCCGTCCTCGCCGCCCAGAACTACATGTTCACCAACACCGATGATGCGGCGGCCAAGTTCGCCGAGTACTCGCAGCAGTCGGCCGAGAACTCGAAGTCGGTCATCAACGACTACATCAGCGTCGCCAACCGGTCGATGGGCTGGTCGGACGAGGCGTTCACCAACCCGCAGAAGGTCCTGTCCGCGGTCAACCCGGCCATGGCCAACGTCGACATCACGACGACGTACGACAAGAGCTTCCTCCAGAAGCTCGCCGACCTCGGGTTCTACGCCCAGATCGGCAACCCCGAGCTGCCGAAGTAAGGCACGTCCCCCAGGCGCCAGAGGAGTCCGTCCGGTCCCCCAACGGACGGGCTCCTCGCGCGTCTCCGGCGGCTCGCCCCCACACGGGCGAGGGCCCGCGCCGGCCGCGCCTCGAGCGGGGGCGCCGAATGCCGCCGCGATCGCTCCGACCATGGTTGTAGACAATCCGACGCATTTTGTATACATTCTCCGGAGTCGCCCGGGAGAGCGACACGTGACCCGCCCACGCGGCGCCTCACGGACACGGGAGGCAGGATGACCACCTCGGAGACGGTCCGGTTCCACAGCCAGGGCTCGGCCCTCGCGGGCACCCTGCTCCTGCCGGACGTCGCCGCTGATGGCCCGGTCCCCGGGATCGTCCAGGGCCCCGGCTGGCTCGGTCTCCGCGACGCCAAGCTCTACGCGCCCTACCACGAGGCCCTCCTGGCGGCCGGCTTCGCGATCCTCGTCTTCGACTATCGCGGGTTCGGCGACTCCGAGGGCGACGCGACGTTCATGGATCCCCTGGGCCAGGTCACCGATTGGCGCAACGCGATCACCTACCTCCAGACGCGGCCCGAGATCGATCCCGAGCGGATCGGCGTGTTCGGGTCCGGTGGGACCGGCGGCGGCAATGCGGTCTACGTGGCCGGGCTCGACGACCGGGTCAGGGCGGCAGTCAGCCAGGTGCCCGTCGCCGACGGGCGCGATTGGCTCCACCGGATGCGCCGCGAGAGCGAGTGGCTCGAGTTCCTCGAGCGGATCCGCCAGGACCGCCACCGGCGGGTCACGACCGGCAAGGGTGAGCTGGTCGCTCCGCGCGACGGGATCATGGTCCCGACACCCGAGCGCAAGACGACGACGATCAAGAGCGACGTCGACGACCGGATCCCGGCCCAGGTCGAGCTGGCCAGCGCCGAGGCGATCTTCGCCTACCGGCCGATCGACGTCGTCGGCCGGATCGCGCCCCGGGCGCTGATGCTGATCTGCGTCGAGGGCGACGCGGTGACGCCCGAGGACCACACCTTTGCCCTCTACGAGCGAGCCGGCGGACCCAAGCGGATGGTCATCCAGACCGGGACGACCCACTACGCGGCGTACGCCCAGTACCGCGATGTCGTGAACCCGATGATCGTGGAGTGGTTCGTGCGCCACGTGGTCAGCGGCGAGGTCCATGTCCACGAACAGGCGGCCGCTGCCGAGGTCCTCCACCTGACCCGGCCGGCCCAGCCCGATGGGGCGGGGGAGGCACGATGACCACGTACGACACGCTGATCCGCGGCGGAACGCTCGTCAGCGCGACCGGCCGGAACGTGGCGGACCTGGCGATCCAGGACGGGCGGATCGCCGCCATCGTCGCTCCCGGCACGCCGCTCGAGGCAGCCGCGACGATCGACGCGAGCGGCAAGCTCGTCCTGCCCGGCGCGATCGACGTCCACTCCCATCATCGCGAGCCCGGCTTCACCGCCAAGGAGGACATCGTCAGCGCGACGTCGGCGTGCGCCGCCGGCGGCGTGACGACGTCCTTCGCGATGCCCAACGTGCAGCCGCCGCCGAACACGCTCGACCGGCTCGACACGATGATCGCGCTGTACGAAGAGAAGGCCCTGGTCGACTGGAACATCAACGCCGCGGGCACGGTCCGGTCCGAGATCCCCGGGCTCGCGACGCGCGGGATCGCCGCGTTCAAGGTGTTCATGGTCGTCGACACCGGCCGGGACTACCCGCACATGCCCGGGATCGGCGTCCATGACCACGGCGAGCTGATGGCGATCTTCGAGACCGTCGCCGAGACCGGCCTGCCGCTGATGGTCCATCCCCACGACCAGGCCCTGATGACCCACATCGAGGAGGGCTTCTGGGCCCGCGGCGAGCGCGACGCGCAGGCCTATGCCAAGGCGTACAGCGCCCACGACGGGATCATCTGGGACACCGCGGCCGCACTCCTGCTCCGGATCCAGCAGTCCACCGGGACGGCGCTCCACCTGCTCCACACCCAGACCGAGGGCGTCGTCGAGCAGCTCCGCCGAGCGAAGGACAAGGGCCAGGACGTGTCCGCCGAGCTGAACCCGTGGGCGCTCTTCCTCGGCAACGACTGGAAGAACATCGAACGGCTCGGGTCCTACGCGCTGTCGTACTACGTGCCCGAGAAGAACACCGAGCCGCTCTGGGCGGCCCTCGCCGACGGCACGATCGACCTGATCTCGACCGATCACGCACCGCATCTGCGCGAGGAGAAGGAGCCCGGCTGGACGGACGGCTGGAAGGCCCACACCGGGACGCCGTCGACCCAGTTCTACGTGCCCCTCTTCCTCGACGCCGCGCGGTCTGGCCGAATCTCCCTCGAGCGGGTCGTCGACCTGATCGCGACGGCACCCGCGCGTCGGTTCGGCCTCGGGTCCAAGGGGCGGCTGGAGGTCGGCTGCGACGCCGACATCGCGGTGATCGACCTCGAGGCCGAGTTCGAGATCACCGACGACATCGTCCTCAGCAAGATCGGCCACACCCCGTACGCGGGCAAGCAGATCCACGGCGTCGTCCACACGACGCTCGTCCGCGGCCGGGTCGTCTATGCCGACGGCCAGGTGGTCGGCGAGCGTGGCTGGGGCCGTCAGGCCCGTCCCGGCGCCGCCGTCACCACCGACCGACCCCTGACCGCCGCATCACGAAGGAGCGCGTCCTGATGGCCACCCGTTTCGGTCTGCTCGTCCCGCACTTCGGCGTCGAGGCGGACCAGGACCTGCTGATCCAGGGAGCGCAGCTGGCCGATCGGCTCGGCTTCGACTCGCTCTGGGTTCGCGATCACCTCGTGTTCCATCCGCACGGAATGGAAGGCACGGACCGGACGTTCATCGAGCCGTTCGTGGCCCTGACATACCTCGCCGGGGTGACCGAGAAGATCGGCCTGGGGGCGGCGACGATCATCCCGTTCCGGCACCCGATCAACATGGCCTACAGCGTCGCCTCGATGTCGTGGATGACCCGCCGCCGGTTCGACCTCGGGATCGGCGCCGGCAACTTCCAGCACGAGTTCGATGTGATCAACCAGGGCGACCTGAAGCGGCCCGAGCTGATGAAGGAGCATTTCCAGCACATTGGGATCCTAAGCTTAGAATTCCACGTGGACAAGTTGTCGCGG
>JADMIO011216347.1_pt1 | contig 42151 bp, 23 predicted proteins | sample 8958161 | NCBI WGS metagenome assembly JADMIO01 (sample SAMN16585339, study PRJNA669376) | soil metagenome | isolation source: Crop rotation soil | place: USA: Cullars Rotation, Alabama | collected 2011 | reverse complement strand
CCCCGCCGCGTTGCTGCGGAACATTGCGCGCGAGGCGGATTGCCACGTCTTTAGCGATGCTAACGATGTTGTTTACGCGAATCGAAATTTCCTGTGTATTTATGCGCCGACAGGTGGCACTCGAACCATCCGCCTGCCGAATAAGGCAAAAGTTACCGACATGCTGGAAAACAAAGTCATCACCGGGGGAAGCGCGGAGTTTCCGCTGGAGATGACGGCGAACAGCGCGGTGCTTTTGCGCCTCGAACCATGAAAGCGCAAATCTACCTCCTCGCCCTGTGTTTACTTTGTTCGTGCGCCACCGCGCCGAAGCCATCTGCTTCCATGAAAGCGGAAGTGCCCGGCGAAGCCGCCTTCAATGCGGAGGCGGGGCGCGGCGATCTGTTGTTCCTCATCGTTCAAGTGGAGGGGAGCGAGCCGGGGGCGTTCGTCGTCGACACGGGATCGCCTTACACCATTTTGGATTCATCGCTCGAAGCTAAATTAGGCAAGAGCCTGGGCGGGCGCGAAGGAATTGCGACCCGTTATGGCATCAATGAATCCTTGCGCGCGTACGCCACGCCGCGCTTGCTGTTGGGCGGCACGCCGCTGCTGGCCGGCGAGCGGGTGTATGTCGCCGACATGAATCGCCTGTGGCCGTCGCGCGGAATCCAGGGAATTCTCGGGATGGATTGCCTCCGGCACTACTGTGTGCAATTCGATTTCCGCGACCATCGCGCGCGTTTTTACGATCCCGAATCGCCGGCTGGAACTCAGTGGGGCCAGGCGATTCCAATCACTTTGTCGGAAGACTTCTTGCGTGTGCGCGTGCGCGAGAACCTCGCGGGTATCAAAGGCGCCGGTTCGGATATCGACACCAGCGAACCGAATGACGGCGCGCTGGAAACGAAATTGTTCAACTGGAACCTGCATCAACAAAAAGACGCGCAAGTCCTGCAATTCACCTCCATCGCAGGGCATCGAGCCAAGGCTGCTGTGTTCCGCAGGGGACTGTTGGCAGGTGAACCGTATGCGAATTTGAAAATTGTTGAATGTCCGACGGAGTTAAACGTGATCGGGCTGCAATTTCTCGCGCGGCATTGCGTCACTTTCAATTTTCCCAAGCGAACCATGTATCTGCTGCCCACCGCTACCGAACCAACCGCTGAGAACGGCAATTCCACGACGAACTCCCCTCCCAAGTGAGCTTATATGAAATCCCTTCTTAATCGTAATCCTAATCTTAATCTTAATCTTTTTACTTCCCTCCGCGCCGGAGCCTTGGTTCTTCTTCTAGCCACCTCGCTCCTCGCCCAGGAAAACACCCCGCCCAAAAAATTCCTCGAACGCCTGAACAACAACGAGTTCTCCGGCGGTTTTCGCGGTGGCGGCGGCGGCCGTCGCGGCGGCGGTGGGGCCGGACGATGGGTCGATGGCGGCAAAGGCTACACGACCGCTGAAAACGGCGAGACCGTGCGCTACGACCTTGCCACCGGAAAACGCGAAGTGCTTCCGCCGCCCGAGCGGTCCGGTAACGAGCCCGGCCGGCCCGCGGGCTCCGCGCAAATCGCCGCCTCGCCCAATGGCGAGCACGTGCTGTTCTCCGGGAACGGGCGCCCCACGATGATTCGCAAGACCGCGTTCAACTATTGGGTTTTCGAAAAAGCCGACAACTCGTGGCACAAGCTCGGCGGCAAGACGAATGCCTTCCTGCTTTACGCGAAACTCTCGCCCGACGGCACCAAAGTCGCCTACGTGCAGGACAATAATATCTGCGTGGAAGAGGTGGCCACCGGCACGATCAAACGCCTCACGACCGACGGTTCGGAGTCCGTGATCAATGGCGCGTCCGACTGGGTGAACGAAGAAGAGTTCTCGATTCGCGACGCGTATGAGTGGAGCCCGGACGGAAAACGAATTGCTTATCTGCAGTTCGACCAAAGCGGCGTGCCGGAATTTGCGCTGATCAATTACACGGACACGCTCTATCCGGTGATCACGAAGTATCCCTATCCGAAGCCGGGGCAGACCAATGCCGCGGTGCGGCTTGGCGTGGTCGATGTCACGGGTGGCGCAACGAAGTGGGTCAATGCGCCGGGCGACCCGCGCAACACCTACATTCCGCGCATGGATTGGGCGGGCAATTCGGATGAGCTAATCCTGCAGCACCTGAATCGCCTGCAGAGCACAAATCACGTCTTCATCGCCAACGCCAAAACCGGCGAGGTGCGCACGATGTTCGAAGATCGCGATGATGCCTGGGCTGAGATCAACGAGCGTTTCGTCTGGCTGGAGCAGGGGAAGCGATTGCTTTTTGAGAGTGAACGCGATGGCTGGCGGCATGCTTATTCAGTTTCGCGCGACGGTGATGCGCGGTTGATCACGACCGGCGCGTTCGACATGATTTCCGTGTCCTTAATCGATGAAGCGGGAGGTTGGCTCTATTACATGGCCTCGCCGGAAAATGCGACGCAGCGGTATTTGTATCGTTCGAAAATGGACGGCACGGGTCAACCCGAACGGCTCACGCCCAAAGATATTCCAGGCACGCACACCTACACGATTTCGCCGGACGCGAAGTATGCGTTTCACAGCTACTCCCGTTTTGACGGCCCGGGGCCGTCCGACCTGGTGAGCCTGCCGGACCACAAGGTGATGAAGGTGTTCCAGGACAACGCCGACCAGCGCCAGCGAATTTCCGCGGTGCTCAAGGACCGCACCGAAATGGTGCAGGCCACCGCCAGCGACGGTGTGAAAATCGATGGCTGGATTATCCGTCCTTCCAATTTTGATCCGTCGAAGAAATACCCCGTGATCCTCAACATCTACGGCGAACCCGCCGCGACCACGGTGAATGACAGTTGGAACGGTGGCCGCCTGATGATGGCGGGGCTCGCGGACGATGGCTACATCATCGGCAGCTTTGACAATCGCGGTACGCCCGCGCCGAAGGGACGCGACTGGCGCAAGAAAGTGTACGGCGCGGTCGGTGTGTTGTCGTCGCAGGACCAGGCGGAGGCGATTCGCGACCTGGCGAAGACTCATCCCTATATTGATTTGGAGCGCGTGGGCGTTTACGGCTGGAGCGGCGGCGGTTCGATGACGCTGAACCTGATGTTCCGTCACCCGGAGCTTTACAAAGTCGGCGTGGCCGGCGCACCCGTGCCGGACCAGACGCTGTACGATTCGATTTATCAGGAGCGCTACATGGGCTTGCCGCAGGATAATCCCAACGGTTATCGCGACGGCTCGCCGATCACTTTCGCGGGCGGGCTGAAAGGCAAACTCTTGATCATTCACGGCACCGGCGACGACAACGTGCATTTCCAGGGCACGCAACGCCTGGTCAACAAGCTGATTAGCCTGAACAAGCAGTTTTCCTTCATGGAATACCCGAATCGCCGCCACGGCATCAGCGGCAGCCACCTCGACAACCTCCGTTACGGTTACCTAGAAGACAATCTGCCGGCGGGAGGCCGGTGATTTGTGATTTTGATTATGAAAACGATTGCGAAATTATCAGGCCTTTTAGCTGTGACCGTAATTTGTGTTGCGGCTCAGGCCACCGCTGCCGAGCCCACTCGCGCGGAAATCCTCAAAGGCGGCCTCACGCCCGAGCGCACTTGTTGGGACCTCACGTCCTACTACCTCGATCTCCGCGTGGACCCGGAGAAAAAGACGCTCGATGGCTCCAACAAGATTTCGTTCAAGGTGGTCGATGATTTCACGCGCATGCAGGTCGATCTCTACACGAACCTCGACGTCAGCAAGATTGTGTTCGACGAGAGAACGCCCGCGGCGTTTACGCGCGAGTTGACCGCGATCTTCATCGACCTGCCTGAAAAGGTGAAAAAGGGCACGTCGCACTCGGTTACCGTTTTCTACGGTGGCAAACCCACCGTCGCGCGGCGCCCGCCCTGGGAGGGCGGCGTGAGCTGGGAGAAGGACACCAACGGCAACCCGTGGGTCGTGGTGACGTGCTCGGAAACGGGTTCGTGCGTGTGGTGGCCTTCGAAAGATCACGTCTATGACGAGCCCGACAACATGACCATCGCGATCACCACGCCGCCCGGCCTCGAGGACATTTCCAACGGCCGCCTCAAGTCAAAGACCGTGCTGCCCGACGGCTGGACGCGCTTCGAATGGTTCGTCAGCTATCCAATCAACAATTACTGCGTCACGTTCAACATCGGCAAATACGCGCACTTCGACGACAAATACGTGAGCGCCGTCGATGGCGACGTGCTGACGCTGGATTACTACGTGCTGCCCGAAAATCTCGAAAAGGCGAAGGAGTGGTTCAAGCAGGTGAAAACGATGATGGCCGTTTTCGAAAAATATTTCGGCAAATATCCCTTCTACCGCGACGGCTACAAGCTCGTCGAATGTCCGCACACCGGCATGGAGCATCAATCCGCCGTGGCCTACGGCAATCGTTACCTGGGCGGCTATCGCGGGCGTGCGCCCACGGATGCCGGGCGCAAATTCGATTTCATCATCATCCACGAGAGCGCGCACGAGTGGTGGGGCAACAGCGTGAGCTTCCGCGACATCGCCGAAATGTGGATTCACGAGAGCTTCGGCGCCTACGCGGAATCTCTTTTTGTCGAGGACCAATACGGCCACGACGAAGCGATCAAATACATCAACGGCAAGAAACGCAACGTGCGCAACACCGCGCCGATCATCGCCGACGCCGGCCTCTATCACAAAGGCTCCGGCGACATGTACGACAAAGGGCAGTTGGTGTTGAACACCCTGCGTAGCGTGCTCGATGACGACAAGCTGTGGTTCTCGATCGTTCACGGCATCCAGGACGAATTCAAATACAAGAACGTCTGGTCCCAGGAAGTGTTCGATTACATCAACAAACGGTCCGGTCGCGACCTGATGTATTTCTTTAATCAATATCTCAAAGGCACCAGCATCCCGCGCCTGGCACTGGATATTAAACAGGACGGCGACGCATTGAACGTGACGTACCGTTGGGAAGAAACCGTCCCCGATTTCCACATGCCGGTCAAAGTGACGACCGCCCCTGACAAATACGAATTCATCACTCCCACCACCAAGCCGCAAACGATGAAGATCGCGAACCTGAAACCCGACGACTTCAAAGTCGCGGAAGACCTCTTCTTCGTGCGCGTGCGCCGAGGTTCAGATCAGGTACAGTAAGTAAAATAGCTTTGGCAGGTTCAAACCCGCCAATTCGGTACGCAGGTTTTGAGTGAAGGCTTGCGAATTTGGCGCAAAAACAGTCCGCGTTGCCAATTTTCACCAATTTTCCACACCTTAATGGACAGCCGAGGCCACCGTTGTTAGCGTCCACCTCATGACTCCTAACCCCTGCGCGTGTGGCCGAGCATTCACGTTTCAACGGCAATTTATCGAGTCCTTTCCCATCCGTGTTAATCCGTGTCCATCCGTGGTTAAAAAATGGTCCGCTTCCCATTCGGTGTTTCCGCTTTTCGCTTTCTCGCTTTCCGCTTTCATCTTTAACCTCTCCGCCTTCGTCGCCCACTCCGCCGAATCTCGTATCGTCGATTCCATCCTCATCGGCAATGAACAAAACGAACTCCAGCACCAGTTCAAAAGCGAAGGTTCCGAAATTCGCACCACGAACAATCAGGCTTTTCGCTTTGCCACCACCAATGGTTGGTTCTCCTGGGAACTGAAGGTGCTCCCGGACGTGGCGCAGGAACTGGCGATTGATTTCGGCGGCGGCGGTGGCGGACGCGGAACAACTAATCTGGTCGAGATCACGGTCGATGGCTCGCGCGTTGCCAATCTGCGCCTGGTCGGGACGCCGCGTCAGCAGATTTATCCGCTCACCAATGCCTTGGTGAATGGCAAGAGCGCCGTCACGGTCAAGTTCCAGGCGGCACCGGGCTCGCGGGTTTTGGGTGTTTCCGGCGTTCGCGTTGAAAAGCGTCCCGCCCCCACGATCGCCTCGACCAGTGTGGCAAGTTCCACGCGCACCACCTATCAATACATCGTCAACGTCATCAATGATCAACGGGAGGCCACAAGTTCCGGCGATCAGTTGAAAGCGCATTTCGATTGGTGGCCCGCCCGCAACACCAATCAATGGGTTCAATACGATTTCGCCAAACCTGCGCGTGTCTCCGCGGTGGAAGTCTATTGGTTCGACGACACCGGCCGCGGCGATTGCCGCATGCCCAAGTCGTGGGAAATCCTTTCGCGCCAAAACGGTGAATGGAAACCCGTAACCAACCCAAGCGCCCGCGGCTGCGAACCCAACCAATACAATCGCGCCACCTTCGACCCCGTGGAAACCGACGGCCTCCGCCTCGATGTCCGCATGCCCGACACCCATTCCGCCGGCATCCTCCAATGGCGCGTGGAATAGATCTTTGCCAAGCCGATGAATGCAAGATTGCCAATGAGCGATGTGAGTCGCCAGTCCGGCCCCCTCGCCCCCATCGGGGGAGAGGGTTGGGGTGAGGGGGCACTCGACCGCGCAATCCAACGGCTTACAAAGAAGGGACTAACGGTCGCCGTCATTTCAAGATTTCTTAGCGTCCTTAGCGTCCATTGCGTGAGGCCTCTTTTGTTTTTCCTCCTCACCTTCACCCTTTCCGCCCAAACCAACAACCCCCGCATCCGCATCGAAACTCCTCTCGGCCCCATTATCGCCGAACTCGACGCCAAAGCCGCACCCATCACCGTCAGCAATTTCCTCCGTTATGTCGACGGTGGATTTTTCAACGACGCCCGCTTCTTCCGCGCCGTCACCCCCTCGAACCAGCCCAACAACAACATCAAAATCCAGGTCATCCAGGCCGAGGCCAACCCCGCCCGCGAAAAGGATTTCTTCGCCCCCATTCCCCTCGAGCGCACCCGCGACACCGGCCTGCATCATCTCGACGGCACCCTGAGCATGGCCCGCGATGGCCCCGATACCGCGCAATGCAGCTTCTCAATTTGCATCGGCGATCAACCCGAACTCGATTTCGCCGGCAAGCGCAATCCCGACGGCCAGGGTTTCGCCGCGTTCGGCAAAGTGGTGGAGGGCATGGATACCGCGCGCAAAATTCACGCTTCCCCCGCCAACGGCCAGCGTCTCACCCCCGCAATTCCCATCCACCGAATCGTCCGCACCAAATGAGCCCTTCTCGTTCCCATCTTAATCCTAATCTTTCTCTTAATCTTAATCTCGATGCCCCATGAACACCGTCACCCGCCGCCACTTCCTCAAATCCGCCCCCCTCGCCGCCTTCGCCGCCGGCCACGCGCTTCGCTCCCTCGCCGCCGACTCACCTTCCGGCGCGCCCTCCGTGATCGAGACCTTCGACTACCGCGGCGTTCGCCTCGCCCCCAGCCGCTGGCAAAAGCAATTTCAGGCCGCGCGCGATTTTTGGCTCAACCTCCCCGACGACGACATCCTCCACGGCTACCGCGCCGCCGCCGGTTTGCCCGCGCCCGGCAAAGCCCTCGGTGGTTGGTGCGGCAACAACAGCAACACTGTTTTCGGCCAATGGCTCAGCGGCATGTCCCGCATGTATCGCGCGACGGATGACATCGCCATTCGCGACAAAGCCGTGCGCCTCTTCACCGAATGGGCCAAAACCGTGAAACCCGATGGCGACTGCGGCATGCGCCATTATCCCTTTGAAAAACTCGTCTGCGGCCTCGTGGATATGAAGGCCTACGCCGATTTTCCGGAAGCGATTCCGATGCTCGAAAAAGTCACCGACTACGCGAGCAAGAATTTCAATCACGAGAACGTGCCCTCCGCCCCGCAGCGCGGCTTGTATTCCGGCCGCCCCTCCGAATGGTACACTCTCGCGGAAAATCTCTATCGCGCCTTTCAACTTACCGGCAATCCCAAGTTCAAGGAATTCGCCGCCGTCTGGTTGTATCATCCTTACTGGAACAAATTCGCCGCCACCAACTCGCCGCCCGACGCCCAGGGCGTCCACGCCTACAGCCACGTGAATACCTGGAGCAGCGCCGCGATGGCCTACGCCGTCACCGGTGAGCCCCGCTTCCTCCAGATCGTGAAAAACGCCTACGAGTATTTGCAGAATTGCCAGTGCTACGTCACCGGCGGCTACGGCCCCAGCGAATTCATCGTCGATCCAAAGGGTGGCTTGGGCCGCGCCCTCGACACGCGCCAGGATACCTTCGAAACCGCCTGCGGCTCGTGGGCCGTCTTCAAGATGGGCCGCTACCTCATGCAGTTCACCGGCGAGTCGCGCTACGGCGATTGGATCGAGCGCATCCTCTACAACGGCATTGGTGCCGCCTTGCCCGTTACCGCCGAGGGAAAGAATTTTTACTACTCCGACTATCGCGTCGATGGCGGCATGAAGGTTTACAATTGGGAAGCCTGGACCTGTTGTTCTGGCAGCTACATCCAGGCCGTCGCCGATTATCACAACGTCATTTATTTCAAAGATGCCGCGTCGCTCTACGTAAATCTCTACCTGCCCTCCGATGTCACGTGGAGCAGGGCAGGGGGCGATGTAAAACTCGTCCAAAGCACCAGTTATCCGGAAGCCGATACCAGCACGCTGAAACTGGAACTAAAGCAAAGCGCCACCTTCCCGCTAAAATTCCGCATCCCCGCCTGGACGCGCGACGCCGCCATCAAAGTGAACGGCGAAGCGGCCACTGTGGATTGTAAACTCGGCACGTGGGCCGTGGTCGAACGCAATTGGAAGAACGGCGACACTGTCGAGATCCGTATACCTATGACCGTGCGCACCGTGCCCGTGGACAAAGAACATCCTCGCCGCGTCGCCGTCGCCCGCGGCCCCGTCGCCATGGTCTTCGAAGCCGCCTACCACGACCCCTTCTTCCGCCTGCCCGAAAGCGACGAAGAACTCAGCAAATGGCTCGTCGCCGACACCGCGGGAACCTTCCGCGTCCAACCCCCCGACGGCAGTCGCATCCGCTCCAAATTCGTCCCCTTCTACACCGTCGAAGAAAACTACCCCTACAAAATGTACTTCGACCGCGACCGCCTCCCGATTGGATATTGGTAATCCTCCCCCGTAGCAGCCGACGCTTGCCGCCTTTCACGCGGTCAGGAGACTCCATATGAATCGAGGAACCTGAAAGTATCCACCGCGTGATCCCTCACGAACCAATAAAACCTGCGCCAGTACGCTGCCTCGCCCCCTCGGGGGAGAGACTTCCCCGAATCAAGCCACGCGCATTGAACCCATGAACCACGAAAACTCCAAGGCTCACGGCGTGCGCCAGTCCGGCTCCCTCGCCCCCATCGGGGGAGAGGGTTGGGGTGAGGGGGCACCGCGCATCGAAAGGCAGGTTCATGGGGAGGAGGCACTGCGCTTCGAAAGGCAGGTTCATGGAGAGGGCCGGGGTGAGGGGTGCTGGGCGTTGCAGGTACCAGGTCATTGCGACGGGAAGCGCCGAATTTAAGGCAGTTCCTCCAATGCTGGAACCAGTGCCTGCCCGTTCATATTTTCCTGCATGACCTTTTCCTAGCTTTGCCATTTCGCCGCGTTAGAGTTTGACCACACCATGATTTCAAGAGCCATGACTCTGCTCGTTGGCCGGGCGCGCCTTGCCGCCATCGCAACGGCGATCGCAAGCGTTTGTCTCAGCCACGCCCATGCACAATCCGTCTTCCCCCAGCGCCCCGATGACCCGCGCGGAATCGACTTCACCAAAGAAGCATTCGCCGCCCATGCGGATGGTCTGGGCGATGACGCGGAGCCATTGCAGCAGGCCATCAACCGTGCCCAGGAAAATCGCGGCAATCTCGTGCTCATCCCGGAAGGTCGTTATCGCCTCGGCAGAACCGTCTACGTCTGGCAGGGCATTCGCCTGATCGGCTACGGAAAATCGCGGCCCGTTTTCGTGCTCGGGCGCGACACCCCCGGGTTTCAAATGGGAACCAATTACATGGTCCACTTCGCTGACAATCGCCCGGGCCAGGGCGGGCCGATCGTGGATGCCTCGGAATTCACGTTCTACAGCGCCATGAACAATATCAATTTCGAATTGCAGGACGGCAACCCGGCGGCCGTCGCGATTCGTTTCCACGTGGCGCAACACAGCATGCTTACGCACATGGATTTCCAGGTGGGCTCGGCCCGCGCAGCGCTCGAAGACATCGGCAACCAGGCCAGCGACATCCACGTGCACGGCGGAGAATACGGCATCGTCACCCGCCGCACCGCGCCGGTGTGGCAATTCCTGCTCATGGATTCCAGCTTCGACGGCCAGCGCGCGGCGGCCATCCACACAATGGAAGCCGGCTTCACCCTCGTGCGCGTGCGCTTCGCCGACATGCCCGTGGCGTTGAAGATCGCGCCCGGCGAAGTCGAACAACTCTACGCGCAGGATTTGCTGTTGGAAAATATTCGCGAGGCCGGCTTCGTCGCCGGCAACTGGCGCAATGCGCATTCTGCCGTCACGCTGACCAACCTCGCGTGCAACAACGTGCCAATTTTTCATTCCAGCGAAACCACTATCAAAGCGCCGTCGCCGAACTACGTGGTCGAGCATTTCTCGCTCGGCCTGCAAATCGGCCCGGACGGACGCGAGCAAGGCATCCAGTTGCATCATCACGAGCGTAAGTTGAATGCGCCAGCAACCGCTGTGGCGACTGACATTCCCGACCTGCCGCCGATGGAGAAATGGGTCCACGTCCGCTCCGTCGGTGCCAAAGCGGAACCCAACGGCGACGACACCGCCGCGCTCCAAAACGCGATCGACCAGCACCCGGTCCTTTTCTTTTCGAGCGGCACTTACCGGGTTAGCGCGCCATTGATTCTGCGCCCGGATACGGTATTGATCGGCCTGAACCCAGGCACCACGGTGATCTCAGCCATCCCGGGTTCCCCGACCTTCGGAGGTCAAGGCGACGCCATGGGAATCATCACCGCTCCCCGCAGCGGCAGCAACATCGTCGCCTCCCTCGGCGTAAACACGGGTGGCCGGAATCCCCGCGCCGCTGGCGTGGTCTGGCTGGCCGGCACGAACTCGCTGCTCGACGACGTATCGTTTGCCGGTGGCGGCGGCTTTGGCCCACGCGGCGGCGGCAACGAACTCTCCGCGGGCGACCTCCTCGTGCAGGACGGCGGCGGCGGAATCTTTCGCGGTTGCTGGCCGCACAACACCGGCACCCGCGTGGGCCTGCGCGTGGCCAACACCACCACGCCCGGCAGGGTTTATCAGATGTCCGTGGAGCACCATCTGCGCATCGAAACGCAATTCCACAACGCGCACAACTGGCGGATACTCGCCTTGCAGACCGAGGAGGAGAATCCCGCGGGCGCCGAGGCCAACGCAATGGACATTCAGGATTCCAGCGACCTGCTCTTTGCCAACACGTACCTGTACCGCGTCTCGCGCAACATCCTCCCCAAGACGCACGCCGCCCTCGTCCGCCGCTCCGGCCCCATCGCGTTTGCCAATGTGAAAGTCTTCAGCCAGACCCGCATGGCTTTCGACAACGCTGTGCTCAACGAAGCCAATGACACCACCGTGCGCTCTCAGTTCTTCACCAGCTACGCGATCAACCAGGGTGCGAAGGCTCCCGCCGCGCCCGACCTGCCGAACGTTTTCGCCCGGAACGCCAAACTCGAAAAACTCGCCACCGACTTCAGCAACGCCTCCGGCCTCACCGTGAACAATGCGGGCGAAGTCTTCTTCACCGACGCCGCGAAAGGCGACATTTTCCGCTGGGACGCCGCTGCCAAAAAAGCCGTCCTGCTCGCCGAGGTTTCCAACCAGCCTCAAGTCGTGGGTTTCGTGCCGCCCTCAAGCCTGCTTGCCATCGCCAACGAGCGGGCTGTGCTCCACCTCAATCTCCGCGATGCTTCCATCCAGGCCACGCCCGTTAAAGAAACCGCCGAACTCGCACCCAACACCATTCTCCTGCTCCCGGTCGGCTTGCACAATCAACTGTGGGTCATGGATAACCTGCTCGCCCATCGCGGCTTTGTTTTCCGCCGCGGCAGCAACACCGCCATCGTCACCAACGTGGTGGACGAACATCGCGGTTACTTTTACGCGCCGGACACCAAGACCGCGATCATCGCGGGTGGTACCTGGCGGCCAAATCTCCAAAGCTCGCAACTCGCCGCCTTCGCCCCCGGCGATTCGCACTATCTCACCAGCGAAGACGACGGCCGCACCTATCTCGCCAAACTCGAGAACTACCGCCAACTCTCCACCACCGTCTTCGCCGAACGCGGCGGCACTTCCGTGGTCGCCGACACCGACGGCAATGTTTACCTCGCCGGCAGCCAGGTCTGGATCTACGACCGCCAGGGCAAAGAAATCGGCGTGCTCGAAATCCCCGAACGCCCCGGCAGCCTCGCCTTCGGCGGCCCCGACAAAAAGACCTTGTTCATCGCCGCCCGCTCCTCGCTTTACGCGATCCTGACGCGGGCCGCCGGGAACTGAACTTCTGCTGGCGCTCGCTCCAGCCTGCACCCGCTATAAGTTATCTCCTCTTAGCGAATCGGACGACGCCCCTTCAACAGCACCGGCAGGTCGTGTGCGCCATGTGCCTTCGCTACCCGGCGCTTGACCCGCTCAAAATAATCGGCGTCCAATGTTTCGGCCAACTCGGGATGGTCGCGCAGTTCCGCGCTGCGGCGGAGCACTTCACGCTGCAGGTCTTCGCTCAGTTCGTCTTCGTCGGGGAGAATTTCATGGCGATGCTCATCCACCCATCGGACAAACTGGCGGCGTTCCGTTTCGGTAAGCCCCAGCACCATCATGCCCTCCCGTCCACCACCCTCATAATTCCCATCTTCCCATAATTCCCACCATAATTCCCACCCAAGAATAGCGTCAGCCCTTGAGCCCTTTCCGCCCCTCAAGTCCCTTCAATTTCCCCTCTCAAACCCAAAAATTCGCCTTCCGACCCCTTTTTTTGAAAAAATACCTTAATAGTTTCAATGGTTTCAATGGTGTACTGGACAGACTCAAAAACTCTGTCAAACTGCTAAAGTATGTTAATAGGACGATCGTCTTACAACAGGAGGTGGACCGCGACTGTGAGTGCAGCCGCAGCGCATCATCATGCACCAGCCTCCGAAAAGGTGGGGCGGAGCTGCCGCTCCGCCTCCGCTTTGAAATGGGTCTCCGCCTATTGGTCCTATCGGTCCCATAAGTCCTATAAATCCGGCATCCCGCCATTCAACCAACGCAGCACGCGTCAAATCATATGAAAACCAGCAAACTCAGCCAGCTTCCCAAACCCATCCGCGACCAGCTCAACGAGCGCCTCGATGACTTCCAGCCCGCCCCGATCATTTTGGAATGGCTCAACAACCTGGATGAAGTCAAAGCCCTCATCCAATCCAAATTTAATGGCCATCCCTTCACCGACGGCAACCTCTCCGACTGGCGCATGTACGGTGGTTTTCGCGAATGGCGCAACCTCCGCGACACCGACACCTCCGCACGCCTTATCACCGAAGACACCGCTGCCCTCAGCGACTCCCCTTCGCCCGCCGACGTCGCCGTTGCCGATCAACTCGCCACCGTCCTCATGATCGACCTCATCAGAATGGCCGACACCATGCGCGCCTGCAAAGACGACCTCCAAAAATGGAAACTCCTCAAAGGCCTCCTCGGCGAGATCAGCCGCATCCGCCGCGAAGACTACCGCCGCCGCAAACTCGACCTCGAAGAACAGCGCCTCGACCTCACCCGCGAAACCCGTCCCGTTCGTAGTCCCGCGTTCACGCGGAAAAACCCGCGCTGCGAATCCAAGACTCCCGAAACTGCCGAAGCCCATGGCGAACGCCAGTCCAACTCCCTCGCCCCCATCGGGGGAGAGGGCCGGGGTGAGGGGGCCCCCGCGCGCCTACCTGCTTCAGCAACTGCGACCACTCCCACGCAAAGCACCCTCGACCCGTCCGATACGCCGGATACGTCCGATTCGTCCAAGTCCATTCCGTCCGCCATGTCCACTTCGTCCACGCCTCTTTCGTCCCTTAAGTCCTTTACGTCCCTTCCAATTAGCGAAAATTCGTGTAATTCGCGTCCAGCCCTCGAAAATTTTTCACCCGAAAACCCCGCCAAATCCGGGCAAATCCGGATTCCCGCCCCACAAAATCCGGATTCAATTCCGGGCAGCCAAAACACCCACGAAGTGAGCTCGTCGGACCATACTTCCCCTCCTTCCCCTAATTCCCATTCCAGCACGCCATCCCCCTGCCGCCCCCAACCACATCGCCGTCCGATCTCCCCTGAAGAACGCGCCCACGTCGCCAAAATCCTGGCCTCCCTCGAATCCTCTCGCGCCAACACCAACCCCGAAGACCGCCGCCGCGCCCTTAGAGAGGCCCTCGCCTTCGCCAAGCACCTGCAAGAATGACCAGAATTGTAGGCGGCGACGTCAGGAGTCGTTTTCCTCAAAAAACCAACATGAATCCAAAGATCATCCTGTCGATCCTGTTCATCCTGTCCTTCGTAATCTTCACGGAGAATTGTGCATGATTTCAGCCCAAGAAACCGTTGAATCCGCTCTTGCGCTCCCGCATGTTGAACGCCATGAACACACACGCATTTTCTCGCCGCAAATTCCTTCGCAATGCCACGCTCACGGCCGTGAGCTTCCCCTTCGTCAGCTCGCTCACGCGCTCCGCGCTCGCCGCGGAGGAACCGCGCAAACTGGGGTTTGCACTGGTGGGCCTCGGCGGACTGAGCACCGGCCAAATCGCCCCGGCACTGCAGAAGACCAAAAATTGCAAACTCACCGCCATCGTCACCGGCACGCCGTCCAAGATTCCGGTTTGGCAATCGCGCTACGGCATCCCGGAAAAGAACGTATACAATTACGATACGATTGAAAAGATAGCCGACAATCCGGACATCGACGTGGTGTATGTGGTGACGCCCAATTCGCTGCATGCGCGGGACACGATCAAGGCGTTGAAGGCCGGCAAACACGTTTTTTGCGAGAAACCGATGGATGTCTCGGTGGAGAAATGCGAGCAGATGATCGCCGAGGCGAAGAAAGCCGGGCGCATGCTGGGGGTGGGTTATCGCTGTCAGTATGATCCGAACCATCTCGAATGCCGGCGGCTCGCGACGGAGAAAGTTTTCGGTGAATTGAAAATGATCGAGGCCGGTTTCAGCCGCTCGATTAGCGCCACCGAGTGGCGCGTGAAGAAGGCGCTCGCCGGCGGCGGCCCGCTGATGGACGTGGGCATTTACGCGCTCCAGACCTGCCGCTTCGTCAGCGGACGCGAACCCACGGAAGTGTCGGCGAAATACTATCCGATCTCGGACCAGGAAAAGTTCGCGGAAGTGGAAGATGGCGTGGATTGGGAAATGACTTTCCCGGGCGGCTTGAAGACGAAGTGCACCACGAATTACGAACGCAGCGATGTGCACGGCTTCACCGTGACGGCGGAGAAAGGCAGCTACGGGCTGGACCCGGCCTACAATTACAACATGTCGCGCGGGACCCGTAGCGATGGCCAGGCGATCGGCCAGTCCAGCGTGAACCAGTTTGCGGCGGAGATGGATGACTTCGCGGATTGCATTATGAACAAGAAGCCCAGCAAAGTTTCCGGCGAAGAAGGCTTGCGCGACGTGAGGATCATGATGGCCATCTACGAGGCCGCGCGCACCGGCAAACCAGTGAAACTCACATGAAAACCGAGAGCCGATGATCGAGATCCGAAAGAAATCCGAAGACCGAGAAATTCCCCGTAGCCGCGCTTGTGAAAGCGCGGACATGGCAGGAAACTTGTTTCGATCCGCGCTTTCACAAGCGCGGCTACTAGGCACATCCTCATGCGCGCTTTCACAAGCGCGGCTACAACACGCCAGTTTGTGAACCGCACTCTCCTCGCCAGTCTGTTGATCACTCGCTTGACTCTCAGCGCCGCCGACCTGCCGCGCGTGTATGACCAGGAAAACACCGGCGCGGACATCGCCAAGCCTCCCCTGCCTGTCTTCGCCGAGCTTCCCTCGATCCCCGCGCTGCCGGACCCTTTCACGAAAGCCAACGGCACGCGCATTACCACGCGCGACCAGTGGCGCGAGCGGCGCGTGGAAATCAAGGCAATGATCGAGCGTTACGACGTGGGAGAAAAGCCGGGCAAACCAAGTACGTTTAAAGCCACGCTCGAAGGCAACACGATCACGATCATTGTTGGCGAAGGCACGAACACCTTCACCATGACGGCCACCATCAACCGCCCCCCCGGCGCGCCGGACGCGCCGATTCCCGCGATCATCGGCATGAACACGCCCACGGGCAGCCTGCCGCGCGATGAGTTCAACCAGCGCGGCATCGCCACGATTACGTATCGCGCCGGACAGGTGGCGCCGACGGGCTTTGGCGGCATCAACTACGGCTCCGGCAATTTCATGAAGCTTTATCCGGAATCCACCGCGGGCTTCATGGTCCGCTGGGCGTGGGGCGTCAGCCGCCTCATCGACGCGCTCGAGGCCCTGCCCGAGGCGAAGATCGATGTGAAGCACCTCGCCGTGAGCGGCTGTTCGTTCCAGGGGAAGATGGCGCTGTACGCCGGCGCGTTCGACGAGCGCATCGCGTTGACCATTCCCCAGGAATCCGGCGGCGGCGGCACGATTTCCTGGCGTTACTCGGACCTGCTCGAAAAGCGCGATCACGTCGAGGTCGAGAACCTGCTTCATGCCCAGGGCGGCAGCACGAACTTCCCATGGTACGCGCAGGCGCTGCGCCAGTTCAACAACGCGCCCGACAAACTCCCGTTCGATCATCACGAGTTGATCGCGATGATTGCGCCGCGCGCCGTGTTGATGATCGAGAGCACGCAAGTCCCTCGCATGGGCGCCGAAGCCGCGCGCATCGACGCCCTCGCCGCGCGCGAAGTCTGGAAGGCCCTCGGCGTCCCCGATCGCATGGGCGTCACCGAAGAGCAGATCAATCACTGCCAGTGGCACGAGGGATTTACCCCCGCGCTGGAGGCGTACCTCGACAAGTTTCTGCTGGATAAACCAGGCGTGAACACCGACATCCTGCGCTCGAAGTTCACCGAAGTGGACCGCGCGAAATGGATTCCGTGGACGACGCCGGAGTTGAAGTAGTTCGTGTTGCGTCAAGTATTCGCCGGGCGGATCTTGAACGTGGCCACGAGGCGGGACGCCTCGCGAACCCGCAGCCGGGACGGCCGTGTTACGTAGCGCCCGCATCTTGCGGGCCGGTTATGGTGGCATCCTGCCGTCAGTTGCAATAAAGGGTTACACTTGCGCAAATCTCCATCTGGTCCACCGCCCGCTCCGCGAATACTGGACGCAATACGCACCACGTTCACTTTCCCGCCTTGAGGTGCCTCGCTAAAAACTCCTCCATCAACCGCTGGCTCTCAGGCGTCCGGAATTGCGGTCCCTCATGCGGTGCGCCGGGAATCGTCTTCATCGTCACTTCCACGCCCGCATCGATCAGCGCCTTGGCGAGGATCACGCTTTGGCCGAGCGGCACGAGTTGATCGTTGTCGCCGTGCATGATCAGGAACGGCGGGCATTCCCTCGTCACGTAGGTCAGCGGATTGGCGGTCTTGGCCACGTCGCGCTTTTCCTGAATTGATCCACCGACAAGCAGTGACTCCGGGGAGCTCGCGCTGTCATGTTGAATCATGCTGCGCGGCCCGGATTGCGACGCCATCAAGGTGAAGTCCGTGGGGCCGAACCAATCGATCACGGCCTGCACGCGGCTGGACACACCGGCGTTGCCCAGGTCGCCTTCCATCTCTTTGACCTCCACGCAAGTGCCGACAAACGCCGCGAGATGCCCGCCCGACGAATCCCCGCCCACTCCGAAATGATCGGGATCGAAATGGTACTTCGCGGCATTGGCCCGCAAAAATCGAATGGCCGCTTTGCAATCATACGATTGCGCCGGCCATTTCGCCTGGCTGGAGAACCGATGTTGAATGCTCGCCACCGCATAACCTTTCTTCAGCAAGAACAGCACTGGCGGGTTCGCATGGCTGCCCGCCATCCACGCCCCGCCATGAATCCAGATCATTAACGGCAACGGTTTGTCCGGCATTTCTTCCGGCAGGAAAATATCCAGGACTTGATTCGAGCTTCCGCCGGTCACGTAAGGAATATTCCGCTCCGTTCGCACCCCCGCTGGCAGCGCCGCCCGTCCCTGGCCGGGTGGATTGGCCGCCGGCATTTGTGCCGCCGCTGACAATGTTACGAGCAGTGAAAGCACGGTCAATCCGCCAGGGAATGGGAACTTAGTCATAGGTTCAAGAATCGTAAATCAACGCTCCTCCGTCAACTCGAGTTCCATTCACGATTATACTCCGCTGCACCGGCCATTCGCCACTTAGCTTGAAATCACCGCCCAATTGCGCCATCCTCCTCCCATGACTTTATCAAGACTCGCCACATTGATTCTGGCCGCCGCCACCTTTTCCCTCACCGCCGCCGACCCCAAAAAGGTAGCCTCGGTCGAAGGCATCACCGAATACCAGCTCGATAACGGCTTGCGCGTCCTCATCTTTCCCGACAACTCACAATCCAAAGTGACCGTGAACATGACCGTGCTGGTCGGTTCGCGGCAAGAGGGATACGGCGAGACGGGCATGGCGCATTTGCTCGAACACATGGTGTTCAAGGGTACGCCCACGCATCCTAAAATCCCCAAGGAGTTGCAGGACCACGGCGCGCAATTCAACGGCAGCACGTCGGTGGATCGCGTGAATTATTACGAGACGCTGTCGGCGAGTGACGAGAACCTGGAGTTCGCGATCAGCATGGAAGCCGACCGGCTCGTGAACAGCACGATCAAGAAAGAAGATCTGGAGTCCGAAATGACCGTGGTGCGCAATGAATTCGAGCGCGGCGAGAATTCACCGCAGGGCGTGTTGATGAAGCGCATCGAGGCAGCCGCGTACGAATGGCACAACTACGGCAAGCCCACGATTGGCAATCGCAGCGATATCGAGCGTGTGCCGGTCGAAAACTTGCGCGCGTTTTATAAAAAGTTTTATCAACCCGATAACATTGTGCTCATCGTCGCGGGCAAGCTCGATGAGAAAAAGACGCTCGGCCTCGTGCAGAAATATTTCGGAGCGATTCCCCGCCCGACGCGCGTTCTCGACACCACCTGGACTGAAGAGCCGGCGCAGGACGGCGAACGGGCGGTCACACTCCGCCGCGTGGGCGATGCCGGTTATGTTTGCGCCGCCTATCATATTCCCGCCGGATCGCATGAAGATTTTGCGGCACTCCAGGTGCTGGGAAATATTCTCGATACCGAGCCCTCGGGCCGATTGTACAAAGCGCTCGTGGAAACTCACAAGGCCGCCAGCGCCGGCGCGGGAGCGCAAGGGGAGCACGACCCGGGACTCATGTTCACGGTCGCGGAACTTACCAAGGACGGTTTGTTGGACGACGTGAAGGACATTTTGCTCGCCACGACCGAGAAGATCGGCGAATCCGGGGTGACGACCGAGGAAGTGAATCGCGCGAAACAGCAGATCTTGAAGCAGCGCGAGCAGGCAGCCGCGGATACCGCGCGGGTTGCGTTGTCCCTGAGCGAATGGGTGGCGCAGGGCGACTGGCGCTTGTATTTCCTGTATCGCGATCGGATTGAAAAGGTCACGCCCGAGGCCGTCAAAGACGTGGCCGCGCGTTATCTGACGCGCAACAATCGCACTGTCGGCGTATTCATCCCCACGGAGAAATCAGAACGCGCCACCGTGCCGCCCTCGCCCGACATCAACGCGCTGGTTTCCAATTACAAAGGCCGCGCGCCAATCTCTGAAGGTGAAGTATTCGACGCCACTCCCGCCAACGTCGAAGGTCGCGCGCAGCGCCAGGAACTGCCCGACGGCATCAACGTGACGTTGCTTCCCAAAAAAACGCGCGGCGAAGAGGTGCGCGTGATGTTGACGTTGCGCTTTGGCGATGAGGAAAATTTGAAGGGCTATGAAACCGCCTTGAGCTTTCTTCCCGAGATGATGCTGCGCGGCACGAAGAAATTGGATTTCCAGCAATTGCGCGATGAACTCGACCGGCTCAAAGCCACATTGAATGGCGGTTCGGGCGGTGGCGGACGGGGCAGGGGACGTGGAGGTGGCGCGAATGGCGCGGTGGCGGGAGTGACATTTACCATTCAGGCCAAGCGCGAAACGCTGCCCGATGTGCTGCTGATCCTGAAACAGGTTTTGCGCGAGCCGACCTTCCCCGCGGATCAATTCGAAATTATCAAACGCGAGCGCCTGGCCAATCTCGAACAGGCGCTCACGGAGCCCTCGGCGCTGGCGCCGCGCGCGTTGCAACGCGAGTTGAATCCGTATCCCAAAGAGGACGTGCGCTACACGCCCACGATGGAAGAGTCGATCCAGCGCTTGAAAGACGTGACCCTCGAGCAAGTGACCAAACTCCACAAAGAATATCTCGGTTCACATTCCGGCGAATTGACCATCGTTGGTCAGTTCGATGCTGAACCCTGCCTGAACATTCTCAAGGACACGCTCAAAGGCTGGGCGCCCGCGAAACCTTACGCCCGCGTTCCCACGACCATCACGCGCGAGGCGGCGGGGCTCAAGGACACGATCAATACGCCGGACAAGGAAAATGCGACCTATGTTGCCGGCCTGCTGATGCCGGTGCGCGATGATGATCCGGACTATCCCGCGTTGCTGATGGGCAATTATATTCTCGGCGGCAGCGGCACGCTGTCCTCGCGCCTCGGCAATCGCGTGCGCCAAAAAGAAGGCCTCACGTACGGCATCTCGTCCGGCCTCAACATTTCCTCCTTCGACAAACGCGCCGCGTTTTCCATCACCGCCATTTGCAATCCCAAAAACATCGCCCGCGTCGAACAATGCGTGCAGGAGGAGGTGGAGAAGTTGCTGAAAGACGGCATTCCACAAGAAGAGTTGGACCAGGCGCGACAAGGCTGGCTGCAGGGCGAGAAAGTATCACGCTCCAGCGACGCCGCGCTCATGGGCATCCTCTCCAGCCTCACCTACACCGGCCGCACCATGATGTGGGACGCCGACCTCGAAAAGAAAATCGAGGCCCTTACACCAGAACAGGTGGTCGCCGCCTTGCGCAAATACATCGACCCGAAAAAACTGGTGATCGTAACCGCCGGCGATTTCGGCACCAAAGCCGCCACAAAATAATTCCTCAGGTGGCAGCCGACCGTCTTGCCGCGTTCCACGTGGTGAGTCGGCTCTAAATTTTGATAACACGACGTTTCGAAAACGGTTATTGCGAGAAAGCACGCGATGACTTGTTCCCTCCCCCATCGGGGGCCAGGGTGAGGGGGCATACGCGTTCCAAGGGACAAATAGGCCAGAGGCTCACGTCCGCTGCTGCGAACGAGTTTACAAATACTCCGTCAACCCATCGTACCCATGAATTACGGGAACCGGGTACTCAACCCGCTCCAGCAATTGCCGCGTGAGATTCAACTTTGATTCCAGAAATCGATCGTCATGCGAGGGGTCGTGATGCGTGACAATCCACCGCGGCACGCGGGCCAGTTTCATCAGCACGCACGCATTCGAGAGACCGCTGTGACCCCATCCGATTTTCTGCGGATATTCCTCGTTCGTGTATTGCGCCTCGTGAATCAACAAATCCACATCGCGCAGAAAATCGATCATCTTGCGATAAGGCTCGATGCGTGAATCATCGATGCTGATACCTTCCGGCGCACCCATGTAACCTTGAAGGAATTCATTATCAGGCACCCACGCAACTTTCTTTCCGCCGAGATCAATCTTATAACCCACCGTCGCGCCCGGATGATTCGAAAATTCCCACGCGATGCGCGCGCCGTCCACATCGATCGGCTTCTTGCCCAGGTGCACAAAATCAATCGAAGCCTTCATGTCCTCGATCTGCACCGGAAAATAAGCGCGGTCCAACTGACCGGAGAAAACAGACTTCAAATCCTTCCCAAACCCGCGCGCCCCATAAACCGTGATATTGAATCCCCCGATGTAAGCCGGCGCAAAAAACGGAAACCCCTGGATGTGATCCCAATGGGTGTGAGTGATGAACAGATGCACGTTGCGGATCTTCGACTTCACCAACTCCATTCCGAGATCGCGAATCCCCGAACCCGCGTCGAAGATCAGCATCGAATGCCCCAGGTCAATCGACATGCAGGAGGTCTGTCCACCATGGCGCAGATATGCCGCCCCAGGTGTGGGAGTGGAGCCGCGAGTGCCCCAAAGCGTGAGGCGGCCGAGCCGTGTTTTCAGCGTGGGATGGAAAGCTTCGCCATGCGCCATAGTTGACGGATTTTGGATTTTTCACCGGTTGCGTCAACTCAGTTTTGCCACGACTAATAGGCGGGTGGGGCGGCGCTGCCGCGCCGCCCCAATATCTAAAAATGTGTGCATTTTAATACAGCGTTGAATTCGGCAGCAGTTCCGGCCACTCGATGATTTCTACATGCGCCTTGGCTCACGGCGGTGCGGTTGGAATCTGCCTTGGAGCTTTTCCGGCGCCTGGAGGTTGATGTTTGGAGGTTTAATAATGGTTGAATACTCGGAGAAATGCGCGATATTGGACGCACTGCCTGGGGGCGTACTGGTTTCGACCTGAGAGACGCGCTGGAGGCGGCATGCCGAGGATGGTTCGTTGGCCTCGTAAAAAATCGAACCAAAACATTAATAGCTAACGAAGAGTTGGCCCTCGCGGCCTAAGTCCGCGACGTTCACCGGTGGACACCTGCTACGCCGAGCGAACGCGACAGCAGGTTAGGGCGCACGCGGAGACGGCGCGCGGATGCCCGAAAAAATATTCTGCGGTCTAAGCGGTTGGATTCTCGCCGGGAAGCTATCCATCTGCTGACAATTATTCCCGGCTAAGCATGTAGTCGCGGCCAGCAAATTTGTCAGGGACGCGGGTTCAACTCCCGCCGCCTCCACCAGCCTTCGCTCGCAGCGCAGCAAAGAGTGAAGGCTGCCGCGCCGAAACGCAGTGAAGGCGGGCTGTACATCATACGGAAAGGCGAGCTACGGCTCGGCAAGCCAGGTTCAAAATGAAGAACTACTTTTCACATTTGATCAATTCGGCGGACTTGATTTTCCCCACCGAACATTGGAGCACCTTGAGCTGCACTTCATTTCCACGTTGCTCCGCATAACAAGCAGGCAAATACAAACTCAATTCATTCATGAACGAATCGGCTTCGCTGCTTTGATCATCCCAACTTCGTGATTCGATTGATGCGCCATTTTTGAACAATTCACATTGCATTGCGAAAGAGGTATCTTCGCCAAGAAATGTCACCGCCCGAGTCTTCAAGGTTTTGGACAACTGGCGTGCAAATGCGATGGTCTCATCAAAGCCGTTTTCAACAGGGAGACAGATGGCGAGGAAGAATACGGACCAACCCGAATCCGCGAGCTCCACCACGGGTATCCAATCGGCCATGCCCTGGAAACCCTTACGCGCGGCACTGATGCGGGCATTTTTAATACGGTCTGAGATCTTGCATATTTTCCCGAACGCATTCACTGCGGCCTGCAATGGTTTTTCTACCGCCAGCACCGTCCACTCAGTATGCCCGCATTCATGAACAAACGAAATGAAATCGGAGGCGCCTGGATTTTTCGAGTTTGAGGGCGGAACTCGTTTTGGTGTTTTGAAGCTGCGCGGGCTGGCCGATTTGGAGGGATTCTTTCGAATGGCGCCGGTTGTCTCATGTTGCCGGAAAAACAAGGCGGTTTCTTTTTGACGGTAAGTCTTTGCCCATTCCGCCGCAGTCTTTCCCTTGTGATTCTTAAGGCACGTATTTGCACCAGCATTAAGAAGCGTCTTCACAATTTCAACATTTCCACGTGACGCAGCTACATGAAGCGGCGATTCCCGATGCTGATGTGTCTGAACATCCAAGTGTGCACCGGCGGAAATCAGCAACTCCGCAATCTCGGGCGATTCAAGACGCGCGGCAAAATGCAGCGCGGTTTCTGCGTCGGCATTGCAGTGCTGGATATCGACTTTCCTGCCAATCAGAAGCTTCACCAGTTCCACGTTTCCGGATCTAACTGCAAGCAATAGGGAACTTTGATCCAGCTTTGCTCCGGATTCCAGTAATAGCTTTGCAATCTCTACGTGTCCATTCGACACCGCTGTTTTGAGCGGAGGCCAATACCCGCCCTTGTGGACATCGGCACCGCTGGCGATCAAGAGCTTCGCAATTTCGATCAATCCCTTTTCGCTCGCAATTTCGAGCGGCGTTCCATTCGGGGGCATTCCCTTCCAGCTCTCGGGCAAGTTCGGATTCGCTCCCTTCCTGAGAAGTAGCCGCACCATTGAAGCTGAGCCACTCTTAACGGCAGCAGTTAAAGGCCGTCGGCCAGTATTGTCATGGAGCACATTGGGATCAATGCCCTGACGAAGGAAGCGCAGGACATCTTTGTCACGTCCTTTCGCGCAGGCATCCACAAAATCACCAATGACCTTTGCTCCAAACGTTGGTTGCCGCTCTTTTTGTGCTTCGGCGATTCTTCTCATAGAAATCAATCCACAAGAGGAGGCTCAATCAAAATTGGCAAAATGCGCCTTGGTTGCAGTTACGAGCTCAGGAAACTATGTGACAAGACTTCCCGAGCGCGTTACTTAGCTTCAAAAGAAATGAAATCTGCCTTTGCAATTCTTCCTGCGGACCGCTTGCTTATCGACAGCCACACTGCATTCTCCTCCGCCCGTGGATAGCAGGCGGATAGATAGACTCCCCGATCCTTGAACATCTCATCTGCAAATCTCATGTCAACGACGTCGATATCGGGTTGATATCTCAATTTGGAGGAAAAGGAAATGAAACTAGCACCATCCTCCCATTCGGCGTTTTCAATTATCTGACCACGATCATATACTGTGCAGCCAACCGCATTCGATGTATCTTCCGCAATGAATGTGACCGTCTTTGTATTCAAAATACGAGAAAGAGTTTTCGCTTCGTTTGGAACGTTATGCAATTCATTGCTTGTCGTAATAAAAATGGAACGCAATACAATGGTCCACCTGCTTTGCGTGACACTGGCTATTACTGTAAATGGAGCCACTGCCTCAGGCGTCACCGCTGGCTTTTGAAGAACGCCGCGGTGCCACGTGGGCGCATGTTTTAACTTTACGAACGTTCTTGTCACGGAAGATATCGGGGCGAGAACTGCAAACAATGACCACTCGGGATGGCCCGTCTTCATCAATTCAATAAAGTCTGCAATCCCAAAAGGTGAAGTGGAATTTGACTGCTGCACAGACGGGATTGCCTTGCCTCCAGTTCTTCCTCCACTGACAATTGACTGTTCCATCGAACGGCAGACTCGGCCCAACTTGTTCTTCCATCGCACTTCAGCGATACGTCGCGTCGCTTCGATTACAGAGAGGCCATCCACTGCTCTCAACTCCGGGTCGGCGCCTAAACTCAAAAGAAAAGCGACAATTCTTGTGTGACCCGCCTCCGCGGCGCATCGCAACGGACAATTTCCAAATTGATCCTGCCGATTTATGTCCGCGCCAGCATTCACGAGCAATTTTACGACAGGCAAACAACCATTGCTCGCCGCAGACTGAAGTGCAGTTCCGTATCGCTTGTCTATTTCATTCGGATTCGCCCCGCTTTCAGTAACATCTGAAGAATTCGAACCGTTTTTATTTGAGGGTGTGCCTGTTTCGCTCCGGATTTCACCTCACTGATACTTGTAATTGCCGAAAGTAGTGCCTTCCCCGTTTGTTGTTCTCGAAAGTGGGCTTTGCTGAGGAGTAACTTAACAATACCGACATGCCCATTCATGCAAGCTAGATTAAGAGCGGTATTGCCCGACTCACTCACGACACAAAAGTCAATGCCTGCATCAATGAGAGTTTGGGCTATTTTCGTATAACCATATTCCGCCGCAAAATGCAGCGCATTCTTGCCTCCACTCTCACCCGAAACGGAGCGATTTCTAATGTCGGTGTTTGCTCCGGACTGCAAGAGTTTGCGGACAATGTCTGCATGGCCAAATTCTGCTGCGTACATTAGGGCAGTCTTGCCCCACTCCCACAGATTTCGCTCACTTATTGCATTAACGTCCTCTCCTTTCCTGATTGCGGCTTTTACTCCGAGTAAATCTCCGTCGCGGGCTGCTATCATCAGTTTGGTCATGGATCGATTCTTGAATGCGGTGTCCATCGCCTGCCCTGCAGCATCCGATCTAGGTCGGATCGCGGATTTTCGAATTCTGATGTGTTTTTTCATGGCTAAAATCGCTTGGTTTGCAACGAGAAAAGGAATAAGACAAAATGTTCAGTGACAGCGGCTCCCTTCACAATCTCAATTAATGCTTTCTTCTGTTCGTTATCTTCCGGTGCAAACAATGTGGCGATCATCGCGACATCGTAAGCTTGATTCTGTGCGTAGCCCGCGATGGCATTGAACTGGTTTAATTTGGTCCCACCAGGGCGACGATAGGCATTGTAGACCGTGCTCGCCCTTAACTTCATGTCACCAACTAAATACCCCCTACCCTTTGATGGCCTGTCCGGACTGATAATAAAGTCGGGTCTGGATGCTCCTTCCATCACAAAAGCCTTTGCTGTCCCGTTTTGAAATGGTATGCAACCAAATCCGTCGTAGGCTACATCGCCAACTTTCTGGCCTGGTGCGCTCCAATGATAGAGGCCAGTCTCAAAATAGAAATCTTTAGGAAGGTGTAGCACATCACAAAAGGCGAAAGTAGCAACACCTTGCCAGTAATCTCCTTTTGCGATGGCCGTCAAGGGAGCGATGACACCCTCCAGATCAGGGCAAAACGATCGCAGGTAGCTCTTAAAGTATTTCTTCCGCTTTCTTAATGCCGTAGTTTTTCGCTCTCTGCACTGCAACAGTCCTCAAGGTTGCCAAGGACATTTGTTGCGCACCGACTAGGTTCACCTCGATTAGCGTAAAAAGTCCCGTCGGATCCTTGAAAATCATTGGGTTATTATTTGCAAATTCACGCGGAGCGTGACAATCTGGCAGCCGACGAGTAGTCTGTAAAGGATCTGAGCTGACAAATCTTCCTACCCGTGAATCGTATTCCCGAGCCCGCATGTTATAGAGGCCGCTACGCTCCTCCAGCCAGACCCCGTGAAAACGGAAGTCGCCGCTAACCGTGCTGGGAGCGTTGGTGCTGGTGCCGGAAATACTGCGAATATTGCCGAAGCCATCGTACTTAAAATCACCGATGCTGATGTTATTACTGATCAGCGTCGAAATGGAGCCCATTGCGTCCTCAAGGTAATAAACGGGATTTCCAGCGGAGTCGAAGCGGAGCAGGGGTTGATCACCAAGGAATACGTATCCTTGTTGCATCGTGCCGCTGCCGTTGGCAATCAGAAGGGGTGATTCCAAACCGGTTCCGGGCGTGGCGGCGACCAGCAATCGCCGGACTACGCCGGATGAATTCGTGGAGATCGTGCGCCGGCCTGAGGCGTCGTGGACGTAGGTAACCCAATTTGCGCCGTTGGTAACGGCGGTGACCTGATCGGCGGTGTTGTAGCCGAGGTTCAGGGTTGTGCTGTCGCGGGTGATGGAGGTTACGCGTCCGCCGTTGTCATAGCTGTAGGACTCGGCGGTCGAGCCGGTGCTCGCGTCTTTGACGGTGGTGATGCGATAGCCTGGGGAGACGCTGTTGGTTAGAGTCGTGCCGCCTTTGACCAAACGCACGCGATTGCCCGAGGCGTCGTAGGCGTAGCTGATGATTGTTTGTGGGGTGCCTCCGGCCGCAAAGTAGTTTTCGTTCGTCAGGCGCAAAGCAGGGTCATATTGCAAATCCACATAGCTGCCGTCCTCGCGCGTGATGCGGCTGGGTTCGCCTCCCGGATTGCGAACATACGAGAAAGAAGCGAGCGTGGAGCCCCCGCCCGTCTTGTGAACAATATTCGTCACCTGGTCTTTCCAATTGTATTCCCAGGTGGTGACTACGCCATTGGGCAAGGTGCGTTTGGTCCGGCGTCCCACGCGATCGTATTCGAGGACCGTCTGGCCATTGAGAGGATCCGTGATGTTGTCAATGCTGCCCAGCGCATTGTAAGAGTAGCGAGTCACGTAGGGGGTTCCGCCCGCGGACGCTTTATTGGTGATGGCGGTGATGCGATCCAATTTGTCCAGTTCGTACCGCACGCTCGCGCCACTCGGATAATCGACACCCCAAAATCTGCCTGCGGCGTCATACCGGTTGGTGGTCCCGCCGGTGTTGTCAGTCATGATGGTCACAGCGTCGTTGTTATTATATTGAAACTCGGCGCTTTCGCCAATACTCGAAATCCGGTTCATCAGCCGGCCGGCAAAATCGTATTCCAATTGCACCTTCGCGCCGCTGGGCAGCGCGTTGGACGAAAGTCGATTGGCGTCGTTGTAAAAGCTCGTCAGGTAATTGCCGTCGCCAAATCGGATGGTCTTTACGTTGTCCAGATCGCCGCTGGCATTGGTGATCGTGTAAAAGACCGTGTCCAGGCCAAAGGCATTGACTCAGCACAAGCTAAACAGCAAAGTTCCAAGCGACATAGCTGGACGGTCGCATCCATTACCGAAAGCGATTCGGGTGTTCAGAGTGAAAGAATCTCCAATAACACCCTTGGTTAACCGGGACAGCGCCACGTGGCGGGCACTTGTCAGGCCGTAGCTTTAGCGAAGGCTGAAGGCGTTTGGGTGTTCAGTGTTCAGTGTGACGTAGGCGATCTTTGTTCCAAAAGGGAATGTTCATAGCCGAGAAGCTGCACCAGCGTCTATTGCGATGGCACGTATGATGCTATGGTTGGCTCGCACAGTTCAATCGATCCCACGCGATCGTATTCGAAGGCCGTCTGACCATTTAGAGGATCGGATGTTGGCAATGCTGCCCAAAATGCTTTTAGAAGTAGCGAGGCGCGTTCCTGACAGTTTATTTAATGCAGCTTCTGCCCCATGACCGAGCCTTTCTTGCCACCAACACTCTCAACAAAGCTGACTGCCTTGCGAAACAGATCTGCCGTCTGGTCGTTCCTTGCCTGGATTAAACCGTATTCTATGAATTCGAGCGGCGTCCAACCATTAGGAGCTTGGTGATTTATATTGCCTCCGAACTCAACGAGCAACTGTACGATGTCAAAAAAGCGCCAGAAATCTGATCGATCGCTGCAATTTCCTAACCGGTCGGCTGCAAGCGTCACTGCGGTTTCTCCCTTCTTCGTACGTACATCGGGTGATGCTCCTAGTTTTAGCAACAGCTTGAGAGTTTCAACATTCCCGCAGTCTGCGGCAACGATTATCGCCGTGTGGCCACTTACATTCTGAAAATCGACGGCGGCTCCGGAACGAACCAATACTTCTGTAATCTCCGGATCACCAACACTTGCTGCTTCGATTAAGGGAGAAGTCCAAGCACCAGGAAGTCCTTCCACTTTTGCCCCCGCATCCAAAAGTCGACGGACCACAGCAACTGAGCCCTTTCGAATGCTTGCCGCAAAAACGGTTCCATATCGACTTTTTAGCTCCCGGTTCGGATCGGCACCAGACAAGAGCAGTTTATTGACAATTACAGGAATTGTTTCTGCCTTGTTACCGCGTACTGCGAAATAGAGGGCTGTATTGCCTAGCTCGTCAAGGGCTTCAACATCTGCTCCATTTTCGACCAAATAGTCTACAATATCGGATTCCCCCATGAGACAAGCCAGCATTAAAGGGCTTATCGGAGCTTTGCCCTTTTGGACTGGCAACGTGAAATTAGGATTAATTCCAGATTGAATAAGCCGCGCGACAATTTGTAGAGAAACATTCTTTATCGCCGCAAACAACTGCTTCTGCTTTTTAAAATGTTCATTCATTGTATTCCCTGATAATTCTCGAGCTCTGTATCGTCAAAACCCTTTGTTTTTGGAAGCCGCAAAGATGAACGCCAATACACCTTTCTCTACTCCTTTCTTTCCCAGCAAACGGCCAACTTTCTTCAGATTGCTTTTCTCACCAGAATAGAAAGTTATGAAAATGACCATCCGCGAATGAGAGTGACGACTTGCGAAGTTAACCATTCCACGGAATTGTTGGAATTTTCCGTTTGGATCTTTGCGAGTGAGATAGTACTGGTTGTACAGCGAATTGCCCGAGATTTTAACTTCACCTACAAACCATGAAGTGGTGCCATTTTGTCGCGGATCTGTATCGCCGATAATAAAATCTGGGTAGACTGTGTTCTCTTCGTGAGGAACCCCTCCAAATGGACAGTGTATGCCCGAAAATATGGCATCACCTTTTTCCGGGTCGATTCCTGGTTCAATATAAACATATTCGAGGATGTGCCCCGCACGGTCGTTCACTGCTTCGCAAAATCTGCCTACTACATGTGCCCCAAAACGGCTGCCTTTAACAGAGGTTGATCCCCCTTCAAATACGGAAAAAAGATCTCCGACTCCTGGGAATATGGCGGACAAAGATCTAATTGCAGCTTTTGAAAACGCGTCGACAATTTTTTCGGTTATGTACCCTTTTCCGCGTTCGATCGCCGCTGTGCGGAAGGCCTGGAGGCTGGTTTCAAGAGCGCCAGTTACGTTGATCTCAACGACTGTAAACTCGCCACTCCGATCTGAAAAAGCCCATGGATTATTTATCGCGAAGCAGTATGGATTAATTGTCTGTACTAATTTAAAAGAACCTTTTTGAGGGTCTCTGCTTGTGAATCTTCCAACTCTCGAATCGTAATCCCGCGCCCGCATGTTGTAGAGACCAGTGCCTTCTTCAAGCCAAGCACCGTGGAAGCGGAAATCCCCACCGACGGCGTCGGGAGCGTTGGTGCTGCTGCCGGAAATGCTGCGAGTATTGCCGAAACCATCGTAATTGAATGCTGCGATGCTGACGTTGTTGCTGACCAACGTGGCGATGGAGCCCATGGCATCTTCGAGGTAGTAAACGGGATTTCCGTCCGCATCGAATCGGAGCAGTGGTTGGTCACCAATAAAGACGTAGCCTTGCTGCATCGAGCCGCTGCCGTTGGCAATCAGGAGGGGTGATTCCAAACCGGTTCCGGGCGTGGCGGCGACCAGCAATCGCCGGACTACGCCGGATGAATTCGTGGAGATCGTGCGCCGGCCTGAGGCGTCGTGGACGTAGGTAACCCAATTTGCGCCGTTGGTAACGGCGGTGACCTGATCGGCGGTGTTGTAGCCGAGGTTCAGGGTTGTGCTGTCGCGGGTGATGGAGGTTACGCGTCCGCCGTTGTCATAGCTGTAGGACTCGGCGGTCGAGCCGGTGCTCGCGTCTTTGACGGTGGTGATGCGATAGCCTGGGGAGACGCTGTTGGTTAGAGTCGTGCCGCCTTTGACCAAACGCACGCGATTGCCCGAGGCGTCGTAGGCGTAGCTGATGATTGTTTGTGGGGTGCCTCCGGCCGCAAAGTAGTTTTCGTTCGTCAGGCGCAAAGCAGGGTCATATTGCAAATCCACATAGCTGCCGTCCTCGCGCGTGATGCGGCTGGGTTCGCCTCCCGGATTGCGAACATACGAGAAAGAAGCGAGCGTGGAGCCCCCGCCCGTCTTGTGAACAATATTCGTCACCTGGTCTTTCCAATTGTATTCCCAGGTGGTGACTACGCCATTGGGCAAGGTGCGTTTGGTCCGGCGTCCCACGCGATCGTATTCGAGGACCGTCTGGCCATTGAGAGGATCCGTGATGTTGTCAATGCTGCCCAGCGCATTGTAAGAGTAGCGAGTCACGTAGGGGGTTCCGCCCGCGGACGCTTTATTGGTGATGGCGGTGATGCGATCCAATTTGTCCAGTTCGTACCGCACGCTCGCGCCACTCGGATAATCGACACCCCAAAATCTGCCTGCGGCGTCATACCGGTTGGTGGTCCCGCCGGTGTTGTCAGTCATGATGGTCACAGCGTCGTTGTTATTATATTGAAACTCGGCGCTTTCGCCAATACTCGAAATCCGGTTCATCAGCCGGCCGGCAAAATCGTATTCCAATTGCACCTTCGCGCCGCTGGGCAGTGCATTTGAGGAAAGGCGGTTGGCGTCGTTGTAAAAGTTCGTCAGGTAATTGCCGTCGCCAAAGCGGATGGTTTTTACGTTGTCCAAATCGTCATAAGCGTAGGTCAAGGTTTCGCCGGTGGGGCTGAGCACATTTGTTAAAGCACCGTTGTCCGCATCGTACTGGTTGGTCCAGGTGTTCGTGCCGCCTAAATCGGTGGCGGTGAGGAGTTGTCCCAGGGCCGTGTAGGTGTAAATGCGCGTGCGAGAACCTTCGTCTGTGATGGTGGCGGGATAATCTTCCGCTTCCTGCTCAGGCGTCGTCAGGCCGCTCAGATAGGTGGTGCTGTTGGTGGCGCATTCATCACCCGGCGCATTGTTGGTCGAACGACGAATGGCCTGCAGTGGCAGACCGTGCGACGACTGAACACTCTCCGTCACGCGGCCCAGTGGGTCGGTAATTGTTCCCGCGCTGCCGCAACTGGCACAGGCGCCAGCGGCATCGCTGTAGAGCCAATAATTCGTGCCCGTGGCATTTGTCATGGCCATCAGACTCCCGCTGGGCCAATACGCAAAATGGGTGACCTGGCCATAGGCGTTGGTTTCCGCGACTTTTCGGCCCGCAGCGTTGTAGCCGTAGGTCGTACCCGCGCCCGTGGTCAAGTTCGTCACCGCTACCAGCCAGCCAACTGGGTTATAGACGTGATAGGTGACAACGCCGAGGGAGTTGGTTTCGTATTCCAGCCGGCCATTGATGTCATAAGCAAATCCCGGCGTTGAACCATTGGCGGTGTTCCAACCGGCGAGCCGACCTTGGTCATCCATATGCCGCTCCATGCTGCCAAGTGTTGGCCCGCTCACGGTCGACCAATCCCCGTCTGCTTCATGGCCGTAATTGACCGTGATGTCATGTCCATAATCCGAGAACGTTTCGCGATTCAAGGCGTCGTATGCAACCCGAGTCGTGACGCCGTTATCCACCAGGTTGGTGAGGTTGCCATTGGGATCATAAAGACTCGATGTGACGTGGTTCAGGCTGTTGGTCATGTACTTCATGTTGCCCATGGCGTCGTACGCATAGCTCAACGAACCAAAAGCGTCACTCTCGGATACTGCCAGACCGTTTTCCCCGAAGGCAGTGGAGGAAATCAGATGGCCGGATTCGTCCCGAACCTCAGTCAAATTACCAGAGGCGTCGTAGACATTTGTGATCGCGCCGCCGGTTGGCAATCGCACACTCGTCTGATTGCCGGTCGAATCCCACGTAAAATAGGTGGTGTAATTCGCGGCATTGCTCCCCGCCGGATAGGGGAGTGTCACGGCCAGGACATTTCCATCGGTGTCGTTCGTGTAGGTGGTGGTGTTCCCGAGGGCATCGCGTGTGGCGAGCAGATAACCATTGTCATCATACTGAAAGGAGGAATTGTGCCCGAGAGCGTCCAGGATGTTCGTCACGTTGCCTTGTGGATCGTAGGTGTAAACCGTGGAATAGCCCTTACGGTCGTACTGTACCTCGCGCTTGTTCGCGATGTCGTGATCAAAGCGGTTGGTATGGCCGGAGACATCAATCATCCCGATCAAACGACCCGACTCGTCATAGAGATTTCTGGTTACGGGAACACCCTTTGCATTCTCGATGGAAGTGATGTAGTGCGGGAAATCCGGGTGATCGTAGTGATATTTGTTGGTGATGTAGGTCCCGGCGCTACGGTCCACAAGTTTGAGCACTTGAAGGAGATTTCCTTTGTCGCGGTCGTAAACGTATTTCACCGCTGGCAATCCGTTGCTGCCGCCGATGGGATCGTGCACGGCGGTGATTCGACCGGCGGCGTCCCGCTCGAACCACAGGGAGCGCGTCAGATTGGTCCCACCCGCGTAGTGCGAGATGCCGGTGTCGCTGATATTAATCACGTCGCCTGAGCGCTGCACGATTTGCGTCAGCTTCGGAGCGCCAAAGGCCATCACGGGGATTGGATTGGTGCTTGGGTCTGGTTGATAGGACACGAAGGCGTCTTTCGGCTCCAGGCCCCGCGTGATGACATACTTGGTTCCATCCTGCGTTTCCAAAAGCCATCCGGGTAAATCGTGGTTTTCATACGTGGAGCCCATGTCGCCCTTGTCCCAGAATGGATCCATGCCGAACCCGGGAGCGTTGATGATGTCCCACCCATAGAGGACGCTCAGTTTGGCATTCACACCTTGCGGGGCCTTCCACATCGCGTAATACCGACGTTCATCGGCATTGTATTGGGGATCGAAGGCGAAGGTGGTTCGGCGTCCATCTGGCAGGGTCAAGGTGACGTCGCGGTTGCCGCCCATGCGCAAGCTCACTTTACGGGGAAGGCCATTCGCATCTTCTGCAATGTCGGCATCGATAACGCTGCTTTTTCCCACGGTGAAGTCCTCGCGTTGCTCATCTAGCTTCACATCCATGCTGTTGAGGGCGTAGGTCCAACTGTGGCCGAAATCGCCGACTTCGGGGTTCATGGAGTTGTAGGTGCGGATGACGGTGAGCGGAATTCCGTTCACCGGGATCACGAGATCCTGCTCGCTGAAGCTGAACTGCCCGATTTTCAACTGCGATTCGTAGCGCACGCGGACGACAGCGCTGGTTTCTTCAGACCCGCCGCGTACGGTGAGCAGAAGGTCGTAAACACCGTTAGGCACTTTGGTCAGGTCCAGGTTGCCGAGATCGCCGCCCGTATCGCCGCCAAGGTGGAACCCGAGGGCGTTCAGTGGCGCCGGGGTGACATCAGCATAGGGGGTCGCCGATTGCGCGATGATGGCGAGATCGTCCGAAATCGTGTCATCTTCATCGGAGGGGCGAACCAATTGAACCTGGAACGAAACGGCGTTGGCCGCTGAATCGCGAGCCTGGCCTCGCAGATCGAAAATTCCGTCGCGTATGACCGGATATTGCTCTGACGTCAGCCAATGCTCGCTGGAGTTGGTAACCGCGAGATTGGCGATGGTGGCGGTGAGGTAGTGCGCCGCGGCGCCGGCATTGTAGTAGGCAAAGGTGACCGGAGCTGAAGCGTTCGTGATGCCGTCATTGTCCGTGGCGATGGCAACGAGCGAATAGTAGCCCGGCGCGGGCGGGGTCCAACTGCTCGTGAAGCCGGTCGAGTTGGTGGAGCCTGAAGCGTATAACACGCCGTTGGTGTAGATTTTCACGTCAGCGACATAACCGTCCCAATCGCGGGTCGTGCCGGATATGGTGATGGGAGCTGTAGCAGTGGAGATGCGATCGCGATTCCGTGGTGAAGTGATGGCGATCTCCGGATGCGCGAGCAAGCGCACCGTCACTGCCGCCGAATCCTGCGCGCCCGTGGCATTGGTGACGGTGTAATAGAACGTGTCCGCTCCATAAGCGTGCGGCAAGGGCGTGTAAGTGAGGTAGGTCTGGTCGTGACCGATCGAGACGCGACCAAAACTATCCGTAATTTGGACTATTTGACTGATCTTAATGGCGTTGGTCGAGGTGTCATTGGTCAGCACGTTTAGCGTTACGGCCGGGCTGTTTTCCTCAATTGAGTATTGATCGTCAAGCGCGGTGATCGAGTGGTTGGTGGATTTGACGTTGACGATGAGTGGAGTTGAGGCGCCGACCAAACCCGTGTCGTCGGTGGCAACGGCCACGACGGTATGCAGACCCACCGGTGGGTTGGCCCAAAGATTGGTAAAATAGACATCGGGTGCCGGCGTCGTAGAAATATTGGTGTAATCGGGGTCGCTTCGCACGCCGTCTATCTGGAAATAAACCGCTCCGGTGATATTGGTGTAACTCGACTCTGCGATAGCCGCAATGGTGACCAGCGGATTGACGCCATTGGTGACCATCAAGCGTGCCACCGGATTTGTGATGGCGACGGTAGGGGGTGCGGGAGGCAGCGGATAGCCCACATGCCAGCGAGCCACACCAGGACTGGATACTGCGTGCCGGCCAGCTTGATCAAAATAGCCTGAGACGTATAAATCATAGCGGCTTGCGGATGGATCCTCGACGACCGTGCATTGTCGGACGTAGCTGTCGTGTGGCGAGGGGCTGAAGACCCCCACATCCAAGGCAGTCCAACTCCAAGTCTGCTCGGCCTCGATCCAGGTAGCCATGGCGACATGCGAGGCGGCAATTTGATTGGTGCCGTTCAGCGCGCTCGTAAAACCACCCACCACGAAGAGATGATTGCGAAAGACGGCGAGGTCGTAGATTCTGGGAAAAGGTGGCTCAGCCGTTTCATCGTAATCAGGGTAGTGGTACACTGCGCCGTAGCCTGGGCGCGGTTGCGCAGCGATGCCTCCGTTGAGCGTATGCCACCGAAGACCATCCCACATGGCCACCCCATGGGCGTTCGTATCCCCGCCCACGGTGCAGAAATAACCGCCGACAATAAGGTTCGTGCCACAAGCAGCCAATGCCGTCACCACGCCGCCGGCTTCGTTCGTTCCGGAAGTTCCGGAGCCAACGTTGCCCCATGAATTACCGACGAGCCGGGCGATGTAATCGGCGTTGGTGTTGCCACCAGCATCGGTGAAGGCGCCACCGATGTAGAGATCATCTCCCACCGCCGCAAGGTCAAAAACCGGACCATTCAAGCCGTTCCCGACGCGGACCCACGCATTAAGATTGCGGTCCAGTTTGGCGACATATTGGATACCGGAATCGTTGTTCATCCCCGTAAAACCTCCCGCCGCGTAGACGTCGGATCCCACAAAAGCTACTTTTTCAATTTCGTGCACGCCGCCAAGCAAAAATGTGTTTGTGCCGACAATTTCCCAGGCACTGCCATTCCACCGAATGACTTTGTCGCCGGCGCCATAAATATTTGTCTCGTCGATGCCGAGCGAATGCCAGGCGGGGAAATAATAATTTGCAAACGGAGTCCAATTGGTGCCGTCAACCGACGTGGTTTTCCAAATGTTGGTACCGGTACCGTCGGGTAGCGCGATATACATAATACCATTCGAATCGAAGGCATGAGCTTGTGACGAACTGCCATCAGGCGGGACTTGCCTGCCGAACTCTTGATCCCAAAATCCTTTCGGCTTGGCCGACTCCTCAAGGATGACAAGCAGGTTGGTGGCGAGCGAAATCATTCCGTTTGTGTCGGTGGCTTTGGCGATGAGCGTGTATTCCCCAGCATTCCAGCAGCATCGCGTGACAGAATACGGCGAATCCAGGTCGCTCCCAAGGGATTCTGGCGAGCCACCATTGGCGGAGACAAAAAACTCGACGTTGGTAGTGCTTCCAGTTGTGACGCTGGCGCGGAGCGTCACATCAATCCCGACAAAGTTCGTCGTGTGATCCGCTGGCGAGGTGATGACGATGGTTGGGGGAAGATTGGTGGCACAAACTTTGAATGAACGGAGCGACGACATCGTTCGCGCACCCCGGTCATCTTTGGCAATGGCAACGACGGAATACACGCGGCTTGTTGCTCCGGCCAGGCGAGGATGGGAGACGAGATTGCTCCAGGTGAAGCTGAAATTTCCTAAGCCATTGCTTGCCGCCACGCCGATCAAATTGCTGGGTGCGGAATTGGCATAGGTGAAGAACTGGACTTGCGTGACGCTGCCATCGCTATTCGTCGCGAGGGCGGACAAGAGCACATTGGTGATTTCGAGGAAGGGGTTGCTCAGGTTGGTGGGGGTGAGGAGGGTAATAAAAGGCGGATCGTTGAGGGTGATAGTAATAGCCGCCGTTCCGATCTGTCCGTTGTTATTCGTCGCCCGCGCCGTCAGTCGATACACACCGGCCGTGGCGTCAATCCACCGCAGAGTGGAGAGATTGCTAACGATTGAGGAAACGCCCACGGAATTGCTGCTGCTGCCTGAAGTATTGCCGACGTAGAAGCCGACGTTTGTAATCGTGAGGCCGTTTTCGCTGGCAGTCACCACCATCAAGATATTGGTGGGTGACATGACGAACAGTTGGGTGTTCGTTGGCGAAACAAATTGGATGACCGGTTGCGTTACGTCCGGCACAGCGATGGAGAAAGATTGCGTGCCGCTCGTGTCCACTCCGCCATGGTCCGTGCCACCGTTGTCCTGCAGGAAAACAGTGAGATAATTCGTGCCGACCACGTCGGTGGCGACGCGGAAGGTCAACGCGCCGCTGGCATCAATGGTGGGTTCGGTGCTGAAGAACGCCGTGTTTGTGGTCGAAACAAAGTTGGTGAGCAATTGGCTCGATTCATTTGGCCCGGCGCTAATGCTCACCATAAAATTGGGGACCGTCACGGGTCCGGCATTCCGGGCCATGACAACCTGGTTGCTGGAGAGTGAGAACGACGGAGCGTCATTCACATTCGTTACATAGACGGTTACCCAAGCCCAGGCGGTGGCATTCGAGGTGTCTTTGTTGGTGTAAGCGAATCCGTCCGTGCCATAGAAATTCGCTGGCGGCGTGTATTTTACGTATCCGTTCGTCAAAATCACGACTCCCCCATTGGTGCAGGCGCTCACATTGGTGACCGTTAGACCTGCGTTGTAGGGTGCAAAGGGATTGTCCACGTCCGTGTCGTTGGCCAACACGTCGAGAAGGTTCGTCAAACTGTCCTCCCAAACGCCAAAAACGTCCGGGTTGGCTGTTGGCGGGTTGTTCCCCACGATGATGTAAATCGTAGCCACGCTGGATGTATATTGTCCGTCGTAAACTTGATAGCTGAACCAATCAGGTCCGTTGTAGTTGGTGAACGGGGTGTAGGTGAGGCTCGGAACCATGGTCCCAAGATTTCCGTGTGCAGGCAGACTGAGAAGTTGGTAACTCAATACGTCGCCGTCCGAATCCGCGCTATTGAGCGCAAAGGTCAAATTCATGTTGGCCGCAGTGTAATAGGTCCGGTTCGTCGCTGACGGGGAGTGGTTTGTGGTTAGGGACAGTCGGATATCTCTAACAGGGACCGGCACCATGCTCAGTTTCCAATAACCGTCTCCGTACTGACTCTCACCAACGACGGTGGCACTACTAAAGCCCCAAACTCGAGTCGTGCCGTTGCTTAGCAGGGCCATACAATGTCCCTCGCCTCCCGCGACCGATATGGCATTGGTAATTCCAAACACCTGCAAGGGATAGAGCGTTTGGCTTACGTTCGTTCCCCAGAGCTGTTGTGAATCAGCTTTTCCCCACGCCCACACAGTTCCGTCGGATTTGACCGCAAAACTATTGAACCGGCTGGCGGCGATGGAAACTACATTGCTGAGATTGAGCACTTTGGTGGGAGTGTTTTTCGGCGAGGCGAGCCCATCGCCCAATTCCCCGTGCCCATCATTGCCCCAGGAGTACACAAACCCGTTTGAAATTGCCAACGAATGGGCACCGCCGGCCGCGATGGCGCTGACATTCGTGATAGTGCTCACTTTGACCGGAGTGGAGGAGTCGGTGTTTGATCCGTTGCCCAACTGGCCCAGATTATTTCGTCCCCAGGCATATACCATGCGATTTGAAATCGCCAGGCTATGAGAAGTAGCGCCGTCGTTGTAGCCACCAGCGGCAACTGCCGTTGCGCCGAATAAGCCGGTAACGCTTGCAGCGTTAGTGCGAGAGACGGTACTCCCATTTCCCAGTTGTCCTTTGTCGTTATTTCCCCACGCCCAAACAAGTCCGTTGGAGATCGCAAGATTATGCGCATACCCCACGGAAACATTGCTCATATTTGCCAGATAGGGAACTTGGACTGGCGTCGCAAAGCTCGTATTATTGGTCGGCATACCAATTTGACCATGGAGATTCTTGCCAAAGGCCCACACATTCCCATTGGTGGTGAGCAACAGACTGTGAAACTCGCCTCCTTTGACCATGGAAGCGTTTGTAACACCAACGACGCTCGCCGGGACGGCTTCGGCCTGTAGATCTCCAGTGCCGAGTTGCCCACTCTCATTTAGCCCCCAAGTCCAGGCAATGCCATTGCTTGAAACGGCCATTACATGACCCGCCCCTGCGGCAATGCTGGCTAGATTCGTCAACCCAACCGTCTGGGCGGGAATCGTGCGAAATCCTAATTGACCGAATTCGCTATATCCCCACGCCAAGATTTGTCCGTCTGCCTGCAACGCGAGGCCGTGTGAAGTTCCGACCGCGGCTGCAATGGCATTGGTAATGTTCGAAACTTGCACCGGTACGGCACTATCGACATTGGTGCCGTTTCCAAGCTGGCCACTGGCATTGTATCCCCAAGCCCAAATTGTTCCGTTGCTCTTCACAGCAATACTCAAGTTCAGACCTGCGGCAATTGTGGCCACACCAGTCAAGTTAGTCACTTGAACCGGTTTGTTCGTGCTGGTGATGGAAGTTGTTCCGATGCCAAGGCACCCCTTGGTATTTATCCCCCAGGCCCAGACAGTCCCATCAGCTTTTAGCGCCAGGCTGTGGCTATCACCAGCAGCGATCTCAACGACATTGGTTAAATTCGTTGCTTGAACAGGAGCAGAGCGATCCGTGCTGGACAGGTCTCCTAACTGTCCGCTCCCGTTTTCACCCCACGCCCAAACGGTTCCGTTGGTCTTTAGCGCCAGGCTGTGCTGCCCTCCCGCTGAGATGGCGGAAACGGCCGTTAAATTTGTCACGAGCGTGGGTTTGTTCGTGGATGAAGGCGTTGTGCCGCCGATCCCCAGTCGTCCAGATCCATTAGTTCCCCATGCCCAAACAGTGTCATTCGAAAGCGCCAGGCTGTGTTCGTTTCCTGCCGCGATAGCAATTATGTTAACAAGATTCGTGGACTTGACAGGAGACCGCCGAGCAGTAGTGGTGGCATCCCCCAGGCGTCCGTCAGAATTGTTTCCCCACGCCCACACGGTGCCATCGGATTTCAAGGCGAGGGAATGACTGCCGCCGCTCTCGATGGCGACAATATTTGAAATACCTGACACTGCCGCCGTCAACGCACGGTTGATATTTGTTCCGTCGCCAAGCTGCCCGGTGTCATCCTTGCCCCACGCCCAAACGGATCCATCCGTGAGCAAGGCCACACTATTGCTCCCACCTGCTCCCAATACGTGCAGAATCGAATACATAGCTGTTTTGGTTGCGCTGGCCGCGCTGCAATCTTTCCACGCCTTCACCTTCAGAGTGGTGGTTTTCCAAAAAGTCATTGTGCCCCCAGTCGCGATCGCGGTGTCATTGGTGGTGGGTTCGTTCCCGTTAGTTGTGTAGTAAAGTGTGACGCCTGGTGTGGCATGCGTGACCGTTACAGTCTGGATTCGCGTGTACACCCCGCCATCCGGGGTGAGTACCGGGGTTGCCAGGGGCGTGACGTATGCCGTGAAATTCGTTGATGCCGTATTTGTTCCGCTCGTGGCGCTCGCGGCAATGATATTTGTCACTCCAAAGCAGGAGGACAGATATGCGCATACAGACGCGTTACCACTCGCGTCCGTTAGCAGCGAAATGGAAGCGCTACCTGAAACACAACTGGCGGCAATCGTCGCGCCGCCCTGAGTGACGGTGAATGTCAACGGAGCGTTTGCGAGTGCTTGATTGTTGCTGTTCGCGACATGCACGGTCAACATTTGCGCCAAATAATTCGTTGGCGATCCGGTTTGATTGTTTCCACCCGTGATGCTCAATACTGGCAGGACACCGTTGTAGTAGTCACTCGGCAGCGTATCGCGGTAATCGGGGATGCCGTCCAGGTCGGTGTCGGGTGGATTCCCGTTGCTATCCACCGCGACATGGTGCCAGCCAATATCCACTACCGAGTTTGTTTCACGGAGTTGGTTTGTCAGGGTTGTGTAATAGTAAAGCCCCGCCACGCTGGCATTGCTGTCTCCCGCGTTTAGCAAGATACTGTTCGTGGGAAGATAGTATCCGCGATAGCTGCCGATGTAGGAGCCACTGATGCCACTCGTACTCACCCAATTGAAATCGGTGACTTGAACGTCGTGACCGCCAATCGGTCCAATCCTGTCCTGATTGGTGATGAACGCGTTGAAGTCATAGTTTACATTCGCGGTGTAGTTGCCGGTGCGAATAGTTGTGCCATCGAAGGTGCTGTTGCGTACACTGACCGGAATATTCGTAAAGAACGGGTCAATCAAGAGCGAGCCGCCGATCCACGTGCAATTACGCATCGCAAATTCATCTCCCCACCATCCACTTTGGTCACCCGTTTCCACGTAAACGCCGAGGCAATTGGTAAAGAAAATGCTCATGCTGTAACCACTGATGGGCCCGTTGTAAAATTCACAGTCCCGCGCCCGAACTTTTAGGTACTTTCCAGCACAGTGGGATCCGAAGCTTGGAATTCACGTGACTTGAAGTCGCGGC
>JADMIO011189625.1_pt1 | contig 42153 bp, 23 predicted proteins | sample 8958161 | NCBI WGS metagenome assembly JADMIO01 (sample SAMN16585339, study PRJNA669376) | soil metagenome | isolation source: Crop rotation soil | place: USA: Cullars Rotation, Alabama | collected 2011 | reverse complement strand
GCCGCGACTTCAAGTCACGTGAATTCCAAGCTTCGGATCCCACTGTGCTGGAAAGGAGGAGCGGCGGAAGGAGCTCCTCGGCCTGAACGAGATGAGCGGGCCGGTGTTCAAGATCAAGGCGGACCCCAGGGTCACCCGGGTCGGGAGGCTGATCAGGAAGACCAGCGTCGACGAGCTCCCGCAGCTCTTCAACATCCTCCTCGGCGACATGAGCCTGGTCGGACCGCGCCCCGCGCTCCCCTCCGAGACCGAGGCCTACGAGCCCTGGCAGCGCCGCCGCCTCTCCGTGAAGCCGGGTCTCACCGGACTCTGGCAAGTCTCGGGACGGAACACGATCGACTTCGAGCAGTGGATGCGCCTCGACCTGCGCTACATCGACACCTGGTCGCTCGGCCTCGATCTCGAGATCCTCCTCAGGACCATCCCTGCCGTGCTGGTCCGGAGCGGCGCATCGTGAGCGAAGCGGCGGCAGCCTCGCACCGCGATCGCGAAGGGCCTGCGGGTCCAGCGCGGAGCCAGGTGGGGCGGGCCGTCGGGCACGGGGTGTGCGTCACGGGCGCCAGATGCCCGCACCGGACCTGACCCGCATCGCCGGGACCCTCACCGAACGCTCGTTCCCCAAGATCTTCGCCGTCGAGCTCTGCGCCGACTGCAATCTGGCTTGCACCATGTGCCATCACCCCCAGATGCGGCGGCCCAAGGGAAAGATGCCTTTCGAGCTGTGGAAGCGCTGCGCGGATCAGATCGCGGTGATCGCCCCCGACACCGACGTCTGGTTCTCCTTCTGCGGCGAGCCGCTCCTCGATCCCGACAGGCTCATGCTGTTCGTGGAGTACGGGCACATGGTCGGGCTGCGCTCGCTCAACCTCAACACCAACGGGATGCTGCTCGCGCCCGACGTCGCCGAGCGCATCGCCAGGTCTCCGCTGCGCATGGCGGTGATCGGCATCGACGGCTTCTCGCCGGGGGTCTACGAGCGCATCCGCGTCAACGGCGTGCGCGACGAGGTCTACGGCAACGTCGAGAACCTGCTCCGCGCGCGCCAGGCCAGGAAACACGGCCCGGAGGTGATGGTGCAGTTCATCGAGATGGACGAGAACGCACACGAGCTCGAGGCCTTCAAGGAGCACTGGCTCGCGCGCGGCGCCACCGCGAAGGTCAGGAACAAGCTGAGCTGGGGAGGGAAGCTCGGCACGCCCCTCGAGATCCCCATCGCGGACCGCATCCCCTGCCCCTGGGCGGTGACCATGATGCACGTGTTCTGGGATGGACGCGTGCCGCGCTGCCCCGGCGACACAGAGGGCGAGGAGGGCGCGGGCAACGCGTGGGAGGAGCCGCTCGACGTGCTGTGGGGAAGGCTCGGGCAGTACCGCGACAAGCACCTCGGCTACCGCTTCGGCGAGCTGCCCGCGCGCTGCTCCACCTGCAAGGACTGGATGGTCGGCGCCGCGGTGAGGCTGCGCCCGTCCAGGCTCCCCGTCGTGGGCTGAAGGAGATCGAGATGCGTACTCTCTACCTGTGCGGCGCCGGCAACCCCGAAGGCGTTCGCCTCGCCCTGACCGTCAACGCAGACGAGCGGCGCTGGTATCGCGCGGTGATCCTGGACGACGACCCGAAGCGGCACGGGCAGGAGCTCCTGGGGGTCCCCATCGCGGGCCCCTTCGCGCTCCTCGCCGCGGCCGATCGCGCGACGGACGCGGTGGTGAACCTGGTCGCGCGCACCACCCGGAAGCGCGCGCAGGCGAGGGAGCGGATCGCCGCGTACGAGGTGCCCTTCGCCAGCCTGATCGATCCCTCGATCGACCTCTCCTGGACGGAGCTCGGCAGCGGGGTGACGGTCTACCGGAACGCCACCGTGTCGGCGCTCTCTCGCGCGGGCGACGGAGCGGTCCTCTTCGCCAACGCGGTCCTCGGCCACGGCGCGTCGATCGGCGCGGGGACCGTGCTCGCGCCCGGCGCCGTCCTCAACGCGCGCGTCCAGGCGGGGGAGGGCGCCTACTTCGGGACCAACTCGTCGGTCTTGCCTGATCTGAAAGTGGGATCCTGGGCGACCGTCGCCGCGGGCAGCGCCGTGGTGGAGGACGTGCCCGAGGGCGCCACCGTGATGGGCGTCCCCGGGGTGGTGGTGATGACGTCGGGTGCGGCACAGACCGAAGCGCCATCGCCCGCGCCTCCCCCGCCGCCTTCGCTCGAGCTCGAGGCCTCGATCCTCGAGGTCTGGCAGGAGCTGCTCCCGGGCGCGGCGATCGGCCCCGAGGACAACTTCTTCGACAGGGGCGGCACCTCGCAGCTCGCAATCCAGCTTGCATCGCGCCTCCGCGAGGCCCTCGGCACCGCCGTCGCCGCGACGGAGGTGTTCCGCTCTCCCACGGTCCGGAAGCTCGCCGCGTCCCTCGGCGGCAGCGCTCGGCCCGCCGACGAGACCGCGCGCGCCGAGGCCCGGGGCGCCCTCCGCCGCCGCCGCTTCGCCGCCGCGAGCTGACGCGCCCGATCTGCGCGCTCCGAGCCGGGATGTCTTCTCCCCTGCTCGTGGCACCCACTTCGCATCCGATCGGGGGATGCGAAGCTCGGAGATCCTCTCGGCCCTCGGGGTGCTGCTCGCGGGTGCGGCCTGCGTGGAGGACCTGACCTCCCCGCCCGATCCTCCGCGCCCCCCGGTGCCCGGGCAGACCGCGTTCGTGTCCGCCGACGGCATGGACGGCGCGCTCCCCGGAAGGAACGTGGGCCTCGACGAGCGGGCGGGCGCTCCGACCGGCGAGGTCCCGCGCACCGTCGAGGAGGGCGACATCTACCGCGTCGGGGCAGGGGGCCTGATCCTGAACCTCAACTCCTATCGCGGCCTCCAGATCATCGACGCCTCCGACCCCTCCGCGCCGCGCATCGTCGGCAAGCTCACCATCGCCGGCACGCCGGTCGAGATGTACCAGGTCGAGAGCCGCCTCTACCTCCTGCTCAACAACTGGCAGGGCTACTTCGGCGCCAGAGAGGACATGCGCCCCGAGAGCTACACGGGCGGCATCGTGGTCGCGGTGGACGCGAGCGATCCGAGCGCGCCCGTCGAGACCGCCCGCGCCCGCGTGCCCGGCTTCATCAAGACCAGCAGGCTCACCCGCGGCGGAGGCCAGGAGTCGCTGTACGTCGCGGCCACCCTCTCGGACCGCACGGTGGTGAAGAGCTTCAGCGTCTCCGGGAACGGTGCGCTCGTCCCCAGGACCGAGCTCGACCTCGGCGGCTACGTCACCGACATCCAGGCCACGCCCGAGCGCCTGCTCGTCGCGCGGAGCGACTGGCTCCGCCACGACGGGAGGAGCGAGGTGGCGATGATCGACATCTCCGATCCCGCGGGGACCATGACCCTCGGCGACGCCGTCACCGTGGAGGGCCTGGTCTCGGACAAGACCAAGATGGACCTGCGCGGCGACATCCTCCGCGTGGTCTCCTCCAACACCTGGGGCTCGGCCTCGAACGTGAACCACCTCGAGACCTTCGACGCGGCGGACTTCAGGGTGCTCGTCCGCGTGGACCACGCCACCTTCGGCCCCAACGAGCAGCTCTTCGGCACGCTCTTCCTCGAGGACCGCGCCTTCTTCGTCACCTACGAGCGGCGCGATCCCTTCCACGCCTTCTCGATCGACGCCGCGGGGCACGTCGCCGAGCGCTCGGCGTTCGTGGTGTCCGGGTGGAACGACTGGTTCCGCGCGGTCTCGAGCTCGACGCGGCTGATCGGCATCGGCAAGGACGACGTGGGAGGCCGCACCCAGTCTGTGAGCCTCTACGACATCACCGACCTCGAGAACCCGAGCCCGCTCCTCGCCCGCGCAGGCGTGGCGCTCTCGAACAGCTGGTCCGAGGCGAGCTACGACGACCGCGCCTTCTCGGTTCTCGAGGGCGCCACGGCGATCGCCGCGCCCACGGGGCAGCTCGAGACGGGCATGGTGCTCTTGCCCTTCAGCGGATGGGACCCGGACACGGGCTACGCGTCCGGCGTCCAGATCTTCACCTTCTCGGACACGACCCTCACGCGCCGCGGCGCCATGCGCGAGTCCACGCCGGTGCGCCGCAGCTTCGTCCTGGATCCCGGCGCGCACACGGCGGCGAACCTCTCCGAGGAGGAGCTCGGCCTCTTCGACGCGACGCGCCCGGACGCGCCCGCGGAGCTGGGTCGGATCGAGCTCGCGCCGGACTACGCGGGGGTCCTGGTCTTCGGCGCGTACGCGGTGCGCCGGCACACGGTCAGCTACTGGACGCGCTACTGGGGCGGCCACGCCGGGACGGTGCCGGAGGACGCGCTCGAGGTGGTGCGCCTCGCGGGCGACGTGGAAGCGCCGCCCCTCGCCACCATCCGCGTGCGCGCGGGCGCGAGGGTCTTCAAGGTCGGGGACAAGCTCGCCGCGGTCTCCTTCGTCACCCGCGCGTCGTTGCCCGGCGAGCAGCCCGGGTACACGGCGGTGGTGGAGGCCTGGGACCTCTCGTCGCCGATCGCGCCCGTCCCCGCGGGGAGGCTCGAGACCACCGAGCTCCCGCTGCCGGGCTATGCGTACGCGCGCGCGGGCATCGCCTCTCCGATCGCGGACTGCTTCGACTGCGGCTGGGGCGCCTGGTACCAGGCCTCGGGCATCGAGGTGGTGGGGAGCGCGCTGGTCTTCGTGAAGTACGTGCCGGAGGACGTCGTCGAGGGGACGGTCACGGTGCGCTGGACCTCTCCCGCGATGCAGCCCTGGTCCTGCTCGAACACGCGAGGGGAGCCGGTGGCCTGCACGTACAACGTCGGCCAGATCCTCTGCGAGCAGCTCGCGCGGACGGACGGCACGACCGACCCCGAGATCTGCTCGGGCGCGATCCAGACCTGCGCGCAGGACGCGAGCGGCGACACGAGCTGCACCGAGGTGGACCCGACCACCATCGACACGCAGACCGGGATGTACAGCTACGAGCGGCACCGCTACTGGCAGCACCACGACCTCCGCGCGGTGGACCTCCGCGGCGCGCCGGTGCTGGGCGGGAGCGTCTCGATGGCCTCCGACGAGGAAGCCGTGAGCCTGCTCGCGAAGGGCTCGGTGCTCTACACCACCTTCAAGAAGCCGTACCGCGTCTCCGCCGACGCCCGCCCGCACGCGCGCTTCTTCTTCCGCGGCACGGACTGGGCGGACCCCGCGTCCCCCGGCACCGGCGAGACGATCAACATCCCGGGCGAGCTCATCGCCGTGGAGGGCGCCACGATCCTCACGCGCGACTCGGTGTGGAACACCACGGCGATCGAGACCGCGGTCGATCAGCTGCTGCTCTCCGGCGGGCTGGCCCACCTCCAGGCGACGCGCCTGTTCACCGACCGCACCGTCGAGAAGATCGCGCTCGACGGCGCGGGCCACGTGATCGTCAGCCACGGCGAGCCCTGGCGCTCGGTCTACACGCCGTCGGCGCTGGCCGCGCCCTCGCACCGGCTGACGATCCTCGACCTCGGCGGGGGGACGCTCGCGACGCTCGGCGAGGCGGAGGTGGACGCGTGGGCGCAGCTCGAGGGCACGATCGCCGGACGCGCGCTCTTCTCGGTGCCCGGCGGGCTCCTGGTGATGAACCTCGACGACCCGCGCGCCCCCTACGCGCAGGCCTACTTCCCGATGAACGGCTGGGCCTACGGCATCGAGCTCGCCGGCCGCGTCGCCCTCTTCGCGGCGGGCCGCTTCGGCCTCCACCGCTTCGACCTCGACACCTTCAACCTCCTCACCCCCGCGACGCCCTGAGAGACGCCGGTCAGATGCTGATGCTGGGGGCGAGGCGGGAGGGGAGCATGTGGATGTACGGCGTGCGGGCCTGGTTCCTCGCCGCGATCGCCTCCTCCACCTGCGAGAGCGCGCGCCGGAAGCGATCGAGGTAGGGCGCGACCCGCGCGTCCTCGAAGGGGACCGGGTACTCGCCGAGCTTGCCGTAGCGCGCCTCGCCCAGGAGGAGCGCGGTGCCGAACTGGCGCTGGCTCTGCTCCATGGGCGGGAGCGCGGCGCGCCAGTCCGCCTCGGTCCAGCCCTCCTTCTTCGAGGGCGGCTTCCGGTAGATCGCGAAGGGGCTGTTCGGGATGACGGTCATCTCCACCGAGACCGGGTCGCGTGATCGAGGCGGGCTGCAATGCGCACAGCCGGAGAAAGTTCCGCGACGCCGAGGAACCCAACCCCTCCTCGCGGCCGAAGGAGGAGCCTTCATCGGGGCGATGTACGGCGCCGAGGAGGAAGCGAAGAAGCGCGGCCTCGAAGGCGCAGCGCTCCGCGAGCATCGCCAAGCTCACATCCGACCCATCGCCGACAAGTTCGAGAAGTGGTGGCTCGCGGTGGAACCAACGCTGCTCCCTTCCGAGCCGTTGATGGCGGCGATCCAGTACTACAAGCGGGATCGCGACGCGCTGCTTCGGTTCATCGAAGATCCCGACGTCCCCATCGACAACTCACCCACCGAACGAGAGTTCCAGACCGTCGCGAAGCTCCGTCTGAACATGCTCTTCGCGGGCAGTACCGAAGGCGCCCATCGAGCGTGTGGATCGTCGCGACGTGCCGCGCGCTTGGCGTACCCGCGCTCGCATACCTCACGTGGGCCTTCGAGCGCCTCGGTACCCATCGCGATGTCTTCGGCGTCTCGATCAACGAGCTCACGCCCGCGGCGTTCAAAAAGAGCCTCGGCTGATCCCGCCGACCGACTCGCCGCCCACCCATCTCGTCTGAGCCCTCCGCCCCCCCGCCGGAGCTCCCCTCGCTCGCAACCCGGTGTCGCTGATCGGCCACGCACCGGAAGTGAGATAGTATCCTCGACCAATCATGATTCCGCGTGGGTTACTGACGGCGTTCGGCATGCTGCAGTTGATCGCGCCGCCCGTGGGCGCTCCGGCGCAGCGAAAGACGCTGCTCGTGACCGAGGCGCGGCTCATCGGCAAGACCGATCCCAACGCCGGCAGCCTGATCAATGCGCGGTTGGCAGCGGCCGCGTCCCGCTCTCCCCGCTTCGAGGTGATGACCGTCCGCGACCTCGTGCCCGTTGCCGAGCTGGCGAATGTGAGACGCGTCTTCGACTGCGCGGGGGACGACGAGTGCGTCTCGAGGGCCGCGAGCGCATGCGAGACCGACTTCGTGCTGTCGACGACGCTCGGCGCGCTCGGTGGCACGCTCGTCGTCACCCTCTCCCTGATCAATCCCAGGAATGCGACGGTCGTGGGCCGCGAGAGCGTCTCGGCGCAGGGCTCCGAAGCGCTCGCCGTGGCGGTCGAGGCGAAAGTCTCCGCGATGCTCGGCGAAGGGAAGCCGGAGGAGCCCTTCCGGTTGCCGTCGGGGAAGCCGATCTCCTTCGCCGTCTTCGACCTCGAGCCCGCGGGTGTCCCGGCGGAGACAGCGAAGAACCTGAGCGAGATCCTCTCCGTCGAGCTCAAGCGCATCGAGGGCGCGAGCGTCATCGCCCGCGGAGACCTGGCGGCCCTCGTCAGCCTCGAGCAGATGAAGCACGTCGTCCAGGGCCCCTGCGACACCGCCTGCCTCGCGGAGCTGGGCGGCGCCCTCGGCGTGGACAAGCTGGTGGTCGGCCAGGTCGGCAAGCTCGCGGACACTCACGTCATCACGCTCCAGCTCATCGATCCCTCGGCCGTGAAGGTCGACAATCGCATCGTCGAGTCCTTCGTCGGCGAGGAGAGCCAACTCATCCGCAGCGTCCGCCACGCCGGCCGCTCACTGATCGGCCTCGGAGATCTGAAAGCGGGTACGCTGGCGATCGCGGGCTCGGAGGTGGGCGCCACGGTTCACTTGGACGGAAGAGAGTCCGGCACCTTGCCATTACCGCCGCTCCCCGGCCTCCGTCCGGGTCGACACGCGGTCCGCGTCTCGAGGTCGGGATACTTCGACTGGCGCACCGACGTCTACGTCGACCCAAACGAGACGACCGCCCTCTGGGCCCAGCTCACGGAGCGACCTACAGCCTGGTACGGGACTTGGTGGTTCTGGACAATCGTCGGCGCCGCAGCCGCGGGCGGCACCATCGCTGTGGTCGCATCGCGGGCCCAGCAGCCCGGGACTGGCGGGGGGACCATCGGGATCGAGCTCAAGCCATGAGATCAAGGCTCAGCCTCGGAGGCTCGCTGTGATCGCCTCTCCAGACGTGTCCAGGTCGAGCATCCCAGCGAGCCGCGCCTCGACGAGGCGGACGCTCGGATGCCCGCTCCTCGCCGCGTCGTGCGCGGGGCTGATCGCCTCCTGTGGGGCCTCGGAGCCCGGCAGGTTCCGCGTCGTCTTCGGCTGGTCGGGCGAGAGTCCCGACGGACCGAGCCTACCGGATGCCGCGTTCGTCTTCGGGCGCGTGGAGGAGCGCAATGAGCGCGCCGAAATCGGCGGCACGCTGCTCGGGGAGGCCGTCCCGGCTCCGTTCAGCGTACCCGGCTCGCTCGCCCTCAGCGGGATCACCAACGGCGACAACCGAGTGGCGATCGTCGAGATCAGGGAGACCCGGGACCCTGGCTCGTCCCTTCTCTACTACGGTCTCTCTGAGCCCTTCTCGCTCTGGCCCGGGTCCGACGTCACGGTCGAGGTCTACCTCGAGCTCGCGCCCGCACCGCGCGCCGCCCGCAGCACGGATCTGACCATCCTCGAGCTGCGGGGACGCGGCGCCGTGAAGGACCCGGCCGTGACGCTCGCCTTCGACGCCGCCCGCCCGGACCGGATCATCGTGGCCAAGGACCTCGGCCTCTTGGTGGGCCGCGCCGACGTCGACCCCGAGTCCCACGCCGTCGGATCGAGCACCACGACGGCGGGTCACGAGCGCTATCAGGTCCCGTACGACCTCAACACAGGTCTCTGCGATCCCGGCGCATGCGCAGACGGCATCCGGGCGGTCCACGTGCTTGTCTCGGGAGAGGCGGGCCGCTCGCGCGCGAGGACGCTCTATGCGCAGGTGGTCCTCGACACGGTTGGGCCGCGCGTCTTGCCCGGATCCGAAGGCCTGCACCTCGTGCCGCGAAACAGCCTCCTACCGTCCGTGCGGAAGATCGGCGTGGGCACAAAGGTCGAGCTGAGCTTCACGCTAGACGAGGCAGTCGCGGGGACGCCCACGGTGGCGACGTCCGCTCCCGAGGTCATCCCATTTGTCCTCGACCGCCGCTCGGGGACCTCGTTCACCTTCACCCTCGACCTCGCGGAGGCCACCCACACGCAGGGCTCATACACTGTGGACGTCACTGCGGAGGATCGCGCGGGCAACATCGCCACTCGGACGCTCGCCGTGCCCGATCCCGGCATCGTGTTGGACACGATCTCTCCAAACGTACCGGCAGTGGACCTGATCACCTACCGGCGCATGCCGTGGGGTACGGCTTCGAGCCCCGGGACGCCACGGTTCCTCCTCGAAGGCGCTCCCGGCGCCGCCGGTCCGCGGGACACCCTCGTGGTCTACGGCGCTGCGGACGTGGCCTCATCGGCGGAGATCGGACGCACGACGGCGGGCCCCGACGGCGCGTTCGCGGCCTTCGATCTCGACCCGGCAGATCGCGTGGACGTGTACGTGGTCGCCGTCGACGACGCGGGCAACGTCAGCGACGCGGCACCGCAGCCGGGGATCCAGGCGCGAGCGATCAGTCGCGGTGTGTGGACCGCGTCCCTCGGCGGGAAAATCCGCGGAAGGACGACCCCCAACCCGCATGGCGCCACATACTCGCACGCGTTCCTCCCGAGCTTGGTTCAGGACAGCGCGCTGAGCGCGGAGCCCGACCAAGCCAGCATCGACGCGCTCGCTGGGCTCCCCGGCCCGCCGCTCACCATCAGTGGCGCCCCGCGCTGGGTCGCACACGGGAGCTCCACGGTGCACCCCGCCCCCCGGTATGAGTTTGGCTTCGCGTACGACACTGCCCGAGGGCGTGCGGTGCTCGTGAATGGACTGGCTCCCCGTTTGGGAGTCTTCCGAGATACCTGGGAGTGGAACGGACTCGCGTGGAGCGAGCGCAGCCCCCGCGGGCCGGCTCCCACGGCGGGCATCGGTGCCTCGATGGCTTATGACTCCGCTCGCGGTCGGGTCGTCTTCCACTCAGGCCTCTCGGACGAAACCTGGGAATGGGACGGCCTGTCCTGGGCTCTCCGGAGGCCGTCGCAGACACCTGGAGGGTCGGGAAATGCGATGGCGTACGACTCGACGAGAGCACGCGTCGTTCTGTTCGGAGGCGCCTCTCTGCGAGAGACCTGGGAATGGGACGGTACGACGTGGACCGAGATGAACCCTCCGGCACCCATTCCAGAGGCTCGCATCAAGCACGCGATGGCGTACGACGCGGCGAGAGCGCGCATCGTGCTCGTCGGCGGCACGGACCCCACGACGAATCGGATGCTCGACGACCACTGGGAGTGGGACGGCCACCGTTGGAGCCGTGTGTCGTCGGCGAGGCGACCCCCACCGCGCTCGGGACACGGCCTCGCGTGGGACAGCCGGCGACGGCGCCTGGTTCTATTCGGAGGTGTTCAAGAGGATCCGACAGAAGCAATCAGCCTCGGGGATACGTGGGAGTGGGACGGGACGAGTTGGAGCCCTGCCGCGGTGGGCCAGCTCGGCCCTCAGGCACGCTTTGGCCCGGGCCTCGTCTACGACGTCGTACGCGGACGCGTGGTGCTCTTCGGCGGGGCCAGCGGTCGCTCCGAGACGGAGTTTCACGGCGACACATGGGAGTGGGACGGATCGAAGTGGGAGGACCGCACGGTGGAAGCGGTATCGAGCGGCCCCTCGCACCGGTCGGGCCACGCGATGGCGTCCAACGGGTACGAGGTGCTCATGTTTGGCGGGGCCGGCGTCTCGGGGCCGACGGATGAGACGTGGGTCTGGAGCGAGAGGCGCGGCTGGACCGAGACAATGCCTATCTGGCGTCCGACTGCACGCCAGGGCGCCGCTGCGGCGTACGACAGGCGGCGCAACCGCGTGGTTCTGTTCGGCGGTGCGCCCGGGGCGCCGGACGCCGAGTCCGTCTGGGAGTGGTACCCGAACAACAGGTCGTGGATCAATTTTTCGCCCGGCGGGCCTGGCCCGGGCTCTCGGCAATATCACTCCATGGTCTATGACGGCTTCCGCCAGAAGGTCATCCTCTTCGGCGGCCTCAGCGCGCCGAATCAGAGGCTTGGCGATCTCTGGGAGTGGGATGGCGACGTCGGACGCTGGTCCGCCATACCTTCGGCGGTGGGACCGCCGCCGAGGTCCGGCGCCGCCATGGCCTATGATTCCGCCCGGAATCGGCTCCTCGTGTTCGGAGGAGAAGGCGATCGCGGCGTCCTCGGGGACACGTGGGAATGGGTTGGCGGCCAGGCATCCTGGGCCCAGCTCACCCCGTCCGGAGCGCCCCTGCCGAGGACCCTGTCCACCATGGCGTACGACTCCGTCCGCGAGCGTGCAGTCCTTTTCGGAGGAAGGGGGATTCGCACGTTCGGGGACACGTGGGTATGGGACGGAACGGGATGGTCGATCGTTAGCGATTCCCCGCGCGACCCCGTCGCTCGCAGCGCGGCTTCCATGGCGTACGACGGGCGAATCATCCTCTTCGGCGGGGACTCGTCCGCCGTCAGGTTCCCTTTGCTTCGCGATCTATGGACTTGGGACGGCCTCGGGTGGAGCGATCGCACTCCGGCCCTGTCCCTGTCCCTGTCCGCGCCGGAGGATCGCAATGAAGAGACCCTGGCGTTCGACGCTGCTCGGGGCCGCGTGGTGCTCTTCGGCGGCGTGTCTTCGCCGTCTTCAGAAACTCTCGCCGACACTTGGGAGTGGGACGGTTCGCGGTGGAGCGCGGAGCTGGGCGGGCCACCCCGCAATGACTCGACCATGGCCTACGACTCTACGCGGCGCAGGATTGTCTTGTTTCTCGGCGACGGAAACGTCCCCAATTCTCTCTGGGAGCGCGACGAGACCGGCAGATGGGAGTCGCGCCATGCAGAGACGGAGCCCCCTCGACGACATTTGCACGCGATGGCTTTCGACTCGGTGCGGGGTCGCGTGGTGATGTTCGGCGGGTCCGATTCTTCACAAAAATACGACGATACATGGGAGTGGGACGGCGCGAGCGGGGCTTGGACCCTTGGTCCTCGCGGGCCCCCGAACCGCGATCGCCACGCGATGACCTTCGACGCGGCGCGAGGAGTCGTACTCTTGTTCGGCGGCTGCCCGGGAGCGAGCACCCAAGGAGGCCGCGATCCCTGTCCCGCGCTCGGTGACACGTGGACATACGACGGAACGAGTTGGACGCCTGCCGGGCTCGGGCGCCCGGGCCCGCCGCCGCGCGCAATGGCCGCGATGTCTTACGACGGCACCCGGCGGCGCGTGGTCCTCTTCGGGGGTTGTGACATGGTGCGAGCTGGCGTCTGTGGCACTACCCTCGGCGATACGTGGGAGTGGGACGGCGATCGGTGGCTGGAGCAAAGAACACCCGCGCAGGTGGCTCAGGCTGTCGCCGCCGGCTTCCATGCGATGACCTACGACGCCCGAGTGGGTCGGATTCTGCGGTATGGCGGTGCAAGCGTGGGGGCCGACGGGCTCACCGAATGGATCGCGGATCCCATGGAACGTCCCGCGATCATCTTCAGCGTGGACTGGGGTGCCGCAAGTGTCGCCGCCGTACCCGAATCCGTGGATTTGTCGGTGGTTGCTGGGGGGCGGGGCGCCTCGGCGGTCGCGCCCGGCAACGACGTCCCCGGAGCGGAGCTCTTGGTCTGGGATTCGTACGCGGGCGCCTGGTCTTCGTGGGGCTCGGGCCGAGCCGACATCTCGGGACCAGCGCCTCTTCACGCGGCGGCGAGCGCCGGCGCCGTCTCCAGGCTCGTCACTGCCGAGGGCACGATCCACTTCGCGTTGCGTCCGAGAGCTGGCTTCGGCCTAGGGGCCGCGCCCGCTCGGATCTCTGCGACCGCCATGGAGCTCAACGTTCACTACGGGGGCGCGGGGAGCACTGGGTTGCCCTCCTCCGACGCGGGACGGCAAGACGCGGCAGACGGGGGCCCCCGCCTGGACTCGGGATCTCGGGACGGCGGCGGGACCGATGCGGGCGATCGATAGTGGCGGTGGCGATGTGGGATCGGGTGTCAACGGGCGGGGTACCAGATCCGCTCGCCCGCTGGTTCGCTCAGGTGCTCACCGACCGCGCCCGCCTCAGCCCGGTTCATGACGATGCGCGGGCTCGCGGCGCTCGAAGACGCACCGGACGGGGGAGCACGGGGGAGGTCGCTGGCGTCTCGGTGCACGACGCATCTCGGTCCCCGCGGGTGACGCGGCGGGACGGGAGAGGTTGGCCCGCTACCGGAGGTGGACGCGTGGGCGCAGCTGGAGGGCACGATCGCCGGACGCGCGCTCTTCTCGGTGCCCGGCGGGCTCCTGGTGATGAACCTCGACGACCCGCGCGCCCCCTACGCGCAGGCCTACTTCCCGATGAACGGCTGGGCCTACGGCATCGAGCTCGCCGGCCGCGTCGCCCTCTTCGCGGCGGGCCGCTTCGGCCTCCACCGCTTCGACCTCGACACCTTCAACCTCCTCACCCCCGCGACGCCCTGAGAGACGCCGGTCAGATGCTGATGCTGGGGGCGAGGCGGGAGGGGAGCATGTGGATGTACGGCGTGCGGGCCTGGTTCCTCGCCGCGATCGCCTCCTCCACCTGCGAGAGCGCGCGCCGGAAGCGATCGAGGTAGGGCGCGACCCGCGCGTCCTCGAAGGGGACCGGGTACTCGCCGAGCTTGCCGTAGCGCGCCTCGCCCAGGAGGAGCGCGGTGCCGAACTGGCGCTGGCTCTGCTCCATGGGCGGGAGCGCGGCGCGCCAGTCCGCCTCGGTCCAGCCCTCCTTCTTCGAGGGCGGCTTCCGGTAGATCGCGAAGGGGCTGTTCGGGATGACCGTCATCTCCACCGAGACCGGGAAGTTCATCGCCGAGTGGAGGGCGGAGACCGAGAAGATGATCTGGGTGATCGTCTCCGCGAGGCACTTCCTGGTGCGGAAGACTCCGCCCTCGCCGAAGCCCGCGAGCCCGCCGCCGTCCGGGGACTGGATCTCGCGCAGCCATCCGCGGAGCTCGCCGTCGCCGAGCACCTCCTCGTCCGACGCGTAGTAGAGCGACAGATAGCTCGACACCCACTCGGAGAGCGCGCCCCACACCAGGAGGCCGTCGTCGCGCCACGGGAAGTCGGCGATGGCGGAGCCCGACCCGAGGCCGCGGCGCGCGAGCCTCTCGGGGAAGATCGACTCGTCCATCCGGAACGACTCCAGCGAGCGCCGCGCGAGATCGCGGACTCCCGCGCGGCCCGTGCCGGCGATCCAGTCGATGAGGCCGTGCTCCGCGAAGACCGAGGTCGAGCCCACCTTGTTGATGTAGAGCGTGCCCACCGCGTGCGGCTCGAGGAGCACGCGCACCGGGTGGTTCGGCGCGAGCTGGCGCCGCATCGCCACGATCACCGGCTCCGCGACGAGGTGCGTGCGCGCGTGGTGGTGCCAGATCGCGCCGACCACGGTGTCCGCGACGGCCACGTGGAGCTTCGCGAGCTCCCAGCCCCAGCCGTCTCTCGGGGTGAAGATCGGCGTCTCGGGCCCGTGCTTTCTTCCGATCTGGATCGCGAAGATCCGCGCCGTCCCCGTGCCCTTCGGCACCACCAGCATCGCGCGCGGAGCGAAGACCCATCGCTCCGCGCCGCCGAGCGCGTTGCTCGGGGCGCCCTCGAGGACGCCGAAGTCCGCGATGAAGAGCCGCTTCTCCGCGAGCGCCGCCGCCACCGTGTCTCCCGGGCTCACCGTCACGATGTGCTCGTCGGCGACCGGGAAGTCCGCGTCGTACGCGCGGGTCAGCTCGAGCACCTCGGGATCCGCGCCCGCCACGAAGCGCCGCGAGAAGGTCACGTCGTCGTGGAGGTGGTGCACGAGGTCGGGGACCGGGATGGTCTGGAAGAAGACCGAGAAGTCCTCGACCGACCGCGCGTCCACGCTCTCCATGTCACCGGCGAGGAGCATCGCCACCGCGTCGTTCACCGCCTCCTGGACGTCGCCGTGCACCACCTCGCTCACCACCTTCGCGAGCTCGCCCAGCGCGACCCTCCAGTCGGCGAGCTTCGAGCGCCTGTCCGCGCGCGCCTCGTTGGCGAGGACCAGCCCGAGCGCGTGGTTCATCACCTCGGACCAGTCCTTCGGGGGCTGGTCCTCCTTGGGCACGTTCGAGGAGAGCGCCACGCCTTGGTACACGGAGTGGTTCCAGCCAAAGGTCTTGCGCGCGCTCTCGAGGGCTGCCGCGCGGGCCTTGGGGTTCGGGTCGTGCTGGGGGAGGAGCGGCTCGCTCCTGGGTGCGATGGGCATCTTCATTTTCTCGTTACATTCAGCGGCGGAGTTGTCGATTTACTGAGCCGGTTTCGCAAATCGCACACGGAGGCTCCTTGCGTACACTCCACGGCCGCGTCGTCTTCAACCAGGCTGGTCCATCGCGGCCGATCCATCACCTCGCGCTGGAAGCACGGATCCAGCGGGTCCTCACCCACGACGACGTCGAGGTCGAGACCGATTCGGACGGGCGCTTCACCATCGAGGTGGACGACGAGGTGCGCTCGGTCCGCCTCGGCGTGTTCGACGCGCGCCACCGCTACACGCGCGCGGGCGAGCCCGCCGACGAGCGCGAGCTGGTCTCGCAGCTCGAGGTCCCCGTCCCGCGCACCGGGGATGACCTCGGCGAGATTGCGGTCGCGTTCTGGCCCTACCGCCCGGACTTCCCCGTGCCCCGCGCCGGCGCGCCCGGCGGCCGCCTGCCCCAGTCTTATAGCGGCGGGTTCAAGCGCTCGCTGGCCGGCGCCTTCGCGAAGACCGTGCCCGCGCGCGCGGTCCTCGAGTCCCTCACGCTCCTCGGCCACGATCGTCCCACCGCCGTGGAGATCCAGGCGCGCCAGCCCGAAGGCGTGACTTGCTCGGTGGACGCCGAGACCCCGGGCAAGACGCGCAGCGACGCGTGGCTCGGAGATCAGCTCCTCAACGGCTTCCACGTGACGATGCTCGTTGGGCGTCACGCGGACGAGCCCGGGCGCCTCCGCGCGCGCATCGACTGGGGTGACATGCCCGCGCGCACCGACGGCGACGGCTTCGACCTCACCGACGTCGACGTCACCCTCGAGGATCGCGGCAAGACGGTGGAGCCCGTGCGCATCACCCTCCGCGTCCGCACGCCGCGCGAGGGGAGCTGGGCCTCGGACACCACCACCACCTACGTCCCCGGCGACGCGGGCTGGGAGGCCGCGAAGCGCGTGGTGCGCTGCCAGTACCTCCTCCAGGGCGCGCTCGACGGCCACATCACCCGCGGCCACTTCCAGACGGAAGCGGTCTGCGTCGCCGCGTTCCGGAACCTCAGGAAGAGCCCGATCCGCCGCCTCCTCTTCCCGCACCTCCAGGAGATCGTGCCCCAGGGCCACGACGGCGACAGCTTCGCCTGGGGCCCCGACGGGATCCTCCACCACCAGTCGCCGCTGACGCTGGGGGTGATGCAGGAGCGCATGGAGCGCCTCTCCTCGGGGTGGTGCTGGTCCACCTTCAAGCCGCGCACGCCGGTCCACGCCACGCACAACTTCGCGTACGCCGCGAACCGCTACTGGGACCTGATGTCCCGCTACGCGTCGGAGTTCGTGTCCGCCAATCAGCAGGCGATCGAGGCGAGCTGGATCGAGATCCGCCGCTTCTCGGACGACCTGGTGCGGAGCTCGCCGGTGTACCGCCCGTTCCCGCCGCCCGCCGGAGTGGTCCCCATCGACAGCCACGAGCTCGATCACCCCGAGGTCCCGCGCCCCGTGGTGAACGGGGTGGTGAGGAGCACGCGGCCGATCACCACCACGGACGCGCCCGCGCCGGGGGACATGGCGCGGCTCATCCAGCTCTGCACCTACGCGCTCTACACCGCGACCTTCCTCCACGGCTGGACCCACGACGGGCAGTACGGGGCGGGAGGCGAGCTCCTCTACGCGACCTTCGGGCTGCGCAACGGAAGCATCGGCGAGGAGGCCGATCCCGCGGTGCTGCCGCCGCCGAAGGTGATGATGGAGGGGATCGAGACCAACAGCGTCGGCATCAACACCAACTACGGCTACATCCTCCGAGACGAGGAGTCGGACGTCCCGCCCCGCCTGAAGCAGCTCATCGCCGAGTCGCGAGAGGCCTTCGCGGCGCTGGGTCTGGACGTCGACGATCTCCGCAGCCGCATCAACATCTGAGAGGGCCCGACAACATGGCAACCATCGACATGGTCTTCGAGGGCGGAGGCGCCAAGGGCGTCGCCCTCTCCGGCGCAGTGGCGGCGATCTTCGCGCGCGGGCATCGGCTCGGGCGCGTGGTGGGCACCTCCGCGGGCGCGATCACCGCCACCAACCTCTCCGTGGGCTACCACCCCGAGGAGGTCCTCGCCTCCTCGAAGACGCGCACGCCCGACGGCAAGCCGATCTACTCGACCTTCGACGATCCGCCGATGCTCACCACCGACGAGATCAAGGCCTCGGGCCTGTTCCGCGAGCTGGTCGCGCACTCCGCCACCTGGGCCGCGGGGTTCGACGCCGCCGTGATCCACGCGCTGATGAAGGTGCCGGGGTTCGCGTCCCTGTTCTCGCTCGTCGAGCGCGGCGGCCTCCACCGCGGCGATGCGTTCGTCACCTGGATGCGCGGCTGCCTCGACGGCGGCGATCGCAACTACGGCGCGCTCGACTACAAGACCCTCCACGACAGGACCAAGGTCGATCTCTCCGTGGTGGTCACCGACACCACCGAGCGCCGGATGCTGGTGCTGAACCACCGCACGGCGCCGTCGGTGCCCGTGGTGTGGGGCACGCGGATGTCGATGAGCATCCCCTTCTACTGGGACGAGGTGGTCTGGCGCCCCGAGTGGGGGACGTACATGGGCCGGGACATCTCCGGCCACGTGATCGTCGATGGCGGCGTGACCTCCAACTTCCCGCTCCGCCTGATGGTGGACGCGGACGACGACGAGGTGCGGGGCTGGATGGGCGCGCCTCCCGCGTCGCGGAACAAGGTGGTGGGCCTCTACCTCGACGCGGGCCTCGACGTGCCCGGGCAGCCCGCGCCGCCGAGGAACGACCACGTGTCGTGCAGGGTCTCGGCGCTCCTCGACACCATGATGTCGGCCTCGGACAACACCGTGTTCGAGACCCACGCCGACCGCATCATCCGCCTCCCCGTGGCGGGCTACGGGACCACCGAGTTCGCGATGTCCGACGCGCGAATGGACGCGCTCTACCACGCCGCATACGCGGCCGCCGACGCCTGGTGCGCCGCGCACCCCGAGGGCTGAAATGAAGACTTCTCTCCCGAACGCCGACTTCTCCGACGCCGGCAGGTCCTCGGCGGTGGCCGCGCGCCGCGACGCGCTGGCGTACGACTACTCGCGCTTCCAGGGCATCGCGATGCTCTCGAGCGTCCCCAGGTGGGCGCACCCGGTGCTGGGCTGGGTGGAGCAGGTCGGAGAGGTGCTCGCGCGCATCGCGGTCAACAGCCACAAGGCCTCGGGCCGCATGTCGAAGATGCACCCGGACCACGCGGACCACCTCGGCTTCCGTGCGTTGCTCGCGGACGCGGAGAAGGGCGGCATCTCGGCGGCGTTCGACGCGCTGGTGGAGATCTCGCCCCCCGAGCTCGACACCACGCGCGCCCAGCGCATGGAGGACTACGAGGCCCTGTTCGCGACTCTCCCGCTGCCTCCGTCGGCGTCCGACTTCCGCGATGACAGGGCGTTCGCGCGCATGAGGCTGGCGGGCCCGAACCCGATGACCATCTCGCGCGTCACCAGGCTCCCCGAGGGCTTCGGCGCGTCGGCGGCTCACGTCGCGCGCGCGTCGGCGGCGCTGACGGCGCAGGGGCGCGATGTCACCGGTCTCGATCTCGAGGCGGCGCTCGCGGAAGGCCGCGCGTTCACCACCGACTACCGGGCGCTCGCGGGGAGCGTGACCGGGAAGTGGCCGGGCGGGAGCAAGCACCTGGCGGCGCCGCTCGCGCTGTTCGTCACCGCGGGCGCGGGGCGGGAGCTGTTGCCGGTCGCGATCCAGCTCGGACCTGAGGGGGGACCGATCTTCACCCCCGCGGACGGCAAGCGCTGGGCGATGGCGAAGAGCTTCGTCAACATCGCGGACGGCCACGAGCACCAGGCGCTGGTGCACCTCTCGCACACGCACCTCGTGATCGAGGCGTGCGCGATCGCGATGTACCGGAACATCTCCGAGTCGCACCCGGTGCACCAGCTCCTGCACCCGCACTTCGAGGGGACCTTCTTCATCAACGACGCGGCGGAGTCGTCGCTGACGCGCTCGGGCGGCGGGGTGGACCGGATCATGGCGGCGACGATCGCCGAGTGCCGGCAGGTGGCGATCCAGGGCGTGCTCACCTGGGACTTCGCGGGGAGCATGCTCGAGGCCGACCTGCGGGCGCGCGGCGTGGACGACCGCTCGACGCTGCCGAGCTACCCGTTCCGGGACGACGCGAGGCTGGTCCACGGCGCGATCCGCGACTGGGTCGAGTCGTTCCTGCGCATCTGGTACCGGACGGACGCGATGGTCGCCCAGGACCAGGAGGTCCAGGCGATGTTCCGGGAGCTGGCGAGCCCGGAGGGTGGGCGGATCCGCGGCGTGCCGCGCATCGACACCGTGATGGGGCTGGCCGAGGCGGTGGCCCACGTGATCTTCACCGCGAGCGCGCAGCACGCGGCGGTGAACTTCCCGCAGCTCCCGATCATGTCGTTCGCGCCCGCGTTCCCGCTCGCGGCGTACGTGCCCCCGCCGGGCGCGGAGGAGCCGAGCGAGCGCGCGTGGGTGGAGATGATGCCCCCGATCCAGCTCGCCGAGGTCCAGCTCTCGCTGGGGACGATGCTCGGGAGCGTCCACCACACCAAGCTGGGCGACTACCACGTGGAGCTCCTCGGCCACTTCGCGCACGACGCGCGGACGGCGGAGCCGCTGGCGGCGTTCCGGACGCGCCTCGCGGACATCGAGCGCACCATCGCGGGCCGGAATGAGGGCCGGCCCGCGTACCCCTACCTCCTCCCCTCGCGGATTCCGCAGAGCATCAACATATGAACGCGCAACTCAAGAATCTGCTCAAGAGCCCGCTCCTCCAGATCCTCGGCGGCGCCGGCATGGTGATCTCCGCGTTCTGCGAGGTCGCCGCCCCCTTCATCGGCGACCACGGCGTCGGCGCCGAGCACGGCGTGCTCCTCTTCGGCGTCGTCCAGCTCGCCAAGGGCCTCGTCGGCGCCGCCGAGGGCGTCGAGAAGATCGAGTCCGGCATCGAGGAAGAGCGCACCCACACCTAGAAACGGCGCCTCCACCGCGATCTCGAACCCGCGAACATCGTCCTCGCGAGCGACGGACGGCTGTGGGTCCTCGCGTCTATCGCCCAGCCGGGGGTCGCCGACCAGACGGCGGCAGGGCTGCTCGGCACACCTGCGTACATGGCGCCGGAGCAGTGGCAGGGCGCCTCCGTCGAGGCCTCCCTAGAGATCTGGGCGCTCGGGATCGTTCTGTTCGAGATGCTCGAAGGGCACCGGCCGTTCGACGACGGGATGGCGCTGCTCTCGAAGATCGGCGCGGGGACCAAGGTGGTGGTGATCAGCGCGCACGGCTCGGAGCGGCACGCCGTCGAGGCGATGAAAGCCGGCGCGTACGACTACTTCCGCAAGCCCTTGGACCTCGAGAACACCATCGAGTCCTGGTCGCCCTCTCCACGGACGGCGAGCTGGACCTCTCGCTGCTCCCCGGAAGCGCGACGAGACCACCGCCCCCTCCCACCGGCTCGTTGAAGGAGCGCGTCGAGGCCTTCGAACGCACGAGGCCCTCGAAGCCTCCTCCGGCAACAAGAGCGAGGCCGCCCGGCGCCTCGCCATCAGCCGCGTCACCCTCCACGACAAGCTCAAGAAGCACGGACTCGAGTGGCCCGATGTCCAGCTGAACGACGGGGTGTTCAACAGGACGATCCCCATCGCTCTCGCGGTGGCACGTCGCTTGGCACTGCGACTGCACATTGGGCCTCGATGGCTGGCGTGGGGACGTCCGTGCTCGTCGTCGACGATGCGCCCGACAACCTTCGGGTGACCGTCGGGCTGCTCGAGGCGTACAGCTTCACGATCCTCACGGCGCGCGACGGGGAGGCCGGGCTTCGAAGGGCGAAGCTCATGTCGCCCGATCTGATCCTGATGGACGTGCAGATGCCGGGCCTCGACGGGTACGAGACCTGCCGGCGTCTCAAGGCCGACCCTGCGACCGCCTCGATCCCGGTGATCTTCATGACGGTGCTCTCGGAGCCCGCGCAGAAGATCCGCGGCTTCGAAGCGGGTGGCGTGGACTTCGTCACCAAGCCCGTCGAGGCGGCCGAGCTCCTGGCGCGGGTCAGGACGCAAGTTCAGTTGCGCGCGATCCAGCGCGAGCTCGAGGAGAAGAACGCGGAGCTCGAGCGGCGCGTGGCGGAGCGGACGGCGACCCTCGAGCAGCTCCTCGCCCTCGTCCGCGCGCAGAGCGACGGGCTCCGCGAGCTCACGCGCGGGCTGATCGAGGGCCAGCGCGATCGCGAGCGCGGGATGGCGCGCACCGTCCGCGACCACGTGGCCGAGCGGCTGCGCCTCGTGAAGCTCCACCTCGAACAGTCCGCGGGGCTCGCCGGGCGCCCCACGACGGAGGACGAGCTCCGCGCTCACCTCGCGACCGCGCTCGAGCTCCTCGGACCCGCGCTGACGGACGCCGCGGGCGTGGAGCGTCAGCTCGACGCGGGTGAGGCGACCAGTGGCGCCGCCGAGAACCCGCTGCTCCGCCTCTCCACCCGCGAGTACGAGATCGTGCAGCTCCTCGCGGGGGGGAAGAGCAACAAGGAGATCGCGGACGAGCTCGACTTGAAGCCGAGCACGGTCAGCACGCACCGGGCGCGGATCATGGAGAAGCTCGGGGTGACCGACCTCGCGTCGCTGATCCGCCTCGCTCTCGTGAACGAGGAGCGTCCTTGAGCCCGGACGAGGTCGTGGAGCTGATGGCCCACGTGGCGCGCGAGCTCGCCGGCATCCACGCCGGAGGGCGCGTTCACGGCGCGATCAGCCCTGCCACCGTGATGAAGAGCGACTCCGTCGAGCGCCCCCGAGCGCTCGCCTACGCCGCACCCGAGGAGACCGAGGGCGGGCGCGCGCCGGACGGCCGAGCGGACCTCTATGCGCTCGGCGCGACGGCCTTCCACCTCCTCACCGGGCGGCCGCCCTTCCCCGAGCGGGATCCGCTCGAGCTCCGCCACGCGCGCCTCACACGGGTCCCCGAGCCGATCGCCCGCCTGCGCGGCGACGTCCCGGAAGCGCTGTCCGCCATCGTCGCCAAGCTCCTCGCGAAGCAGCCGGACGAGCGCTACCAGAGCGCGGAAGGGCTCCTCGCCGATCTGTCGCTCCTCGGCAGCGGTCCCTTCTCCCTCGGGGCGAAGGACCACCCGGCGTCGTTCACCGTCCCCGACGTCCTCTACGGCCGCGACGAGGAGCGCGCCGCGCTGAACGCCGCCCTCGATCGCGCGCGCGGCGGAGCGGTCGTCGCGGTGCTCCTCGCCGGGGCACCTGGGGCCGGCAAGACGCGGCTCGCCGCGGAGCTCGCCCAGGCCGGGGGCGTCTTCGCTTCGGCGAGCTTCGACAGGCGCGGGCGCGGAGGTCCGCACACGCTCGGAGCCGCGCTGCGCGAGCCGATCCGGCTCTTGCTCGGCGAGCCGGGCGTCGCGGCGTTCGAGGAGCGCCTCCGCGAGGTGCCCGGCGCGGAGCTCCTCCGCGAATGGATCCCGGAGCTCCGTCATGTCGCCGGCTGGACCCCGGCCGAACGAGCGGCGGTGCCCTCGCCTCCGGACGTCACGCTCGGCGCGGTGCTCGACCTCCTCGCGGTTCGGAGCAAGCCGCTGGTGGTGTTCCTCGACGACCTCCAGTGGGCCGACGGTGGATCGCTCGCCCTGATCGCCCGCGCGTTCGGCAACCCCGATCGCGAGGGCCTCCTCCTCGTGGGGGCGTGTCGCGAGGGCGACCCCGACGCGCGTTCGCCCGCGGAGGTCCGGGCGGCGCTCGAGGAGCACGGGCTCCCCGTCGACGTGGTCCCCGTCGCGCCCCTCGCTCCGGAGGCGGTGACGGCGCTCCTCACCGCGGCGACGCGCGCGCCAGAGGAGGAGTGCCAGGCGCTCGCCGCGGTCCTCCGCGCGAAGACCGGCGGCAACCCGCTCTTCATCCGCGAGCTGCTCGCGCTCCTCGAGCGTGACCGCCTCCTCGCCTGGACCGCCGGCGCGTGGCGCTGGGATCTCCGCGCGGTCTCCGGGGTCTCGGTCAGCGACAACGTCGTCGACCTGCTCCTCGGCGAGATGCGCGCCCTGCCGCGGGAGACGGTGGACCTGCTCCGCACCGCGGCCTGTCTCGGGCGCAGGTTCGCGCGGACGGATCTCGACACCGCCGCGGGTCCCCTCGCACGCGCGCTCGAGAGCCACGTCGTCGTCGAGGAGCGCGACGGGATGCTGGCGTTCGCGCACGATCGCTTTCAGGAAGCAGCGTACGCGCTCATCGCTCCGGAGGACCGTCCCGCGCTCCACGCGGAGATCGGGCGGCGGCTCCTCGCGGCGAGCGCCGAGCCCGAGGCAGACCCTCGGGTCCCCGAGATCGTCTCGCAGCTCGCGCGAGGCCTCGGGCTCCTCGCTGCCGGGGAGCGGCGCGTGCTCGCGAAGCTGGCGCTGGTGGTGGGACGGCGCGCGGCCTCGACAGCGGCGTTCGAGAGCGCTTGGACCTCGTTCGAGCACGGCCTCGACGCGCTCGCCGGTCGCGACCCCTACGATCTGTGGCTCTCCCTCTCCACCGGCGCGGCCGACGCAGCGCTCGCTGCAGGCAGGATCGAGGCGATGGAGCGCCGCGCCGCGGAGGTTCGGGCGCACGCGGCGAGCCTCGCCGACGAGGTCCCGGTCTGGGTCGCGCTGGTGAGGTCGAGGATGGTCGCGGGCCGCCTCGCCGAGGCGATCGCGCTCGCCGGAACGTTCCTGAGCCGCGCCGGACGTCCGTATCCGACGAAGGCGGGGAGGGTGCGGCTGCTCGCAGCGTACGCGAGGACCAGGCTCGCGATCGGCGGCCGGACCCCGGAGGATCTGCTCCTCTTGCCCGAGGCGCGCGACCCCCTCGCGCGCGGAGTCCAGAAGGTCCAGACGCTGGTGGCCACCGCCGTCCTCGCCGCTCGGCCGGAGCTGATCCCCTTCTCGATCCTCGCCGACGTGCGAGCGGTCCTGCGCGACGGCGTCACGCCGAGCGGCGCGCAGTGCTGGACGGGATACGCGCTGCTCCTGATCAGGGGGCGCGGCGACGTGGCGCTGGCGCAGCGCTTCGGTGACCTCGCGCTCCAGCAGATCGAGCGCCTCGGCGGGCGCGAGCTCTGGCCGCGGATCGCCTGGTTCGTGTACGGCCTGGTCCGCCCCTGGACGGTGCCGCTGCGCGATCTGATCGAGCCGCTCCGCGAGGTGGGCGCGCGCGGGCTCGAGGTCGGCGATGCCTACTTCGGCTTGATGGCGCGGTTCACGGCGGACCAGTGCGCGTTCTTCTCCGGGGCCGAGCTCCGGCCGCTCGCCACGCAGCTCGAGCGCACCGCGAGCCTGATCGCACACCACCGCGAGGACTGGATCGAGGCGCTCCACCGTCCCCTTCGCGACGCCGTGAGGGTCCTCCTCTCGCCGCAAGGCAGGTTGCAAGAGCTCTCGTCGGAGGCGAGCCCCGACGCGGCGATGGGGTTCCTCGCCAGCGTGCGAGACCTCGCGATGGCGCTGGTCATGGGGGATCACGCGCGAGCGCTGCGTGTCGCGCTCGAGCCGCCGGGACACGACGTGGCCCGCGCGCCCCGGACCGGCGCGCACATGGTCTACTGCACGTACGCGGGCGTGGCGCTCCACGAGGGTGTCGCCCGCGGTCTCGCGACGCGGCGTGAGGTGAGCTCGCGGGTGCGGCGCGCGCGGTCGGAGCTCCGGGCTTGGGTGCGGGACGTACCGGACCGCGCGTGGCGCCTCGAGTGGGTCGCTGCCGCGGAGCTGCGCGCGCGAGGCCGGCCGCGGGAGGCGCTCGAGATCCACGACCGCGCGCTCGACGGGGCACTGCGCGCCGGCGCCTTCCAGGACGCGGGGATGATCGCGGAGCACGCCGCCACCGCCGCCGCTGCCCTCGGGCGCTGGCGGCACGCCGACGGCTACCGGAAGGAGGCGCTCTCCGCGTACCGCAGGTGGGGCGCGGCAGCGAAGGTCGCAGCGCTCACCGGCGCCGACGAGCCCTCGGATCCGGCGGACCTCCGCTCGGTGCTCAGGTCGTCGCAGGCGCTGGCGGAGGAGGTGGTCTACGCGGCGGTGCTGGACAAGGTGATGGCCACGCTCCTCGCCAACGCGGGCGCCACGCGCGGCGCGCTCGTCCTGGGGGACGCCGAGGAGGCCGCCGTCGCCGCCGCCGCCGGCATCGAGGGAGCGCAGTCGCTCGATGCGCTGCCGGTCTCGCTCGTGCGCTACGTCCTCAGGAGCGGAGACGCGGTCGTGCTCGCGGACGCGGCGCGCGAGGGGGCGTGGCAGCGCGACCCGTACCTGTCCCGGCGCCGGCCGCGCTCGGTCCTGTGCGCCCCGGTGCTCCGCGGGGGGCGCGTCCGAGGCGCGGTGTACCTCGAGAACGACCTCCTCGCCGGCTGCTTCACCGAGGATCGCCTCGAGACCGTGAGGCTGCTCGCGAGCCAGGCGGCGATCTCGATCGAGAACGCCGCGCTCGTCGACGGCCTCGAGGCGAAGGTCCGCGAGCGCACCGCGGAGCTGGTGGTGGCGCGGGAGAAGGCAGAGGTCGCGAGCCGAGCCAAGAGCGACTTCCTCGCGCAGATGAGCCACGAGCTCAGGACGCCGCTCAACGCGGTCCTCGGGTACGCCGAGATCCTCCTGCGCCGCGACGACCTCTCCAAGGCCCAGCACGAGGGGGTGGCGACGATCCGGCGGAGCGGCGCCCACCTCCTGGGCCTCATCGACGACCTGCTCGACCTCGCCAAGATCGAGGCCGGCACCTTCGAGCTCCGGGAAGGGCTGCTCTCGGTCGCGAGCGTGCTCGACGGCGTGCGCGAGCTGGTGGCCGTGCAGGCGGCGGGGAAGGGCATCGCCGTCGAGGTGGTGGTCGAGCCCGAGGTCGCGTCCCGCGTGCGCGGCGACGAGCGGAGGCTCAGGCAAGTGCTGCTCAACCTCGCCGGCAACGCGGTCAAGTTCTCGGGACAGGGCGTGGTGCGTCTGTCGGCGCGCGCGCGGGAGGGCGGCGTCCGCTTCGAGGTCAGCGACCAGGGCCCGGGCATCGCGCAGGGCGACCTGGCGCGCATCTTCGAGCCCTTCGAGCAGGCCGGTGACGCGCGGTCGCGCGCGCGGGGCGCGGGGCTCGGGCTGGCGATCAGCCGGAAGCTGGCGCGGTTGATGGGGGGCGAGGTCACGGTCGAGAGCGCGCCGGGCGCGGGGAGCACCTTCACCGTCGACTTGCCGCTCGCGGCGGCGGGTGGCCCGAGCGCCGACGATCGCCTCGCGCTCGCGCCGATCACCGGTCACGTCGGGCCCCGCCGCCGGCTCCTCGTCGCGGACGACGACGCGTCGAGCCGCGCGCTGCTGCGGGACGTGCTCGAGCCACTCGGGTTCGAGGTCGAGCTCGCGGAGGACGGCGCGCGGGCGATCGAGATCGGGCGCGCGCGGCGGCCGGACCTGGTGCTGACGGATCGCGCCATGCCGCGGGCGGACGGCGCGGAGGTCGCGCGCGCGCTCGCGGGGGTGCCGGTGGTCCAGGTGTCGTCGAGCGTGTCCGGGCCCCCGGAGCCCGGGCTCTTCGCCGCGCACCTGACCAAGCCCATCGACGTCGACGCGTTGCTCGGGACGCTCGAGCGGCTCCTCGGGCTCACCTGGCTTCGCGAGGACGCAGCCGCCGCCCCCATCCCCCGCGAGGACCTCGCCGCGCTTATCGACGCCTCGCTGGCCGGACACATGCGCGCGGTCGCGGAGCGCGCGCGGTCGATGGCGCGGAACCCGGAGCTGCGCGCGCTCGCCTCGCGCATCGAGCGCCTCGCGGGCGACTTCGACGACGCGGGTCTCCTGCGCTTGTTCGAACGCGTTCGTATTCTTTCTACAGACGACAACGATACTTCCGCCCAGTGACGCCGCGTACGGTCGCCGCCGGGAGGGTGCCATGCGCACTATCGGTGTCTTCACGTCCGCTCGACTGTGGATCCTCGCGGCTCTCGCCTCTGCCGCCTGCAGCGCGCCGCCCCGCGATGAGGCGCGCCCCGAAGCGATCGGCCGCCAGTCTCAGGCGATCATCTCGGATCAGGTACACAGCGGCGGTCAGGTCGGCTTCTACTGGCTCCCTCCGCTCGTCCCGAGGCCGGCGATGGACGGCGCGTTCGACGACATGCAGCGCCCGACGGTGCAGATCAACGAGCTCGACGCGAGCAACAATCCCGTCTCGCCGCCGATCGCCACCTTCCCGTTCGTGAGCTCGGGCGATCGCGCGTGCCAGGAGGAGGAGGAGGACGACCCCGACGACGCCGACGACTGCGTGGAGCGCGTCCGCCACGGCGTGCGCGTGGTGGGCCGTCACTACGTCCTCTCGTGGCACACGCGGCGCTACCAGCTCTCGCTCACCAAGTACTACCGCGCGAGCGTCCTGGTCGGCGGCCGTGTCACCGGCTTCATCGACGTCGACATCGTCCAGAACGCGGCCCAGGCGAAGCGCGTGGACGCCACGGAGTACGTCCCGCTGGTGAAGAACCGCACGCTCCCCCTCAAGTGGTTCATGAACGCCTGCGGCTCCGTCTTCTGCGCCGCCCAGGACACCTGCCACACCGCCGGCACCTGCGACTACCACACCGGCGCCTGCTCGAACCCCACCGCCGCGAACGGCTCCGCCTGCAACGACGGCAACGCATGCACCTCGACCGACAGATGCCAGGCCGGCGTCTGCACGGGCGCGAGCTCCGTGACGTGCTCGGCGTCCGACCAGTGCCACGCCGCGGGCACGTGCGACCCCGCGACGGGCGCGTGCTCGAACCCGGTCGTCGCGAACGGGACGGCCTGCAACGACGGCAACGCATGCACCTCGAACGATACGTGCCAGGCGGGGGCGTGCACGGGCTCGAATCCCGTGACGTGCGCCGCCTCCGACCAGTGCCACGCGGCCGGGACGTGCGATCCGACCACGGGGGCGTGCTCGAACCCGGTCGTCGCGAACGGGACGGCCTGCAACGATGGCAACGCATGCACGCAGGCGGACACCTGCCAGGCGGGGGCGTGCACGGGTGCGAACCCGGTGACTTGCTCGGCGTCCGACCAGTGCCACGCCGCCGGGACGTGCGATCCGACCACGGGGGCGTGCGACGACCCTGTGAAGGCGAACGGGAGCGCGTGCGACGATGGCAACGCATGCACACAGGCGGACACCTGCCAGGCGGGGGCGTGCACGGGCGCGAACCCCGTGACTTGCACGGCGTCCGACCAGTGCCACGCCGCGGGGACGTGCAATCCTTCCACGGGGGCGTGCGACGACCCTGTGAAGGCGAACGGGAGCGCGTGCGACGACGGGAACGCTTGCACCCAGGCGGACACCTGCCACGCGGGAGCTTGCACGGGGGCCAATCCCGTCACCTGCACGGCGCAGGACCAGTGCCACTCCGCGGGGACCTGCAATCCTTCCACCGGGGCCTGCGACAATCCGGTGAAGGCGAACGGGGCGGCGTGTGACGACGGGAACGCTTGTACGCAGACAGATTCTTGCAGGGCGGGCGTGTGCACGGGGCTGGACCCGGTGGGGTGCGGGCCGTCGGATCAGTGTCACGTCGCGGGGACGTGCAACCCGGCGACGGGGGTCTGCGACAATCCGCCGGCGGTGGACGGGACGGCGTGCAGCGACGGGAACGCCTGTACGCAGGCGGACACCTGCCACGGAGGGATCTGCACGAGCGGGACGGTAGTGACTTGCACGGCCTCGGACCAGTGCCATGCGGCGGGGACCTGCAATCCGTCCACGGGACAGTGCTCGAACCCGAGCGCGCCCAACGGGACCGCGTGCAACGACGGGAACGCGTGCACGCAGGCCGACACCTGCCAGGGCGGGACCTGCCGGGGCTCGAGCCCCGTGACCTGCGCGGCCCCCGATCAGTGCCACGTCGCGGGGAGCTGCAACCCGTCGACGGGGACCTGCGCGTATCCACCGAAGGCCAACGGCGCGCCGTGCAACGACGGCAACGCATGCACCGCGACCGACACTTGCCAGGCCGGGGTCTGCGCGGGCGCGAACCCCGTGACCTGTACGGCCCAGGACGATTGCCACGTGGCGGGCACCTGCAATCCATCCACCGGTGCCTGCGACAATCCCGCCAGACCCGACGGAACCTCTTGCAGCGACGGTGACGCTTGCACGCGGACCGACACCTGCCAGGCGGGCGTCTGCACGGGCGCGAGCCCCGTCGCGTGCGGGCCGCCCGACCAGTGCCACGAGGCGGGCACCTGCGACCCCTCCACCGGCGCGTGCACGAACCCGCGCAAGCCCGACGGGACGGCCTGTAGCGATGGCAACGCATGCACCCAATCGGACACCTGCGAGGCGGGCGTCTGCACCGGCGCGAGCCCCGTCACCTGCACCGCGCCCGATCAGTGCCACCAGGCGGGGACCTGCAACCCGTCCACGGGCACCTGCGACAATCCCGCGAAGCCGAACGGCACGTCCTGCAGCGACGGCAACGCATGCACCCAGACCGACACTTGCCAGGCCGGCGCCTGCACCGGGTCGAGCCCCGTGAGCTGCGCCGCGTCCGATCTCTGCCACACCGCGGGCACGTGCGATCCCGCGACCGGACAGTGCTCGAACCCGCCGGTGGTCTGCACGACCTCCGCGCAGTGCCGCGTCGCGACCTGCAACCCGGCGAACGGCCAGTGCACGGAGACCGTGGCGGCGAACGGTGCCTCCTGCAGCGACGGCAACGCCTGCACCGCCGCGGATACTTGCTCGAACGGCCTCTGCGTCCCCGGCGTGGGCCAGACCACCAACGACCAGCGCGCGATCGCCTGGTGGCGCCTCGGCGACACCGCGCAGCACTTCGCGCTCGACTCGTCGAACCACGGCAGGACGGGCACGTACTCGGGCCCCGCGGGCAACGCGCTCGGCGTGACCTCCGACGGCAACGGCGCGCTGTCCATCGCCACCGATCAGCAGGTCGGCGGGTACATGAGCGCGCCCCTCCAGCTCGGGCGCCCGTTCTCCGTCTCCGCCTGGGTACAGTCGTCCGGCGACACGTGGAACCAGACCGGCTGGATCGCCAGCGCCCGCTCCGCCAACGGCTTCGTCATCGAGCCCCAGCAGAACAGCCGCACCGTGAAGTTCTACCTCTACGGCCAGTCGGGTCCGGCCTTCCTCGTCGCCTCCACCACGCCGGCGGCCATCACCGGGTGGCACCACTACGCCCTCACCTGCGACGGCACCACCGCGGTGGCGTACGTGGACGGCGCCTCCGTCGGCTCCGCGACGAACCTCCCGAGCCGCTCCCAGAGCCCGGCGCCGATCACCGTGTACACCGGCAAGGACGACCCGGTCGGGGGCGCGAACCGCTTCGGCAAGGGCATCATCGACGAGCTGGCGCTCTTCGACCGCGCGCTCACCGCCGCCGAGGTGGCCGCGGAGTACAACCTCCCCTGCGACGACCGCTCGCCGTGCTCGATCGACAGCTGCAACCCCTCGGTCGGCTGCGTCCACCAGCCCGGCCAGGACGGCCTCGCCTGCGACGACCACGACGCGTGCACGCGCATCGACGTCTGCATCTCCGGCGTGTGCTCCGGGAGCTTCCCCATCGTGTGCGGCGGCGGAGACCCGTGCCGCGAGCAGGGCACCTGCAACCCCGCCGACGGCCAGTGCTCGCTCGGCACGTCGAAGCCCGACGGGACCGCGTGCATCGACGACAGCGACTCCTGCACGAACGACGTCTGCCAGACCGGCGCGTGCCTCCACGTGCAGATCAACCAGCCGCCGCCCTCGATCGCGAGCGTCACCCTGCCCGCGACCGCGCACCTGGGGACGACGCTGACCTGCGCGGTGTCGGTCAACGCGGGCTGCCCGGCCGCGAACACGGTCACCTACCTGTGGAAGGTGAACGGCAACCCGGCCGGCGCCGGCGCGACGTTCCCGACCGTGGCGCGGCTCCCGGGCGAGGTCATCACCTGCGTGGCCACGGTGAACGACGGCGTCCACACCATCACCGCCACCTCGAACGGGACCACGCTCCAGAACCAGCGCCCGACCATCGCCGGCGCGAGCCTCTCGTTCACCTCGCCGGACGGCCGGCCCACCGTGCTGGGCACGTACACCTGCACCGCCGGCGCGCGGAGCGATCCCGACGGCGATCCGTTCGGCACCTCGTACGCGTGGCGCGCCGGCGGCGCCACGGTCCCGGGCGCGACCTCGACGACGCTCTCCGGCGCGCTCGTCCGGAAGGGACAGACCGTGAGCTGCACGGTGACCGTCGCCGACGCGTGGTCGCAGGCGGCGGCGACGTCCGCCGGTCTGGTCATCCGCTCCGCGCTGCCGAGCATCGCCGGCGCCGCGGTCGGCGGGCAGGGCACGTGCACGCCCTACACGTGCAGCGTCTCGGGCGTCCAGGACCCGGACGGCGATCTCGTCACCGTCCACTACCAGTGGCTCGTCGACGGCGTGGATCAGGGGCTCGACGCGTCCGTCCTGCCTGCCGGTTACGCGACGGACGGCGCCGCGATCGAGTGCGCGGCCTACGGCGACGACGGCACCGTCGAGGGCGGGATCCAGTTGATCGGGGCCGAGGCGCTGTCGCTGCCGATCATCGGCGTCCAGCAGCCGCCCGTGGTCTCGTCCGCCAGCGTGGCTCCGCCGGGCGAGGCGTACGCGGGCGACGTGCTCACCTGCTCCGCGACGTACCAGGACCTGTGCTCGAGCCCTCACCTCACCTACGCGTGGGAAGTGAACGACGCGCCGCGGACGTCGGGCTCGAGCACCTTCTCGACCGCCGGGCTCGCGGTCGGCGATCGCGTCAAGTGCGTGGCGACCGTGGACGACCAGGGGGTCACCGGCACCGCCACCTCGAACACGGTCTACATCGCCACGACCGACTGGACGATCATCGGCAGCATCGCGAACGGCCACGCGGGCGACTCGGTCGCGGTGGTGGACGACCTGAACGGCGACGGCTTCCGCGAGGTGGTGATCGGCGCCGGCAACACGTCACCGGCGACGGACGTTCCGCGCGCCGGCGCGATCTACGTGCTGAACGGCAGGAACGACACGGCGTCCTCGCTGCTCTCCGAGGTCATCGCCGGGCAGCACGGCGGCTACGTCCCGGGAGACCACGGCGGCTTCGCGCTCTCGACGATGGTCTGCGCGCCCAACACCTTCTACCCGGGCGGGTGCCCGCAGGTCCTCAACGTCGGAGGCGACGGCATCGCCGAGTACAAGGGCGCGGACGGCGCCGGCCTCGGCTACCAGCTCGCGTACACGGGCGACCTCGACGGCGACGGCCTCGGCGACCTCGTCGTCTCCGCGCCCTACGACCAGGTCAGCGAGGTCTGGACCGGACGTACGTGGGTCCTCTCGGGCCGATCGCTCTTCGGCCGCCCGTTCGACGACGCGAGCGCGTCCGCCGCGGGCTTCGTGTTCAACGGCGAGTGCGGCCGCCGGCGCCACCTCGACTACCGCCACCTGCGCGAGACGGCCTCGAACGGCGACCTCGCCGGATGGCGCGTGACGGCGATCGGCGACGCGAACGGCGACGGCCTGGGCGACTTCGCGGTCGGCGCGCCGAACAACGGCGACATGGACGAGGGCACGGTCTACGTGGTGTTCGGCCGCGCGGACGGCGCGCCCGTGAGCGCCGCGGACATCTTCGCGCGCGGCTGCGAGCTCGAGCACGTCGCAGGCGCCGGGCCTCGGGGCGGCGTCGCGGGCTACGCGGCGTACTGGCCGAATCAGCCCCAGAGCTCGAACCTGCCCGCGCGCTGGGGCCGGATGCTCGGCCCCGCGGGCGACTTCAACGGCGACGGCTACGACGACTTCATGGTCTGGTCCCACGGCGCCGACAGCCGCCTGAACACCGCCTACGTCCTCCTCGGCGGGGCGCACCCCGGCCCGCGCGAGATCGGCGTCGTCGATCGGAGCGCCTCGTGGGAGATCTCCCTCGGCGTCTTCAACTGCAACGTCAATCCCTGCACCGGCATCCTGGGCTTCGGCTGGCCCGCGGGCGGCGGAGGCGACGTGAACGGCGACGGGAAGGACGACCTCGTCTTCAACGCCATGGACAACGACCGCGGCGGCTTCCTGAACGTCCTCTACGGGCGCGACGACGCGGACGGCCTGCTCGCGATGGAGGACACGGTGGACGGCTCGGGCCGGGGCTTCGAGGTCGGCGGCTCCGTCTCCCACTGGTCGGAGGCCGGCGTCGCCCGCGTGATCGGCGACATCAACGGCGACGGCTACGACGACATCGCGCTCGGCGTCCCCAGCCAGATCGACGGCGACAACTACGGCGTCTTCGTGGTGTTCGGGTCGGCGACGCCTCCGGTGGGCCTCACGCTCGCCAAGCTGCGCGCGGGCCAGGGCGGCTTCACGATCGAGCCGAACGTGAGCTACGCGCGGTTCGGCGCGTCGATCGGCTCGGGCGACGTCGACGGCGACGGCCTCGTCGACCTGGTGATCGGATCGCCGGGCGCTGCGGGGAGCGGCGGCGAGAACGGCGCGGGCACCGTGCGCGTCGTGTTCGGCAGGGACTACGGCCACGCGCTCGCGTTCAAGGGCACGCCGGTCGACGACCATTACACGGGTACGGCCGCGGCCGAGTCGATCGTCGGCGGGCGCGGCAATGACACCCTGGGCGGCGGCGGCGGCGCGGACGTGATCTACGGCGGCGCGGGCAACGACACCATCCAGGTCGGCGACGGGAGCTTCCGCCGCGTGAACGGCGGGCTCGGCGACGACACGCTCGTCCTCGGTCCGAACGTCGCGAGCCTGACCATCACTGGCGCGGACCGCCGGCGCATCCAGGAGATCGAGACCATCGAGCTGCACGGCCAGACGTTGACGGTCTCGAAGCTGGGGATGGTGGCGATCTCCAACACCGCGCACCGCCTCACGCTGAACGGGAGCGGCACCGTCGCGCTCGCCACGTCGGATCACTGGAGGAAGACCGGCACCTTCGTCGCGAACGGCGTGACGTACAACGTGCTCGAGGACGGCCAGGCGTACCTCTACGTGTCGACCGGGCTCTCGACGACGATCCCGCCGACCGTCTTCGAGACGCCGGTGATCGTGGCGGAGAACAGCGCGAACGGCACCTCCGTGGCGACGCTGGGCGCGACCGATCCCGACGGCGACGACAGCCACCTGGTGTGGCAGCTCGTGTCCGACGCGAGCGGCGCCTTCTCGCTCACCTCGGACGGGCACCTGGTGGTCGCGAACGCGTCGATCCTCGACTTCGAGGCGAAGCGCTACCCGTGGGACGTCGTCGTGCGCGTCACGGATCAGACGGGCCTCGCGACCGTCGCGACCTTCCCGGTGTCGCTCTCGGACGCGCCCGAGCCTCCGCGGTTCACGAACCCGCTGCCGCACTGGTCGTTCCCGGAGGACTACCACCCGATGGACCCCATCGGGAACGTCACCGCGCTCGACCCCGACCTGAACGACGCGGTCGTGTACAACATCGAGCCCCAGTCGCCTCTGGTGTACGTCGGCTCGAACACCGGGGACATCTGGCTCCACGACTTCGCCGCGTTCGACGCGGTCCACGACCCGCACCCGACGGTCGAGGTCACCGCGACCGACAGCACGGGGCGGACGGACCGGGTGGTGATCCTGATCGACGTGATCGCGAAGGACCCGCTCACCCGCAGCGCGCACGTGAGCTTCGAGATCCGCAACTGGTCCATCTGGCAGGACTCGCAAGCGACGGCCTTCCAGGGCTTCGACATCCCGGGCTTCACGCCCCAGCAGGTGTCGAACAACTGCGCGTCTCCGCCGCAGGGAGAGGGCGCTTTCGCGGAGTCGTGGAACCCGGGCGGCATGGTCACGGACGCGTTCGGGAACCTGAGCCCGCTGAACTTCAAGTCGACGTCCAGCGGCAAGGTCTGCACGAGCGCGAACTTCAAGTACGACTCGGGCGGCTTCAACGCCACGATCCCGTACGACGTGGTCTTCTCGTACCCCGAGACGGTCACTCCGGGGCAGCGGTTCGTCCTGATCTCGTCGGCGACCCCGAGCCCGACCGGCGCGGCGCTGTGGGGCACCTCCGCGGGCTTCCTGGAGAGGACTCAGCTCGACTTCGACAACTTCAGCATGAAGCTCGAGCTGTGCGGCCCGACCTTCAACGGGCGGGAGTGCAGGACCATGGTCGACATCGCGAACGTCTACGGCACGCGCAGCACGAGCTTCGGGCTGCCTCCGGTCCGGTGGACGGCCGCGCTCGACACCAGCGGCGACGCCTACGCGCTCGGGACCACTTCGCCGGTGCCGACCAACTCGAAGAACCTCTCGTTCTCGTTCAACAACCTGATCGACCTCGCCTTCAACTCCCTCGGGCTGCCTCCGCGGACCGGCTCGTACACCACGGAGTTCGTCGGGACCTACAGCACCTTCGACTGGAACCTGCTCAAGGCGTCGGGCGGCGTGAACCTCGCGGCGGACTGGAGCTTCCGGCTCGACGCGACCGGCATGAAGGGGGTGATCACCCTCGAGAACGGCCAGCCGCACACCTTCACCGTCGGGCTCCCGTTCACGGTCTTCATCCCGCAGGACGCGGACTGGAACAACGACGGGCGCGTGGACGTGTCGATCAAGCTCCAGCTCGACAGCAGGTTCCACAACACGTGGGACCACACCGAGCGCGGCGGCTTCGACTACGACGCTGCCTCAGGCAGGTTCAAGATCGTCGACTTGCAAGGCGACATCCTCGCCGCGCGCAGCGTGGGCCCCGCCTGGAGCGCCGCCTGCACCTCCGTCGGCAACACCCTCGAGGGCCTCGGCAAGGACGACTGCTACCAGCACACCGCCACGCAAGACTTCGACTTCACCCCCACCGGCTTCTCGCAACCGGAGATCAAGGGCAGCTTCACGCTGGTCTACTGACGGGCACCGAGCTCTTGCGGGCAGGTCCCGCGGCGCTCCTGTGCGCCGCGTCGATGGCCACGTCGCCGGGATCTTTCGTTCGAGTGGCCTCGCGAACCGGGGGGAGCGCGCGGATCGCGTCGGCGGTCGCGGTGGGCTCCTTCGAGGAGAGGTTGGTCACCGTGAGGCCGAGCGCCTTGGCGAGGGGGGCGACCGTGGCCTGGGTGCGCCGGTACTCCGTCGCGAACACGTGCGTGATGCCTGCCTTCGCCAGCATCCGCGACGTCGCCTCGGCGCGCGCCGTCCCCTCCGGCGTGAGGGTCGGATCTTTCGGGTCGTCCTTCGCCTTCTCCCCGTGGCGCATCAGGAACACCACGCGCGGCGCCTCCGCGCGGGCGCCGCACACGCCGCCGCCAGCCACGCGAGGAGAAGAACCGCAGAGGTCCGCATCGCGCCCATCTCTGGCGCGGATCGCGGTAGAGGTCGAGCGTGGAGGAGAAGATCGGCGCCGTCCGGCTGAAGCTCGAGGGCGAGCTGGACATCCAGGGCACGCGCTACACGATCGACGCCCTCGCGATCGAGGTGGGCCCGACGCACTTCGACTTCCGCCTCGAGCTCGGCCTCGGCTACGACATCTACTGGCTCATCCCCTTCGAGTCGCGCCTGCGCCTCTTCCACGTGGACTCAGCCGTCTACGAGGTCGAGGAGCCGACGATGCACGCCGACCACGTGCACGTGGAGGTCCCGCGCCGGACGTGGCCCGGTCCCGCGGGCACGGCGCTCGGCATCGAGGTCGCGGACGTGGTCCTCGAGCTCACGCCCACCTCCTTCCACTGCGAGGCAGTGGTCAGGGTGCGAGGAGAAGCGTCGTGTCGAACTCGCTCAGGCTGACCTCGTCCGCGTACACCAGCGCGAGCGAGCAGCGCCCGGCGACGAGGTTCGGCCACCACTGCGCGCGGGGCCGCGCGGTGAGCTGCACGTTGTTCTCGACGAGCGTCCCGGCGGCGTCGATGCGCGAGAGGAAGAGATCGATCTCGTTGGTCATGGGGACTCCTGCGCCGTGGACCACCACGTACGTCCTGCGGGCCTCGTCGAACGCGAGCGTGGCCTCGCCGCCGTAGATGCGCTGGTCGCCGAGGGGCAGCTCGCTGCCTGCGATGTAACCGCCCCCAACGCGGGCGCGGGCGAAGAACACGGTGTGGCGGCGCACGCGCTCGTCCTGCCACACCACGCCGTATTCACTCCCCGCGCGGACGAGAGACCCGCGATACGGCCTGATGGTCGCGCCGCCGATCCGCGTGCGCGAGCGGACCGTGCTGCCCTCGAGCTCCGCGAGGATCAGGTCGTCGCGCTCCGCCCACACGATCGCCCAGCGGGTGCCGCTCCAGATCAGCGGCACCGAGCCTCCCTCCGCGATCCGCGCCTCGATGCCGGCCGTGCTGAGCCGCACCTCGCTCCCGGCGATCGGCGTCCCGCCGGCGTCCACGCGCATGAACGAGACCTCGTACGACGCCACCGGCCCCTCCCACGCGACGGCCCACTCCCGCGTCACTGGGCTCCACGCGATCACCGGCGACTGCTGATCCGCCGTGGGCGTGCCGATCGCCACCTCGCTGTTCGCGATCGGCCGCCCGGACAGGTCGAGGCGGCGGAAGTAGATCCTCCGGCGCGCCACCCCCGCGCGGTCGTCCGCGTACACGAGCCCGAGCTCGGTCCCCGACGAGGCGACGTTCCCGAAGATGCTGTCCTCCCCGTCGTCCGGCGACACCATGCGCACCGACGCGGGATCCAGGCTCCCGGTGTGATCGAGCAGCCCGAAGAACGACTCGAAGACGCCCGCCCTCCGCTCGTCGTACCAGGTGAGGCCGAACCCGCCAGGCATCGCGATCACCCGCGGCAACGCCACGTACCCCGGCCCGGTCGCCAGCGTCCCACCGCTCCTCGGCGCCACCACCGGACACACGCCGGAGTCAGGCGCGCCGGCGTCGGGGCTGCTCGCGTCCGCAACCCCGCTTGCATCCAGGGCTACGCCAGCGTCCGCAACCAGGCTTGCATCCGCGACGTCGCCCGCATCCGCACCGGCGTCCGCGACCGCACCCGCATCCGAGCCGCCGTCGGGCATCACGCCGGCATCCTCGAGCGCACCTGCATCCGCGACGGCGCCGGAATCCGCGGCGGCATCGACGACCGCGCCATCCGCAACCGCGCTTGCATCCGCCCTGCGGATCCCAGCGTCGGCGCGGGACGGAGGCTGGGCGGGTGCGCGCGTCAGCCTCTCGTCCGTGCACGCCACGCACAGGGCGAGGGCGACGAGCGCCTGCCACAGCGCCAGCCGGCTCGTGGCGGGGGTGGCGGGGTGGCGGCCGGAGGGCGCCTCAGCGAGGTCGTGGCGGTGATGGCGGGGCGGCGGCGGGGCTGCCCGCGGCGGCGCGGCCGTGAAGGCGTCAGGCGCGGCGCGCGACAGCGAGCGCCCGGGCGGCCCGGCGGTCCCTCTCGCGCTGGTGGGGCTCGCTCCGGGGCGCCGGCTCCGGCCGCGGAGGAGGAGCAGCGCGCGACAGCGAGCGCTGAAGCGGGCCGGCGGCCCCTCTCGCGCTGGCGGGGCTCGGTCCGGGGCCTCCTCCTGGCGCGCAGCCACGTCCCTCCTACGCGGGGACGCCGCGATCCTACCCGCGGCGCGCGCCATGTATGCTCCGCCGATGTCGTGGATGGACCCCACCTCTGTGGTGGCCCCCGCGCCGGCGGAGCTCGACGTCGAGCTCGTGACCACGAGGGGCGTGATCGTGGTGGACGTGGTGCGGGCGCGGTCGCGTTCTTCCGGGTGGTGGAGGGCTTCGTGGCGCAAGCGGGCTTGCACGGGGACCCGGCGGTGAACAAGGTGTGGCGGAACGCGCGGATCAAGGACGATCCGCGGGGAGCCTCGAACGACGCGGGGACCGTGACCTTCGCGACCTCGGGCCGCGACTCGCGCACGACCCAGTTCTTCATCAACCTGAAGGACAACCGCCGCCTCGACGCGATGGGGTTCACGCCCTTCGGCGCCGTCCGCGATCTCACCGTGGCCCGCTCGCTCTTCTCGGGCTACGGCGACAGCCCGCCGTCCGGCACCGGCCCGATGCAGGGCCGCATCCAGCGCGAGGGCCGCGCCTACCTCGAGAAGGACTTCCCGCAGCTCGACCTCATCCGCGCGGCGCGCGTGCTCTGATGCTGCCGTTGCTGGTGTTGCTCGCTGCGACCTCGAGCGTGGCGGTCTCGTGCAGGGACGGGGACGACGCGGCGTGTCTCGTCCTGGAGAGAGTGGCGACCGCGGGCGCGCGCGGCCCCGAGACGCGTGCGCTGCCGGAGCTCGAGGCCGCGTGCCTCGCGGAGGTGGAGGCTCGCGCCTGCGGCGAAGCGGCGATGAGGTACCGAGACAGCAGTGACGCGGCGAAGGCACGTGGGTTGTTCCGCGTCGCGTGCGGTGCCGGGTACTGGACGGCGTGCAACGACCTCGAGGTGTCCGGAGACAGGCTCGGGCGGAAGATCTCGGCGCGGATGTTCCTCCGGTCGTGCGAGCGCGGCGACACGCGGGCCTGCAGGGACGCGGCGGACTGGCTGACGCTCCTCGACCGCGACGGCGCCGGATCCCCCGAAAAGACCCGTCCGCTCTACCAGCGCGCCTGCGACGGAGGCGACGGCGCCGCCTGCTACTCGCTGGCGTTGCGCAGCAGCACGAGTGATCCAAAAGGATCGAGGAAGCTGCTCCAGCGCGCCTGCAAGCTCGGGAACCCGGACGCCTGCGCCGACCTCAAAACCATCAGGTGAGCACCCACGAGTAGGCCTTGCGCAGAGCGTCGCGGCCTCCGCCCTCGAGCACCGTTCCGTGCCCCATCATCACCCGGTCGAACTCGAGCTCGAGGACGCGCTCGACGCTCGCCTTGGCCGCCGCGCGATCCCGCATGGTGACGCGCTCGACGAGGCCAGTCTTGAAGCCGCCGTACGAGCCGACGCTCGCGTAGAAGGCCTTGGTGAGCAGCGTCTTGTCCTCGCCGATGTTGTGGATGAAGTCCGCGCAGACCAGCGTCTTCGAGGGGTGGTGGACGAACACCGTCTCGCTGAAGATCGGCCACCCGCGGAGCGCCACGTGGGTGACGGACGGGCTCCAGTCGGGCTCAGCCGCGTCGGAGAGCTTCGAGTGGAACGTGACGTCCGGCCGCTTCTTCTCGAGGCCCGGGGCGCCGTGGACGCGCGCGTTCGGGTGCGCGGCCATCCAGTCCTTGATGAAGAGGTGGTGCCAGCGGTTCGGCGCGACCAGGTGCTTCACCTCGCCGAGCGCCTTCACCTCCTCGAGGACCTCCGGCGTCGCGCGGACCGGTGAATAGACGAGGAGCCCGCCGGACCCCAGCCTCATCACGCCCATCCGCGCGCCGACGGGCACGCCGAAGAAGCGCAGCTGCTGTTCGCAGCTCCACATCCCGTCGCCGAGCTGGACGAGGTTCGTCATCGGCGAGCTACTATCCCGGGCGCACCGCTTCGTACAGCACGAGGCTCGCGGCGATGGCGACGTTGAGAGAGTCCACGCGCCCCGTCATCGGGATCTTGACGAGCACGTCCGAGAGGGCGCGCTGCGTGTCGGAGAGGCCGCCGCGCTCGCAGCCCATCATCACCACCAGAGGCGGGCGATATCGGAAGCGGCGGAAGTCCTTGTGCGCGTGCGCCGAGGTGCCGACCACCGTGCAACCTGAGTTGCGCTTCCAGCGATCGAACGCGTCGGGCGTGGTCCGCGTCATCCGCAGGTGGAACATCGCTCCCATCGTCGCGCGCGCGATCCGCGGATCGTAGGGATCGATCGCGTCCCCGAGGAGGATCAACCCTCTCGCGCCCACCGCGGCCGCGGTGCGCAGCGCCGTGCCCAGGTTGCCCTCGCTCTCGAGGTGCTCGAAGGCGAGCCAGATCCCCGAGCGCGCGCTCTCCCTCGCCGGGAGCGGCGTCCACGCTTGCTCGACGACCGCCGCGACTCCGTGCGGATCGCGGGCGCGCGACAGCGTCGCAAACTCGGCGTCGGTCGCGTGCAGGACCAGACCGCCGTCCGCGGAGTGGCGCTCGAGGAGCTTCTCGAGCGTCGGGCTTCGCCTTCGCCGTTTCGCGAGGACCACCACCCGCACCACGTTGCGCGTCGTCAGGGCGGTGATGACGAAGCGCTCTCCCTCCACGAGGCACAGCCCCGCGCGATCCCGCGCGTCGCGCTCGAGGAGGGTCCGGATGTAAGAGAGATCGAGGAGCCCCGACTCGCTCAGCCTCATGCGCGCTGAGTCGGGCCCTCCGGCAGACAATCGAAGATGATCATGTGAGAGACGCCGGTGCTTTCAGGGGCCCGGCCGCCCGTCGAGATGCGCGCACACTGATTCACCGGGCCCGCTCGCGTCAACAGGGTCTGCGCTCGTGTTCAGTTCCCGAGATCGCGCTCGGTCGTGTCAGCCCCCGCATGAGGAGCGCTCGTCTGTTCCGCGTGATGGTCATCGGAGGTGCGTTGCTCGGATGCGGCACCGCGGACCAGGGGACCCAGCCGCTCCAGCAGCGGACCCAGGAGAGCCCGCCCGACTCGGGGCCTGTGTTCGACGCGGGGACAGCCGCGGACGCAGCAGCCGCCGCGGACGCCGAGGCCACCGTCACCCCAGACACCGGCGTCGAGCCTTCTCCCTGCATCTGCAGCCCCACGCGCTGCTGCGAGCCCGGCGCCGGCGGAGCTTCGGTCGTGCAGGCCGGGTTCGAGTGCTGCTGGGGCACCTCGTGCTGAGCGAGGCCGTCGCGAGCGCCTGGCTGATCCGCGAGCGCTTCGAGCTCGAGGCCAGCGCCGTGTTCGCGCGCCTGGCGGAGGGGCTGGCGAAAGCTACCGAGCTCGCACACCTCGCGCCCCTCGCCGAGGAGTCGTCCCGCGAAGAGAAGGCCCACGCCGCGATGTGCCGGCGCATCGTGGACGCCAACCACCCCGGACTCGCGCCGCTGCCGCTCCGCGAGGTCCACGTCTTTCCAGCACATTGGGATCCTAAGCTTAGAATTCCACGTGGACAAGTTGTCG
>JADMIO010852357.1_pt1 | contig 42154 bp, 31 predicted proteins | sample 8958161 | NCBI WGS metagenome assembly JADMIO01 (sample SAMN16585339, study PRJNA669376) | soil metagenome | isolation source: Crop rotation soil | place: USA: Cullars Rotation, Alabama | collected 2011 | reverse complement strand
CTTTCCCGGCTCGGTGGACTCTGTTCGGTACGGGGAATCGTCGGACAATCGGGTCAATCGGAATTCTTCAGGGTTAAACTCGGACGGGCGGCACACTCGTTCATTCCTATGTACCCCCGCGTCAGTCAAGGCGAAAGATACAGTCCATCAGCAAGACTCATGGCCATCCGCATCGTCCGTCTCGGCACACCTCGCCTTCCCGGGGAGGGCCTTCGCGTTGGAACGGTCCGGCGTCCACCCCGCGGCGTCCGCAAGGAAGACTATGCGGCGCGCGACTTCTATGATGTGTGGCTTCCGGAGCTGGCGCCTACGGCAGAGCTCGTCTCGTGGGCCATGGTCGAGCCACTGGAGGGGAAGCGGTGGACGGCGTTTGCGCGCTGGTACCGCACCGAGATGGCGGCTCCCGCCGCACGCCACCTGATCGGGCTGTTGGCCGCGATGTCGAAGAAGTCGGATCTGTCGGTAGGCTGCTACTGCGAGGACGAGTCGCACTGCCATCGGGCAATACTCCGCGAGCTGCTCGCCGAGGCTGGAGCGGAATTCGGGTAGCGGCGGATGGTAGGTCGCTCGACAGCGGCGCGAAAAGCCAACCGGCGCAGGGCACCAACGGCGCCGACTTCCACACAGCGCCAGATTCCAACCGGCGCGGACTCCCGAACAGCGCCGACTTCCAAAGGCCGCGCAAATGGCGCGGCGCGGGGGTACGCTTCCCGCGCCGTCTACGCGCTCTCCGGGAATTCGCGCCTCTTGGGAATTCGCGCCCTTTGGGAGTCGGCGCTCCTGTTGCCCTGCGCAGTTGGGGCCGTGCGCCTTTTCGAATCAGCCGCCCGTTGTCCTAGCGCTTTCCGACCGTGCGCCACCACGACTCTACCGGCCGCGGCGCTGACGGCTCGACGGATTCGCCCAGCCTCGGCATCACGAGCGGCACGCCCGCAGCCAGAGCCGCGGCAACCACCCGCTCGGCGGGCTCGTCCCAGCTGTGAAACGCGAGGTTGAACGTCGCCCAGTGAATCGGCAGCAGCAGCTTCCCCTGCACCAGCGTGCACGCGCGGACCGCCTGCTCCGGTGTCAGATGGATGTCGGGCCAGGTCGGCCCGTACGCCCCGATCTTGATGAGCGCGACGTCGAACGGCCCGTAGCGTCGCCCATTCTCGGCTATCCCGTCGAACGGGCCGGTGTCGCCACTGTGGAACACGCGATGAGTCGGTCCGATGATGGACCATGACGCCCACAAGGTGTCGCTGCTGCTCCGCGTGAGCCCGCGCCCGGAGAAGTGCCGCGCGGACCCGGCGGCGATGGTCAGCGCGCCGACGCTCGTGGTCTCCCACCAGTCGAGCTCCACGATGCGCGACGCGGTTACGCCCCAGCGCTCGAGATGTGCGCCGACGCCGAGTGCCGTGATGAACGGGACACGCGCCTGGGTGACGCTGCCCATGAGCGTTCGTACCGCCGCCATGTCCAGGTGGTCATAGTGGTCGTGCGTGAGAATGATCGCGTCGAGCTTCGGCAACACCTGCAACGCGATCGGCGGCGGGTGAAAGCGCTTCGGGCCGAAGCGCTGCGATGGTGACGCGCGCTCGCCCCACACCGGATCGACGAGGACGCGATGACCGTCGATCTCGATGAGCGCGGTCGCGTGGCCGAACCACGTCACGCGAAGACCGCTCGACGGCGGTGCCGCGAAATCCGCTGGCGTCCGCGTGACGATCGGCAGCGGTCCCTGCGGAACGCGCTGCTCCGGTCCGCCGAGCTGCCGACGGAGCGTCTGGATGAGCGTGCCGGGTACGAGCTTCTGCGTCTCGATCGGATTCTGGAAGACTCCGCCCTTGTACTGGGGCGAGCGCTGAACCCGGGTGAGCCGGTCGCCGGTCGGCCGAGCGCCGAAGGCGTCGAAAAAGGTCATCAGTCCCATGGCGGGAGCATTCACCCGAATCGGGTCGAGCGCTATACTCGAGCGTGCCCAGATCCAGCAAAGTGGAGACACCGGCAAAGCAGGTCGCGGGGTTCATCGCGAAGTTCGACCCGGCGATCGCGAAGCTCACCCGCGGCGCGCGGGCGAAGATGCGAAAGCGTCTGCCCACGGCGGTCGAGCTCGTGTACGACAACTACAATGCGCTCGCGATCGGGTTCGGTCCCACCGAGCGAACGACGGACGCGATCCTGTCGGTCGCCGCCTACGCGACCGGAGTCACGCTGTACTTCACCTACGGCAAGTCGCTGCCCGATCCGCACGAGCGACTCGAGGGGGCAGGCAACCAGGGTCGCTTCGTGCGGATCACGAGCCTGGCGGTGCTGGACGAGCCGGCCGTCGCCGCACTGGTATCGGAAGCGGTGGCACGTGCGCGCGCCCCGTTCCCAGAGAAGCGGGGCTACACGATCGTGAAATCGATCTCGGCGAAGCAGCGGCCGCGGCGACCACCAGCCCGCGCCTAACGTTCGCTCCGACGCCGCGTTGAAACGCTCCGGCTGGTCCGACCACGGGGTCAGAGTCGGGGGTCAGAGTCGGGGATCAGAGTCGGGACTCGGAGTCGGGACTCGGAGTCGGGACTCGGAGTCGGGACTCCGAGTCGGAACTCCGACCCCGATTCGCTCCTGCCCAGAGCGCTGCACGAAAACGACCACTCCCGATTTCTGCGGAACGCGATGCACATTAGCGGGGTGTCCACCCGTCGTCCGGAATCCACGCACGAGCTCGACTCGCTGCTGGCTGCCCGCGCGCTGCTCGCCGACCGGTACGCCGTCGAACGCGAGATCGGGCATGGCGGCATGGCGACCGTCTATCTCGCCGAGGAGACCAAGCACGGCCGCCAGGTCGCGATCAAGGTGCTGCGCCCCGAGCTCGCAGCCACGTTAGGCGCCGAGCGATTTCTGCGCGAGATCGGCATCGCCGCGCGCCTGGCGCATCCCCACCTCGTTCCGCTCATCGATTCCGGCGACGCCGGCGGCCTCCTGTACTACGTGTCGGCATACATGCCCGGCGGTTCACTGCGTGAACGCCTGCAGCGCGAGGGCAAGTTGTCGGTGCGCGACGCGTTGCGTATCGCCGAGGAGATAAGCACGGCGCTCGACTACGCGCACCGCGCGGGGTTCGTCCACCGCGACGTGAAGCCCGAGAACATCCTGTTCGCCGATGGCCACGCCTTGCTCGCTGATTTCGGCATTGCGCGCGTATGCTGCGGCGAAGGCGAGGAACAGGTGACGGGCGCCGGGATCGCCATCGGGACGCCGGAGTACATGAGTCCCGAGCAGGCCAGCGGCGACCGCGACATCGACGGCCGGAGCGACGTCTACGCGCTCGGCTGCGTCATGTACGAGATGCTCACGGGCGCCGCGCCGTTCCGTGCCGACTCGCATCGCGCCGTCATGGTCCGGCACATGACGGAGACGCCACCGCGGGTGCGTGCGCTGCACCCGGAGATTCCGGCCAGCGTCGATGACGCGATCTCCCTGGCGATGGCGAAAGACCGGGCGAACCGCTTCGGATCGGCGTGCGATTTCGTCGCCGCGATGCGCATCGAGACATCGTCGCGAAGCCGCGCGTTCACGGGCGTGACGCGGAACATCGCAGTGCTTCCGTTCGTGAACGCGAGCCCCGATCCCGACAACGAGTACCTGAGCGACGGCATCACCGATGAGCTCATCGACGCGCTCGCGAAGGTGGACGGTATCCGCGTCGCGTCGCGCACATCGGTGTTCGCGCTCAAGGGGAAGCCGCAGGACGTCCGCGCGATCGGCGCGCTGCTGGATTGTCAGGTGGTGCTCGAGGGCACCGTACGACGCGCGGGCCAGCAGCTTCGCATCACCGCACAGCTCACGTCCACGGAGGACGGTCGGCTCGTGTGGTCGCAGCGGTACGACCGTCAGATGGCGGACGCATTCGCCATTCAGGACGAGATCGCCCGGACGATCGTGACCACCCTGCTGGCGACGTCGTTCGCCGACATTGCGGCGCCACCGCTCCGGCGCCACACGGACAACGCAGTGGCGTACAGCCTCTACCTCAAAGGGCGTTTCGAGTGGAATCGTCGCACGCAGAAAGCCATCGCCGCGGGTATCAAATACTTCGAGCAGGCCATCGCCGAAGACCCGCGTTATGCGCTCGCGTACACGGGGCTGGCGGATTGCTACTCCCTGTACGTCGACTATCGCAGCGTTCCGGTGATCGAGGGATTCGAGGCGGCGAAGGCGTACGCGCGCAAGGCCATCGAGCTCGATGACACGCTGGCAGAGGCCCACGCATCGCTGGCCTGGTCGCTCTTCATCTTCGACTGGAACTGGGACGAGGCCGAACGAGAGTTTCGCCGCGCGATCGAGCTCGACGCGCGTTATGCATCGGCGCATCAGTGGTATGCGTTCCTGCTGGTCGCGAAGGGCGCGATGGGAGAGGCGCTCGTGGAAGCACACACGGGCGTCGAGCTGGACCCCGGCTCCACGTCGGCGCGTCGTTCGCTCGGCATGAACTACTACTACGCGCGGCGGTGGGATCAGGCGATCTACCACTTCGAGCGCGCGATCACGATGGACCCGACGGCTGAGGAGACGTACCGCATCCTCGGCCTAACGCTGGCGGTCGCGGGCCGTCTGGACGACGCGATCAGAATCCTCCGCGATACGGCCGCGATGCCCGAGGCGGGAACATATTCGCGGGGCTCGCTCGGCTATGCGCTGGCGCGCGCGGGGCACGTCGACGAGGCGCGCGCGATCTACGACGATCTCGCGGCCAGTGTAGCGGCCGGGAACTATGTGTCGCCGGTGGCATTCGCGACGATCCTGATCGGGCTCGGCGATCTCGAGGGCGTGATGGACTGGGCGGAACGTGCGCTGGACGATCGGCGCGGTTGGCTCGTGTACCTCCGCGTGAATCCACTGCTGGATCCGCTGCAGGGACATCCGCGGTTCGAGGCACTCGTCAGGCGCATGAGGTTACCCGGCACCTGAGGGCGACAGCCCGAGGAAACCGCATCATCCCGGCGGCTGTCATTCCGAGCGAAGCGAGGAATCCTCGGCGTCCCGGCAGAGGGACTTGATTGGCGGGACCCGAGAGGGCGGGCATCACTCGGAGTCGGGACTCGGAGTCGGGACTCGGAGTCGGGACTCGGAGTCGGGACTCGGACCCCGGCCGCCGTTAGCCAGCACGCAGCACGACCACCCAGCGACCAGCCCCTCGCTGTTGCCTGGAATGACAACCCCGCTCGTAGTGATCGAGGCATACCACTTTGCTTGACACTGCATGGCGCGTATGCACGATTCAGCTGACGAATTGCCGGCCGCCTCTCACCCGCCCGTCTCATGCGCCTCGCCGTCCGCCTCACACTCGCGGTAGCCATCGCCGCCCTGGTCGCCCCTGACGCAAGCGGCGCTCAGCGCGCCGAGCTTCCGCTCAAACCGTCGCGCACCGTGCGCTTCACGACCGACGAGGGCACATGGTTGTCGCTCGACGTCTCGCCCGACGGACGCACACTCGTGTTCGACCTCGCGGGCGACATCTACACGCTGCCCATCGGCGGTGGAAAGGCCACGCGCATCACCGACGGCATGGCGTTCGACGCGCAGCCGCGCTGGTCGCCCGACGGGAAGAACATCGTCTACGTCACTGACCGCGACGGCTCGGACGACGTGTGGGTCATCGACGCCGACGGCAAGAATCCGCGGCAGATCACCAAGACCGATCGCACCCAGTTTCTCTCCCCCGAGTACACGCCGGACGGCAAGTACATCGTCGTCTCGCGCAACGCCGTGCTGTTCGGCACGCAATACAACCTGTACCTGTACCACAAGGACGGTGGCACGGGCGTGAAGATGACCGGCAACGCCCCCGCCGGCGCGCCCGCAGCCGGGCCGGGCGGCGGGGGCGCCAACGCACGCAACTACGTCGGCGCCGCGTTCGGCAAGGACTCGCGGTATGTGTACGCCGCGTCGCGGAACGGTGGCGCAGCCGGGTACAACCAGACCGGCTTCGACTGGACCATCGTCGCGTACGATCGGGAGACCGGCGAGACCACTCCTCGCGCGGCCGCACAGGGCGGCGCGTTCAAGCCCGTGCTGAGCCCCGATGGCAAGTGGCTCGTCTACGCCACGCGCGCCGACACCGTGACCTCGCTGCGCATTCGCGACATGGAGTCCGGCGACGAGCACTGGCTCGTGCAGAACGTGCAGCGCGACGACATGGAATCGCGCTTCACGCGCGATCTCATGCCGAACATGACGTTCACGCCCGACTCGAAGTCGCTGATCGCGGCGTGGAACGGCAAGATCCGGCGCGTCGACGTCGCCACCGGGCGACCGACGGAGATTCCCTTCTCCGCCGACGTCGAGCAGCAGCTCGGCGCACTCTCGAAGTTCAACTACCCGATCAACGATTCCACCATCACCGTCGCGCAGATCCGCGGCGCTCGGCCCTCGCCGGACGGAAAGCGCCTCGCGTTCACGGCGCTCGACAAGCTGTGGATCATGGAGCTGCCCTCGGGTACACCGCGCCGCCTGACCAGGTCTCCGCACGAGACCGGCGAGCATTCGCCCGTCTGGTCGCCCGACGGACGCTATCTCACGTACCTGACGTGGACGGATCAGGGCGGCGGCATCTACCGCATCGCGCCGGCGTCGCCTAACGCTGCTCCGGAGCGCCTGACGCGTCAGACGGCATTCTACACCGCGGTCAACTACACGCCGAACGGCCAGCGGATCGTCGCCTACAAGTCGCCGAAGCAACCGCGGCTCGAGGAAGGCTTCGAGTACGGCCGCGAGCTCGTCTGGCTCCCGGCGGCTGGCGGCACGGCAACGAGCGTCTCGCCGATTCCGGGAAACGCCGGCTTCCCGCATTTCACGCGCGACGACAACGACCGCATCTACATGGCGCAGGGCGGCACGGGGCTCGTGTCCATGCGCTTCGACGGCACGGACCGGAAGACGCACATCAAGGTCACCGGGAATCCCGACTATCGCAACACGACGCCGCAGCCGCAGAACGCATCGGAGATCCTCATTTCGCCTAACGGCGATCGCGTGATGGCCGAGGTGGATGCGAATGTCTATGTCATGGACCTGCCCGTGATCGGCGGCCAGACGCCAACCGTCTCCATCGTGAACGCGGCGCAGGCGTCCATTCCCGTCAGGCGCCTCACGCGCATCGGCGGCGACTTCGTCGGCTGGCAGCCGGACGGAAATCACGTCTTCTTCTCGATCGGCCGGAGCTACTTCACGTACGACCTCGCGCGCGCAGACTCGCTCGTGCGCGACTCGACTACGCGCGCGGATTCGGCGCGGCGCGTCGCCGGCGCCGCCGGTGCGGCCCGTGACTCCGCCGCCGCCGACAGCTCGCGCAATCGGCCCGCGTACGAGGCCGCACGGCTCGACGTCGCCATCACCGTCCCCGTGGACAAGCCACGCGGCCAGGTCGTGCTCCGCAACGCCCGCGTCATTACGATGAAAGGGGACGAGGTCATCGAGCGCGCGGACATTCTCGTGAAGGACAACCGCATCGCGGCCGTCGGCGCATCGGGGACGCTCCAGGTGCCGAACGGGACCCGCGAGATCGACGTTGCCGGCAAGACGATCCTCCCGGGCTTCGTCGACACGCACGCGCACATGTGGCCGCAGTGGGGGATCCACCGGTCACAGGTCTGGATGTACATGGCGAATCTCGCGTACGGCGTCACCACCACGCGGGATCCGCAGACGTCCACGACCGACGTCCTGTCGTACGGCGATCTCGTGGAGACGGGCGACATCCTCGGCCCACGCATCTTCTCGACCGGCCCGGGCGTGTTCTGGTACGACGACATCAAGAGCCTCGCCGACGCGCGCGACGTGCTGCGCCGCTACTCCGAGTTCTACCACACGAACACGATCAAGCAGTACATGGTCGGCGATCGCAAGGTCCGGCAGTGGGTCGTGATGGCGGCCAGGGAGCTCGGTCTCTCGCCGACACTCGAGGGTGGGCTCGACATCAAGAAGAACCTCACCGAGGCCATGGACGGCTACGCGGGAAGCGAGCACTCGTACCCGATCACGCCGCTGTTCAAGGACAACGTGCAGATGGTGGCCGAGAGCGGCATCACGTACACGCCGACGCTCATCGTGCTGTACGGTGGTCCGTGGGCGGAGAACTACTGGTACGAGCACTACGACATCACGAAGGACGAGAAGCTCAATCGATTCACGCCGAGGAGTGAGATCCTGGACCGCGGGCTGCGACGTGCGGGGTGGTGGCACGACAGCCAGTACGCGCATGCGCAGTACGCGGCGCAGGCAAAGAAGATCATGGACGCGGGCGGCCGCGTGGGCGTCGGCAGCCACGGCCAGCTCCAGGGACTCGGCTATCACTGGGAGATGTGGAACATCGCGAGCGGCGGGGCGAGCCCGATGCAGGTCCTGCGCGCAGCGACGATCCACGGCGCGGACGCGTTAGGTCACGCGAAGGACGTGGGCTCGATCGAGGTCGGCAAGCTCGCCGACCTGGTAGTCCTCGATGCGAACCCGCTCGAGAACATCCGCAACACGAATTCGGTGCGCTTCGTGATGAAGAACGGCCGGCTGTACGACGGCAACACGTTAGGCGAGACGTGGCCGCGGCAGAAGCCCATGGCGAAGCAGTGGTGGATGTACGACGATGCGCCGTCGGCGCCTTCGGGCTCCTTCCCGGCTCAGCCGGAGCCGTAACGGCGGGGGTGTCATTCGGAGCCGATCGTGCGGTATGTTCTGAGCCAGCACGAAGCACCCTCAAACGCACACGGCCATGCATACGCTCACGCCCACGAACTGGATCTGGCGCGACGGAGAGTTCATCCGCTGGGAAGACGCGACCCTCCACGTCCTCTCCCACTCGATGCAATACGGCTCCGCCGCCTTCGAAGGCATCCGCTGCTACAGCACCCCGCGCGGACCTGCCATCTTCCGCCTCGACGCCCACCTCCAGCGGCTCGTGAACTCGTGCCGCATCTATAGGATGGACTTCGCCTACTCCATCGAGGACCTCACCGTCGCCTGCTGCGAGCTCGTCGATCGCAACGGACTCGACGCGTGCTACATCCGTCCCATGGTTCTGCGAGGCTACGGCGCGGCGAGCATGATCCCGTTCGCGAGCCCCGTCCAGGTGTACCTGCCGTGCTGGCCCTGGGGCGCCTACCTCGGTGAGGGCGCGCTGGAGAACGGCGTCGATGCGTGCGTATCGTCATGGCAGCGCGTCTCGCCGAACACGATTCCCGCGATCGCGAAGGTCGCCGGCAATTACCTGAGCAGCCAGCTCATCAAGATGGAAGCGCTCGCCAACGGCTTCCAGGAAGCGATCGCCCTGGGCACCGACGGCATGCTCAGCGAAGGGTCGGGACAGAACGTGTTCGTCGTGTCCGGCAACACGCTGTGCACGCCGACGATCAACGGGACGCTCCTTGCTGGCATCACGCGAGACAGCATTCTCTCGATCGCGGGCGATCTCGGGATCCCGGTACGCGAACAGCCGATCCCGCGCGAGATGCTCTACTCGGCGGACGAGGTCTTTCTCAGCGGCACGGCGTCGGAAGTGACGCCGGTACGCAGCGTGGACAAGATCACGATCGGACGCGGGCGGCGAGGCCCGATCACGGAGCAGGTGCAGCGGCGCTTCCTCGACGTCGTGAACGGCCGCACGGACGACACGCACGGCTGGCTGACGCACGTGCGCGATCACGCGAAAAACGGCACCCGCGGAGCGAAACCAGCGGCGGCAGCGGCACACGCCTGATGTCCCACGCCTGATGCAATGACCGTCGCCCCCGCGGCGTCAACCTCGATTCCGGGCCCGATTCCGGGCCCGGTCGATCGGGTCCACTTCGAGGACGAGCAGCGACGCTACCGGCGGAAGAGCTGGCGCTTCTCCGTCTTCGCCGCGTTCGCCGCGCTGACGACCGGCATCCCCGCCTGCGTGATCGTCACGCCGGTCATCTACGCATTCGCGCTGCTCGTCGCACACATCATCAACGTCATCTCGCCGCTCTCGCCGGCGACATGGTCGTCACTCCAGCGACTCTCGGAAGCGATCCCTCGCGCCGTCGAAGCGATCGACGCCGGGAGCGCGCAACGCAACATCGCGCAGATCGCCATCGGGATCGCCGTTCTCGTCGTGCCCGGCGCAGTCGCGATGCTCGCCATCTGGATCGCCGTGCGCGGGCTCGTGGGACGAGTCGGCGTCGGCTGGTCGCTCGACCGGATCGGCGCGCGCGCGCTCAAGCCTCGCGACCTCGAAGAACAGCAGCTCCAGAATCTCGTCGAGGAGATGGCCATCGCCGCTGGCGTGAAGGCGCCGCGCGTGCTGCTCATCGACACGCCCGAGACGAACGCCGCCATCACCGGCCTGAGCTTCGACGACTCCACCATTCTCGTGACGCGCGGGCTACTCGACACGCTCGACCGCGACGAGACGCAGGCGGTCATCGCGCACCTGATCGGCTCCGTCGGCAATGGCGACCTGCGCATCGCCTCGATCATCTTCTCGATCTACCAGACGTGGGGAGCAATCGCCCTCGCACTCAACGCGCCCGTGGAAAAACGAGCGCGCAAGGCAATGTGGCGCGCGTTCAAGGTCGCGTTCCGGTCACAGAACCGGGAAGTCGATCGATGGGAAGCCGAGTTCGTGAGCGACGCGCTGCTGCGCGGTTCGATCATCGAGGATGCCGACCCCACCGACGTCGGCGAGCGCGTGATGTCGCAATCGAACACACGAAGCGACGGCAGCGCAGGCGAGCCCAGTTTCCTCGAGAAGGCCTACGTGATGGCCAACCTGCCGTTCATCCTGGGCTCCCTGGTGGTGCGGTTCGCCATCTTCATCTCATCGATGATCCTCGTTGGGCCGATCGTGTCGTTCATGTGGCGCACACGACGCCACCTCGCGGACGCGATGGCGGTCCAGCTCACGCGCTACCCCGACGGGCTCGTTCGCGCGCTTCACAAGCTCAGCATCTCGCCCACGGCGACGGTGAAAGGCGCCGGCGACCTCGCGTTCCTGTTCGTCGTCTGGCCCGGCGGCACGAGCAGCGGCAAGGACGCGGTGATCGGGCAGTTCGCGCGCATGCACCCCAAGCTCCATAAACGTCAGCGCCGCCTTCGCGCCCTCGGCGCCACGAACGTGTCGAACGCACAGGCGTCGGCCGAACGATGGACACCGGGCAAGTGGTTCGGCGTCATCTTGCTGACTGTACTGATCGGGCCTCTCATGGCCGTCGCGCTCGGCGGGATGGTCGTTGTACTCGGAATGCTCACCATGCTGACCCTCATGATCATGATGGTCCTCATGTTCGCGGTGTGGGCAGGGCTCAAGCTCGTGTTCATCGTCATTCCCGGCTGGATCGCGAAGCGTTGATCGCCGAGCCCGGCCCGCCTGCGGCGGGTCGGTTCGCCACAAAACTCCACCACTTCGCCACTGGCAGGCGCCAGCCCGCGAAATCGGCCTTGTGAGTCCGCGCGCGCTCCGCGAGTCATTCGCGCGAACTCGCCAGCACGGAGCGCTGACCCGATGATCGCGGTATCCACGAAACGACTCTCCCGAGAGCTCGCCCGACGCATCGTCCGGCTCGGCGTCGGCGCGTCTGCGGTATCTGTACTCGCCTGCACCGATGGCCGCGCGGCGCAGATCGCACCGACCCGCGGAGCTGTCATGTTCCGCGGTGGCGCGACGCGGAACGGCGTCTACGCCGACTCGCCGGGCAAGGCGCTCGCGGGCGTCCAGTGGCGATTCGTGACCGACGGCGACGTCATCTCCTCACCGACGGTACTCGGCCAGACGGTCTACGTCGGCAGCGGCGATGGTCGCCTCTACGCGCTCGACCGGAGCACCGGTACGAAGAAGTGGGCATTCGACGCCGGCAATGCGATTCACTCCTCTCCCGCAATAGGCGGCGGGGCGGTCTACATCGGCACCCGCGACGGACACTTCTTCGCCGTCGATGCCGCGACGGGCAAGCAGCGATGGAGGTTCGCAACGGGTCCGCTCATGCCATGGCCGTGGGGGCACGAGAGCGGCGACGTCTACACGTCATCGCCCGCGTTCGCGGACGGCATCGTCTACTTCGGCGCTGGCGATGGCCGCGTCTACGCGGTCGACGCCGCGACGGGCAAGGCGAAGTGGCACGGCGAGACAGGGGGCCGAGTGCGGTCGTCGCCGGCGGTTGACACGTCGCGCGTGTACGTCGGATCGGCGGACGGTCGCGTGTACGCGTTCGATCGTGCGACCGGTGCGCTCAGGTGGAAGTTCGATACCGAGGGGGTGAAGCTGGAGTCGGGCAAGTTCGGCTTCGACCGCCGTACCGTGCAGTCGTCGCCAGCGGTGAGCAACGGCACCGTGTTCATCGGCGCGCGCGACGGATGGATCTACGCCATGGATGCGGCGACCGGGAACGAGCGATGGCGGTTCGATCACAAGGTCTCGTGGGTCAACACGTCGCCCGCGGTAATCGATGGCATCGTGTACGCGGGCAGCTCGGACGCGCAGTTCGTGCAGGCGCTGGACGCCGCAACGGGCAAGGAGCTCTGGCGCGTGAAGACGGGAACGACGTGGTCATCGCCGAGCGTGGCTGGCGACATGATCTACGTTGGCGATGGCCAGGGCCGGCTCAACGCGATCGACCGGAAGGCCGGCAAACTGCTGTGGAGCTTCCGTACGGGAAGCTCGGTGATGTCATCGCCGACGCCCTCGGGCGATCTCGTGTTCGTCGGCAGTGCCGACGCGGGCGTGTACGCGCTGCGCGTCTCGGCCACGCCCGTCCATCGCGCGGTGTTCTTCGACTCGGCGTACATCAAGGCGGCGTCGATTCAGGACCCGACGCTCGTGTCGCGGTATTTCGCGAACCGCGGCTATCAGGTGCTCGACGAAAAGGCGTTAGGTGAGTTCCTGCAGGCGCGCATCGCCGACAGGGCGCCGAGCACGTTGATGTTCGCCGTCGACCACCTGCCGCCGTCGGCGGTAGACACGTCGGCCATCGAGCAGTCGCCGCTGCGGCGCTATCTCGATGCGGGCGGTAAGGTCGTGTGGCCGGGCATCCCGCCTCTCCTCTTTCCGCGCGATCCGAAAACCGGCGACGTGCCTGGCGGCCTCGCATCTCTCAAGTGGGCGAACGCGACGAAATTGTTGGGCGTTCCTCACGATGCGTCGATGTTCGACGCGCATGGTGTTCGCGTGACGGACGCCGGCAAACGATGGGGACTGCAGACGCGGTGGCGCGCAGGCTGGGGCATCGACCCGGACAAGACGATCACCGTGTTGGGGCTCGATGACTACGGGCTCGCCGCGTCGTGGGTGCGCCGCTACGGTGGACCGGAAGGCACGGGCTTCGTGCGTGTACCGCCGGATGACATGATGACGATGTTCCTCGCGGCGGAGTACCGTCCGGGCAAGTAGCCGCAATACGACCATCGTGAAAGGAATCTCGCGCGACAAAGTGTTATGTGTTGCCGCGGCCAGCACTCCCGCGTCCACACACCGTGCAGCGCCGAGATTTCCTCAAATCCGCCGGCGTTGGTCTCGGTGCGCTTGTTGTTGGCTGTAGCCGACCGATCGCCCTCACGGGACCGGCGTTCCCCGTTGGACAACGTGTTGGTCCGGGCTTTCTCTTCGCCACTGGCATCGAGAACAGCTACCCGCGTCTCCCCGACGGCTCTCGTTACGACCAGCTGGACGAGTGCGACCACTATACCCGGTGGCGCGACGACTTCGCACTCGCCCGCGCCCTCGGTGTCAGTGCGTTGCGTTTCGGGCCCGCATGGTATCGCACCAATCCGGCGCCCGGCCGCTACGACTGGTCGAGTGCCGACGATCAGATGGAGTGGCTGCGAACGTCGGGGATGACCGTCATCGCCGACCTGTGTCACTTCGGCGTCCCTGACTGGATCGACGGCTTTCGCGATTCCGCGCTGCCAGTACATCTCGCAGCGTACGCGCGCGAGTTCGCCCAGCGGTACCCGTGGGTGCGGCACTTCACTCCCGTCAACGAGATCTTCGTTGCCGCGAACTTCTCTTCCATGGAAGGGTGGTGGAACGAGTGCGCGACGGGCACCGCGGCGTTCGGCCGTGCGATTCGCAACCTGAGCATGGCGCACGAGCTCGCGGTGGACGCCATTCTGAAGGTGCGTCCGCGCTCGATCATCGTGCAGGCGGAGTCGTTCGAGCGGTTCGCTCCCGGGGACTCGAGCCGTGCGGCGATGGTGCAGTCGCAGTTCTGGAACGAAGCACGGTTCGCCGCACTCGACCTGACGCTCGGTCGCGAACCATCGCCGGTCGTGTGCGACATGCTCGTGAGCGGAGGAATGACGACCGCCGACTTCGCGTATCTGCGCGATCGCGGCGGGCGTGGGCGCCGGTGGATCGGCGCCGACTACTACATCACGTCCGAACAACTCGTCTGGGGCGATGGCCGGAAGCGCCCGTCACCGAACCGTCTTGGCCTCGCGACGATCGCGACCGAGTACCACGACCGCTATCGTCTCCCGCTGATGCTCTCGGAGACGAGCCGCGTGTCGTCACATGCGGTCACGTGGCTCGGCGAGCAGTGGCGTGAGACGTCGCGCCTCGCCTTCGCCGGCGTACCTGTGAACGGGTTCACGTGGTTCCCGCTCGGCGACGTGATCGACTGGCGTCATGCGCTGCGCGAGAAGCGCGGAGATGTCGACGCGATCGGCCTGTACAACCTGAAGCGCGAGGCGCATTCGGTGGCCGCGGCGTACGCGGGGCTCATCGCCACCTCCCGCACCGGCGAGCTTCGCCCCGCGGGAATCGTCGGCTAGGTCGAGCGCGACAGCCAGAGAATGACCAAGGCCTAGAGCTCGAGGCCGAGCGCCTCGCCCAACGCCTGGCGCCGACTGCGCGCAACGCGGAGCACTGTGCCGTCGCGCAGGATGACGGCGTGATCTCCATGCGTGAGCGGCTGCACCTCACGGATCTTCTCGAGAGCCACGATCGTCGAGCGATGGATGCGCACGAAGCGACGCGCGTCGAGCTGTGACTCCACGTCGCTGATCCGATCCCGCCCCTTGTACGCGCGCGACGCCGCGTGCACGACGACGTAGTTGTCCTCGGCCTCCACGAAGTCGATGTCGTCAATGCGCACGAGGTGGACGCGGTTCCACTGACGAACGGTCAGGTGGCCGTTGGTCGCGGCGGCGTTCGGCTCCAGGGCGGGAGTGACTGTCGGCGCCATCGATGGCGATGGCTCGGCGATCGTCTGCGCGACGGGTTGTGGTGGCGACAGCGTCGCCGGGCGGAAGAGGAAATGGCCGATCGCGACGATCACGCCGTACACCACCAGTGCAGGCGGGAAGAATTCCGCGACTCCCCGCATGGTCGACCGAGCGAGGGCGTCGATGCCGCCGCCGTCCGCGACTGGGGCGAACGCCGCGGGGACTCGGATCGCGAGGTTCGACAGCACGATGAACATCGAGCCGAGCGCGACGTGCGTGGCCGCGGAGTCGAGTGAGAGTTGCCGATCCGCGCGCACCACTGGGAATCGCTGCGCTGATCGCAGAATCAGCGGCGTGGCGAGGGCCCACAGCGGAAGAATGGACAGGCGCCCGAGGATGGCGTGGACCATGTCCGGGCGTCCGTCGAGCCGCACGAGAGCGACCGCCTGAATGGCGGCCGCCATGGCCACGATCGTCCACACACCGGCGATAGCCGCTGGGCCGAGCAGGCGGCGGTCAGCCGCGAACGGTCTGAGAGGATCGCGAGTGAACATGCCTTTTCAGCCTAGTGGCGGGGTAAGCGGGCCGAAAGCCCGACCAGACCAGTTCCTGCAACGGCGAGGGGCTGGTGGCTGGGTGGTCGTGCTGGTCGCTGGGGGACGCTGGCGGCGGCCGTGTCGGAGCCGTGTCATCCCGAGCGAGCGGAGCGAGTCGAGGGATCTACTGTGATATGCCCGTAGCCAGCCACGCGGACCGGACGCTAGGTCCCTCGACTCCGCGCCTGCGGCGCTCCGCTCGGGATGACACCGCGCCGTCAGGGGTAGCTGATAGCCGATAGCCGATAGCTGTTAGCTGTAGTAGTGGCCTTCCCAACGCAGAGCGTGTAGGATGCCCCCATGCTCGCCACCTCCAGGTTCGCGCTCAAGCGCTGGGACGAGAAACCGTACGACGAATCCGACGGCGCTCCGAAGCTCTCGCGGGCGAGCGTGCTCTACGCGTTCGAGGGCGAGGTTGCTGGTGAAGGTCGGCTCGAGTACCTGATGACGTATCTGCCCGACGCGACGGCGGTGTTCGTCGGGTATCAGCGGTTCGTCGGCCGCGTCGGTGCGCGCGAAGGGTCGTTCATCTTCCGGCACGGTGGCCGCTTCGCGAACGGCATCGCGAGCGACACATGGACGGTCGTCGAGGGATCCGGCACCGGCGCGCTCGCCGGTATTCGCGGCCAGGTCGAGTTCTCCGCCGGGCACCAGGACGCGTACGAGATCATCTTCGAGTACGACGTCGGCTGACCGTCGACGCTGGACCAGATTCAAACACCTTCAAACACCTTCAAACACCTTCGAACGCCTTCGAGCGTTCAAACGCCACTCGCGCAACCGGCATCCTACCCTCCAATCGGAACCAACTCGACGAGCCGTGACGGCTCGCGGGTGTTCCATCACGGCGGCCCGACCGCGGAGGGTGCAATGATGGCGAGCACTGCGAGCAAAGCAATGCGCGTCCTGGTGCCAGGACTACTGCTTCCGGGACTCATGGCGCACGCCGGTGGGTGGGCGGTGATCACGGTCGACGATCTCCCGGACTACGTAGAGGCCGCGAAGCCGGTCACACTATCGTTCATCGTGCGCCAGCACGGCGTCACACCGCTCGATCAACTCACGCCGAGCATTCGGGCAACCTCCGGACGACTCACGGCGAATGGCACGGTTCGGCCCGGCGGCGCCGGACACTACACCGCCTCGCTCACTTTCCCCAGCGCGGGCGACTGGTCCGTCACGATCCGGAGCGGATTCGGCTCGAGCGACGTGACCCTGTTGCCACTCCCGGTGGTCGACCATGGGAGCAGCCTAACGCGGGCCGTGACCGACACCGACCGGGGCGAACGACTGTTCGTCGCGAAAGGCTGCGTCACCTGCCACGTGCAGATCGCGGTGGGACCGCGGCTCGACGGAAAGAAATTCGACGTCGGCTACATCAGTGGTTTCCTCGCGAAGCCGCCGACGACGCCGCGCGAGCCGAACAAGTCGACGATGCCGAACCTCGGGCTCCAGCCCCGCGAGATCGCGTCGCTGGTGTCGTACCTCAACAGCGACCGGCAAGTCAGCACGCGCTGACCGGGAGGCCTCTGGCTCGACGGCAACGCGCTCGGTCGAATACGGCGCGTTGCCGGATACGTTAGGCATGCTGGAGCATCTCCGCGAGCTTGACGCGCGCGGGCGCCCGGCCAGTCTCTGCCGGCGTCGCTCACGCGCCTGGCCCGCCTCACCCACCTCGACGTCCGGAACAACCGCCTGCGAACGCTCCGGAATCTGTCGGAGCGTTGTCGCGGCCACCGGCCTCGCCTAGTGTCGCTCGATCTCCGCGGCAACGCGCTCACCACGCTACCCGGCAGTACCGGAGCGTTGGCGGGCCTGATGCGGTTGACCGCCGCTGAACCGAACTCTCCAGAAACCAGCCTTGGCTACAGACGCTCGCGGATCGAGGGTGTATTATCTGGGAATGAACACGGGGACCCGTGTCGTACAGGTGTTGGGATCTCAACCGAAGGCCGCGCGATGCACCCCACGATTCGTCGCTCGCTCGCCATCACGGTGTTCGCCGCGCCCGTCCTGGCGAGCGCCCAGCCCAGTCCCAAGCCCGCCGACCCGCAGGACGTGATCCCGCGGGAGCTCGCGATCGCGCTTCTCAGCTACTCGCCGGGCATGGCGCCCAACGACATCCGGGTCGGCAAGGCCCCCGACGACATCCCGCCGGAGCTCGTGCCGCCCGGGCTGCAGGTGCTCGGGAGCATGACCCAATTCGAGAACTCCGTGATCGTGCTCGCGGCACCGCAGTCACCCGATTCCGCCATTGCGCTGATCGAGGCCGGGTTGTTAGGCAGCGGCTGGACGAGCCCACCCATCCCACAGATCAGGCCGCGCACGGGCTTCGTCCCCGCGAACGATTTTTCCTCGCCCTACGACCGCCCTCAGATCGTCTGTCACGGCGACGCGTTCGCGTCGTTCACCGGCACCTACCGACGATCGGGCGGCAGCATCGTGAAGATCATGTACAACCGTGGAGCGCGTTACTCGGCGTGCAAGCCACAATCCCAGACGACCGTCTACCGCACCTCGACCGACGACGCGCCGATCCCCACCCTGCGCGCACCCGAGGGCTCGATCACGTCGGGCGCCGGCACTTCGACGATGGGAATGGGCAATGGCATCACGACGATCTCGACCCAACTCTCCACCAAGCTCAAACCGGCCGAGGTGGTCGCGCATTACGACAGGCAGATGATCGCCGCCGGCTGGACGTCCCTCAGCGAAGGCGCCGCGGACAACGTCGCGGTCCACAACTATCGGAAGAAGGACGAGAAGGAGCGTGTCTGGACCGCGGTACTCCTATCGGTCATGGCGCCCGACGAAAAGGCGCAGGACGTCGCGCTCCGACTGAGCTCGCGCTAGGGACGCCCCTCGGCAACCGCCTGTAGCAAAATGGGTTGCCGAACGGCATCATCAATGCGTCGGTCGGTGAAACGGCCGCGGAGACCCGCCCGTACGGCCTGAGCACGGCTCTATCCTGCCTCACTGGCGGGATACTCCCCCGAGGATACGAATGCAGGAACAGCTTCCAACACCCGCGATTGCCCCGCCGGCCCTTCCCGCGCCACAGGCGCCTGGCACCCCAGGATCGCCTCGCATCGAATTCCCTGGTCAGACGAGCGCGGCCGCTGTGTACGAAGCACTGAAGGCGCAGCGAACCGAGCTCAGGAATCAACTCGAGAGTCTCGAAGACAAACGGCGCGAGCTGTCCCAACGGCTCGAGGAACCGACGCTCAACGCCACCGATCGCAAGGGCATCGAGCAGCGCGTCACCGAGGTGGACCAGCGCATCTCGGCCATCGACAAACAGATCGGCGAAAGTGAAGCGCGGATCGCGAGCGCCGCGGCGGTTCCGGGTGCCGTCGTCAAAGAGCCTCCCGTGCAGAGGGAAGGACCGCCGGAAGAAGTATTCGTCCTCGGCGGCATGTTCATCGTCATCGTCCTCCTTCCACTGAGCATCGCCATGGCGCGACGCATCTGGCGCCGCGGCGTGGCAACCATCACGAGCCTCCCCGCGGAGCTCATGGAGCGCCTCACGCGGCTCGAGCAGGGCGTCGACGCCATCGCCGTGGAAGTGGAGCGCATCGGCGAAGGACAGCGCTACATGGCACGCCTGGCCGCCGATGATGGACTGCGAGCCCTCGGCGCTGGTGCGGCAGAGCCCGTCGAAGTGAAGGCGCGTGAAGGCGAGGCGCAGTATCGCCGCTAGTCGGGGATCGCAGTAGCCGACACAACGCCTTAACGCCCGTTGGCTGGCCTCGCGGCCTGATGTCTGCTTTTGGATGAGCAGACTCTGATGGAGATGCAACGCGATGGCCGCGAGTGAGAAAGGTGGTTCGAAGAGCGGCTCGTTATGGCGACCGGCGAGCAGACGACGCCAATCCACGCAGCCCAGGCTCACGATCCCCGCATCGGCGCTACGGTGCCGCCGCAAATTCCTCCGCTTCTTCCCGGGCGGGTTCGCCGACGAGACGTACGTCGATTGGGAACGCGGCTACAAGTGGCAGGCCCACGAGCGATGGATGGCCGCGCTCGGCCCGTCGCAGTTCCGCGATCTACTGCGGCAAGGGCGGTTCGCGGAGATCGCGGCGCATGCCGTCACGATCGAGTCGCGGACGAACCTCCTGTTCTCCTTCGAGAAGATGGCGCTGCGCGATGCCGTGAAACCGCCCGAAGGGGCCGAGGCGTTCGCGACGGGCCTGTACGAGTTCCTGCACGGCCGCGCGGGCGACCAGCGACGCTTCGAGCAGTGGTGCGACGTGGTGGGGACCCTGCCCCGCCGCCAGACGCGCGTGCTCACGTGGCCTGTCGTGACCGTGTTCGGGTTCATCGCGCAACCCGAGCGGCACATGTTCCTCAAGCCTAACGTGACGCGCGTCGCGGCCGGCGAATACGGGGTCGACTTCGCATACGCGTCGAGGCCGAACTGGACGACGTATGCCAGTCTGCTCGCGTTCGCGATGCGGGTGAACGCGGACCAGCGAGATCTCGGGCCTCGGGACATGATCGACGCACAATCGTTCATCTGGGTGCAGGGCTCGGACGAGTACGAGGAGTAGCCCGAGAGTAACCGTCGGGCCGTGCCCCGGTTTTTCGGGCGTGGCTCTGGAGGGTGCGGCCTGGTCGCGACTATCGTTACTCACCGTTGTTGACGCCCCGGCGTAGTCGCGACTGACCCACCCCGGAACACGCTCGATGCCGATCGAAAACGTCTCCGATACCGCCCGCTGGGTAGCGTTCTACCGCGCGATGGAGACCGAGCGGCCGGACGCGCTGTTCAAGGATCCGTTCGCACGCGAGCTCGCTGGCACCGAAGGCGAGCGGATCGTGAAGGAACTGCCACGCGGCCGCGCAACGGCGTGGGCGATGATCACGCGAACGGTCGTATTCGACGAGATCATCCTCGACGTCGTACGGCGCCACGATGTCGACCTCGTGTTGAACCTCGCCGCCGGACTCGACGCGCGCCCGTGGCGGTTGCCGCTCCCGCCTTCGCTCAGGTGGGTGGACGTCGACCTGCCGGCGATGCTCGACTACAAGGCCAGCCACATGGGCAAGGCGCGCCCGATCTGTCGGTACGAAGCGGTCCCCGCGAACCTCGTCGATGACGCGGAGCGCAAGGCGGTGTTCACGCGATTCGGCGCCGAAGCGTCGTCGGTGTTGGTGGTGACGGAAGGGTTGCTCATCTATCTCACCGAGCAGCAGGTAGCCGGGCTCGCGAACGAGCTGCACACGCAACCCAGCTTCCGCTGGTGGCTGATCGATCTGGCGAGCCCGCGGCTGCTCCAGATGATGATGCGCTCGTGGGGGAAGACGATGGAACGGGGCAACGCGCCGTTCAAGTTCGGCCCGCCTAACGGGACCGACTTCTTCACGAAATTCGGCTGGCGCGAGGTAACGTATCGCTCGGCCATCGAGGAAGCGCGGCGGATCAGGCGCGAGATGCCGATGATGTGGTTGTGGCGATTCATCGGCCGGATCTCGTCGCCGCAGCGGCGCGATGAGATGCGACGGATGTCCGCCTTCGTGCTCCTGGAGCGAGCTGCCAGCGCCACTGGTGAGCGCTGACAGCGGAGACAGCTCCAGCGACTGCTTCTGCTATCGCGGCCTGAACGGCCCGGCTTCTTCGCCGTCCGATGACGTCAGGTATAGACCCGAAGATCCATCCGGGCCTCGGGCCACGCGCCACCCGTAACTCGACGGATCGAGCGTCAACTGCTCGTCCGTACTGCGTCCACAGGTCTTCGTGACCTGGTTTCGCGCGGACGTTGGCGTCAGCGTGAGCCGAGCGCCGTTGACCGTGAGCGTTCCGGTGGCGTACAGGAACGTCTTGATGATGCAGCCGTACAGATTCGCCTCGAGCAGTTGCGAATATGTGAAAGTCCCGTTGGCCGCGAAAACGTAGGACTCGCTGCCACCGTAAGCGCTCGTGCAGCCACCGCCATTCGGATCGCAGTACTGCGAACCGGTCGCTGCCGCCTGACCCCAGGTGCCCACGAGTGCGGCGGGAATCGGACCGCCCGATCCGGGCGCAGTGACCTCGGGCTTGTCTCCACCACTACAGGCGCCTTGCAGCGGAATCACGAACAGTGCGCCGATGGCCAGTAGTCGAAGGTGTGTGTGCATGGCGATCACGCATCCCGAACGATGACACCGCACGCAATGCGGGCGCCGCTGTTGCCACTCGGGTCCGTGAGCTGGTCGTCCTGCGCGGCATGCATCACGAGCGCGCTGCCGTCGGTGTCGAGGAGCGATGTCGCGGACGGGCTCAGGGTGACCCTGGATGTCACGCCCTGAAAGCGGCCGACACCATTGGACAGCACTTCGATGTTCGGCAGGTCCCCGGCATGTGGGCCCGTGGAGCTCGACAGGCCATGATGCGCGGTCATGGGGTTGAAGTGGCCGCCGGCATCGGCGAAGGCTGCGCCAGAGCACGCACCAGTAGTGTGAACGTGGAGTCCGTGCGACCCCGGTGTCGTGCTCGCGACGGTGACGTCGATGTGCACCGCGCCAGCGCGGTCTTCCCGGAGCTCGGCGGTTCCGACCCGGGCTCCGGTCTGGTCGAACAGCGTGGCATGGGCGACGACGGCGGCCGTCGACTCGACCGTTGGGATTGCCGACGCGGCGCCACAGGCGAGGGCGGCAGCGGTCAGGATGATGGACATCCCGACTCGGCGAGAGAGTAAAGCGATCATCTGAGCGTTCTCCATTGGGGTGAGTGGCACCCGCCGTCGGCCATTCCATCCGGCGACACCGGGTTCGTGTTCGCGTCACGCTAGCCGCCGATGCCCAATTCCCGGTTACGCGGCGCTCAATTCCCCATTACCCGCCCTGAAATCATCGATGTTGAGGCTCAGAGCCCTCGGCGGGCTCGCACTCGAGCGTGATGGGACGTCGATCGAAGCCGCGAGCGGGCGACGGCGCGCGCTGGCGCTGCTTGTTCAACTCGCGGTGGCCGGACCTCGGGGCATCAGCCGCGCGAAGCTGGTTCATCGCCTCTGGGCCGACAGCGACGAGGAAAGAGCGCGCAACGTGCTCGCCCAGACGCTTCACAAGCTGAAGCGCGACCTGGCGGGCGACGTCGTTCTGGGCTCGGCCGAGCTGCGCCTGGATGACACCCTCATCGCGAGCGATGTCCAGGAGTTCGAGGGGCTCGTCGCAGCTGGGCAGCTGGAACAGGCGGCCGCGCTCTATGCGGGCCCCTTCCTCGATGGCTTCTACGTCACGGGCGCGGGCGAATTCGAGCGGTGGACCGAGCACGAGCGCGAGCGTCTCGCTCGAGTGGCGTCCGAGATGTTCCTCGCGCTCTCACACCAGGCCGAGCAGGCAGGCGACTTCGCGGCGGCCGCGACGTGGTGGCGGCGGCTCGCCGCGATCGATCCATTCAGCACGCGAGCGACCGTGGGTCTCATGACCGCGCTCGCCTCATCGGGGGACACGGCGGCTGCGCTCAAAGCGGGATCCTTGCATCAGGCACGCGTCCACAGTGAGTTGGGCGCACCACCGGACGGCGTCGTGGAGCAGGCGATGAAGGACGTTCAGCGTGGAGACTTCGTCCGGCCTCGCGCAGCGCCGACTCCGCGTCCACCCGCAGAACCGTCGACGATCGCGCCGCAGCCAGCACCTGTCGTGTCGGTTGCTGGTCGGCGTTGGTGGTACGCGGGTGCAGCCGTGTTGGTGATTGCGGTGGTCGCGTACACAACCGCGCGACTTCGGCTGTCGCACGCGAGCGAGTTGCCCCCGCCAAAGCCGGCTGTGGCGACTGTCGGGTCCATCGCCGTGCTCCCGTTCGTCAACGTCGGGCAGGCGTCCACCGACGAGTATCTCATCGACGGCCTGGCCGACGAGCTGTCCGACGCGCTGTCACGCGTGCCAGGCCTGCGCGTCGCGGCCCACACGTCGGCACTCGCGTTCAAAGGCGTGGCCGAGGACGCGCCGCGCATGGCTGCGGCGTTAGGCGTCCAGACGCTGCTCGAGGGCAGCGTACGTCGAACCGGCCAGCGCGCCCGGATCGCCCTACGCCTGGTCAATGGGACCGACGGTTTCCCGCTCATGTCGGCGGAGTACGACTGGAACCTGGACGATCCGGGTGCGATCGACCGGACGGTAGCCACCGCTGTCGCCGACTCGTTGCGCGTATCACTGCCAGCGCTGGGCCGATCGTTAGGCTCGCACACGACCGCCGATCCGCTCGCGCACGATCTCTACCTGCGCGGACGATTCGAGTGGAACAAGCGGACGCCGGCGGGCCTGTCTCAGGCAGTGAGCTACTTTCGGCAGGCGATCGCGAGGGATGACAGATACGCGGCGAGCTACGCCGGCCTCGCGGACGCGCTCATCAACCTGTCCATGTACTCGCCGGCACCGGACTTCATCCCGCAGGCGGAGGCGGCATCCGACCGGGCGATCTCGGAAGATCAGGCGTCAGGCGAGGCGCACGTCTCTCGCGCGATGATCCGGGACATCCAGGGCGATGGCCGGGCCGCCGACCGTGAGTACGAGCTCGCCATCGCGCTGAATCCGAGCTACGCGCAGGCGCATCACTGGCACGCCTTCGCGCTCGAATCCCGCGGCCACCACCCCGAGGCGATGGATGAGATCCGCACCGCCTACGCGCTCGACCCGCTGTCCCCATCGATCGGCAACGCGTACGGCGCGTTTCTCTACTTCGACCGCGATTGGCCGCACGCGATCGCCGTCCTGGAGCAGACGCTCGGGCGCGCGCCCGAGCCGTTGCCCATCGTCCTCAACCTCGTAGCCGCGTTGAGCGTGTCCGGCCAGGATTCAGCGGCGCTCGTCGTGCTCGCGCGCCTAACGCCGAATGACCTCGGGCGTCCCGATCCTCAAGCCGCCATGGCCATCGCCTACTGGCACCTCGGCATGCGCGACTCGGCGCAGGCGATCGTTCGGCATCTCTCTCGGAGTGGTGCGACGCGGTCGAACGCGATGCTCATGGCAAGCACGTACACGCAGATGGGTGAGGCCGATTCCGCGCTCAGATCGCTGTCGCGCGTCGAGTGGCGGCGGGATGAGGTGCTGGCCTTGCGCGTCGAGCCGATGCTCGATCCGATCAGGAAGGATCCTCGGTTCATCGCACTCCTCGCGAGTGTGACCTCTCGCTGATGTCAGCGGCGAGCACTGCCGGAACTACGGGAGCAGCAGACAGGATGGGCAGGATGTGCAGGATGCAGAAGATGATCGCTTCGGCGGCACCGCTCCTTGCCCAAGCGGCCCGAGAAAAAGAGGGGAACAGCTCTATCAGATGGTAGCATCCCGAGCGGCCGTTCCGCTCAGTTCGTTAGGCCGCTTGGGCAGGAGGCCAGGCGCCGAGAGGAGGATCTTCCTCATCCTGCCCATCCTGCACATCCCGTCAAAGCAGTTCCCGCAGTTGCCGTTCCCGCAGTCATCCAACGGCTACTATGACAACCGAGAGTAGATCTTCGCTGGAACCGGGAATGATCGTTAGGCCCGAAGCAGGCGGGTAGACGGATCGTAGCGCCACTTTACGTCCCCGCCCACCGCTGACGACAGGTGCACTCCGCCGAGCCACCGGTCCACGCCATTCAGGCGAACCGCGTCGGCCCGGCCAGCAAGCACGTCGCGTCCGGCGTCGGTGATCGACACCGTACCTCCGGGAAGGTCCAGGTCGTCGCGTGATTCGACGTCGATCGATACCAGCGGCGTTTCAGCCGCCCCCAGATCGCGGACCCGGGCCCAGAACGTAGTGTCGCCCATGAACACGCGCTCCTCGCACCGTTGCACAGCGAGGAACAAGCGAACGGGCGACAGCGGTTCGGTCGACAGCAGTTCCAGGATCTGCCGCTCGGTTCTCGGCAGTCCCGTTCCGACGGCCGGGTACTCCTCCAGGAATCGATGCAACGCTCCCTGGAGAAACGGCAGCGCTGCGGTGCTCCCCTCGTGCGTCAGAGCGTCGAGTGCCGTCGGATCGGGCGCCGTGAACGCGCGCCATGCTCGCCTGCCTAACGCCATCTGCTCCGGAGATACGGCCTCGCGCGTCCCGAGCAGCGACGCGAGCTGGTTCGCATCCAGTTGCCCGAGCCCGTGGAACGGTTCGAACCCGGGATATTCGCCGATGCAGATGAGACTGAGCGCCGTCGTGCCGAGGTCCTGTTTCGAGAACCAGTCGAGGTGCCTGATGAGCAGCAGCTGGTCGAACAGGTCGTGCTCGAACCACAGCACGACTTCATCGTACTCGCGGAACGCGGCCACGCCGGCTTCCCAGCCACCGGAGATGCGCATCGCTTCCGAGTAGGTCACATAGCCCCGCGCCGCGATGTAGCGAGCGCGCGCCTCGAGCGTCTCGCGCGTGCCCGTCTCCGCGGGAACTGGGCCTTCGTGCAGAACGTCCGCGTAGGGAACGAACGCGCCCGGGACGGACGAACGTTCGAGCGTGACACGAACGCTGTCGCCGTTCAGGATGTGGAGGAACCGCGGCGTCTCGTGCGCGGCGTCGTCGAACACGTCCATCGCGTTTCGAGCCGAGTCTGGGTCGTTGACCATGTCATGTACCTCCGGCGCGCCAGCGAGCAGACGCGCGAGCTTGGTACGGGCGCGCGCGACGAGCGAGCGCACGGTGGCTTCGGGGACGTCGAGCGCGCGCGCGACCTTCGCCTGGCTCAGGCCGTCGATGTGGTAGAGCGTGAGTGGAACGCGGTATCGTGCCGGCAGGCGATCCAGCGCCGCCCGCACCCGACTGGTGACCTCCTCCCGTTCGATCCGGTGCAGCGGGGAGGGCGCGTCGTCAGCCGGTTCGGGGATGGCCAGCTGGCCGCCGGTATCGCCGGGAACCAACGCACTGGTGGTTTGACTCCGAGCCCGGTTGGCGCGAATGTGGTCGATGGCCACGCCGAACGTGATCCGCCGGAGCCAGACGCCGAATTTCGCGGGATCGGCTAGCAGATCGAGGTTCCGGAACGCTCGCAGGAACGCCTCCTGAGCGACATCATCGGCGTCGTCGGACCGAACGAGGGACTGGGCGAGCGCGTACACCATTCGCTGGTATCGCCGCACCAATTCGTTGAACGCCTCGCTCGCTGGCGGTATTGCAGCCCGCGCCTGGGCCACCAGCGCGGCATCGGATTGCGGGCCGTGGACCGACCCCTCTGGATTCGTCTCGAGCATCGTCACGTTCTATAGTCGAAGCACACTCGGAAACCGTTGCACACACACAGCCATGGCCATACGGATTCCACGTCCCGATCCGGGTGAATACCACCCTCGATATCGCGAAGATATCGAGAGCGTGCCCGACACGGGCGATTTTGCCGAGCTTCTTCGCGAGCAAGCGCGCGAAACCGCGCGGTTCGTGACGGAGGAATTCGGCGAGCACGGCGCGAGCGTTCGCTACGCACCCGACAAGTGGACGGTCCGTGAGGTGATCGGTCATGTGAGCGACACCGAGCGGGTCCTGAGCTATCGGGCGCTCCGCTTCGCACGCGGTGACCAGACCGTCCTGTCGGCCTTCGATGAGAATGCCTACGTGCCGGCGGCCGAGTTCGAGCGGCGCACCATGAAGTCCGTCCTCGACGAATTCCTGGGCGTGCGCTCCGCGACCATCGGCCTCGTGAATGGCCTCACCGAAGAATTCGCGGCGCGCCACGGTCATGTGACCAGCGGCGGGATCACCGTCCGGTCGCTGCTGTACGTCATCGCCGGACACGAGGTTCACCATCGGACGCTGCTGCGGGAGCGATACCTCCCGCTCGTCACATCCACGGGCGCGCGTTAGGCAGTCTGTTGGACACCGCGGCGATCGGCACGATCAGAACGCAGGTCAACCATCTGGGAGGCTGGGATATGGCGCACTGGACCACACGCGTCGTGATGGCACGTCGGGCGATCCGCATCGGACTCGCGTCCGCCGCATTGCCGGCGGCGCTCGTCGCGCAGGACCGGCTCAAGACGATGCCCGGGTACGACCAGTACTCACGCGTCGCGCCGCAGATTCCGGGGTCCGTGAAGCTGGGAGTGCTCCAGACCTTCTGGGTGGATAGCGGCAAGGCGTTCGAGTACCAGCGCGACGGAAAGTGGTATCGCTTCGACGTCGCGTCGCGGAAGGCGGCCGAGATCGCGTCGCCGACGACACCGGACTCGCTGCGTCGCGGCCGGTTTGGCGGACGTGGCGGACCGGAGCGCGGGCGCCAGGTCGCGTCCACGGATTCGCCGGACGGAAAGCGCAAGGCATACTACCGCGATCGCAACCTGTGGGTGAGCAACGCGGACGGCAGCGAGGCGTCCGCGATCACCACCGACGGCAGCGAGAAGGATCGCATCAAGTACGGCACGGCGAGCTGGGTGTACGGCGAGGAGCTCCGGCAGACGACCGCCATGTGGTGGTCGCCCGACGGGACGAAGCTCGCGTACTATCGCTTCGACGAGAGCAAGGTGCCGGACTACTTCCTCCAGCTGGATCAGACGAAGATCCAGAGCACCGTCGACACCGAGGCGTACCCGAAGGCCGGCGCGCCGAACCCGATCGTCGACCTGTTCGTGTACGACGTGGCGTCGAAGAAGTCCACGAAGATCGACGTGCGCGACGGCAAGCCCTTCGACAACTCAGTGGTTGGCCACTACGTGTACGCGGTCGGCTGGTCGCCGGATGGACGCGAAGTCACGTTCAACCGCACGAACCGTCGCCAGAACGTCATGGAGTTCACGGCCTGCGCGCCAACGACCGGTGCGTGCCGAGTGGTCGTGCACGAGGAGTGGACGCCGAGCTGGGTGAGCAATCGTCCGGCGATGCAGTTCCTCGCGGACAACAAGCGCTTTCTGTGGGAGTCCGAGCGCACGGGGTGGCGAAACTGCTACCTGTACGACATGAGCGGGAAGCTGCTGTCGACAGTGACCAACCACCCGTTCGAGGTCGCGGGAATCGTCAGGGTCGACGAGAAGGCGAACGCGCTGTACTACATGGCGCGCGACGGCGAAAATCACATGAAGCTGCAGCTGCACCGCGTGGGATTGGACGGCAAGGGCGATCGTCGACTGACGGACCCGAAGCTCAATCACGCGGTGACCTTCTCACCCGACGGGAAGTACTTCGTGGACGTCGTGCAGACGCACGACAAGCCGCCGGTGACCGTGCTCGCGAGCGCCGACGGCAAGCAGGTCGCCGAGCTCGCGACGACGGACATGACGAAGTATCAGCAGCTCGGGCTTCAGCCGGTGGAGCTCTACACGTTCACCGCTGCCGACGGAAAGACGCAGCTGCACGGCATGCTGCAGAAGCCGTCGAACTTCGATTCGACGAAGAAGTATCCGGTGCTCGTGACGGTGTACGGCGGCCCGGCCACGAACGGTGCGCGTGAGACGTTCGCGACGCCATCGGCGATGGCGGAGTACGGCTTCATCGTGCTGTCGATCGATTCCCGTAGCGCGGCGGGCCGAGGCAAGCGGTTCCTCGACGCGATCTACCAGAAGCTCGGGACAGTGGAGATCGACGATCAGGCCGAGGGCGTGAAGGCGCTGTGGGATCGTCCGTACATCGACCGCAATCGCGTGGGGATCTTCGGCACGTCGTACGGCGGCTACGCGTCGGGCCTCGCGCTGCTCCGGCACCCGGAGGTCTTCGCGGCCGCGTCGTCGTCATCGCCGGTCACGGACTGGCGGCATTACGACTCGATCTACACGGAGCGATACATGTGGTTGCCCGACGAGAACAAGTCCGGATACGACACGGGTTCGCTGATGAATTACGCAGACAAGCTCAAAGGGCGACTGATGCTGTATTACGGGACGGCGGACAACAACGTGCATCCGTCGAACATGATGCAGCTGATCACGTCGTTGCAGCGGTCGGGGAAGAGCTTCGACGTGCAGGTGGGGCCCGATCGCGGGCACTCCGGCATCAACACGGAGCGCATGATGGAGTTCTTCATCGAAAATCTTGTGATGCGAAATCCCGGCACTGCTACGGCTTTCTAGGTCTGGGATTTCGCGGATCTCCGCTCCATGCATCATCCCGCCGCGGCCGGTGGAACAGCGATGGCGCGGATTGGGCGGAAACGGCCGGATAAACCCGGCGAGCTCGGGCTCCTCACGCAACGAGCCGGGATTTGAGGGGAACGGCCGCTCGGGATGCCAGTACATCCCGAGCGGCCGTTCCCTTTTTCAAAAGGGTCCGGCGAAGGATTGCCTCAATGCACGGCAGTTATCCGGCCGTTCCCGCGTCATCCGCCCAATCGCCGTTCCCTGGAGAGCCCGCCGCGACGATGCTGGTTGCCCGGCGAGCGAATCCGCCGGGCTATCCGTACATTGGCAATCCCACTTGTAGAATCATTCTCTGCGACCAACTATGCTCCGGAAACCCTGGTCCGTTCTCGTCACGCTCGTTCTGTCCGCGTCATCGGCCCACGCGCAATCGTTCCCCACCGACGACGCCACCATCAAGCGCATCTACTCCGTGGGCATGGACAGCTCGCGCCTCGTGACCGAAGCGCATGTCCTCTTCGATTCCCTCGGGCCACGCCTCATGGGGACGCCCAACATCAAGCGCGCGCAGGACTGGCTCGTCTCGCAGTACACATCGTGGGGCGTCGAGGCCAAGGAAGAACGGTACGGCACGTGGCGCGGCTGGGAGCGCGGGCACTCGCACATCGATCTGGTCTCGCCGCGAAAGCGCACGCTGCAGGGACAGATGGTCGGCTACAGCCCCGGCACCGGCGGCCGCGACGTCACGCTCGAGACGGTCGTTCTCCCGCGCTTCGCGGACAGCACGGAGTTCGTGAAATGGCTCCCGAAAGCGAAGGGCAAGCTCGTCATGATCTCGGCGCCGCTCCCGACGTGCAGGCCACAGGACGACTGGGCGGCGAACGCGACGCCCGAGTCCAAGGCGCGCATGGACTCGCTCATGGTGGGCACGCAGCGCGAATGGGCGAGCGTCCGCGTGAATCCGAACAACCCGAACGTGACCGGCGCGAGCGCCGGCGTGCGCGGCACCGGCTACTCGTCCGCGTTAGGTGGCGGTGAGCTCGGGCTCCGCCTCGAGAAGGGTGGCGCCGCGGGCATCATCACGTCGCGCCCGAAGCTCGCGTGGCAGATGGGCGGCGGACGCACGCCGCAGCAGGTCGTCGAGGCGCTGCAGAACCCTAACGCGGCCGGCGGTCGTGGCGGGTTCGGGTTTGGTGGTGGCGCGCTCAACACCGGGTGGGGCGCGATGGAGGTCTTCGAGACGTACAACCTGACCACGCCAGCCATCGCGCTCGACTGCGAGGACTACGGGCTCGTCGCTCGTCTGAGCGAGGCAGGCGACCGACCGAAGCTCACGCTCAACCTCGACGCCAAGCTCCTCGGCGAACAGCCGGTGTACAACGTCGTCGCGAGCATCAAGGGCACCGAGCATCCCGATGAGTACGTGATGCTCTCCGCGCACTTCGATTCGTGGGACGGGTCGTCGGGCGCGACGGACAACGGCACCGGCACGCTCACGATGCTCGAGGCGCTGCGCATCCTGAAGAGGGTCTATCCGAACCCGAAGCGGACGATCCTCGTCGGCCACTGGAGCGGCGAGGAAGAAGGCGAGGTGGGGTCGAAGGCGTTCACCGAGGATCACCCTGAAGTGCTGAAAGGGTTGCAGGCGCTCTTCAACCAGGACAACGGTACCGGGCGCATCCGCAGTGTGGGCGGCGGCGGACTCGTACATTCGCCGGAACACATCAACGACTGGTTAGGCAAGATCCCGACGGAATTCCGGGCGCAGCTCAATGGCGGAAACCCGATTCAGTCGGGGAGACCGGCCGGCGGCGGCAGCGATGACTTCTCGTTCGGATGCGCTGGATACCCGGCGTTCGGACTCGGTGCCACGCCCTGGGATTACAACACGGTCACGTGGCACACGGAGCGCGACACGTTCGACAAGGTGGTGTTCGATGACCTGAAGTACAACGCGACGCTGACGGCGATGCTGGTGTACCTCGCGTCGGAGGATCCGACCAGGATCCCGTTGGATCGAGTGGACCTTGCCGCCGCGGCCGCCGCTGGAGGCGGTGGTGGAGGTCGCGGATTCGGGGCCACATGGCCGGTGTGCGAGAAGGCTCCGCGGAAGACGAGTCCGCGACTCAAGTAAGGATCCGAGCTCTGTTGCGCCGCGGCTCCGTGAACAGCGATTTCGCGGATAACGCGGAAACTACCGGATAAATCCTGTTGGTTGAGGCTCCTCGCCCAACGAGCCGGGATGACAGATAGGAACGGCCGCTCGGGACGCACTGGCTCCCCGAGCGGCCGTTCCCCTTTTAAGAAAGTCCGGCGAACGATTGCCTCAATGCAAAGCAGTCATCCGTCCGTTCCCGCGTCATCCGTCCAATCGCTGTTGACGAGGCCGCGGCGGGATGACGCCAGACAAGCATCGATCTGTCCAATCCATTCAAAGTCGTGCTTGAGCCACAGGAGATCGCCCCCCAGACTTCCACAGGACATCCCTGTTCGTAATCCGCGTCCATCGTGACCCATGAATCGCCGACTTCTCTCCAGCCTCGCGCTCCTCGGATCGTTCCCGTCCGCGATCATCGCGCAGGCCCGCCCGACCATCCGCCCAATCGACTACGGGAAATGGGAGTCGCTCGGCCAGGGATCTTCCCTATCGCCTAACGGCCAATGGCTCGCCTATCCCGTGAACCGCGTCAACGAGGAGAACGAGCTGCGCCTTGGTGGCGTCGCTCGCGATACCACCGTCGCCATCCTCTACGGCTCGGCACCGATCTTCACCGGTGACTCGCGCTGGCTCGCGTACGCCATCGGCGTGTCGCCGGCGGAGCGCGACCGCCTCACGAAAGACAAGAAACCGATCCGCAACTCGGTCGGCTTCCGCAACCTGACGACCGGTGCGACCGAGATCGTGAAGGACGTGACGCAATTCCGGTTCAGCGCGGACGGCCGGTTTCTCGCTATGCGACGCTATCCGGCGGAAGGCAAACGCTCCGCGGATCTCATCGTCCAGGATCTCGAGCGCGGCACGAAGATGACGTTCGGCAACGTGAGCGAGTTCGCGTGGTCGGACGGGCGCGCGCTGCTCGCGTTCACCGTGGACGCCGACGCGGGCGCTGGCAACGCCGTGCAACTGTACGACGCATCCAGCGGCACCGTTCGGGTGCTCGACTCCTCGCCGTCGCTCTACCGCATGATCGCGTGGCGCGAGAAGAGCGAGGATGTCGCGGTGCTGCGATCGCGCACCGACAAGGAGCACAGGGACACCACGCACGTCGTCCTCGCCTGGACGAAAGCGTCGACACCTAACGCGGTGCGACGCGAGCTCGATCCCGCGAAGGCGACCGGCTTCCCCGCCGCCATGCGCGTGGCCGAACATCGCCGGCCGGAGTGGGCGAAGGATGGATCGATCGTGTACGTCGGACTCCGGCCGCGTGAGGCATCCGTGCCTCGCGCGGACTCCACCGCGGCGGCCAGCTCTGGCAACGGTGACGGCGGCGCCATGCGGTCACGCGGCGACAGCACGAAGCCGAAGACCGACGACAAACCGTCCGACGTTCAGGTGTGGCACGCCAGAGACGTCCGGATCATGCCCATGCAGAAGGTGCAGGAGCAGCAGGATCTGCAACGCACGCTGCTCACGGCCTGGCATCTCGCCGACGGGCACGTCGTGCAGATCGGCACCGACCTGTGGGAAACGTCACGCGTCCTGCGCGGCGATCGCTTCGCGACGGAGACCGACACCAGGAATTACGCGTTCGGCGCGAAGTTCGGCCGGCCGTACAGCGACGTGTATCTCATCGATGTGAAGACCGGCGAGCGAAAGAAGGCGCTCGAGAAGGTGCGCTTCTTCTACGGCGGCAGCGCGACGGGCCGCAAGCTCACGTGGTACGACGGCAAGGATTACCTGACGCAGGACATCGCGACCGGCGCGCGGACGAATCTCACGGCGAAGGTGTCGGCGAAGTTCACCGACCCCGACTACGACTACCCGAACGACATGCTGCCGCCCGCCGACTTTCAGGGCTGGGCGAAAGACGACCGCGCGGTGCTCGTCGCCGATGAGTACGACATCTGGAGCCTCGCCCCCGACGGCTCCGGCGGCCGCCGTCTGACGAATGGCGCGGCCGACAAGGTCGTGCATCGATACGTGCGCGCGCCGCGGCGCGACGACGACGGCATCGATCTCTCGAAACCGGTCTATCTCTCGCTGTTCGGCAAGCGCACCAAGCAGAGCGGCTACGGACGACTCCGCGCCGGAACCGTCGAGCGCCTCCTGCTCACCGACGCAAGCGTCGGTCGCCTGACGCGCGCCGATTCGAGCGACGTCGTCGCGTTCACCCGCGAGCGCTACGACGACTCACCCGACTGGTTCGCCGGCGCCAGCGACCTGAAAGCGCCGCGCCAGGTCTCCGCAACGAATCCGTTCCAGAAGGATTATGCATGGAGTCACACGGAGCTCGTCAACTACCGCACGGTCGCCGGGCACGATCTGCAAGGTGTGCTGCTCTACCCGGCGAACTACGACGCATCGAAGAAGTACCCGATGATCGTGTATCCGTACGAGCTGCTCTCGCAGACACTCCATCAGTACATCCCGCCGACGGAACGTGCGTACTACGACATCACGGTATGGGCGCAGAACGGCTACTTCGTGCTCAAGCCGGACATCGTGTTTCGCGGTCGTGACCCGGGTCTCTCGGTGCTCGAAGCGCTCGAGCCCGCAGTTCGGAGCGTTACATCGCGTGGCTTCGTCGATTCCACGAAGGTCGGACTCGTCGGCCACTCGTGGGGCGGCTACGAGGCGACGTTCGTGCCGACGCGCACGAACATGTTCGCCGCATCCGTCGCCGGCGCGCCGATCACGAACTTCCTGAGCTTCGCCGGCGCGATTCACTGGACGCCGGGCATCGCGGAATTCGATCATTGGGAGACGGGACAGGCGCGCATGGACGTGCCGTTCTGGGAAGACATGGCCGCCTACGTTCGCAATTCACCCGCGGCCAAGGTGAACGAGCTCAAGACACCGATGCTCATGGAGGCGGGCGACGCCGACGGCACGGTCGATTGGCATCAGAGCATCGAGTTCTACAACTTCGCCCGGCGCGCGGGCCGCGACGATTTCGTGCTGCTCGTGTACCCCGGCGAGGATCACGGCCTGCGCAAGAAGGAGAACCAGATCGACTACCATCGCCGCATCAACCAGTGGTTCGGCCACTGGCTCAAGGGCGAGCCCGCGCCGGCGTGGATGACACAAGGAATGACGTGGGCGGAACGGAAGTCGGTGCTCGATAGCGCGCCGAAATGAGCGTCACAGATCCATGGCCGTGGTGGATCGCGGGACCTCTCCTCGGCCTCATCGCGGTGTCGCTGCTCGTCGTCGGGAATCGTCCGTTCGGCTTCTCGAGCAATCTGCGCCACATGTGCTCGGCCCTGGCCCCGGGCTCCATCGCCTACCTGCGCTACGACTGGCGGCGTGCCGGCGGCTGGAACCTCGCGTTCGCGTTAGGTGGCGTCGTCGGCGGCTACATCGCCGTGCGGCTGCTGACGGTGCCCCCGGTCGCGATCGCGCCGGACGTTCAGGCATCGCTCGCCGCGCTCGGCATTCATGACTTCTCCGGGCTGGCGCCGCGCGAGGTCTTCAGCTGGTCGAGCCTCCTGACGCTCCGCGGCCTCGCCTGCATCGTGGGTGGCGGCTTCTGCGTCGGGTTCGGAACGGCGTACGCGGGCGGCTGCACGTCAGGTCATGGCATCACGGGATTGGCGTCGTTCGAGTGGCGGTCGCTCGTCGCCGTGATCGGGTTCTTCGCCGGCGGCTTGTTGGCGACGCACGTGCTGCTACCTCTCATCTTCTGAACGTCGCGATGGAGCGGGCCGCGACAGCGAATGCACTTGGCCGAGACACGGTGGAAACGCACGTGGACGCTCCGGTCCGCGTGGCGACCCTCGCGCCCTACTTCGTGCTTGGTACACTGTTCGGTATCGTGCTCACGAAGAGCGAGGCGGTGTCGTGGTTCCGCATTCAGGAGATGTTTCGTTTCGGCGCATTCCACATGTACGGCATCATCGCTTCGGCCGTGCTAACAGCGGCGATTGCGATCGCCGGACTGCGCCGTACGCATCGCCGGGCGCTGAACGGCGAAGAGATCGCACTGATCGCGAAGACCGGGTTTCATCGCTACTGGATCGGCGGGTCGATCTTCGGCGTCGGGTGGGCACTCACCGGAGCGTGCCCGGGGCCACTGTTCATTCTCGTCGGTGACGGCGTCACTGTGATGCTGGTCGCGATCGGGAGTGCGCTCGCTGGCACGTTCGTCTACGGACTCGTCAGGCGCAGGCTTCCGCACTGAGCGCCACCTGACCGTTCGCGCCACCGCTTCCCAGCGCTTCGCACCGCTCTACTGCTCCACCCTTCTCCGAACCTGGAGCTGAATGAATCGAGCTCTCTTCCCGGCTGCCGTCGCCCTGACCCTGATCGCCGCCGCGTGCTCCGACACGAGATCGGCCGCCGACAAGGCCGCGACCGACTCGGCCGCGAGTGTCGCAAACGCGGCCGTCCACATCCGCCGCACGCGAGATGTCGCGCTCGATCCGACGATGAAGCCGTTCCACCTCGTGCTCGATGCGGCCGGGCCTAACGTCGACTCGCTCACGGTGAAGTTCCAGATCCATTCCCCCGACGACAAACTGGTGTACGACCGCAGTTGGCCGTCCGCGGGATATCTGGAGTGCGAGTGCGACGATAGCCAGCGGCCGGCACAGCTGCCGGGGTTACGCGCGGACGCGCAGCGCTACCTCGAGACGTTCTTCGACAGCGCGTTCGTGCCGCCGGTCGCGGCAGACAGCGGCCGCTATTGGGAACGGCCAGATCATCGCATGAGCGAGTTGATGCAGCTCGTCCCTCAGTTGTGGGACGTCAAGCAGGTGCGCGACACCACCGCCGTGTTCGACTCCATCATGGCGGAAAAGCCAACGTCGTACGACGAGCTCGCCGATCGGGTACGAAAGGGCATCCGCTCGCGACCGGCAATCGTGTACCGGACCGCGCTCGAGGGCTACTGCATCGCGGCCTGGTCGCCGGAGGCTGGCCGGGTGCTCGACGTGTTGTGCGGCCCGTAACCGGACGACGACGCATCAGGGGCGCTTCGAGACGAGCGAATCGAGGCGTGCCTTGTCTTCCTTCACCAGGAAGGACGACGGCGCAACAGGGGTGAACGGTCGAGCATCCGGTGTCGTCGTGAACGCGCTGAACATGGGCGCGGCGAGTGCATCGCCCAGATGCATCGGGTCCAGGCCCAACAACAGCTCGATGGTGCGTATCGCGCTGAGCTGATCGAAGCGATCCGACACCACTGCGTCGCGCTTCACCGACGGGCCGATGAGCAGCGCAACCTCACGAGTCGCGTCCACATGGTCGGGCCCGTTCTGCGCGTCGTCTTCCTCGACGATGATGAGGCTCTCTCCCCAGATGGAGCTGTTGGAGATCGTCGAGACGATCTGTCCGATCGCGGCGTCATTCTGGGCGACGAGCTGATACGGGTTGAGGAAGTTCGGATTGACGCCGGCGGTGTGATCGTTAGGCAGCCACAGATACGAGAAGGACGGGACGGTGTTCGCCTTTGCCGCCGCCTCGAAATCACGACGCCAGATCGCGACACGGTCGAGATCGGAGAACGCGAGATTCCAGGTCGGGTAGCCGAGCGTGTAGTGCGTGAGGAAGTCGGCGACGCCGGTGCGGAACGTGGCGTCGCTCGACACCGCGCGCGCCAGGCTCGCGTCGCCGGTGAATAGCACCGAGAGCCCGCCCGCGAACTGGGCGTTGCCCAACAAGGCCAGTGCGTCGGCGCGTGTCGTCGCGCGTCCAATGAACGGCCGGGAGAGAGCGGTAAAGCGCGAGCCACGGTCCGTCGAGTCCGCGAGCGCCATCGAATGCGCGTAGAATCGGCGCGCGAGCACGTGGTCCGCGCCGTATCGCTCCGTGATCAGCCGATACATGCGCGTGAACAGGTAGTACGGCTCGCCGTAAATGCGGTAGCTGACGTTCTTCGCCTCCATCGAATCCCAGAGGTACGTGGGGGAGTACGCGCCTGGCACGGTGCCGAACGGATAGCCACGATACCTGGAGGCGTACGTCGTGTTTCCGAGCCACTCGAGGAACGGGCTCGCGTAGCCGCTCGTCGTGAAGCTGTGCCCGAGCACACTGATCTCGCCGTCGGCGTAGAAGTGGTCGAGCGTCACGAAGTCGCGCGCGATCTGGTGAGCCACTGGCGTCACCTTCTCGCCGAAGAGCGTCAGCGTCGAGTCCCCCTCGCCGCGACCGAGGTCACCCATGACCTGGTCCCATGAGCGGTTCTCGCGGACGATGTAGAAGACGTGCTTGATCGGCAGTCGCAGCCCTTCGGTCGCACTGTAGAGCGGCGACCCATTCGCGACCTGTTTCGTCCAATCCGCCAACCGCCCGGGAATGACGGAATCCGGCAGCACGCCTAACGATCCACGCAGCAGCGTGAGCACGTAGTCGGGGCCGGTGGTACGTGTGTCCGCGATCGGCTGCGGCCCCTGCGGGTTCGGACGGCGCGAGCGGATTCCTTTCGCGCTCAGGATCATCAGGCGTCCGCTGTCGGCGACGACCTTCGTGGGATACCACGCGGTGGGAAAGAGTCCCGTCGGCTCTACCGGCGCCGCCGACGGCCCCGCGACGTCGAAGACGGCAACGGCATTCAGACCTGCGGCAGTCACGTACAGCTTGCCGCCGCTCACGGCACACGACGTCGGCGCGCTGCCGAAGCGCGCGGCCGCGCCCTGCGTGCCCGGAAAGCGAACGCGGTAGCTGCCGACGATGGAGTCGGTCGTCAACGACACCGCGGATACGTCGTCGGAGCCCGAGTTGACCACATACACGCGCGCCGCGTCCGCGCAGAGACTCTGCGGCGCCTTCCCTGTGGCGACGGTGCGCCGCAGGCGCGGTTGCGCCCCGGAGATGTCGTACGCGAGCAGCTTGTGCTCGCCGACGAGCGTCATGTAGAGCGTGCGCCCGACGGCACGCATGGCCGACGGAAAGAATCCCGCCGCCGCGGTCGATTCGATGCGCCCGTTCGACGTGTTGACGATCGCGAGGCGTCCGGCGCCCGTTGCGCCGACGCTGTCGGGCGCGGTCAGGAGTGCGACGGCGATGTGGTTCGCGTCGATCGCGGCGACCGGCCCGGCGTACCCCCCGACCGCGAAACCTCGCGTGACCTGGAACTGGCGATCGATCTGGAACACGCTGTCGGTCGACCCACCACTGACATACAGGTTCCCGTTAGGCGACACAGCGGCGCTCGGGTACAGGGATCCCATCCGCAAGGTTCGGGTCACCCTCAGTCTCGTGGCGTCGACGATCGAGACTTCGGGGTCCTCGAGACCGTTCGGGTAGTAGCCGTTGTTGAGAACGACGAGTCGTCCGGCGAATGGCACCGCCTCGTACGGGAGCCGACCAAGCTCGAGCTGCGCCCCGGCGGGAGCGAGCACCCAACCCGTGGGCAGGCGCAGCTCGGGCGCCTGTCGGGCGAACTTCGCGGCCGATGCGTTCGCTCTCCGTACCGCGCGGTCGTAGTCGCGTCGCCCGGCGAACTTCCAGAGCTCGCGCGTGAGATCCTCCATCTCTTCGGGCTCGTCGGGCCCCGATCGCGCGGACATTACTGTCCTTTTCGCGCCGCGCTCGCGTTCCTCCTCGCGTTCTCGTTCCCGCTCGCGCTCACGCCGATCAGGCGCAGGCTTCGACTGTGCGGCGACGACGCGCGCGGAGCACGGGACGGCAACGACGAGGGCAGCGATGGGAAGCAGACGAAGACGCATTGTGGGCGGGTCCGGCCGGGCGTTTGAGGGATCGAGCGCCGAGTGCCTGCAATCTGCCCCCCTGAGCGCTGGCGGCAAGTTGGTCCCGAACGGTGGCATCCATCCGATGTCGCGCCGCCCCTCCGCGATCCTGCAGTCCAACGCCAGTGGTTGGATTCAACGTCAAAGCGGTCAGAGTCGTTGAAGAGATCGGGCGACTCTTCAGAGGGTCACCCGCAGGTCCAGTGGCCATGACACGGCACGCACCGAAGTCCCGGAAGCCGCGGAAACAGCCCGCTGGAACGTTAGGCGCAACCAGGCCGTTGAGGAACAGCCTCGGGAAATCAATGCGTCCCGAGGCCGTTCTCCTTTCAATTCGGCCGCTTGCGCGACGCGCCGTGAACTCGCACCGGGCGCTCTCTGCGCGATCTGCGGGGTCTGCCCAATCTGCGTCTCGCTTTCCGGTCGCGGATGAACCTGTCCAATCCAATCGGACCGAGGGGTCGGAGCCGGTCAAGCGACCCGGACGCAAGTTTCGCCAATGGACACGACGCCCCGCGTGTTGCAGAGTACGGTATGATGAAGGACCGCACACCCGTTCGCATCACGCTGACCGACGTGGCCTCGGCGCTGCCGGATCTCTTGTTGGCCGGTACGTTCGCGCTCGTGTGGCTCGACCCGAGCCGCTCCGGTCTGCCGAGCGTTAGGCGCCTCGTGATGACGGTGCTGCTCGAGTTCTTCATCGTCCACTCGTCCGGCTTCATGGGCGTCATCGCGATCGGCAACCGGAACCGCCCCAGGGCGGTGTGGCTCACGCTCGGCCTCGGGGCGTTCTATACGCTCTTCATCGGGGCGTTCGCCATCGGCTCCAGCGATTGGTGGCTGCTGGGCAGCTTCTGGCTGCTCATGGCCAACCGGCTGCTCGGCCTCCTGATCGGCCAGGCGCCGGACGATCGGCGGGAATTCCTGATCATGGGCACCTGGGCGTTCACCGTTGCCGCCTACCTCCTCGCCGTTGGCATCGGCGTCATGGCCAACGTGCCGGCGTTAGGCATCACGGCCAGCGTGATCGACGCCCGGGGATTTTCCGTTGGCGGTCTCTGGACGGAACACCCGCAAACGGCGCTGGCGGCCGGCGCCATCTACTTCGCGATCGTCGGGCTGTGGGAGCTGCTCGTCCCACCGATCATCTTCCGCCACGACCGGGAGATGGCAACCATGGAGCGCGAGTCCGGGGTTGTCACGGCATGACGGAGATGCGGGTGTACGTCGCGGTTGCTGGCCTGGCGGCGCTGAGTCTTGGCCATTGGTTCTGGCGCCGCGCGACCGCGCGCGGCATCGCCGAGCGGTGGCTCGCCCAGCATCACTATCGCGTACATCGACTGCGCACCGTGTTCTGGAGCGGCAGCCCACACTTTCGCGCGACGCCGTTTCGCAACAACGACTGGGCGTTCGACTTCAAGGCCGATGTGGATGACATGCGGCTTGGCGGCACGGGCAAGGTGCGGCTCCGGGTGTGGACGGACTGGCTTGGCATGATCGATCGCGAGCCGGAAATTTCATGGGACCGCATGCCCACGGACGCCGACCATGGAGCGCGGGCGCCGGAGACGCAGTGGGCGGACGCGCAAATCGCACTCCTCCGCAGGGCTGCATCGGGTGAATCGACGTTTCGTCCGGCCGGCAGCGATGCCGCCGCACGGTCGCTCTTCGACCAAGAGGTGGAACACATGCTGGCCCTCAACCGGCGCGGGCTCGTGACGTGCTCGACGCCGATCGCGGAGCTCAGGAGCGGCGCTCAGTATGCTGCGCTCATGGACGTCGCGCTGACTGACGAAGGACGCCGCGTCCTGGAGCAGGCTGTCGCGACGGAAGCTGCGGCGCGTACATCTTCACCAAGGTTCTGAGACACTCACCATGCTCGATGCGATTCGTTCCCTGTTCTCGTCGAAGCCGACGGACGCCAGGACCGCGGCCAACACGCCTGACGTCGACCCCGTACATCTCGCGGCCTGCTCGCTGCTGCTGGAGATCGCCTACGCCGACGGCGTGTTTTCGCCTGAGGAGCGCGCGCACCTCGAACAGGTGCTCGAACGTCACCTCTCGTTGCCGGCCGAATCGGGGCAGCGCCTGATCGATCTCGCGGAGAAGGAGCGTGGTGGGTCGATCGACCATTTCCAGTTCACGCGCGTGCTGAACGAGCGCTACGACGTGGGGCAGAAGATGGTCCTGGCCGAGGTGATGTGGGGGCTCGTGCTCGCGGACGGCGAGATCGCCGAGCACGAGCACTATCTGACGCGCAAGATCGCGAATCTTTTGGAGCTCGAGCCGGGGTATCTCTCGGCGGCGAAGGCGCGCGCGGCTGGACAGTCCTAGGGGCGCCTTGGCTGCTGCTTGCTGCCAGCACTGTCGTTCGAGATTGGTGTCTTGTCGGCGGGGTATCGCGCTCCGGGGGCTACGCGCTTACACGCCTCGAGCCAGCGGGTATTGAGATGTATATAAGGCCGGCTTCATCGGCCCCGCTGTCTCGGGGCTACGCGCTAACGCCCCCTACGCGCGACACCCCGCCTCCTGCGCGGCTGGATCTCTACCGCACGCAGCGAGCAGCGTGGGCGCCGCCCGGCCGGCTTTGGGGCACGCACTTGCTGCTCGCTGCGTGCCAGGGAAAG